>JAABUH010004857.1_pt1 | contig 10722 bp, 14 predicted proteins | sample 5559121 | NCBI WGS metagenome assembly JAABUH01 (sample SAMN10711871, study PRJNA513364) | rock metagenome | isolation source: Antarctica rocks | place: Antarctica: Victoria Land, Battleship Promontory nord | collected 2015-12-28 | reverse complement strand
TGGAGGTCGTGTCTGAAGGTGACGGTGGATCCTTTGCTGCCATGGTCGGTCTCGATCCCGAGGCTGTCGATTGAGTCGATGAATCAGCGTCATCTGGGGCGTCCCTGGCTGTCGTGATGGAAGGAGACGTCGCCGAGTCGTGACCTCAGCATGAGAGATTGAGTCCAGTCGTGGAATCACTTGTTGAAAGCGCTCGTGAGCCGATGAGGTAGGTGCGACGTCGCTTCGGCCTGCACCAAAAAGAGGACGTCGGATTCCTTCGAGAACGCCTGAGAACGGGAGGCAAAGGAGATGACGTGGCTTTCCCTTACTCGGCCGGACCAGCCTTTACCGATATTATAAAAAGGATGTGTGGGGTATTGGGGGGAGGTCGGCTAGAGCTTGTGGGATCTGGGGCCCTTTCCCTGAACGGGGATTATCCTGGCCGGGGCGATGACTTCGGGCCAGGGGTTCATGTGGCCCCCACCCTTTATTTTCGCTCGATAGAGCAACGAGTGAAAAGAATAGTATTTTTTATTTCTTGTCCACTCCAGGTATCACTGCACGACGTTTCCTCAGCCCGGACCTCGCCGCTTATAATCACTTCGGCTCCCGGATCGGTTCTTGTCGCTTTCATTCGTCATCTTGTCCTTTCCCTTCTCGTCGTCTCGTCGGTCCTAGGAGAGTAGATTGATCCTTCGGGTCTGCCTTGTGGTCCCGTCTGCGCAATGTCTCGCCTCCGCTTCCCATTCCGCTCTACACCTTCTTCGACTCAGGTCAACGGTGCTGCTCCTCCCCCTGCGAAAGACGCCAACGCGGACTATTGGCGAGAGGTCGATGCACCAGGATGGGGTGACAAGGGCAAGGCGAAGGAGGCGGAGAGATTATGGGGTTTGGAGAACTTTGGCAACACATGCTACTGCAACTCGGTGCTCCAGGCGCTCTACGCTTGCCATCCATTTCGCGAATTCGTCGAATCATATCCCAACATCCCTCCGCCCATCTCCGCCCTTGCGCCTCCACCTGGAACCGCCAACCAACCTATCACTCCATCAATTAACGGTCCGTCGCAACCGACAAGCCCTGTGGCGACGTTCAAGGGGAACCCGTTCGACAACCCGGCCCTCACCAATGGTAACATGACGAGTCCGAATCCCAGCGGGGACAAATCAAAGGAGAAGCGGAGCTGGACATCCCTCGGTCGTCGTCCGACGTCGATGGGTGGTCCCCCACCTAGCTTTGCGACGATCCAACAGAGTCAATTACCCGCAATCCCCCCTATTCCCGCGGCTACAGCATCCCTAGAAACACCGCCGATCCCGGTCAACCCGAATCAACCCCCACCATCTGTCTTTGAGACGATCCAAACCCTCTTCCAGCACCTCTCCACATCTGCTCCACATCAACCCCTTGCACCGAAAAAAGTCGCCACCGTCGATGCCAACAACGCGCAGACCGCGTCACTCCTCCCTGCTGGCCCAACTTCGCCAGGAGGACCTCAGCCTCCACTCACCATCTCCGGGAATCCACCCATCCCCGGTCAACCGCAGGGACCGCCCCTCCTCGCATCTCTCCCTCCGCCGTCTGCACCTCGTGGCGGCGGTCCGTTCTCTGCCGGCTCGCTTGGACGTGGTGTCGTCAGACCCGAGGACCTGCTCAAGACCGTCAAGCGGGAAAATGATATGTTCCGCGGTATGAGTCAGCAAGATGCTCACGAATTTCTTGGGTGGGTGCTCAACAAGGTCGCCGAAGATGTCGATCTCGTCGACAAGACCACGCGGGCAGAGGCGAGGCCGATGGGCAAGAGCTTCGTACAGAACCTGTTCGAGGGCATTTTGACCAACGAGACGAGGTGTCTTAGCTGCGAGATGGTACGTTTCAAACCTCTGATCAAGCTGAGGCCAGACATCATCGCGCGACGAGCTCTTCCTTGACCTCTCGATCGATATTGAGCAGCACACCTCGGTCACCGCATGTCTTCGGCAGTTCTCAGCGAGCGAGATGCTCTGTCAGAAGAATAAATTCTACTGCGACTCGTGCTGTGGTCTACAGGAAGCGGAGAAGCGGTGCGTGTCTATGGGGTTCACTCTCGCTGACTTTCGCAGGATGAAGATCAAGCGACTACCGAACGTGCTCGCGCTCCACCTCAAGCGTTTCAAATACCAAGAGAACCTTGCCCGATACACCAAGCTGTTCTACCGCGTCCCCTTCCCAACCCAGCTGCGAATCCCAAACACATCGGACGATGCGCCGAACCCGGACCGGCTGTATGAGCTGTTTGCGGTGGTCGTACACATCGGAAAGTGAGCATCCACATACACATCTTCGAGTCTCGCTAAGATCGCTTTCAGTGGCCCCCACCACGGTCACTACGTCTGCCTAATCCGCTCAGCAGGCCGATGGGTCATGTGTGACGACGAGAACGTCGAGCCGATCGATGAGGGGGATGTATTCAGGTACTTTGGCGACTACCCCTCCGGAGCGGGTTATGTCTTCTTCTACCAGGCTGTGGATCTCGACCTCGATGCGTTAGGCCTCAAGCGAAAACCGGCCCCGCCTCCCGCTGCGGTCCCAGCCTCCACTCAGCCAGGACCGGAAAACCTCATGGACATTGTCGAAACTTACGAAGAGCCACGGGCAGTTCGTGTCGCACAACGATCTCCGATCAACCGAAAGTCACCCCTGAGGGTCGACATTCCCGCTTTTCCTACACCGGTCGTACCGATCAGTGCTTCTCCGGTATCGGCAATTGCGGCGCCCATGCCTGCTACTACACCATTACGTGAGAACCCCCCGACGCCAGTAGTATCGGCTGCTCCACGGCCTGCCAATGGCAATGCGCCTTCAGCCGAGAGGCGGCCGAGCTATTCTTCAGCACCACCTGCTCAGCTGTCACCCACGACCGGCAAGGAGAAGGAAGGCAAATGGTATCAGCGCAAGAAGTCGGGGGACAACCCTCGGCGCCAATCAACGGGTCTGCTCGGCGCTTCGCCCACGACGACTCCAGCCAATCTAGGCGAGTCCCTCACCGCGCCCACCAAGACACCGCTGGAGCGTCAGGGGACAGCCCAGACCGTCTCCTCCACTCAATCCGGGAGCACGACCTTTGGCGGTCTCGGCCTCTACGTGCCCTCCAACATGCACGGCAAAGGCGCAGACGGGGTCCAGGGTACGCCCGTGCCGACTCCTGCCATCCAGCCGCCGAGCCGCCAGACTGCGGTGGACCATTCGCCCAAAGCCATGTCCAGCTCCGTAACCACGACCCCTCAATCCAGTCTCAATCGTAGAGTCTCGCAGATCGACGCGAACCCGACGCGCAATAGAACAGTCTCGACATCGTCTGCGACGAGCGGGTCGGCGGAGAAGGAGAAGCCTGGAGGTCTGTCGAGGAGGTTGAGCGGAATGAAGAGGAGTGGGAGTATGGCGTTCAAGCTTGGATTGGGGAAGAAGGATAAGGATAAGACAATGGATGGGGTCGTCGAAGAGGAGCGAACGGCGAGGAAGGGTCTGTTGGGCTGACGGAAGGAAAGGGATTATCTTGATAAAAGGGGAGAATCGGACCGAGTAAAAATATCTTGATGGAGTTGTACCGATAAGAAGTGCATTGGTACCACCGCGTTCTTCTGCTGATGCATATTCGTACAAACGGGCTGTACTATATCACGCTGTTTTCCCCCTCGCAGCCTTCGCACGCCGAAAGTCCTCTGCGACCTTCGTCGACTCCACAACCCACTTCTTGCTGAGCCCATCGAGGGGTACCAAATCCGGTCTGAACCCACGCAGCTTCGGATGACGGACGACCGGTGGTGATGGGAGTCTCGTAGAGCGGGCGGAATGCTGATCATTGGGCTCGAAAACAGGTTGTCGAGTCACCTGTGCCTTGGCTGGGGAGTGTACAGAGCGTTTCTTGGCGGATATTGGGGACGGAAGCTGAGCGCGGAGAGCGAGAGCTCGACTTGGTGACTTTGAGATTAAGACCTCCGCCTTCGGCGAAAATATCTTGGCACTAGGGGAGCCGTCCTGGTGAGAGGATATCTTGGCTCGAGGAGAGCCGTTGTAATGGGACTGATCATCTCCAGTATCAATCTCGTCATTCCTCCCCCAGACAGCCAGCTTCCGCCAGACCGATCCCGATCCTGAAGCCGAGCCTCCGATCCTCTCTTCGCTCGAGGATCCCTTGGTGCGCTTAGACGGATCTGAGACCGGTTCTTCTTTCATCCTCAGCGGTCGTGAGGCCGAGCGGAGATAGTTTAAGGGATTCAGGAAGCTCAGTGCGGATGGTGGGGACGTCTTGACCCGCTTCGCCGATCCTTGTTGAGAGAGCTCATCGTCGGCGTGCGCTTCGGCCGAGGTATCCGCTTCCGCATTCGGGTGACTGTCTTCGCCGCGAGATATAGGGGAGGAGGATCGTTGACGTTTCACCGGAGTGGGCTGAATGGCGTTTGGCTGCGGTGCACCCTGGGACAGGGAGTGGGAGCCCACGGTCTGCGGGTGTGATTGGTCGCTATCATCGACAAGTACCCTAGAAGTCGCGCTGGCAGGGAGTTCGGGTGCGTGTAACTGCAGGGGGTCGGCGTATCGGGAGAGTGTGAAGTCCTCCGCAGACCGTTGCGACTCCGGAAGGGACTGGGAGGCCGTCTCGAGATCGGCGAAAGAGGTGCCCTTCTGAATGCCCTTCTGAATGCCCTTCTGAATGCCCTTCTGAATGCCCTTCTGAATGCCCTTCTGAACAGTGACGGTGATCTTGACTTCCTGGGACTCGTTCTCGCCAGTCTCCGCCAGTGTGATCGCGACGCCACGTCTTCTCTGCTTCTTCTCGTAATCCGATAGGCCATCTTCGTCCTCGTTTCCTTCTGTTTCTTTGTCGGACTGATTCCCGCCCGAAGGTTCCGAGCCCGTAGCGAAGGAAAGCGGGTCGAAGACTCGTCTTTCTGACTTTGCTCCCTGAGTTAGCGGACGTATTGGCATGCCCTCCTCTTCGCTATCGCTGTTATCCTCATCAAGCTGAGAATCCGCCTGGTGGACCGCCTTGACATACGGCTTTCCTGATATGGGGCTGTCCGTCGCATTCGGATAGGTCGCCTGTCCTGGCGGTGGTGATCGGATCGATGGAGAGACCTCCCGGCCTTTGCCTTTCCTTTCGGAGCGAATGACCGAGCCGGCTTGTCGCCTAGGTGTGACGTCCAAAGCGGCTAGGTCAAGTCCGAAAACATGGACGTTTTCGAGCTGGCGCTTCGCCTCGTCAGGCAACTCAAAGATCCACTCGGGAATGGGTTTGGGCTTCTTGCCTTCGGGCGGATGGAGATATGGATCGAGGAATTCGGCGAGAGTGATGCGGGCCGGTTCGGTAGGAGGGGAATTCTGGACATATCAGCTTGATTCGGATAAGACGGTCGACTCACGCCACGGTGGTGAGAGGGACCTGCTGCTGTGTGTGGTACCTGAGTACTGCTCGGACCAGGCTGAGACGGATCTGATGTTGATCTATACACTTCTCAGCTGTATCCTTGAGATGATGAACTCGCGCACTCGCCAAACCACCACTTCCTCAGTACCCTCTGAACCTCCCCGTCCTTCGCTCCTGTCCCCATCTCATGCGTATCCCAAAATACCGGATCATTTCGATCTCCACTGTGCACTTCCCACTGCAGGATATCGAGGACGACTCGAGGTACCTCCACTCCTTGTGTCCTCGGAGAAGGTAGGAGGCGGAAGCGAAACGAGAGAATGCGGAAGACCGCTCGTAGGTGTGACGTCAATGTCTCGACAGGAAGACCGGTTACAGGTCTGTGAGTATAGCGGTCAGTAGAGCTCGGCATCGAATAGGGTTCGTGACGCACTCCTCGTGCTTATCGGTCGCGGACACGTCGAAAGTCACTCGTGCGAAATGCGATTGATCGGAGATGCGGCCCGTGACCTCAGCATGCGGTTTTTCAGGAGTTCTGTAGGTGTCGAACTAGCCAAGCACATCCATCAGCTCTTCGTGGACTTCTTCGGTTCAAAATTCAGCCGAAGGGAAGCAGCACTAACCTGTATCAGCTGGCAGTATCGACTTCCCATCCAAGGGGTTTCGAGATTGGCGCCGAACTCCTTGTCATGCTGAATGATGGCCTTGGCCAGCCAAGAGCCGAGACTGTCCGCCATAGTTGCAGTCGCTCCTGCCCTTCTCGATCCGTTCGACAAGGCATAGAGTGATCTTGTAGAATCAAACGCGCCCCTCGAACAGTGGAAGATCTTGATACGCTTGTATCCGCCGAATGGGCTCACTGACGTGTGCGTAGTCCTTGGTCCAGTGCCAATTGCCGAATTCCGTTGGCTGCCGGATTGCTTTTGATCTCAACTCACAGGATTTTACCATCAGAGTTTCACAGTGCATCTACTCGTACAAGATGATGACACTGGCGACCGTCCCCTTCAAAGTAATTTTTTTTTGGGTTGCCCCTCACTTCCTCACAACAGAGTGCATCTCGCTGATCCGCAACAGACCGAGTTCGCGGTAGATATGACCTGTCAGAACGTAAGCCTCCACATTGACGTATCTCTGGCACATTTGACAACTGGTTCGCAGTGCGTGAATGCCGTCTCCACAGCTCTTCGAGATGTTCCAGGTCGGTCAATCTTTCGCGGTATGTCTGACGACTGATAGATTATCAGGTATCGATCGATATGACATCGACCTCGAGAAGAAGCGCGTCACGATCACCGGTAAAGGCGGGTTGCCTTTGCTAAGCTCAACAGCATTCCGCTGACTCATCCCAGCATCCCCGTCCCACCTCTTCTCCGCCTTGAAATCCACGAATCGGCAGGTCGTTGTCCGAGGAGCATCCTCCGCCTCACCAATGACCACTTCCCAAGCAGCAGTCGCCATCATCGAGTCCTCCCTTCCCTTACCCACAAATATCGCTTCCACGTCCAATCCCATCCTCGCCGCAGAATCAAATCGACCCTTACCCGGGATGAACGAGGAGGAGCACAGCCAAAAAATCTTCGGAATATGCCGATTCGTTCAGATCGCTCCGAAGACTGTCCTCGTGGATCTCACGGTCCGATTACCCACCCCCTCCAATGTAGGACTCAATCCAGCAAAGTCCGCTTTCAATGTCTACATCTCGTCGACCGGTAATCTCGTCAATCCACCTTCTACAACTGGGAAAGCCTTCTTGGCATTAGGTCAAATCGAGCTGGATAGAGATGGGTACGGGGACATGTTCAGAGAGGTCGACGGGGAGTTGTGGGAATGGATTGGACGAGGATGTATCGTGGAAGCTGCCAGTCAGCCAGCCTCGCCATCACAGACTGCGCAGTCAGGCTTGGGGAGGATCTTCGCAGGGGTCGTGGCGAGGAGTGCGGGTGCGTGGGGGAATGAGAAGACGGTTTGCGCTTGTAGTGGACGGACTATGTGGGAGGAGGGGAAGGAGATGGAGAAGAAGAGTATGCTCTGATGGGAAAGAGCTCAGGCTTCGGACGACTGTTGGAGCATGCATTGTTGTCACTATAGATACCGCCTAGGCCGCAGCCGACTCGACGCTTGTCATGGCCCATATATAGGATTCTATAACTTTGCGCAATCCGGGAGGTCTTGATAGCGACTGCTTTGTTTCGGTGAACATTAGCGACGTGCCGCGACCTACTCCTTTCATCAATTCGTAATGCACTCGGTCGACGCTCCTCGATCATGATCAATTGAAAAGCTTTCAAAAGAGCAGTATCCTCCGCAAAAGCTCAGTTCCAGGGCGAGGGATCATCGGTTCTTCGACATGTCGGACAGCACCTTCACCAAAGGCTTTCTCGAGAGCACCGCCGGAGAATGGGTGCTTATCCTCTCCCTCGTCTTTGGTGGATGCTGCTCGTCCGTATCCCACCCTTCTCCCGGTCCTCACTGAGATCCAGGGTCGTCCAGCAATGTCTGGGCTCTCGAAGCGGTTCTCAAAGATCACCCCAACTCCGGTACGTCCTCGTCCGCTCGATCAGCAAGACAGCTCAAGCGGATATAGGCACCTTCCTCACCTTCGCCCAATTCGTTTACGTCACCGTCCAGACCCTCTCGTCTCAGGTATACCTTCCTCCTCGATCTTTAACGGAGTCATCATGGCTACGAACACCGAGGCTGAGGAAGAGGGAGGTGCCGATACGCAGGTGGATGGTGCAGGTTCTGCTGTTTCTAGGTGTGAGCTTGAGTGAGCTTCCTGAAACCAAAGGGGTCAGAATTAGATGATGGGCGGAAGTGAACAACTATGCGTTCGGGCTCAAGGTGAGCTCATGTCGCCCGTAGAAGCTGGAGTTCTATTCTTAATGATAATTTTTGCTACGTATCTAGATCCCGATGACAGTGCATATCATCTTCCGGAGCGGCGGTCAGTCATCGTCCCACGTTTAGCAGCTCTTACTGCTAGCATACAGCTGTACTGTGACTGACGTGATGTTCTTCCTCGTAGGGCTTTGCGTGTCCATGCTCACGGGCTATTTCATGGCCGGCAAGCGATATTCGATTGGTCAAGCAGTCTGTCCGATCCTCACTGACTCGCTTCCCGCTGATCATTCCACAGTTCGCGGGAATCATCATCACCGTTGGTATCGTCATAGCTACACTCTCCGCGCCGCGCCGACGCTCGAACCCTTCGAATCCCGTCAGCATCACGGCCGAATCGCTTGATTCGACCGATTGGCTGTCCAACAATGCGCAGTACTTTGCCGGAATCTCGCTGCTGGCATTAGCACTCTTCGTCTCAGCTTGGCTAGGCATCTGGCAGGAGCAGACGTATAGACTCTATGGGAAGAAGTGGAGGGAAGGGCTCTTCTACTCAGTATGGCGCTTCTAGACAGACGAGCCTTTCACTGACGTGTCTATAGCACTTCCTGTCATTGCCCTTTTTCATTCCTCTCTATCCGACTCTCACATCGACATTCGACTCCTTCGTCCTCTCCCCTCCCATGACGCTCCTCGCAATCCCCCATCCAGCTCCGCTCGCCCTCTTCTCCCTGAACGGTGTTACCGATGGAGCGAGGAGCAAATCTCTTCACTGGAAACAGATCGGTGTCCCGTCTGCTCTTTTCGCCCTAGCGGTGAACGTATTCACACAGGGGATGTGCATCAGAGGTGTCAATCGGCTGACATCGGTCAGTCGCAATTGAACGAGGCTTTAGGCTGTGTCAAGCTGGATAATGGCCGAGTAACGTGCTGATGATGCTCAGCGCGTCAACTCTACGACTGTCAACCTTGTACTCACGGTCCGCAAAGCGGTATCATTAGCCATCTCGGTGTGGTACTATGGCAGTGGCTTCTCTCTCGGCTTAGCGGTAGGCGGCGCCATGGTCCTCCGTGAGCTACCTGAACATCATCACCTCCAAGCTGAAGTAATTGGTAGTCGGTACAGTCGTGTACTCAATCGCGCCAGGGCCGACCATCGTCGACTCGTCAAGTACACAAGATGCTCCTGCTTCTGCTCAAGTGCCAGAGGATACCGGCACTTCCGAAACGATTGCCGACAGGTCGACTGAGGGACTGCGTCTGCGATCTAGAGCGCAACATGGAGTGATGTAACCCTCGTGCAAATAGCGGCGAGTCCGGCATCCGAGACTTCTCGAATAGTCCGGATTCATCGTGGATAGAATCGCAGGACGAGTCAGATTCTTCTTGGAAGCAGGCGAGCGACTCGATCCCACACGAAGGCGAGACATTCAGTGGGCAGCTCCATGTGGAAGGCGAGATCGGGGATCCTCTGTGCACTCTACTTCCCATCCTTTATCCGGTATGAAGAGCTATTGCGTGCTGTAGCGAACTGAAGTCGCTTCTGAAACTATACTGACCAAGCTGATATCCGCTCATGACGATCCTGATTTACTGACTCATTTCTCGATACAGCTTAGTGCAATATGGAAAATTCCTCAAATGGCTCTTCAGGACTCGTCAAGGGCCAAGTCTACGGCAACTTCGTTTCATCTGCAGCCTCGCAACCCTCGGGCGCAACAGGTAAGCGCTGTCGCTTTGCGTCCTCATTGATCTGCACATTGGGCATAGTAGCGATCCTCAGCTTGGTATATATATCACCCTCGGTATGTCTTCTCTCCCTTGACCAATCAGGCCTCTCGATTGACTGCATGAAACGCTTATTCAGTTGTCAATCTCGGGATTGCTCTTGATGCGCTCACCTTCGTTCGCCTTCTTTCCTTGATCTACGCGGCTTGTCTGACGAGAAATTGAAGTACATCATCACACCTGTACTCCCATTCCGCCTCCAAGCCCTCGGTTATACCGGTATGTCCGCTTTGACATCTTGGTTGTTGTTTGCCTCTTCGGTATCGACCTGCATCTGTCCGTCCTTCGCTTCGAATACCCCTCTTCCCCGGGACGCTGATTTGTCTTCTTCCTCAAGGTTCACCTCCCTGTTCTTACTATCTTCACCCCGCAAGCCATATCGCCGAGCCCCGCTCGTCATCGCGGGCATCGGGATGACAGGCGCGATGTTGCTATTCATGCTGTCAGACCGTGTTGGGCCATGATCGTTGCGAGGGTCCTCATGGGCGCATAAAGTGCGGTGATTTGGTCCGGCACGTCACCGCTCGTACTAGACATGACCAGGTCGCTGACATAGCACAGTGGGTTTTGCGCTCATGTAAGCAAGAGTGGCTGAAATGCCGCTGATGAGAGCAGATACGAGAACGTTCGACCATAAGAACGTTGGTCGACAGATAGGCTTTGCGATGTCGGGCTTGTCAGATCGGACCGTCATCGTGATCGCCTGC
>JAABUH010004856.1_pt1 | contig 10724 bp, 12 predicted proteins | sample 5559121 | NCBI WGS metagenome assembly JAABUH01 (sample SAMN10711871, study PRJNA513364) | rock metagenome | isolation source: Antarctica rocks | place: Antarctica: Victoria Land, Battleship Promontory nord | collected 2015-12-28 | reverse complement strand
CCTACCTTCGCGAGATGTACGACCGTTATGGCGCGACCGGAATGCTGGCGGCCTACAATGCCGGGCCGGGACGCTGGGAAGACCATCTGTCCCGCGAGCGACCACTGCCGGACGAAACCCTCCGCTACATCGCACGACTCGGTCCCGTGGTCGGCGGCAACGTCCCTCCCTTGCCGGCGTTCAGTGACCGCGCGGTTAAACCGATGCCGATCATCGCGCCGATCTTCGCCATGCTGAGCGGCGCCGTGATGCCCGCCCAAAGCGCGGCCGAGCATGAGCGGATCGCACGCATCATTGTCGCCAACGCCACCCTGATCGGGCGTCCAGTCGAGTTCTTCGTACCGCGATCGCTTGAAACGGACGCGTCACCGAGCGAGTTGCAGACCGGCCGTCGAGCTGCATCTCTAAGGCAATCGGATCGGGCGCCGTCAGACGCTCCCGCTACGGTGGTACCGTCCTCGGACCTGCTGTTCGCTCCTCGAGCCGGTGCAAGAGAGCGCCCATGAGCGCTGGGAAGCTTCGGTGGGCTTCGGGATACTCTGGCGGGGGTTCGGCCGGGAAGGAGGCACGATGGGCAGGAACGGGGGAGAGAGGGCGAGATAAAACGGCTGCCAGCCGCGCGTGTTTGGGTGGGGAATGTTCCGAGCATAATCAGCGACTTGCGCCGACCCGCACCGCCAGACAACCGGCTACACCGGCTGGCAGCGATCGCGAGAACAGCAAGAGGGTCAGCGGGTTAAACGCCAGCACTCGGCCTGTGCCGCCCAGGGCGGCCCCGTGACCGACCGCGACGACGAGCTGCGCGTCCGCCCCGGGCGGGTCCGGGACGGCGGGCGTGCCGGGGGCAAGCCGCAGAGCTTCGTCGGCCAGGTGATGCGTGCCGCCCGCAAAGCGGGGCACACCGGCCAGGGGTTTGGCCGCGGTGCTCGCCGCGGCGCGTCCGCCTTCGGGCGAGGCCGCGCGGCGGCTGCGGCGCTGGCCCTGCGCTCGCCCCATCGCCGCGTGGTGATCAAGGCGCGCGTCGTGCGCCAGCGCGGGATACGTTTCCGTTCGGCGCCGCTGGCCAAGCACCTCGATTACCTCCAGCGCGACGGCGTGACCCGGGACGGGGCGGACGCGCGCATGTTCGCCGCCCACAGGGACGCGGACGACGCGACAGCGTTCGCTGAGCGGTGCGACGGCGACCGCCACCACTTCCGCTTCATCGTTTCGCCGGAGGATGCGCCCGAGATGATGGATCTCCGCGCCTTCACCCGCGACCTCATGGCCCGCGCTGAGCACGACCTCGGCACGAGGCTCGACTGGGTGGCGGTCGACCACTGGAACACCGACCAGCCCCACGTCCACGTGCTCGCCCGCGGCGTCGCCGAGGACGGCTCCGATCTCATCATCAGCCGCGACTACATCAGCCGAGGCCTGCGCACCCGCGCCGAAGAGCTGGTCGGGCTGGAGATCGGGCCGCGCTCCGAGCAGGCAATCAGATCGAGCCTGGAGCGGGAGGTCGGGGCCGAACGATGGACCGGGCTCGACCGGGCGCTCCGGGCAGCCGCGGACGATGGCGGAGGTGTCGTGGACCTTCGGCCGGGAGCGCCGGCGCATCCCGACGCGGAGCTGCGCCGGCTGATGATCGGACGCGCGCAAGCGCTGCAGCAGCTGGGCTTGGCCGAGTCGGTCGGGCCGGCGCAGTGGACCCTCAAACCGGACATTGAGCCAACGCTGCGCGCCCTCGGCGATCGCGGCGACATCATCCGCACCATGCACCGGGCGCTCAGCCGGGGCGGCCGAGAGTCGGGCACGGGCGACTTCGCCATCCACAGCGAGGATGCGCCCGCAGTGCTCGGGCGCCTCGCCGACCGGGGGCTGCACGACGAGCTGAAGGGCTCGGCTTACGTCGTAATCGAGGGCGTGGACGGGCGCGCGCACCACTTCCGGTTCAGCAGCCTCGAGGCGACCGGCGACGCCCCGGTCGGTGGGATCGTGGAGGTCCGGCCGTTCACCGGCGACGACGGGCAGCGGCGGGTGAGCATCGCGGTCCGCTCGGATTTTCCGCTGGCGGCGCAAGTGACCTCGCCGGGCGCGACCTGGCTCGACCGAGCACTGCTGGCTCGTGACTCGCCGCCGCTCCCCGCCGGCGGGTTCGGGGCAGAGGTGCGAGAAGCACTCGAACGACGGACCGAAAACCTCGTCGCCGCAGGGCTGGCCAGGCGGCAGGGACAACGGGCAGTGTTCGCGCGCGACCTGCTCGGCACGCTCCGCCGGCAGGAGCTCGACGCGGCAGCCGGGAGACTCTCGGCCGAGACGAACCTGCCGCGTCAGACCGCAGCCGAGGGCGAGCATATCGCTGGCGTATATCGCCGGCGTGTGCAGCTGGCCTCCGGCCGGTTCGCGATGATCGACAATGGGCTTGGCTTCGAACTGGTGCCGTGGAAACCGGCGCTGGAGCCGCACCTCGGGCGACAGGTGTCGGGGGTGGTGCTGCCCGGAGGTGGTGTGGACTGGCGCTTCGGCCGTAACCGGGGACTCGGGATTGGCTGACCTCTCCCGCACCGGCCGTCATGACCGTTCGCGACCCACATCAGGCATCCGATCTCAAACCGGCCTCGCCCGACAGATGCCGTTTACATCGTGAGGAGAAGCTGAGCCGCTCAGTCGTGTCCCGTCGTAGAGCGTGCGCAAACAAGCGCTTCGACCCGGGCTCGATGCTCTGTCCCCCACCTGCACAACGGCAGGAGCGCCTGGACGAGGGTCATGCCGAAGGACGTCACCGTGTATTCGACCTTCGGAGGTACCTGCTGGTAGTCGTGCCGCTGCAGCACGCCGGCCACGACCATCTCGCGCAATTGCTGGATCAGCACCTTCTCGCTGATGCCGACGACCAGCCGCTTGAGCTCGCCGAAGCGCCTCGGACCTGACTGGAGATAGTACAGGATCAAGGGCTTCCACTTTCCGCCCATCACCGTCAGCGCGATGTCGAGCCCACAGCGTTTCTCGATCGTGTTCATCGCCGCTCCTACACTTACCTTTAGGTGTGTACTAGTGAAATATGCAGCGCCAGTCCATATCGAAACCATCCAAGGATGGAGGCGAAGATGGGCAGGCTTGAGGGCAAGGTCGCGGTCGTTACGGGCGCCACCAGCGGCATAGGTCTGGCGAGCGCGAAGCGCTTCGCTCGGGAAGGCGCGCGCGTGTTCATGATGGGCCGTCGGCAGGCCGAACTCGACGGCGCAGTGGCCGAGGTGGGTGCCGGCGCGCGTGGAGTTCGGGGAGACGTCGCGAACCTGACCGATCTCGATCGGCTCTACGACATCGTTCGCGAGGAAGCCGGACGAATCGACGTGCTGATGGCCAACGCCGGCGGCGGCGAGTTCCGGGCGCTGCCGGACATCACGGAGGAGCATTACGAGCACACCTTCGCGACCAACGTGAAAGGCACGCTCTTCACCGTGCAGAAGGCACTGCCCTTGCTGCGGGAGGGCGGATCGGTGATCCTGACCGGCTCAACCACAGGCGTCACAGGTGGCCCGTCCTTCAGCGTCTACAGCGCCAGCAAGGCCGCTGTTCGCAACTTCGCCCGGAGTTGGATCCAGGATCTGGCGCCCCACCGGATCCGCGTGAACGTGCTCGTGCCGGGCGCGACATCGACGCCGGGGCTTCGTGGGCTGACCCAAACCGAGGACCAGAACCGCGCGTTCGTGGCTGCGTTGGAAGCGGCTACGCCGCTCGGCCGCATGGGGGACCCAGATGAGATAGCTGCTGCAGCCCTCTTCCTCGCTTCGGACGAGAGCAGTTTCGTCACAGGCAGCGAGCTGTTCGTCGATGGTGGTTCGGCGCAGATCTGAGCGGAGGCTCACGAGCCATCGGCTGCGAACGGCGAGTCATCGACCTCTTCCGGTCATTCGGTCGAGCAGATGTTTCCGTCGGTTCGGGGTGGATCCGAGATAAATGTCGTCTCAGGGCGGCTGATCGAGAGCGACAGGACCGAAGGTCCGCTTTGGGGCGCGAGGTGGGCCGCGAAGGCGTCGCTGTCGGCCAGCCCGACGGCCTCGCCGAAGAAGGCGAGACGGCTGGCCGCATGTAGGGCCAGGAGCCCGTCCAGGAACAGCCGACGGAACAGGCGCGACAGCACCCGCACCGGCAGGAAGAAGCCGGGGCGGCAGGCGATCCAGCGCGTTCCGTCGGGCGACACGCCACCGCCGGGCACGATCATGTGCACGTGCGGATGGTGGGTGAGCGCCGATCCCCACGTGTGCAGCACGGCGGTGAGCCCGACGCGGGCGCCCAGGTGCTTGGTATCCGCCGCCACTGTGGTGACCGTCTCGGCCGCGGCCTTGAACAGCAGGTCGTAGACCGCGGCCTTGTTGGTGAACGCGATGGCGGCGATAGGGGCCGGCAGGGTGAACACCACGTGGAAGTAGGGCACGGGCAGGAGATCGGCCTCGCGCTCGGCCAGCCAGCGCCGGGCCGCCGCGCCCTGGCACTTCGGGCAATGCCGGTTGCGGCAGGAGTTGTAGCTGACCGCCGTGTGGACGCAGTCGGTGCAGCGCGCGACGTGGCCGCCGAGCCCCGCCGTGCGGCAGGTCCGGATGGCCGAGATCACCTTGAGCTGCCCGAGGCTCAGATGCCCGGCGTGGCGGCGCAGGTAGGCGTCACCGTGCCGGTTCAGGATGTCGGCGATCTCCAGGGCGGGCCGCGCCATGGCGGCCGGGCCCTTCACGCCGGCGGCGCCTTGGGCCGAAGGTGGGCCAGCGGGCTTTCCACTGCCTGGATCATATTCAAGGCCACGCGGGTGTAGAGCCCCGTGGTGTCGAGCTTGCGCTGGCCGAGCAGCACCTGGATGACGCGGATGTCCGTCTTGCGTTCGAGCAGGTGGGTGGCGAAGCTGTGCCGGAGCGTGTGCATCGACCCGCGCTTGTTGAGCCCGGCCGCCATCGCGGCGGCGTGGACCACGCGGTTGAGCTGGCGCGCCGTGAGGGGATCGGACGGCTGCTGGCCCGGGAACAGCCAGCCGCGCGGCCGCTTCACGCTCCACCAGGCCCGCAGGATGTCGAGCAGGTCCGGCGACAGCATCACGTAGCGGTCCTTGCGGCCCCTTGCCCTGCTCCACGCGGATCAGCATGCGGGCGCTGTCGATGTCGACGACCTTGAGGTGGATGATCTCCGACACTCGCAGGCCGCAGCCGTAGGCGATGCTCAGCGCCGCTTGGTACTTCAGCCCCGGGGCGCAGCGGAGCAGCCGCGCCACCTCGTCGGTGCTCAGCACCACGGGCAGGCGCTCGGGCGAGGGCGTCGCGGCCAGGCACGCGCCGAAGCCCGCACGGCCCAGCGTGATCTGGAAGAAGAACCGCAGGGCCGACACCGCGGCGTTCATCGTGGCGGGCCTGGCCCCGCCGGCCGCCATGTGCCGTTGGAAGCGGCGCAGGTCCTCGGGTTCGGCCAGTTCGGGCGACCGGCCGAGGAAGGCCGCGAAGGCCCTGACGTATCGGATGTAGTCGCCCTGGGTTTTCTCCGTGAAACGCCGGATCGTCATGTCCTCGATCATGCGGCGACGAAGCGGGCTGACGGCGTTCGGGTTCGTGCTCACGGGGTTGCTCCTGTCTGGAACGGGGTGACCCCACGATCTTCAGACAGGCCCGGCAGACCCGGTAATTCAGCCTCACGGTTGCAGGACGACCCTACCGCGGAAGCGGTTTAGTCCGTCCCACCCACTCCGGTCATTGCACGCCACTGTTCGCCAGCGTGCGACCACCTCGGTTTCGCCATTGCATCGCTTGTAAGACGTGTTCTTGGTCACGCCCCGTTCTGCAACGGGGTCACACGTGAACGCCACCCGCATCCTCTGGGGCCAAGTCCTCACTGTCTGCTCGATCGCGCTCGCCTTCCTGTGGATCGCCACGCAGTGGACCGCGGCGCAGCTCGGCTACCAGGCGCAGCTCGGCCATCCCTGGTTCATGGCCGGGCAATATCCCGTCTATCACCCGCCAGCGTTCTTCTGGTGGTGGTTCGCCTATGACGCCTACGCCCCGCACGTCTTCGAGCACGGGGCCTACATCGCGGCGGCCGGCGGGTTCGCCTCCGTGGTGGTGGCGATCGCCATGTCGGTGTGGCGGGCGCGGGAGGCTAAGGAGGCCAGCACCTACGGCTCGGCCCGATGGGCGACCGAGAAGGAGGTTCGTGCCGCGGGTCTGCTCGGCCCTAACGGAACGGTGCTGGGCCAGTTCGGGAAGGCCTACGTCCGCCATGACGGGCCCGAACACGTGCTGTGTTTTGCCCCAACTCGCAGCGGCAAGGGCGTCGGCTTGGTCGTGCCGACGCTGCTCACCTGGGCTGGCTCCGTCATCGTTCACGACATCAAGGGCGAGAACTACGGGCTGACGGCCGGATGGCGGGCGCGGTTCAGCCGCATCGTCCTGTTCGATCCCACCAACCCGGACAGCGACGCGTACAATCCTCTTTTGGAAGTGCGCCGCGGACCGAACGAGGTACGCGACGTCCAGAACGTCGCCGACATCCTGGTCGACCCCGAAGGCGCGCTGGAAAAGCGAAATCACTGGGAGAAGACCAGCCATGCCCTGCTGGTCGGTGCCATCCTGCACGTGCTGTATGCCGAAGCGGACAAGACCCTGGCGGGCGTCGCCAATTTCCTCTCCGACCCTAAGCGCCCGATCGAGACGACGCTGCGAGCGATGATGACCACCGCGCACCTGGGCGAAGCCGGGCCACACCCGGTGATCGCCAGCGCCGCACGCGAACTCCTGAACAAGTCCGAGAACGAGCGCTCGGGCGTGCTGTCGACCGCCATGTCGTTCCTGGGGCTCTACCGTGACCCCGTGGTGGCGCAGGTCACACGCCGTTGCGACTGGCGCATTCGCGATCTCGTCGATGGCACGCAGCCCGTCAGCCTCTACCTCGTCGTACCGCCGTCCGACATCTCGCGCACGAAGCCGCTCGTCCGCCTGATCCTGAACCAGGTCGGGCGGCGGCTGACCGAAGAGCTGGACGACAAGCGCAAGCGTCACAAGCTCCTCCTGATGCTGGACGAGTTTCCGGCGCTGGGCCGCCTCGACTTCTTCGAGTCGGCGCTGGCCTTCATGGCCGGCTACGGCATCCGCTCCTTCCTGATCGCCCAGTCGCTGAACCAGATCGAGAAGGCCTACGGCGTCAACAATGCCATCCTGGACAATTGCCACGTCCGGGTCTCGTTCGCGGCCAACGATGAGCGTACGGCGAAGCGGGTCAGCGACGCCCTGGGCACCGCGACGGAAATCCGCGACGCCAGGAACTACGCCGGCCACCGGCTCTCGCCCTGGCTCGGGCACTTGATGGTGTCGCGACAGGAGACGGCGCGCCCGCTGCTCACCCCCGGCGAGATCATGCAGCTTACACCGACCGATGAATTGGTACTGGTGTCGGGGCTCGCACCGATCCGGGCCAAGAAGGCTCGCTACTATGCCGACAGGCAACTCGCAACACGCGTGCTGCCGCCTCCGGACCGCAGATCGGCAAGGAGGACGGTTCCTGCACCCGGCGACGACTGGAGCGGGCTGAAGCCGCTCGCCGCTCCCGCCCCGGTCTCGACCGGGGCGGCTCAGCCGCTCCAAGAGTCGGCCCACACCGAGGACCCGGCCAACGCGGGAATCCGCCGCGAGCCCGAGCTGCCCGAACACGAGGCGATCGCGCCCGAGACGCCGCGGCATCCATTTTTAGAATTCGAAGACCAGGACGGCGAATCCGAGGGCGATGCCGAGGCGGAAGCGGTCAAGACGCGCGTGCTGCAGGCGCGGTCCTCGCGCACCATCGCCCGTCAGGTCGCGCTCGACCCGGGCGACGGCATGGCGCTCTGAGCCATGGCGGCGCGCGGCAAGTACACCTTCAGGCTCTCGACCGACCTCGCGGCGCAGCTCGCCGACTACTCCGCCCGGCGGCGCGTGCCGCAGGCGCAAGTCGTCGAGGCGGCGCTCGCCTCGCACCTGTCCCCCGACGGTGCGGACCGGCTCGAGGCCGCGCTGGCTCGCCGCCTCGACCGGATAACGCGGGCCATCGAGCGCCTCGAACGGCACGGCACGATCGGCAACGAGGCGGTGGCGCTATTCGTGCGCTTCTGGCTGACCAGCGTGCCGCCGCTGCCCGACAGTGCGCAGCCCGCAGCCCAGGCCAAGGGCCGCGAGCGCTACGAAGGCTTCGTCGAGGCACTGGGGCGCCGACTCGCGAAGGGCAAGACCCTCGCCGACGAGGTCTCGCGCGACGTGACCCCCGAAGGTTCCGCACCCGAATCCTGAGCGCACCGGCCCGCGGGTTTCTCTTTCTACGCCAGGGCGCGACACTTCCGACGCGCTTGTTGAGCCGCCGGGCTTCAGGCGCTTCTTATCCACCCCATCAGTGATCCGCGCCGCGGCGCGCCGATGCGGGGTAGCAATACTGTGACCACTATCGCGTTCCGGCCCGAAGCCCACGCCCGCGGCGCCCGCATGCTGCGCACGGCGCTCGGCTCTGCCATCGCCGGCTGGCTCGATGACCCATCCGTCGGCGAGGTGATGCTCAATCCCGATGGCCGGCTCTGGATCGACCGCCTCGCGGGCGGGCTGGAGGACACCGGCGAGCGGCTCTCGGCCCCCGACGGCGAGCGTATCATCCGGCTCGTCGCTCACCATGTCGGGGCCGAGGTCCACCCCGGCAGCCCCCGTGTCTCGGCCGAACTGCCCGGGACGGGGGAGCGCTTCGAAGGCCTACTGCCGCCGGTGGTGGCCGGCCCGGCCTTCGCGATCCGGCGCCCGGCCGTGGCGGTGTTCACGCTCGGCGATTATGTCGAGGCGGGCATCATGTCGGCCAGCGAGGCCGAGACGCTCCGCGTGGCCGTCAGCGAGCGCCGCAACGTGCTGGTCGCGGGTGGCACCTCGACCGGCAAGACCACGCTGGTGAACGCGCTACTGGCAGAGGTTGCGAAGACCAACGACCGGGTGGTTCTGATCGAGGACACGCGCGAGCTGCAGTGCGCCGCGCCGAACCTCGTGGCGCTGCGCACCAAGGACGGCGCGGCAACGCTCACCGACCTCGTGCGCTCGGCGCTGCGCCTGCGCCCCGACCGCATCCCCATCGGCGAGGTGCGCGGCGGCGAGGCGCTCGACCTGATCAAGGCGTGGGGCACCGGCCATCCCGGCGGGATCGGCACGCTTCACGCGGGCTCTGCCATCGGCGCGCTGCGCCGGCTCGAGCAGCTCGTGCAGGAGGCGGTGGTCACCGTGCCGCGCGCGCTGATCGCCGAAACCATCGACGTCATCGCGGTGCTGGCCGGCCGCGGCACCAATCGCCGGCTCGCCGAACTCGCCCGTGTCCACGACGGCCTCGGCCCAGACGGTGACTACCGCCTCACCCCCGCAGGAGACCATCCATGATCCGTTCCCTTCACCGCGGCATCGGCGGCGCCGTCGTACTTGCGAGCGCCGCGATGCTGACCGCGCCAGCCTACGCGGCCGGCTCCAACATGCCGTGGGAGCAGCCGCTGCAGCAGATCCTGGACTCCATCCAGGGTCCAGTCGCCAAGATCCTGTCCGTCATCGTCATTGTGATGACGGGCCTGACGCTCGCCTTCGGCGACACCTCGGGCGGTTTCCGCCGGTTGATCCAGATCGTCTTCGGCCTGTCGATAGCGTTCGCGGCCAGCTCCTTTTTCCTGAGCTTCTTCTCCTTCTCGGGCGGAGCGCTGGTCTGATGAACGAGACCGAAGACCCCGCGGTCGGATTCTACGCACCGGTGCGGCGGAGCCTGACCGAGCCGATCCTCATGGCCGGCGCGCCGCGGGCCGTCGCCATCATCAACGGCACGCTCGCGGCCGCCGTGGGTCTCGGCCTGCGGCTGTGGATCGTCGGCGCCGTGCTCTGGGCCATCGGCCACATGGCCGCGGTCTGGGCCGCGCGCCGCGACCCGGCTTTTGTCGACGTGGTCCGCCGGCACCTCCGCTATCCCGCCCATCTTGGCTGTTGAGGCACGCGCATGCTGAATCTCGCTGAATACCGGAAGAAGCCGCAGGGCCTCGCCGACTTCCTGCCCTGGGCCGCGCTCGTCGCGTCGGGCGTGGTCGCCAACAAGGACGGCAGCTTCCAACGTACCGCCCGGTTTCGCGGGCCGGATCTCGATTCGGCGACCCCTTCCGAGCTCGTTTCCACCACGGCGCGGCTGAACGGGGCGCTGCGTCGGCTCGGCTCGGGATGGGCGGTGTTCATCGAGGCGCAACGCGTGCCCGCCAACCGCTACCCCCGCAGCACTTTCCCCGATCCCGCCTCGGCGCTGGTCGAACTCGAGCGACGCGCCCAGTTCGAGGAGGCCGGCGCGCACTTCGAGTCCGCCTATTTCCTGACGCTGTGCTGGCTGGCGCCCGTCGATGCTGCCGACCGCGCCGAAGGCTGGCTCTACGAGGGTGGCGACAAGGAGAGCGGTGCCGATGGGCGCGCGGCGCTCTCCGGCTTTATCGATCGCACCGACCGCGTGCTGGCCCTGCTCGACGGCTTCATGCCCGAAGTGGCTTGGCTCGACGACGAGGAGACGCTCACCTATCTGCACTCGACCGTCTCGACCCGCCGCCACAGCGTGCGGGTACCCGAGACGCCCATGCACCTCGACGCCATCCTAGTGGACGAAATCTGAGGGTTGAGTCCGTTTTGGGATTCCGGTGTGTCGTTTCGCGTGCGAGTCTGGCGCATGCGAACAGGAATTTCGATTGCCGTCTCGGC
>JAABUH010004855.1_pt1 | contig 10725 bp, 10 predicted proteins | sample 5559121 | NCBI WGS metagenome assembly JAABUH01 (sample SAMN10711871, study PRJNA513364) | rock metagenome | isolation source: Antarctica rocks | place: Antarctica: Victoria Land, Battleship Promontory nord | collected 2015-12-28 | reverse complement strand
AAATGATACAATCAATAAAGATCAGAATTGATAGTGCTTGATCTTTAAAGATAGTTATAACTGAATATTAAGAATACAGAAGAAGATTGATACAAAAGCTTCTATTTATGTAATGTTCAGAGACTGCATTAGACTCGAAAGAAATGTGTTTGTGACATGAGAAGAATGTGATGTAAATGAACAAGATGTTGATGAAAGAAAAGAGTGTTAAGAAAGAAAAAAGAAATTGAGTCATATCTGAATCAAATCTGACTAGCTCGCTGATTAGTTCTAATCATTACGCAGAGAACTCGCTAGCGCTCACTGCAAATTGATTAAAATTTCAGTCTTGTTCAGTCTTATCAGTCTTGATACGCTCATAACATTATCTCTTTCTTCGAAAATTCATGTTTACATGAATGTAGTTCATTTGCTCACTTTTGTTGATAGTTATTTCGATATTTAACGCGATTTGTTTGGATATAGCTTATGAAATTTATCAAAACTTTCTCTGAGTCATCGAATTTCTCTTTATTGACATAGTATCATTCGTTGTTTCTATCTAGATCTGTTCATTTGACTTTGTACTGTATTCGATCTCAATAGCGTCTGAAGTTCAATATATTATCTATCTTTCAATGTTCATCATCTTTGATAGTGATTGATCTGAGTGATTTTAAATACTGTTTTGATAGAAAGTCTTCTGAATATGATTGAAGTTCAGTAACTCTTTCATTTGAATGACAATATCATCTGCTTTTCTAGCTTCAAGTCGTTCATGAATTGTTTCGTAGTCAATCGTATTTGAATCAAAACTCATTCAAAGATGAAATTCTTTATTGAAGTAGAAGAGAGTCATTGAAGTGATTAAGAAAATATTGAAATTGTCACTGAATTTCATCATAGATATTCATTTAACTCAGTCGTTCTGCATGTAATTGCAGTAGATTCTAAGTTCGCGTTCAACGTCTTGATTGACTTGTTTCGATTGATCATTGATCTCAGAATGATAGACTGTGAATAAACTAGCTGTGATTCTCAATCGCTTGCAAAGACTTTTTCACATAGTTGATATGAATTGAAAGTCTCTGTTCAAAACAATAGAACTGAGTAAATCATGCAGTCGATAGACGTTTCATAGCATGATTCAAATCATTTCTTCGACTGAGATGTCATCATCTTCTCAATGACAGAGAACATAGTGACATTCTTTGATGAAATGACATATGATTATGCAAATGACATTATAGTCTTCTAACAGAGATAGTTCAGTGATGAAGTTCATAGCTATATCTTTTCAGCGTTTCTGTGAAATCGAAAAAGAATGATGAAGTTCATTGATGCTATCTTTAGAAGCTTTGCTTTGTTGATAAGCATGACAGTTTTGAATGTATCATTAAATAGTAGCTTGATGATCTGATCAATAGTAGAAACGCTGAACTAGATTGATGATTCATTTATTGTCAAAATGAGAGATTGAAGATTGATCATGCACTTCTTGTAGTAATTTCGTGTGCATGTTCTCAGAGACTCACAGTAAATCTTTTTTAAATAAAACGTCATCAATGATTTTGCAGTTCTTCAGTTTAGTGATATGAAATTTGAGCTTGTTTTCATTCATAGCTTGTCTATATTTGCTGCAGAGCTCATCTATTTGATTAATCATTTGTATTCATTGATAAAGATTTGCTTTCGATTCAATAGATAGAACATCAACTCTATCAAAGATCAGAATAGTTTGAAAATGATCTTCAAGACGCTGAGTTGATTCAGAGACGTTCGCTAGAAGCATTTTGATTAAAGCATTGACTTTAGTGTTCATTTTGCCTGATTTAAAGATGATCTGAAAGTTGAACTTTGATAGAATGTTCAAATAGTTGACTTGTCATCGACTTAACTGTTTGTTTTTCATGAAGATCTTCAAAGTCTGATGATTAATGAACATCTGAATGAGTAATTCAGTGCATTTCAGCTTGAGTCATCAATGTTCAAAGCATCGAATAATGACTAGCAATTTCTTGTCATAGATGTGATAATTAATTTCAGCGAGAATCATGCTTTTACTGTAGAAGATCACTGAATGAAGAACTTTCTTGTCATCATACTGAGATAGTACTTCATCTTTTACATAGTTTGAAGCATCAATCTTCAGAATAGCTTGTCGTTTGAAATTGAAGTGATGAAATATTGAGATCAAGCTGACTTGTTTCTTTAAATTATCAAAGACTTGAACACAGATCTTGTTTCAAACAAAAGATGTATTCTTTCTAGTCAGCTGAGTGAATGATTTGACTAACTTCGAGAAGTTTTTAATGAAACGACGATAGAAGTTAATAAATTTCACGAAGCTCTGAATTTCTTTTAGATTGATTGAAGTGATTCAGCTGACTATGACTATCACTTTGTTGAAATTTATACGAAGATTTAGTTCTGATACAATGACTTCTAGAAAGACAGTCTCTTCTACATTGAATTTGCACTTTTGAATATTCATCTGCAGTTCAGCTTCGCGTAGTCGACTCAATACTAGTTTGATGTGATCTTTATGTTTCTTTCTCATTTTGCTATAGATGAGAATGTCATCTAAATAGACTTGACAAAAGTCGTTCAGAAAGTCTCATAGAATGTCATTCATATATTGCTGAAAGAAGATCAATTCATTAATCAGTTTGAATGATAACATCTTGTATTTATATGCTTTTAAAGCAGTGATAAAAGTGATGTAATTCTTGCTATCAAGATGCATTTGAAGTTTGTTGAACGTTGATATGATGTTCAATCTAGTCAGATGCTTGCAACTCACTATTTTATCAATGATCTCGTCTATCAACGATAGAGAATATTTATTTCTTTTGAAAATGACATTTAGCTTTCGATAATTCACGCAGAATCGAAGATCTTCATTTGCTTTGAAAGCGAATAGAACGAGAAAGAAATAGAAAGTCTGATTAGAAGTGATGAATCTCTTTGACAAATTCTCGTTTAAGTACTTCTTTACTTTCAGAAGTTTGACAAAGAACATTCAATAAACTCGACAGCGAGAAGATGTTGAATCACTGATGAGTTCAATTTTATGATCATAGAAGTAATGAGAAAGTAGTTTATTTAATTGAGCTCAATCAAAAACATCTAGAAACTCATGATATTTCGATGACAGCTTTGCTTTAATATCTTTTAAATTCTGAGTCGTTTCATTGATTGAAGAGATGTTTAAAGCATTCAAATTGCACTGAGTATTGTACGCGATTTTTCTATTGATATTTATCATGAATAAAGCAAAGACTTCAATCTTGTTCTTCTTTGAACAATTCAACAGTGTTTTGAATGAAGCTGCGTCTATGCTTTGAATTGAGAATGACTCTTCTCGAACAAGTTGTTTGAGCATCATAAAGATTTTAGTCTGAGTGATTGAAGAAAACGAAGTTGATCGCGATCAACTTGAGTGCTTTGAATTGAGAAGAATCAAAAAAATTGAAATAGAAGTATTCAATTGATTTGAAAAAACAATGATGTCATTTTGCATATTCAATAATATTTCGTTTTTATTTATTCAGAGCTTACTCAATATGACTTCATGATGATCAATATCAGTTATCAATATCATGATGTCAGATCATCAACTCAATTTAAAACATAAATTGTTGATATTTTAAATAATCTCGATTCATTGGACCTGTTTTACAGTTCAATGAATCAAGTCATCAATCTAGTCATCATCATTTTAATTTAATCTCAGCAATTCTGTTTCAATCATCTCAGTCGTGTGCGCGAATTTCTGCAATCTTAAGTCAATAGAACTACTGTCTAGTCTTGATTCTGCTTGATTCATGTATATAAAAGTCGAACTTTCATTCTTTTCTTTCGCTTTTTGTCTTTCATCTTATACATTATCTGATGTATTATCTTGTATCTAAATTCTATCAAAGTAATAATAATATCAGTCTTTTATATTGATAATATCTTTAGTTTAGCTCAGTTTCTGACATTACAAAAGATCTACACTTTCTGCAACGTTTTCATATGTTGAAATCTCATCTAGTTATTCTTTCACTTAAATGAAGTCGCTTCACAATTTCTTGATTGACGATAAGCATGCTGTTGAACAGTTCACTCAAAGTGTGATCGAAAATTCAGTTGAGATCTTTCGTGCAATGCAAGAGCTTTAAAATCAAGTTCGATAACATGATGTTATCATCTCATCTTTGTTCATCATTTTCAGTTCTTCAGTTTATATAAAATTGAATTCTCAGTCTCTTGCGATGATAACTCAAATCATTGCATAAATCTTGAACAATCAATCTTTCTTCATCATTCATCTCTCTGCAAATTCTGTCGCTGTCTTCATCGCTTCTAGATTCAAGAAGCTTCTCAACATATCTGAATATGAGAAAGACAAAGATTGATTGAATGCATAAAAGCAGAGTCTGATACAGCGCATGAATGTGAACGATGATCATTATTTCTTTTATTGAGTCAAGATCATCTATGTCGAGTCATGATTCATCATAAATAAGAAGACTCACAATTTAATGAGTCAATATTGAATCAATGATTTCTGTATCATTTTCATCTTTGCAGATTGACAACACAAGTTGCATCATTGCTGCAACAATTCTTTCAAGACAGAAGATGCTCATTTATATCTTCGCGAAATTCTGAAGCAAGACATGAATAACTTTGTTGACTATTACAATCTCTTCTATCAAAAGAAAGAATGTTCTTTGATGAAAGATTTCTCATTGATTGACTGTCTGAAGCGCAATGTCAATTATTTCACTTAAGTCATCATCTTCTTCTGACAAAATCTTGATGAAACTCAATCCTTCATTTTTCATCAATGAATTCAAGCATTCTTTGACATTGATGAAAAGCTTCAGCAGTTTAAACATCATCAATCTCACTTCATTTTCATCATCATTTCATTCATCAAAGTTAAGAGCATCTTTGCATTAACTAGTAATTCTTTGAGTTCAAAGATCATCATTTCTATGACTGTTGTTTCAACAGTATCTTCGTCTCTTTCTTTCTCATCTTTCAATGAATCAATGAATCTAAACTTCGTCATTGTCATTGTTCAAGATAAGATTTTAATTGTTTCTGAGATCAAGAAAATCTGCAACAAGTGAAAGCTATGCTACTACTGCAAGTTGCAACATTCGAGCAAAATCATTAAAGAATGCTCAAATAAAAAGTTCTTCATTCTATGTATCATGAATGTTTATGACAATGATATCGTCAATATAAATGAAAAAGTCTCGCTGTTTACAAGAAAAGTTTAGTCTTTGAGCTAAGTTACGCTCAGAAATCTGTATACATATCATCTTGTCTACTAGTCTCAATCTTTTCACTCTCACTTCAATCATATAGAAAGTTTTCTGCTAAATCTGTCTTGAAACTCTTTGAATTCAATTCGACATTCAAAGATAGTCACATGATAGTATTCTGTATTCTACGTCAAGCTCAATTTAAAGTTCTCACTTTCGCTCTGATTAATAGTGAAGTTTCTGCTTATGTCTTTATGAATAAATTCTTCGCGCAACAACATCATCTTCTCTTGCATCAATTAATTCATTCTTGCAAACTTTGAGAATTTGATGATCAAGTCGCTTTAATCGATGACATTATTCATGTCGTTGAAATCACAATGATTCTCGATGAACACATCAAAAAACTATTCTTCTATGTCACTGAATTAAGTCAGTATCTCATCATCATGAGTTTATCATGACTTCATCATCACATCATTGATGTCAATTTTGAACACAATATTCTCATCTTATCTTTCTTCTTCTGTTTTAATCATTGTTGCTCATTTCTCGTCAAGATCTATGATCTTAATCAACAAGAAGAAAATTTCTCATTTGAAGTTAACAAAGTAGCTTTCTCTCAATCTCGCTCTCAATTCACTCACAAGAAGTAACTCAGTTTACGAATCACTCACAAGAAGCAATTCAGTCTACAGATCATTCACAAGAAGCAATTCAGTCTACAGATTGCTCACAAGAAGCAATTCAGCTCTTAATTTGCTTGCAAGAAGCAATTTAGTTTCTCATTCACTTGAAAGAAGTAACTTAGTTTTCAGTTCGCTTGCAAGAAGCAATCTAGTTTCTCATTCACTTGAAAGAAGTAACTCAGTTTTCAGTTCGCTCACAAGAAGCAATTCAATTCTCAATTCGCTTGCAAGAAGTAACTTAGTTTCTCATCTGCTCACAAGAAGTAATATAATTTCTCATTTGCTTATGAAAAGTCAACTAATATTCAGCTCGTTCACAAGAAACAAATCTTATTCAATCTTGTCTCTCGTCTGAAACAAGAAGCTTTTAATTGTATTCTTTAAGTTATTCAAAAAGAATACTCATCAAAAATCAAGTGTCAAAATTCTTTTCTCTTTAAAACTTCTGTTGTTTTTTGAGCAGATCAATTCAATCAATCTTTTATACAACTTGACATAGTTGAGTTGAGAGCTTGAAGCTTTAATCATGCTGCTCATGTCAAAGACATTGAAGTGTTTAGCATCACTTTAAAGAAAATTGATGTCTTTTTGAATCTTGAATTAATCTCATCTTCTAGTTCAGACTCTGACGAGTCAAAATCGCGTCGTGCAACTTTGACTGTTCATTCAAAGAACAGTTCAACTCTTGCTCAGTTCTCATCTCGTTTTCAAGACAGTATGTATGATAAGAATCATCGTCTGAATCTTTATCAAATGAAAAAGAAATTTCATTTGACTGCATTCACGACACAAGAAGATCTTGAAGTCTATTGACAAAGTAAGAATGTCGATTCAGTCACAATTCTATCATTCAGATATTTTGAGTTTCTAGATGTTTTCTTCAAGAAGAACGTTGATATCTTGTTTTTGCATTGAGCTCATGATCATGTCATACATCTTAAAGAAGATGCTCAATTCTCAGTTTTCACTTTGTACAACATAAGTCGTGATGAAATTCTAGAACTTTGTTGTTATCTGAATGAAAATCTGAGTAAAGATTTCATTCGAGTCAATCGCTTTCAAACGATCATCTCTGTTCTCTTCATCAAGAAATTCGAAGAAGAACTTTGCTTCTGCGTGAACTATTGAGATCTAAATGCTATCACAGTCAAGAATCAATATTCTCTGTCTCTGATCTCAGAAACGCTGAATCATCTAAGTCGAGCTAAAATCTTTATCAAGCTAAATATCATTTCTGCGTTCAATCGACTTTGAATCAAAGAAGAAGATGAAGCTTTCATCGTCTTTCACACTCGATTTAAATTATTCAAGTATTTAGTCATGCTCTTCAATTTATGTAATGAGTCTGTCTTGTTTCAGAAGTATATTAACAATACTCTTCGCGAACATTTAAATAAGTTCTGTACAGCTTATCTGAATGACATCTTGATTTATTTTGACAATGAACTCAAGCACGAGATTCATGTCAAGCTCATTCTGTGAAAGCTGCAAGAAGCAAATCTTCAGATGAATATAATCAAATGTAAGTTTCACATCACTCAAGTCTTGTATCTAGAATTGATAATCATTATCGAAGAGATCAAGATGAATTCTTCTAAGATAAACATTATTGTCAACTAACTCATCTTGATCAACGTTAAAGATGTTCAAAGTTTTCTAGATTTCGCGAACTTCTATAGAAGATTCATCTATGACTATAGTAGAATAGCTATCTCGCTCACTCATCTCATCAGAAAAGATGTACTCTTTGTCTGATTTCAGAAATGTCAGATTGCATTCAACATTCTTAAGAAAGTCTTCACTTTCAAGATTATTCTTCATCATTATAATTCAGATCACAAGATTGTGATAGAAATCAATGCTTTGAACTATGTATTCAAAGACATTCTTTCTCAATACGATGAGAACAAGATTCTTCATTCAGTCGCTTACTTTTCAAAGAAGCATAACTCAATCGAGTGTAACTACGAGATCTACGATAAAAAACTCATGATCATTGTTCGCGCTTTCGAGAAATGATAATCAGAGCTCAAAGACTTTATCTATTCTGTTGAGATGATCATGAATCACAAAAATCTTGAGTATTTCATGTCAACTAAGCAGTTGAGTTGTCATCAAGCTCATTGAAGTGAGTTTCTGTTTAGATTCAACTATTGCATCACTTATTGTCTCAACAAGATCAATGATAAGTCGAATGCTTTGACACGTCGCTCAGAAGATCTTTCTAAAGAGAGAAATACATTTGATTCTTGACATCAATATCAACATCAAACAATTCTGAAAATTCATGTTTTAGATCTTAATATTGTTGAGAATCTCACTCTTGATGTCTTCAACATCAAAGTCATGAAGCTTCAGTCACAAATCATCGCTTTAAATTCAGTTCAGTTATATTTGTTTTCAGTTATTTCAACACTTTTGCAAATTCTAGTTCTTATGAATCTAAAAATCAAAGAATTCGACGTTGAAAACATCAAGTCTCAGCTAGATCAAGACATTCTGAATCTTGATGAAGATTCTGCTGACATTCTCACTCAGACATTATGAAAGCAAGTCAAAATCAATGACAAATTCGCAGCTCAAATAATTGAAGTGCTTCGTAATGAAGCACAACATCACAACAAGATTTCTCTAGTTGAGTGTGAAGAATACGAGAAACATCTGTACTTTCAAGAAAGAAAGTACATGCTCAACTCAAATAAACTACATCTTTGTATCATTCAACTCGCTCATGATAGTGTTGTCAATGATTACTCAGAAAAAGCAAAAAGCTATGAACTGATCAGTTGAGTCTACTGATGATCAAATATTTATAAGTATGTTCAACGCTTTGTATGAAACTGTCATGTGTGCACACGTTTCAAGTTTTCTAGACAACGAACTCAAGAATGATTATGTTTTCTTTCAGTCTTTGAACATCATTGACGTGATGTCTTCATGAATTATGTAAATTCTTTATCACTTAGTATCTTCATGAATATCACATATAGATATGTTCTAATCTTCATTGATCATCTTATCAAAATGAGACATTTAGTTCTCATCACTTTTATGAAAGTTGAAGAAGTTATCAACTGCTTCTATGCTCATGTTTGAAAACATCATGATTTACTCGAGTTTTTTGTATCTGATCAAGACACACAATTCATCTTTGATGTCTGAAAGCATATATGTAAAATGCTGAAGATAAATGTTAAGTTATTAATGATGTATCATTCTGAGATTGATAATCAAATCGAGAGAGTTAATGCTATCATGAAGCATTATCTTCGAGTCTTCGTCAACTACATGCAGAATAACTGAGCTAAGTGACTTTCTGAAGTTAAATTCATCGTCAATAATGCATCATCATTAATCACTTTAGCATCATTCTTCTTGATCAATTTGAATCAGAACTCATGTTTAGACTTCAAGTCTTCTGAGTCTTTGCTTAAGAATCTTACGTTTCAAGCTTGAAACAAGTTAATCAATGTTGAAGAGTTCATCAAGAAGATGAAGAAATTATTTGAGCATCTACATAATGAGATGCTTATAGCTCAGATCATTTATGAATTCAATGTTAATCTCTTTCATCGTTCTTGTTCTAGATACTTCGTCGAAGATGAAGTTTGATTGAATGCTTGCAATCTCAGCATCGTTCATCTCGCTGTCAAGTTAGATGATCATAACATTGATCTCTTTAAGATCAAGCGTATCTTCAAGAATAATTCTCTGATCATTGAGTTAAATCTTTCAGCATTTATGAAAATTCATTCAATCTTTCATGTCATTCTTCTGAGTCATATCGCAAGTGATTCTCTTTTGAATCAACGTTAAAAATCTCAAAAACTTATTATCATCAAGAATGACAAAAGATTCTGATATGTAAACAGCATACTAAACTTCAAGCATGATAGATGTTATAATTCATCTCTGCTCAAGTATTACGTCGATTGAAAAGATTATTTCTTTACTTGAGAGTTTTTCAATCTTCTGAATAATTGTGAGCAAATGCTCAATGAATATCATCTCGTCAATTCTGTCGTTGAAGAATCACATGTATTATCATGTGTGATATTTCAATGTTAATGTCAAGAACTTTAAGTTCAATCTTCATCGTCTCGACTCAGCTCAAATCTGACTCAGATTTTATCTAGATTTATCTCAGATATCTTGTTTAAAATCTGACTCAAATGTGACTCAGATGTATTTTAGTTTCACTCATGCATCATCATGTTAAAATGCATCTCATCTTGTCGTGCATCATCATGTTAAAATGTGTCTCGTCTCATCATACATCATCATATTAAACTGCATTTCATCTTTCTCTTACTCAGATCTGACTCAGATCTTGTTTAGATTTGACTCAGACATCTCGTTTAAATCTGACTCAGATGTGACTCAGATGTATTTTAATTTCATCTGTGCATCATCACATTAAAATGCATCTCATCTCATCTTGCTTTTCAGACATCTTGCTCAGATCTGACTCAAATGTGACTCAGATTTATTCTAGTTTCATTTGTGCTTCATCACATTAAAATGCGTTCACATCAATTCTCATCTTGTTTCAGTCTTCATCTTCGATTCTTTCTCATTTCATCTTGTTTCTTCTCATCATCTTACAGAAGCTCAGTCTTGAAGAAAGAAGTTACTGTCATAATGTCAGATCATCAACTTAATTTAGAACATAAATTGTTGATATTTTAAATAATCTTGATTCATTGAATCTGTTTTGCAATTTAATGAATCAAGTCATCAATTTAGTCATCATCATCTTAATTTAATCTCAGCAATTTTGTTTCAATCATTTC
>JAABUH010004853.1_pt1 | contig 10733 bp, 12 predicted proteins | sample 5559121 | NCBI WGS metagenome assembly JAABUH01 (sample SAMN10711871, study PRJNA513364) | rock metagenome | isolation source: Antarctica rocks | place: Antarctica: Victoria Land, Battleship Promontory nord | collected 2015-12-28 | reverse complement strand
GACGAGCGCGGGGACCTCAACCAACGGGCCGACCACGGCGGCAAGCGCTTGCCCGCTGCCGATCCCGAAGGCGCCAATCGCCACGGCAATGGCTAGCTCAAAGTTGTTGCCCGCCGCCGTGAAGGAGAGCGTCGTCGTCTCGGGATAGGAGAAGCCGGCGCGCCGCCCCCACCAGAACGACGCCCCGAACATGAGCGCGAAGTAGACAAGCAGGGGTAGGGCGATGCGCACCACGTCGCCGGGCAACGCCAGGATCACGCCGCCCTTGAGACTGAACATGACGACGATCGTGAAGAGCAGGGCGAGCAGCGCCAGGGGCGCGATTTTGGGCATCGCCACGTCGTCGTACCACGCCCGTCCCCTGGCGCGCACCCCGCCAAGGCGGGTGAGCGCGCCTGCGACGAGCGGGAGGCCCAAGAAGACGAGCACGCTGCGCGCGATGTCCCCGAAGGCGATGTGGACCGTCTGCGCCGCGCCCAGGTGCAGCCAGACCGGCAGCACGGCCAGGAAGAAGTACGCGTAGAAGGCGTAGGCGAGGATCTGGAACACGCTGTTGATCGCGACGAGGACGGCCGCGCCCTCGCGATCCCCGCCGGCGATGTTGTTCCAGACGAGCACCATGGCGATGCAGCGCGCCAGCCCGACGAGGATCAACCCTGTACGGTATTGCGGCAAATCAGGTAGGAAGATCCAGGCCAGCGCGAACATGAGCAGCGGGCCGATCACCCAGTTGAGCAGCAGCGAGACGCCGAAGAGCGTGCGCGCGCGGCGGAAGCGCCCCAGTTGCTCGTACTTGACGCGCGCCAGGACCGGGTACATCATCAAAATCAGCCCGACGGCGATGGGCAGCGAGACATGGGCGACCTGCAACGCGTTGAGCGCGCCCGGTAGCCCCGGCGCAAACGCGCCCAGCGCGAGGCCCAGGCCCATCGCCATGAAGATCCAGACCGGCAGGAAGCGGTCGAGCAGCGAGAGGGTGCCGACGACGGCGCGGACGGTCGGCGCGGGGCGCGCCGCGGCGATGGTATCAGTCATGCCTAAAAGTCTCCTTGTTATTTACAGTCTTACCCGCGGCGTAAACACGCCAACGCGGGGACGCGTGATCGGACTAATAGCCGTTGAAGCAATCGTCATTGATGTATAAGCCAACAGGAAAGCGACGATCATGGGCTCTCGTCTTCCGCACAGGGTCGAGCAGGCATGCGCACGTCACATGTATCCAGCACCGCACACAACACCCCCATATGATGGTCGAGAGCGTCCGCGTCGAGGCTGTAGTAGACCCATTTCCCGTCGCGCCGGTCGCGCACCAGACCGGCGCGCTTGAGGGCGGCGAGATGGTGCGACGTCAGGTTCTGCGGCAGGTCCAAGGGCGTCTCGATGTCACAGACGCAGCGCTCACCGCGCGCGAGCAGGGCCAAGATGCGCAGGCGGTTGGGGTCCGCGATCACCTTGAGGAACGCGGGCAAGCCAGCGGGGAGTGGCGGGGCGGCGTCCAACGCCGGGGGCGCCTGGAGCACGGCCAAGTCACGCATCAGTCATTGTCCTCGCACATATACATCAACCGCCATAAGTGTAACACACATCGGTGCGCATTGGTTTATGCTACGGACAGGTTATCGCTGATCGCCCACACTTGTGTCAAATGTGCCAAAGCCGCTATGTAGGAGCATCGAAGGCGTACGCTGTGGAACTCGACGCCCCACCTCCATGCCTCTCCTGCGCGTCACCGCACGCTTGGTGTGCGAGGCGGCGGACGGCGTGCTAGCGACTGCCGTTACGGCCGAGCGCGCCGATTGTTTCGGCGGCCGCCGCCGTGACCAACCCGTACACCAGGTGCGCGACGACGCCGCGCAGGTGCGTCACGAGAGGGTAGGCACGGTTCGGGGCGCTGAAACCGAGCAGCGGCGTCAATCCTTCGTCCACGATGAGCGACATGGTCGTGCCCATTAGTAGACCCGCCGCGGGGGCGGGGAGACCCGTCATCCGGCGCAACACCTGGTAGATCACGCCCCAGCTCAAGCCGAGCCCATAGTGGAAACCGAGCGTCCCCACCCTCTCTACCTGCTTGTCGCTCAGGTGAAGCCCCAGCAACTCCGTGGTCTTGCGTGCGGCGATCTCGTAGGGCGGGCCGGGGCGGACCCTGTCCTCTTGCGCCCGCGCCTGCTCCGATTCCAACGCGTACAGCTTCATCGAGACCGGCGCCATCGCCTGGGTGCCCACGTAGCCGCCGATCAGGCCCATCGCGATATCAGCCGCTGTCTGCTTGAGTTCCATCGGTGTTCCTCTCATCCTCTTATCGTTTTGTCGCGGTCCTGACGGTTGCGCACCGTTACACCATGTAGCTGATGTCCGACGCGCTGGTCGGGTAGGCATAGATCATATCGGTGAGGTCGCTCGCGCGTAGGCCCGCCCGGATCGCCAGCCCGAAGATGTTGATGACTTCCTCGGCGTGCAGCCCCAGGAGATGCGCGCCCAGGATGCGCCCCGTGCCCTCCTCGACCAGCGTCTTGAACCCGGTGTGCGCCAGCGCTACCCGGCGCGAGGAGTACCAGCCCGACGTATCCTCGTGGCGCGTCGTAAAGCGGAGCCCTTGTGCGCGCGCCGCCGCCTCATCCAGGCCAACCGTGGCGAGCGGGGGCGTGGTGAAGACGACGCTCGGGATGCCCGCGTACGTGGGCGTGCGCGTGTTGTCCGTCAGCAGATTAGTCGCCACGATGCCGCCCTGCATCCCCGCGACCGGTGTGAGCGGGAACCCTCCGCTGGCCACGGCGTCGCCGGCCGCATAGACCGCTGGATTGCTTACGCTCTGCAGGTAGTCGTTGACCGTGATGCCGCCCCGCTCCACGCGCGCGACGCCCGCCGCCGCCAGGTCGAGGTCGTCGATCTCCGGTACGCGCCCGGCCGCATGGACCACCAGATCGGCCACGACCTCCTGCACCTCGTTCCCCGCGCGGGTGTGGACGATCAGATCGTCGCCGCGCTTCTCGATAGCCTCGACCGTCGTATGCACCTGCACGTCTACGCCAAGATCGCGCGTTGTCTGGACAAGCTGGCCGACGAGATCGGCGTCGAACTGCTCCAGCGGCCGATCGCCCCGATGCAGGATGTGGACCTGGGCGCCGGCGCGCGCCGCGACGTGCGCGAACTCCATCGCGATGTAGCCGCCGCCGACGAAGGCGATGCGGCGCGGCAGGACCTCCAGGTCCAGAAAGCCCGTGCTGGTGGTCAGGTACTCCTCACCCGGGATGCCGAGGGGGGCGTGCCGCGCCCCGGTCGCGATCACGATGTGACCTCCACTCACGGTCTCGTTGCCGACCTGAATGGTGGTCCGATCGACGAAGCGGGTGCGGCCATGCAACGTGGCGATCCCGGCCTGTGTGAAGCTCTCATTCGTGCTCTCCGGCACGTCGTCGACAAAGGTGTGCTTGAAGCGGATCAGGTCCGCCCAGTCGAGCGCGAGGCCCGGTGCAGACACGCCCTTGCCCTGCATGCGCCGGCTCCCGTCCACTAGTTCGGAGACGCCGACGAGCACCTTCTTGGGGTCGCAACCGCGTAGCGCGCAGGTTCCCCCGTAGGGACGCGAGTCGACGACGGCGACGCTCCAGCCCGCCTCGCGACAAGGATAGGCGACACTCTGGGCGGCCGAACCGGTGCCCAGGACGATCAGATCAACAGTCGTGGTCATGGTCTATGTTCTCCTTCAGGATGCGTATCGCGCATCCGATTTGTCGTGTGCGTGCGCCTACTCGGCGCAGCACGAGAGTTTGCTCGGGTCCTTGTAGCGGGAGATGGCCACGATCTTGAGCGCCTCGGCCATCGTCGGGTAGACGTGCAACAGGTCGATGAAGTCGTCGATCGTGGCATGGAAACGCAGCCCCATCGCCGCCTCGTGGATCACCTCCGCCGCGTTCGCGCCGAGCATGGAGACGCCGAGGACCTCGTTCGTCTCCGCGTCGGCCACCATCTTGATAACGCCCCGCGTATCACGGATCGCCCCGGCGCGCGGGACCAGTTCCATCGGCACGGTGTTGCACCAGCAGTTGTGACCGGCCGCGTTGGCCTCTTCGTCGGTGAGGCCGACCACACCCACCTGAGGGTCGGTGAAGACGGCGCGCGGGATCACCCGATGATCGACCCGACGCGGCGCCTCTCCAGAGAGGGCGTTGTGGGCGGCGATCCCGCCGTCGCGTGCGCCCACCGGCGTCGCCATCTGGCTATCTTGCTCCGTGCCGATGATGTCGCCAGCGGCCCAGATATGCGGAACGCTGGTACACAAGTGATCATCCACGCTGACGGCCCCCCGCGCGTCGAGCCGCACGCCCGCGTCCTCCAGGCCAACGTCGGCCGTGTTGGGCTGCCGGCCGGTCGTCACCAGCACGCGCGCGCCCGCGAATGTGTGCTCGCGCCCGTCGATCTCCGCCGTGACCACGACGCCGGCGTGGTCGGGCCGCACGCGGACGACCCGCGCCCCCGTCCGCACGTTCAGGCCCTCGGCGCGCAGGATGTCGCCCAGCGTCAGCCCGATCTCCGGCTCGTAGGCCGCGAGCAGCCGCTCGCCCCGCTCCAGGATCGTCACCTTACTGCCGAAGCGGCTGAACATCTGGCCCAACTCGACGGCGATGTAGCCGCCGCCAATAATCACGAGCGATTCCGGCAACGTGGTCAACTCCAGGTCCTCCTGGCTCGTGAGCAGGTCACTGGTGAGGTACGGGACGCCCGGCAGTCCCTCGATGTCTGGGATGAGCGGGGAGGAGCCCAGGGCAACCAGGATCTGATCGCCCTCCAGACGCGTCGTCCCCTCTGGCCCCGCGACCTCAACGGTATGTGGGTCGATGAGGCGAGCGCGGCCCTGCACGATGGGCACGTCATGCCCCGCGTCGAAGATGGAGAGGTACTTCTTCTCGCGGTAGCCGGCGATCACGGCGTCCTTCTGCGCGACGAGCGTGCGGAAGTCCAGGCCCAAGTCGCGGCCCACGAGGCCAGGGTAGCGCGGCTCGCGTGCGTCATGCAGCAGCCTGGCGGCCTCGATCAGATTCTTGGAGGGCAGGCAGCCACGATTGACGCACGTCCCTCCGACCGTGCGCGCCTCCGTCATCACGGCGGTCTTGCCCAACTCATTGGCGGTAATGGCCGCGGCGAAGGCGGTCGAGCCGCTGCCGAGGATTACCAGGTCGTAGCGGTCGGTCATCAGGTCTCCTTCGTGTCTATCGTTTGCGCCCGGATAGGGGGCGTGCCGGGATAAGGAGGACCAGTGTCCCCCTTGACCTATCGTCATCTTAGCATTATATTATAAATCAGTGATATGTTAATAAGAGTGATGGAGGACATGATGATCAGGCAGGAGCGCGCGGCGCCGGCGCCACCGGCCGCTGCGACGAGCGCGACGGACCTCACGGCCCGCTTCTTCAATGGCCTGGCCGATCCGACGCGCCTGCGCATCGTCGAGCTGCTGCTGGAGCGGCCATACACCGTTGGCGAGATCGTCGCCACGCTGGGCCTGCGGCAGTCGCGCATCTCCAACGCGCTGGTCTGCCTGAAGTGGTGCGGCTTCGTGGAAGCCCGCCGCGACGGCCGCCACATGTGGTATGTCGTGACCGATCCGCGCATCCGCACGTTGGTGAGTCTGGCGCGCACCGTCATGGCCGACCATGCGGCGGAGATCGCCTGCTGCACACGACTGGACGATGGCGGCGAGCCCCTCGATGGGGAGGACGCGACGACGAGCGCCGGAGCCTAGACAAGCGCCGGAGCCTACATGCCACGGCGGTGGCGCTGGTTCCCCGTCACACGCGATGAAGGACGAAGGAGACGTTGATGCAGATGTCAACGCCAGTGAGATTTGACCCAGCAATCGCCAATGTAGCTTGACCCTCATTAGACCAGATGGCAAAGGCCTCGATCCGCATCTACCAGAGATGAGGGCGCACGCCAGGAACGAGCTACTTGAAAAAGATGGGTCAAGCCAAATTGGCGCAAATGGGTCAATTCTACGTCGCCGTGTACACAGAGAAGAGAGACACCGATGCAGACACCCGAGAGAGGGGAAACGATCATGGTCACACACGCTGACACGGGCGGTCGCCCGCCGCAGTCGACCACGGGCGGACGGGGAGGCGGTCTTCTCGTGGGCCTGCTGGCCCTGGCCTGCCCGCTGCTCTGCCTGGGACCTGTGCTGCTGGTCGGCCTGGCCTCGACGGGGCTAATCCGTGCGTTGGGGGGCGCTCCCTGGCCGCTGATCGTTGGGGCCGTGCTCATAATGGTGGCCCTGGGCGTCTGGCGCACGCGGAGCCGCCGGACGCCGAACTGCTGCGCGCCTGGCGCCCGCCCCAATCCGCTACGGGAGGCGCCTCATGAAAGCGCGCGCTAAGCCTACCCGGGCCCCGGCCCGTGCGTCCGGTCTGCGGGCCACCACCCGCACCCGTCGCTTGCCGCAGACCGGCAATGCCGTTCCCGACCAGGCCGCGAGCCCGACACCGCCCGCCCGCCGACCGCTCGTGCTGCCTCTCGTCCTCGTCCTCGTGCTGCTCGGCGGTGCGCTCGTGGCCTGGCATGTCTTCAGTCCGACGCCCCGACGCGCGACCACGGGCGCCGGCCCTGTGGCCCCCGCGGTCGACGCGCCGACCGTGCACGGCGGCCGCTTCGCCCTCGCCGCCCAGCGGGGCAAGGTCGTGGTGCTCTATGCCATGGCGGCCTGGTGTACCTCCTGCGTGCCCGAATCGACCGCCCTGGGTCAACTCGCGCAGGCCGAACCGGCGGGCACACTGACCACGCTCCTGGTGGATGAGAGCCCCCAAAGCGACACGCCGCAGGCGGTGCGCGACTTCCGCACCCATACCCAAGGACCACCGCGCGCGTGGGTGCTTGACCAGGGCGGCGCCATCGCCCGCGCGTACGGGATCACGTCCCTGGACACCACCGTGGTGATCGACCGTGCCGGCCACGTCGCCGCCCGCTATACCGGGCCCATTGACCTTGCCACTCTGCAATCCGCCGTGCGGCCGTTACGATGAGCGCGGCTGCCCTCGGTCTGGCGTTCTCGGCCGGCGCCCTGGCCTCCGTCAACCCCTGCGGTTTCGCCATGCTCCCCTCGATGGTGTCCTTCTATCTCGGGCAGGGCGAGGACGACTATGCGGCGCGCTCGATGTGGCAGCGCGCGCGGGAAGGGCTGGCGCTCGGCGCGCTGGTCACGGCGGGCTTCCTGCTCGTCTTCGTCGTGGCCGGCGGGCTTCTCTCGCTCGGCGCGGGCAGCGTCGCGCGCGTTTTCCCCTGGGCCACCGTCACCATCGGCGCCGCCCTGGTTGCGCTGGGCCTGTGGCTCTATCTGGGGCGCAGCCTGAGCGTGCGGGCGCCGCACCTGGAGGCGGCGCGGGTGTCAGGCTCCCCCCGCGCCATGTTCGTCTATGGCATCGCCTATGCGTTGGCCTCGCTGGGCTGCACGCTGCCGATCTTCCTGATCGCGGTGGGTGCGGCTCTCACGGCCAGTCCCGTGGGCAGCCTGGCCCTATTCGTGGCCTACAGCCTGGGCATGGGTCTGGTGCTGACGGCAGTGGCACTGGGGGCGGCGCTGTTCCGGGGCGTCGTGAGCACGGCGCTCCGCCGCGTGCTGCCCTATGTGCAGCAGGTGAGCGCGCTGCTGCTCGTCGTCGCGGGCGCCTATCTGCTCTGGACCGATCTGCCGCGCCTGTTGATCTGAGCCCGCTCTATTGGCCGTTGTATCACAAAGAAGGAGAGACGATGACCATCCATCAGTGTGCAGGCCATCTGCCGCGTTTAAGGCTCCTCGCGGCCGGTGTCGCCGCGCTGAGTATGACGGCGCTCCCGGCCCAGGCGGCCCCCCCGCCCGCTCCCTGGCACGCGCTGTTCCCGCCGGCCAGGACCTATCCCCACGGCACGCACCTGTTGCCGGTGCAGACGGCCACACGCGCCGACACGCTGGTCGACCCCACCACGGCTGACCAGGTCACCCGGCTGGGCTTCGTCGCGGGTGGCGTGCAGGTCAGCAACCTACCGCGGCACGCCGTGGCAAGCGTGACGGTGCTGGTGTTCCGTGCGGACCGCGACGCCACCACATTCCTACGCCAGGATCAGCCGTCGGCGCTGGCCAACCCGGCCACTCCGGGTACGGAGGCCGGAGGGTTGGGGGCCGGCGCGCGCTACGTATCGGGGGGCTGCGCCGGATGCGGCACGGGCGCGCCACCGCTGGGCATTCTGCTCATGCGTCGCGGGACGGCCGTGGTCCAGATCCTGACGCAGCCTCCCGATCATGCCCTGGCGCTGCGGCTGGGTCACGCCGCCCTGAGACGATAAGACGACGAGCGATCGAGGCGGATGGCTGTGTACGATGACGATTGGGACAAAGGAGAGCGCATCCACGCGCGACAGAACGATGATTGAATTGCTGTACTTTGACGGCTGCCCCTCAGCGATAGAGGCCGAAACGGTGCTGCGCCGCGTCCTGGCCGAGGAGGGGCACAGCGTCCCCGTAACGAAGATCGCGGTGGAGACACGCGCGCAGGCGGTGGCCACCGGCTTCCTGGGGTCGCCGACCGTGCGCGTCAACGGCCGGGACATCGAACCGGCGCGCGCCGACGAGCCGGGGGGCGCCATGAGTTGCCGCCTCTATCGAACGGAGCGCGGGGAGAGCGGCGTCCCGCCCGAGGCGTTGCTGCGGGCGGCGGTCCGGACGCTGGCGCACGGCGACGCACAAGCGACGATCTCCACCAGCGGGGTGACGGCGCGGCCGCACGCGGAAGCGACCTCATGACGGGCGTGACGATGGAGGACATCGGCGCGCGTCTGGCCACTGGTCTGTGTCGCAAGGACGACACCTGCGCGACCCTGTGCGTGCAGCTTTTGCGGCTGCTCGCCGAGGGGCAGCCGGTGTCGCGGGATCGACTCGCCGCAGCGCTCGGCCTGGCGCGCGCGGACGTCGATGCCACGCTCCGCCAGGTCCCCAATGTCGAGGTTGACGCGGACGGCCGCATTGTCGCGTCCGGGCTCTCCCTCCTGCCCACGCCACACCAGTTCCACGTCAACGGGCACGATCTGTACACCTGGTGTGCGCTCGATACGCTCATGTATCCAGTCGTGATCGGACAGCGCGCCCACGTTACCTCATGCTGCCCGGTCAGCGGTGTCCCGGTGCGTCTCACCGTGACGCCGGAGCGCGTCGAGGAGCTGGACCCGCCCCATGCCCTCGTCTCCATTGTGGTCCCGGACGCCGCGGCCGCGTGCTGCGACGTGCGGGGCGCGTTCTGTCAGCACGTCTCTTTCTTCGCGGGGGCCGATGCCGGCGCGGTGTGGCGGGCCGCGCATCCAGAGATCACGCTGCTGTCCGTGGAGGACGCCTACGCCGTGGCCCACCACCTCGCGCGGACACGGTATCGCCTATAGGATAGGGCCATGACGCCGCACACACCGCGCCGTGTCGTGGAGCCTGTCGCCCCGCACGACAGGGAGCCTCCGCGAAAGCTACCAGGAGGCTTTATGGGAGTCTCCGTCGTGTCCGTCACCGCTGTCGTCCTCGCCGCGGAGCAGGGACATGAAGGCGCGCTCAGCCCGCGTCAGCCGCCGCCCACGCTGGCGCGCGATCTGGAATTGGCGGCGCATGTCCAGGCCACTGACCCATGCCTGTGCCAGCCGACCGGCGGACACCTCGTGGTCGACGGCGCAGGCGGAGACGAAAGCGATGCCAAGGCCAGCCGCGACGGCTCCCTTGACCGCCTCCGTGCTGCCCACCTCCATCCCGATCTCCATCCGCACGCCCGCCCGCGCCAGGGCCTGTTCCGTCACGTCGCGCGTCGCCGAGCCGCGCTCCCGCGCGATCAACACCTCGGCGGATAGCACCCGTGCCGTGACCGTGGCTCCCGCCAGCGCATGACCCGGCGGCACGACGAGCACGAGGGCATCGTCGCGATACGGTTCCACCTCCAGGTCGGCGTCGTCGAGCGGTTCGCCGATCAGTCCCAGGTGCAGTTCCCCGTGGCGTACCCGGTCCGCGATCTGCCGGGTGTTGGCGATCCCCACCACGATCCCCACACCGGGGTAGTGGCGACGGAACGCGGCGAGGACGGCCGGCAGCAGATAATCGCCGATGGTCGTGCTCGCCCCCACACGCAGGCGCCCACTGCGGAGACCCCGCAGGTCCGCCATCGTGTCGTCCAGTTCCCCCGTGAGCGCGAGCACCCGGCGCGCGTAGCTCTGGACGAGGCGGCCGGCATCGGTGAGCCGGACCCCACGCCCGACCCGCTCGAACAACGGCGTGCCATAGTACCGCTCCAGGTCGCGCACCTGCGCCGAGAGGGCCGGTTGACTGATGGTGAGGGCGGCGGCGGCGCGCGAGAAGTGCTCGTGCTCGGCCACGGCCGCGAAGGCGCGCAGCTTGTTGAGATCGAGCCAGCCTGCTCGCCCGGTCGTGTCTCCCGTCATCCGCGCCCCCTCCCATCAATAACCCATCGTTATGATACTCATCCAAAGGGTGTATTGGACAGATCAATCGGCAGGGCCTACGCTCTTGGTGTAGCGTATTGCCGTCCTGGACCACCCTGTGTGCGCCGTCCGGCTGTGCGCGGACGCGAGGTATCCGGCCGCGCGCCTGTTGTTGGTCGATGCGGCGCCCGCGCCGACCGATCGTTGAAGGTGTCGCTGGCCATGATAATTGGGTCTCAGGCACTTCTGGTGAGAGCTAGTCAGCACCATCAATCACTATTTGTAGTACACGACCCACTCTA
>JAABUH010004852.1_pt1 | contig 10734 bp, 15 predicted proteins | sample 5559121 | NCBI WGS metagenome assembly JAABUH01 (sample SAMN10711871, study PRJNA513364) | rock metagenome | isolation source: Antarctica rocks | place: Antarctica: Victoria Land, Battleship Promontory nord | collected 2015-12-28 | reverse complement strand
CCACAGTCATCGTCAACCGTGCCAGGAGACTGGCGTGCCTAGAGCCTGTGGGCAGTGCACGGCGGCTGAGCGTGTGATGAAGGGAGTGCGGATGTATTCGGCGCCCGCCACGCCCACCTGCCCGCCGTCTGCAAGTACCGACCTGCGGTGGGTGTCAATGCGGGTCGGCGACATGCGGCTGACAGTGCGCGGCATGAGAGGCTAGCGCAGGCGCACCTGCTCGTTCGCCTCATGCAGTGGGCAAGGAAGGGGCGATGCTCGTCAGCTTGCATGCCGCCTCCCACAGCATCCAAGGGCGACTGCCTATGCACTCTATGCAGAACAACATAGCGCGGTGTCATGACGCGCCTGCAATGCGCGCGGAAGCGGTGGGGGGCCCTCTGCAGCGGCCCCGTCCCGATCTGCGTCCAAGTCCTGCGCACAAGCGACCCTCGCAGTCAACGTCTTCACTGTCAAGCATATGTGCTGACCTGCGCTCGATGGACTTGCAGGCTTGCTTCCAATGCATGCGTTCTCAATGTGCCCACTTCTCGACAACACCCCTCGCACACAACAGAGCACATCCACCTCCGCTGGCAACCACAAGGCGAGGAGCGCGCGCAAGAGCGCACCTCAGGCGGCCACCAAATGTCGGCGGTGCGCCCGCTGATGAAGATCGCGAGCTCGCCCAGCTCCGCGCCGATGCTCATGGACACCTGCATGCCGCCCCACCGCCTGGGGGCGCAGGAGCACGAGCGGCCGGCCAGGCTATCATTAAACGAGGTCTATGCGCCACACCAGCCCAGTTTACCCGGAGCATTCTCATAGCTGGGCTAGCTGACAGCGCTGTGAAAGCTAAAGCACCTGGAGCTGCTTACGTGATTACCAGCACATGCGCTCATACATCCATGTATGGACTCCCGTGCTGGATTGAGGCGCAGGCCGCTCGCACCGCCGGCTTGCCGCCGCCCGCGGCGGCCGCGGCGGCGTCGAGCGCGGGCGCGCCCTCGCTGGGCGCGCCCTGGCTGCTGCCGGCCTCCAAGTCGAACGCCGCGGCGTCCCGCGACTGCATGAGCGGATCACGGCCGGCCACCGCCAGCGTCTGCTGCTGCGAGTGCTGCAGCTGGCGGCACCAGTCGTTTGCCTGCGTCCCAGAGCGGGAGTGAGAACCGCTGATGCGTGACGCGCGGACAGCTTGTTTGCGCACTGGCGGCACAGCGGATGCGACAAGACCATCTGCCCATGAGCCCAAGGCAGCGCAGAGGCACCTGCAGCTGTGTGCGCCTACCCTGCAGCGGCAGCCAGAAGGGCGCCGGAGAGACACCATTGTATGCTCTTCACACTTGCAGAAAGCCTGGCAAAGTGCAGATAGCACGCCATTGGCAGTTGGGCAAGTCTGCGCCTCCTCAGGGCCCGCGCAATGCAGCAGCGGGCAGGGGAGGCGGGGCAGCGGCGCGCGCGCGGGCGCGCGCCTCCTCTTGGCTCGCAAAGCGCAGCAGCAGGCAGTCGCGGTCCTGCGCCGCGCGCGCAGTCTCGACGCCCTCGGGGCAGGCGGCGACCACGTGGCGCACGCCGCCGCACGCCTCGGGTGGCACATGCACAATGCGCCTGCCGCGCGCGGCGCCCCGGCGTCACGGGTGCGGAGGCGCATGCAGTGAGGCAGGCGCAACTGCATCAAAGCGCGCCGCGCTCACAGTTCGCGGCAGCGCCACAGACGCGGGCCTTGCCATTGCTCCCTGCTTTGCCTGTGACCCGGTACTGTAGCGGCACGTTTCAAGGCTGTGTGCACAGCTGCCGTAATACCTTCAGGGCTGTGCGGGGTCCAGCTCGGCCAGGCGGCATGCCAGGGAAGCTAGCACCGAGCCCGGCCCAGGCAGGCTGCGATATGCAAGCCCTCCCCTCGCCCGCCCGTCCAGCGCGCGCGGCGCATCCCCAAACAAGGGCGCGCTTGTTGAGCCAGACATTGGCGGACGCAAGCGGCGCCGGCGCGTGCTGGCGCTCCAGCAGGTACAGGTGCCCGCGGTGCAGCGCGCCCCAGCGCTTGGCCCAGGAGGCCGCCGCGCGTGCCACGCCGCCCCACTCCAGCACACGCAGCGGCCCCGCCTTCTCCGCGTCGCGGCGCCACAGCGGCTCCGCGCCAGCGCCGGTGCCGCCGCCCGCCGCGCCCGCGCCCGCGCCCGCACCCGCGCCCGCCTGCTTGGCTGCAGACCGCGCACGCTCCCGTTTGTGTGAAAACACAGGCGCAAGCTGTCAACAGCACGGAGCTGCACTGCAGGCACTTATCCCAGGCCGCATGCATCTCCGCGCTGTTGCGTCTGTCACAGCCAGCAACCCATGCATTGCGCTGTCACGCCCCTCATCAAACGCCCTCCGCCCTGTGTCTGGCCAGCGCCAGCCGGAGTGCTTCGGCGCGGTGCACCGCTGCCATGCAGGCTCCCCCTGCACGGCCGCCGCAGGCGGGCGCACCAGGGAGCGCGGAGCGCAGCACGCGCATCAGGCGCTGCACGCGCGCGGCGCTGAAGAAAAAGCGCAGCGCGGGGATGCTCAACTGCGCGCGCAGCGCCGGCAGCGTGGGGTGCGGGTACTGCGCCACCTGCCGGCCGCGCAGCCGCGGAGGGTCGGGCATGCCGCAGGGTGTCGCTATCAGCGCATGCTTGCGGCTGTCAGTCTGCTCTGCACAAGGACAGCACAGACATCATCATAATGCCATGTGCGCCTGGTCTTGCCCGCTCTGCAGACGACATACACATGGGTTCTTGACACGCTGGGGGCCATGTGTCCCTGGACCACTACAAGAAAAAAGAGAGTGCAGAGCGCATCACAGCCTGAACAGAGTCGCGTCTGGATTGGAGCCAGCAGCAGGCCCAGTTTGCGTCATTTCCACAACCTGGCGCCTATACACTGACCCCGCAGATCCTTGTCGCCAGCTGATGTGGCTTGGACGGGCGCGCGGCGCGCCTGCAGCAGTGTTACAGTGCCACACCGCTCCAGCAGCGGGATGAAGGTGGCCGCGCCGCCGAGCGCGACGCCGGCGGTGCGGCTGACGGCCGCAGCGATCGCCTCGGTCACCGGGCTGCCCTGCGCGCCCTGCGCAGACAGCACCTGTTTGCAAGCGCCAGCGCATGGGAGCATGGGAGATGGGCTCGCGGCGCTTCGCCGCGCGCCAGATGAGGTGCTGTGAGAGCTGAGCTGTTGGCACACGTTGATGCGGGGCCCTGGGGAGGCTGCGCCGCGCAGGCGTGTCTGGGAGCTAGGGTCGCCGGGAGCCCCTGCATTCACGTTCAGCCATCAGGAGGAGGCTCAGCCGTGGGAGCCTGAAGCAGCGGCGCAATGGGAGCTGGACTGAGAACGCCATGTCCCAGGCACACGCGGTGGCCTGCCAGCCCGCCCAGGACAGGCGTGGAGCAACCAGACGGTCTTTGACGCGGAGCAGTCGCGGCTGCGGACGGCCCGAGCGGGATGCGCGGCGCCCGGCCGGGCGCACCGGGCCGGCCGCCGCGGCGCCGGCGCGCTCGAGCGCCGCGAACGAGAACGCGCCGTCGACCAGGTACGCGCTGATGTCGCGGCTGGTCAGGCGCAGGCACTGGTAAAGCGCGGCCGCGTCGGCCGGCAAGCCCGCGGCCGCCTCGGCGTCCGACTCCATCAGCAGCGAGCCGAGGTCGAGCACCAGCGTCAGCTCGCCTGCGCGGCGCAGGGCATGTGATAGGTTTAGGACTTCGCACAGACATGCACGGGGTCTCAATTTGTGGGCGGCAGGTCGAGGTCCGGCGCCAGCATTGGCGCGCCTGCGCGGCGTGTGGCTGCCTGCTCATGCAGGGCCGCCGCTGCGCCCTGCCAAAGCGTGCGTCGGGACAGGACTTGGCGCCACAGTGATTGAGAGCAGCATCCCAAGGACGGGTTTTAGCCCCGACCGGGCCAGGGCGTGCGCGCACCCTGCGCCTCCGTCGCGGGCACCGGCACCGCAACCTTCGGCCCGTCAAGCTCCAGGTGCACGCTCAGCCGCGGGCGCCGGCCCAGCGCGGAGGCCAGCTGCTCGCGCGCGGCGCGCTGCGCGCGCTCTACGCTCGCCGCCGCCTGGGCGCCCAGCGCCGACAGGTCCACCACCTGCGCCGCCCCCGCGGCCGCCGGGTCAGCAGGGCGCGGGCGCCAGCCACGAGCTCATCTTTCCTTGTCATTTTCATCACCTGGCTCTGCTCCTTTAGCCAGTCCACTACCTGCAGCGGCCCTGCGGCCGCTGCTTCAGCAGGGCGCAGGGGCCAGCAGCGGACGCCGCTCCCGCACTCTCCTTCCCTCGCCTTGCCCCTCTCTCTATCGAGCCTGCAGGCAACGCTTTGCACGCGCAGGCCCGCGCCAGCGCGCCGCAGCACCGCGCTCGCCTCCCTGCCGCGTCCTGCCAACGACAAGCACATGCGCGCGAGTAGGAGCTCCCCGTTCACGGCGCGCGCCTGCTCGGTGCGGAAGAAGTCGGCCACGCGGTCAATTGCGGGCGGCAGGTAGGTGACGTAGGACGGCGCGAGCGCCAGGCGCACGGCCGTGTCGGCGCTGCCGTCCTGCGGCTGCTGCACCAGCTGCACGACCAGCGCCTGCCGCACGCCGCGCGGCCCAGCTCGGACGGGGTGCCCGCGCTGCAGGGTGCAGGCGAGCGGCTGCGGCCAAAGGCGGCATTTGGCGCAACCTGTGGGAGCATCGCTGGCGCCATGCAAGCAGCCGCAGGCATGTGCTGGCAGCTGTGCTGCGCAGTGCCTGCATGAGACCTGCACGCGGCCGGAGAGGCTGCAACAAACAGCCAAGTTTCACGGCTGTGCCGCTAGCTGGCGCACCTGGCGATGCAGCTGCGTGACGGCGACTGCTTCGTCCCCCCCTGCCAACTCGCCGCCGCCGCCACCGCCGCCCGTAGGTTCTGAAACCTCGGCCTGGTCTGCCTTCCCGCCATCGCCGCCCTCCGGCTCTGCGGCCGCACAAGCAGATGTGCAGCTGTGCATGTGCGAGCAGCATGCGTGCAGCTCTGCCTCCGGCAAGCTGCACTGTATTGTGCAAGATTCGTGGGCGGTAGCTCAGCAGCCCGGGGCTCGCACCGCTGCACATGAGGCCGTTGAAGCATACATGTACCACCCAGGGCAATTGGGGTACCATTCATGTCATACTACGTCTTGGAAGTCAGAGGGGTCGCAGCAGTGGTCCAGGGGGCCAGGCCTGCGTTGTGATTAAGGTCGGGGCTGGGCAGCGCCGGGCGCTCGGCGCACACCCCTGTGCATGTCCGCGACAGTTCCACATGCTGACAACGCGTGTGGGCCGCTTTTGCTGTATAATGCATTTCGCAAGCACGCAGCCGGCAGCAGACCGGGCCAGCCCGGGCGCGCGCACGCGGCAGCATGGCAAAGCTCGGTGTTGCGTGCAGCCGGCCGCCGGTGCGCACGAGCGTGCCCTCCGGCGCGACCACGCCCATCGCCGCGACCGCCGCGCGCACCTGCGCGCGCAGCCTGCGGGATCAGCCAGGGCGCCCGTTCTGTGTGTCAGGCAGCACTTCGAGCACCAGCCTTCAAGCCTGAGACGGAGCCTTGACGCTTGACAGTGTGTCCAAGAGGCGCGGGCGAGGCTCTTTGCTCTGCCCTGCAGACTCGTGATAACAGCAATACAAGCTTATGATCTCCATTTCCTCACAATACTGGCCAGACTGCTTGCATCAGCACGGCGCTCACGTCCCTGCCTTTTCAGGGCACAGGCGCTCTGCTCAGAAGTGAGCGCCTCCCTCAACGCTCCACCAACACGCACGCCGTGCCTCCCACCGTCTGTGCGCATGCACCCGGGACGCGCGGCGGCGCGCCGGGCCGCACCGCGAGCGTCTTGGGGTAGACGCGCGTCGTGGCGGACAGGCCCTCCAGCCCCGCGCGCAGCACGCGCTCGCCGCCCGGGCCGTCCAGCACGAGCGCCGCGCTGCCCACGCGCGCGCGGACCTCCATGCGCAGGCTCCACTCCGTCTCGGCGTCTGCGCGACGGCCACGCGTGCTCGCCGGGCAGCGCGCACTGTGCCCCGGCACGGGTGCAAGCCGGGCGGCACAAAATGCAGCTAGTTGGGCAGCAGGCTGTGCCACCTTAAGTTGTACTCGTGAACAAGACCCGTTATTGGTCGCTTTATTACTCCATTTCTGAGCGGCTCTGATCCACGATTTGTGTCTTTCCAAGGCATGGAGCATGACGACGCCGGCGAAAGCGGCGCCCCGCCGAGCCGCATCGGCCCCCTGGCCACCACTGCAAGCGCCTCCCCTGGCCGCAAGGCATGGCCGCGTGCGCGGGTGAGGGCCGCGCCCAGCCGCAGCGCGTCCTCCTGCTCCGTGGCCAGCTCCTTGAGCGCCTCCTCGTCCTCCGGGGTCAGGTCGCCGCGCATCTCGGCGTCCGCGTCGACGCCCTGGCCGTCGCCGGGCGCGGCCTTCTTGCCGCCGCCGCCGCCCCAGAGCCAGCCGACCCAGCCGCGCGCCGCCTTGGCGCGCCGGTCCGCGGCCGCCGTGGCCGCCTCGCGCTTCTTAGCCGCGTCCACCTGCGCTCGGGGCGGCCCCGACTTCGTCAGCGCGCGCGCCCTCCCGCACATGCGCGTATGGCGGGCCTAACCCAACGTCAGCTCCATGAGAGTTGCCTTGAAAGCAAGAGCATGCCTTTCTGCACACGCAGAGCGGCAGACCGAGCAGCCCGAGCACTCGTACACCTGATATGTGTGCTGGCCAGGTAAGAAAATGTCGGCCGCCGGAGCGCGCCTTGGCGTGCGCCAGGCGGCGGAAGACGAGGATGGTGGGCTCGGTCAGCTGGTCGTCCATGGCGGCGACCGCCTCGTCGCCGCCGACCTGGCCGCTCTCCAGGCAGCGCGTGTACTCTACCACGTACTGCCGGCGCAGCAGCGCGGCCTGCGCGCGGCGCCGCCCGCTGCTCCCTGGAGGTTGCGGTGGAGGTCGCGGTGCGGGTGGGGCCCTAAGGTGCCAGGGACCCCGCGGGTGCGCGCGCGCCACCCATCACGAGGGCCCTGTGCGCGCCTCTGCGCAGCTTCGGCGTGCGCCTCAGCAGCGCGGCGCAGGTGCTAGCGCAGCCATGCCCAGGGCGCATGGCGCCCTGTGTAGGCTCCAGCAACGCGCGCGCGGACAGGGCTAGGGTAGGGCCTTCTCAGCGCGCCTTCTCCAGCTGCTGCCAGTTGAAGCTGCGGCCCGGCAGCTGGCGCCGGACGGCGGCGGCCGCGTAGCGCCACCAGCGCCGCGCGGCGGCGCCGCTGCGCGGGCGGCTGCCCGGGCGCAGCAGGTGGTTGGGCGCGCGCGCGGAGAACGCGTTGAACTCCGCCAGCAGCTTCTGCAGGCTCTGGTACTGCGCCTCTGCGCGCACCCGGGCGACCTCGCTTGGCGCCGCCGCACCCGGGCGGCCTCGCTCGGCGCCGCCGCACCCGGGCTACCTGGCTCACACCCTGTGGTTTATAGGGTATTGACATAGGGTTTGCCGCCGACATGGGGGCGCTCAGCTGTTGCTGAGCGCCAGCACCGACTTGTGATTGTACTTGTTTTGCCAAGGCACCCGCCGATGGGTCAGGTGGTGTCAGGCGGGTGCGCACTGGCCAGGTGCAGCGACAGTGCGTCCAGCTCCACGTCGGCGTCCTGCACGGCCTGGCCCTCGTCGCCGCGCGCCTCGCGCCCGCGCCGCGTGTAGCGCAGCCGCCCGTCCACCGGGCGCAGTACGTATGTGCGCACGCCCTGGCCGCGCCCAGCCACCGCGGCCTCCGCGATCGCCTCGCTCTCCTCGCGCACCAGCGGCAGCTCGTCCGGCTGCGCCGCCGCGCCGTCCCCCTGCGGCCAGCGGGCCCGTTTTGACCCACCCCGGCTCTGGAGCGTCGGGCCGATCGGCCGCGCCGCGCGGCACCGGGCCGATCGGCCGCGCCGCGCGGCGGCGCACCGGGCGCAAGCGCGCGCGCTGGCCGCAGCTGCTGTCGTAGCAGGCCTCGGCACCCACGCCGCATGCGCGGAAAGGCACACGGCCTGGGCGCATCGCAGCTTCCTCGGGCTGCAGAGCACATCTTTAGAGTGCATTGAGAGGAGGTGGCGTCCTGATGCATGGCCATGCAAGCCCCCCATGCGCAGCGCATCACAGCATGCAGGCTACATTGAAAGCATCATGGCGCCACCGGCGTGCGCGCCTGCGCTTCCCCGTCGGCCTGCCGCACGGGGCGCAGCTCCTCCGCCCGACCGGGCGACTCCTCCGCAGCCGCCAGGGCCTTGCCCGGCCCTTCCCCGCCGCGCGCGGGCAGGCGCGGGGACGCTGCGCCCCCCTCGGCGATGCCCGGCTGGAACAGGCCGTCCCAGTCGGGCAGGGTCATGTCGCCCCAGGCCGCCCGGGGCCGCCACAGCTCGGCGCCCACGTCAAAGTACAGCGCCAGCCGCCGCAGCTGCGCGGCCTGCGCGCGCCGCGCCGGACGGGCGGTCGGCGACATGCGCGACGCGCCGCGGGCCCTCAGCTCTCAATAAGTGAGCAGGCATCAGGGCGCGGCACTGCCGCTGCATGACATGCATGTCTCCACTCACACAGAACCGCTGCAATGCCGAGCGACCTGCCAGGCCGGGCAGCACTCTCTGCAGCCACGGTATCCGCCCATGCAGCACACGCGGCAGGCCTGGACCGCTGCAATGAGCCGCGGCCGCCCCGCGCGCCTTGCGCAGCAGCTTGAGCGGGTCTTGCGTGACGAACGCCTCGCGGCCGGCCTCGTCCACGGTGTGCGCGCTCAGTGACTCCAGCGTCAGCCCCACGGCGAAGGGCGTCCCAGGGTTGCTCCAGTCATCCTGCGCCTCGCCAGCGCGGTCCTCGCAATCGTGGCCATTCGAGTCTTTGAGCAGAGACAGCAGGGCTGCACTACAGATTACGGGTCCGCACGGGACAGAGAAGCACTAATGCCAGACGCTTCCAGTCCTTCCAACGCACGGTCTGTGACATGTTACAACTTTCCCTGCACGCATGCGAGGTCTTGCTAGCCGCAGTGGTGCATCCAGGCAGCGCGCCTCATAGCGGATGTGCACGTTGGTGATGGACAGGCGCAGGTTGCCAATCACAGTGTCGACGAGGCCCCTGAACATGCCGCCGCCTTTGCCGCCGCCAGCTGCCGCTGCCTCAGCCTTGTCCTTGCTCTGCACCATCCACATGCCATCAATGATATCAGCCTTCGGCACTACAGCACCATTCCTCACACACATGCATGCCCTATACCCTAACCCTATGGCACATCCCGACCTGCCACCCAACTGGGATGACGACATCAAGGCAAGCATGCTTCTCTTCCGCTTAGAGAGCGGATAGGTGAGCGGCGCTCACCTATCAATGTCTCATAGACAATTGTCCTCACGCTCTTCATTACACACATGCTGAGCATGGACTGCCTCCTGGCAGAGAGGGACAGGAAGGCCTGACTGCAGGCTGCATGCTCAGTGCAAGGGCGCTGACAGAGGCGGCAGCGCTATGAGCTTGTGCGTTGGTGGGGCTGCCAGCTGGAAGATGAAGGCTTTGCATGGAACACCACTCATGCACGCCGCTGCTGGCTCTTAGTGCGCGTCACATCAGGTATGCACGGAGTCCGCGGAGCATGGGCGCAGGCACCTGCATCACAGCCATCTCTGCATCCTCCAGGCGCCGCTTCTTCGCCAGGCGCTCCAGGGTGTCGAACTGCAGCGCAGCCTGACTCAGCACAGTGCGCAGGCCGTGCCGCAAGACCACGCGCATCAGAACAAGAGTGCATGGCAATGGGCGGAAGGCGCACGTCCTCCTCCTCGGCCGTTGGTGTGGCGGAGTCGTCTTTCGGGCCCGCAAGTATGTATAGGCGGTCCATGATGACGACAACTGCAGACTTGCCGAGGGATGCCCATGGAATCTGCGGCGCCACCACTCTCAGCGCAACACTCAATCAGCATGGTGCCAGGCCACAGCCAGGCCAGTTGTCCTATGCAACAAACCACCTGGCTTATGAAAGCACTTCCGAGTGGCGCGCCCAAAGGCACGCGGGCCATTTACAGCTTCATCGACTGACAGAAGGCAGGCATTAAACTTTCTGAAATACTAGGACTTCCACTCGGTCGCAAGCTCCCCTGGAACTGTCCCTGCCTCAACGCCATTGCCCTCCAGCAGCTGCGGGACGTGCCTTGAGTGTAAGCGAGCCCAGCAGGCCAGCCTTGACGCTGATAGGTAGGTTGAGGTCGGCGAGCGCCTCGGGCTTGAGGCGCAGATTCTTGAGCACCACGTCGCCCTTGAAGACCGAAATCTTGAGGTCGCGCTGGTTGAGGCCCTCCACATAGGTGCCCAGGTAGCGATTGAGGTAGTAGGCCACCTGGGACTCCAACATTGCGTCCTTCTGATAGTACTACAGTGTTGATGGTACTGATGGCTGATGTGTCACCACGCACGTTGCCACACAGAGGTCAGCTGTGACTGTAGTGCGTGCGCGCTTTCCTCTGCCATCAGATACACTCTCGAGCTTGCTTTTCATGCCATCTACCACGACCTCCATGTGCTGCCCCGCTGAGACAAACCCTGCAACACCCACAAGCCAGCTAGCAGGGCATGCCCCTCTCTGTACAGCAGCAGGGTCACCAAACAGGCAAATGCCAAACAAGATGACGAGCTTTGAGTGCCTCGGAGTTCGGCCCTACGTGTTATTCTCCCGTGCCTGTGCATTTAAGTCATGACTTGTGGGTGCTCTGCAAATTCTCGCATGTTCTGCCTGTGCTTTATATTAGCAAACGCTTT
>JAABUH010004851.1_pt1 | contig 10737 bp, 11 predicted proteins | sample 5559121 | NCBI WGS metagenome assembly JAABUH01 (sample SAMN10711871, study PRJNA513364) | rock metagenome | isolation source: Antarctica rocks | place: Antarctica: Victoria Land, Battleship Promontory nord | collected 2015-12-28 | reverse complement strand
ATTCTGCCGCTGCGCATCACCCGACCCAGCATCGCACTGCGTCCGGAGAGCCAGCTGTCCCGAGCGCAAGCGACTGCGCACTCTCTCGGCCTGGTGAGGGGCCCGGCGATGGCCGCGCAGTGTGGGCCAGCAGTCAGGCAAGCAGGGTGCGGGACGGGCTAGGTTTAGAGAGAGGGTTAGGGAGAGCATGCGGCGCCGCAGGTAATGGCGGACATGGGCCTGGCGGACGCGTTCAACGTGGCGCTGCACGTGCCCGCGCTGCGCGAGGCGGAGGTTGCCACGGTGCTCAAGGCGCTCGACGCGTTTGCGCCCGACGAGGTGCGCGCTCGTGGCGCGCGGGCCCGGCCAAGCGCGGCCCCACCGGCGTGCGGCGCGGCGGGCGGCGCCTGGTCCAGTGCCCCTCGCTGCGCGGCATGCCGCGGCGCATGCGGGGGCGCGCACGTGGCCTGGTTGGCCCGCCTGTGAGCTGGGCCGCGCGCGGGCGGCCACCGGTCCGGCCGTCGGCTGAGGGTTGCACATGCAGGTGCCTGGTGCGCCCGCCTGCGAGCACGCCGGCATGCGGGCCCAGGCGGGCGGCGCGGAGGCGGGCCCGGCCGGCACGCAAGCGCCTCGCGCGCCACGACAGCAGGCCCCGTCGCGAGGCCGCCGGGCGCGCGCGCGCAGGCGGGCGCGGCGGTGGCGGGCCTGGCGGACGCGCAGGTGCCCATCAAAAGGCTGCTGCTGCTGCTGGACCTGGCGCGACAGGGCGTGCCCGCGGGCGCCCACATCCCGCTCACGCGCTGGCACCAGGTGCTGGCGGACCTGTCGCTTAACTAGGCGCGGCCCGGCCCTGCAAGCGAGGGGCCGTGCAGGGCCGCCCTCATGTCCGCCCCGCCAGGCGCGGCCGGCCATGAACACCATACCGGGGCTCAGTGGGGGAAGAGGGTGCGGGAGTTCAAATGCATGCCTGTGACCTCCCAGCCGGCCGCACCTCCCCCTGCGCGGGACCGGGGCGAGCTGGGGCGTGCTGCGCGGCGCCGTCAAGCGGACGCGCGCAGCGGCCGTGCGCCGCACGTCGGCGCACGCACTAGCCTGCTGGGTGCGTGCGCGGCAACGCTAGGAGCCCTAGCGAAGCACGCTATGCCGCACCGGAGGTGCCGCCTGGTGCCAGTCTGTAATTTGGAACGCCATTTTGTACCTGCAACTCCCATCTGCAACTCCCATCAATTTTGGCAAACAATTTGCAGAACCCTGGTCAGCGCCTTGCCACCGTTTGCGTGCTGTGCTTGCATACGGCGGCAGGCTTTCTTGGCACGTTGTTGAATCACTATATACATGGGTGTGAGCGCATGCTTGAAACGGTCTGCAGTATAGAAGGTGGCAGAGCATGCTGCGCATGCGCCTTGCATTGCCATCATTACTGCCCGTTTCTGCCAATGCGAGTGGCAGGCTTGCGTCATCCTCACTGCACCATCCTTAACTCAGGGCTCAAACAACAAATAAATGAGGGCAAAAGCGACATGTTTGTATGTGGGGTCGCATGCTGCAAAAAGCAGAATGAAACTCAGGAGTGCTTGGACACAACGCGCCCATGGCCCTGAGGGGCGGCGTGTCCGCAGGGACGGTCTGCAGTGGCCGTCAGCGCGATCTAGCACAAGCATCGCATAAGCATTGGCTACCTGTGCTAGCTGCCCCTGACCAGCCTCCTCGCTCCGGGCCGCAGGGCAGCTGTGCGCATCCGCAGTTGGTGCGCCTAACTAGGAATCACAAACAGCATGTCGAGTCTGAAAGCAGCAGGAAACACACAGCAGCCACGTATGTGGCGCCCCGAGCAGCAGAGGCGTCGGGGCGGGGGAGGCAGGTTGGCGCACGCCTCCGGTGGAGCGACGCGCCGCCGCAGGCGCAGCGCCTGCGGCGTAGGGTCTGCGGCGCACAGTGCGCGGCCAACCAGCCAAAGCCGAAAGGGCGATATCGCGAGCTTGCTTCAAGTGGCCCGCTTCAAGCGCGGCCGTAACTCTGACCGGGGCAAAGCGCACTCCCAGCAGAGTGGGGCGCAAGGTAGGAAGCTGGGCTAAGAGAAAATCTGGGCTGCATAATGCAGGAGCCTACTCTGGGCGAGCCTTGCACAGGCACTCAAGCGGCACGTGTCCCTCCTAGCGGGCCCGCGGGGCCCCGCCCATGCTGTACGGAGCAGGCCACCGAGCCGGATACAGGTGACCAGGGCGGAGCTCCCAGGGCCCCAGCGCTCGCCGGCAGCCTGACAACGGGTCGGGCAGAATACGCAGCAAAACGCATTGCAAGCAGCACTCAGGCTGACGAGTATGGGGCGCACACAGGGGGCATCGGTGCTGCAGACAATCAGACAACAACAGGGCGACATCCATCATGCATCCTTCTCTGAATACTGCTGTCAAGGGTGCTCAAGCCGCAGGGTCCAATGTTCGGCTCGTGCCCGCCGACACTGCTCTGGCAGCGCGCACAGCGCCAATGGAGGCGCATGCCCCGCCCTCCCCAAGCGCAGCCTGGCCGATGTCCGCCAGGCCGCATCCAACCCAAGGCCGGAGACAGACCCCGAGGTCGAAATTGCCGCCAAACCAACCCCCGCCGCTGCCTGTATGAAAGGCTGCATGCCAGCGCCGGTCGCTTCACAGGTGCTGCACACTGCGCCCGTGCGCACTAAGGCCCGCTGCCGCAGCGCAAAGCACCTGAGCATGAACCCAGGCATCGGCCCACGCTCCCCCTGCAAAGCCCAGGCCTGCCCAGTACGCTTCCCGCCCTTTTGCAGACTTAAACCCCGCGCGGGCCTGTGCCGTGCGCCCACGTCGCACGATTTTGCTCCCAAATGCGTCGGGCAGGCTAGGCCCCAGTCAGCCCTTGGCCAGGCGCAGCCACAGTCCGGCCGAGCAGGTGCTGCGGCTCGCGCACTGGGGACCGCTCGCTCATGCGCAGTCCCCATGTTTGCCTGCTCCGCTGCGGATAATTTATCACCTAGCGCATGCCTCAGGGGACCAGCGAGCCGTCCACCTTTTGCAAAGTGCTGAGGCAAGACCTGCATGGCCGCATGCGCGGTGCATGCTCACACCCGCAGAGAGACCACCCCCGGCGCTGGCGCCCTCGCTACGTCCTGCCTCAGACCCCTCAAGCGACCCAGCAGATGCCACGCCCGCATCTGGCGGGCGACCAATCGCATGCGCCCAACAAGCTGGATTCGGGGGCACACCGGGTGCTGCCAGCAGGCGTGCCATGGTGCGCAGCACGAAGCGCGCCCGCCGGGCTGCGCATGCCGCACCTCGCAGCGCAGGGCAGTCGACGCCCAGGCGCCCTTGTCAATGACCGATCAGGCCCGGCGCGCACGCCCGCGGCGGCCGCGGCCCCCGCGCGGCTTCAGCACGCCCGCGGCCGCCAGCGCGGCCGGGGCGCCGGGCGCGGCGCTCGTGCGGCGCGCGCAGCTGGCGGTGGCGGCGGCGGCGGTGGCCGCGGCGGCGCGCGCGACGGCGGCCGCGTTGGACGCGCGCGCGGCGTGGTGGTACTTGAACAGCGACTGCCGGTAGGCTGCCAGCGATGAGCCTACCTTGTCCCCCTTCACGACCTGGCGCGCGCAGGGCCCGCTCATTCGTATGAATCCCGCCTATATCCCCGTTGGCAGTCGGTCGGCCGCCAGCCGGCCTGGGCAGCAGTCCCTCGGTGACCACCAGTGCAGATGCATGCACCTGTGGACCTACCCCGGGGTCTGCACTACGGGAGCTCTGTGAGGGGTGCAAGACACAACCGCACAGCACAGGACTGGATGAGGCCTTCAGGTGCAGGCTGGTGGGCGCTCGCGCAGCCGGGAGGCCCGCTGCGGGCTGCGGGCGCGCGCCTGCAGCTTCTCCTTCTCTTCGAGGATGATGTCCACGAGCTCGCACTCGTCGCCCTGGGGCCGCCGCCTCTGTGCCCGTCAGGCTCTACAATCTTATTGTGCAATCGGCATACAACCGCCTACACCCCGCGGGCGGAGTTCACATGCAGGCAGCATGCACAGACGCTCGCGGCAGTGATGAACGTGGCTGCGATGGGCAGGGAGGCGTGGGGCCCGGGTGGCAGCACTGATGCGTGGGTGGGCGCTCGCCAGCAGGGTCTGCGTGTGCGCAGCGAGCTTGGACAGCGAGACGCGCATGCGGTACGGCCAGCGCGCGACGCCCAGCCGGCGCAGCTGCCGGTTGATGACCGTCTTGCTCATGTTCAGTGCGACCGCCGCGTCCTGCACAACGTGTCAATCCAGTTAAAAAAAATGCGGGGAAGCCCAATGAGCACACACCACTGCATGCGGTGCGGACGCGACCGGCGCGCTGGCGGCGCCGCCGCGGCGCCCCTGACCAGGTGTGCGTTCTGAGCTGCGCTCCGAGAGCGTGCACATGGCGGCGCGCCGCCTGTTGCGTTCACACACGTGATACCCACGTGCGCCAGGTGCAGGTTTGTCTGGCGTAAGCCTTGCCGCCCCGGTGTAAGCCTCCAAAAATTGTGCTGGTACGTTGGGCGCCAGCCACACCATAGACGGCAGTGGGTGCAAGGCACTGGGCTGCCCGCCCTGCGCGCCGCCCGCACCTGGATGGGCATGTCGAAGTAGCCGCCGTCGCGCAAGCCCTCCAGCGTCAGCTCGCCGTCAAACGCGCGGCGGCTCGTGCGGCAGGCCGCCTGCGCGCCAGAGCCCGGCTGTGCGCGCGGGTGCTGGCCGGCCGCCTGCGCCTGGCCCGCCGGCGGCGGCTGGCACGCCCGCGGCTGCAGCCAGGGCTGCTGGCTGGCCCCCGGCGCCTGGCAGGGCGCGGGCGGCGCGGGCGGCACGCTGCACAGCCTGCGCGAGCGCGCGGTGCGGCGCTTGGGCGCTGTGCCCGACGCGCAGGTGTTACGCAGCGTGCAAGAGGCAAGCAGCGGAGGGAGCACCTGCTAGCTGCCTCGCGCAAGGGCCCCTCGCGCTTGACGGGCGCCACGAGCGGCACCGACAGGTCTATGCCCACCCAGAAGATGGGGTCCAGCACGCACTCCAGGGCGGCGGGCAGGTCGTAGGCATCTGGCAAAGCGAGACAGCGTGTCAGCACCCGGAAGAGTTCACGGTGATCCTCATGGCAACGCAGAACTTCTTGGCACCTGGGCCGAGCGGTCCGACGTCCAGCCAGGCGCTGCAGAAAGCCTGGGCAGGCCCCGGTTCGGCGCCGGCGCCGGGGGCGGGCCACCCTTCCAGGATCGGGGGACACAGCAGGCAGCCTTGCTCCACCATATCCGGCGTGGCAGGCCACAGGTCCGGCGGCGGAGAGTGGCAGGCCAGGCGCCCGCACTCGCCCGTGCTCATCCTGCGTAACACCAGACTGGCATCAAACTCCGTTTGATCAGAGTACGCACCCACGGCGCTGCAGGGCACCACACCAGGCGCAGCGCAGCTGGAGTAGGCTCTTTGTCTGTTGCTCGGAGAGCTCGCGTGCCCGTGCAAGCTCAGATTGCTGGGTTTGGGGGTTCTCGACAGCTAGCTGGGGCACAGTGTAGCAGCTTCACCTAGCTGTAAAACCGGCAGCTGTTGCACGTACTATCGGTATTCCAGGGCTGTCCAAGCGCAGCAGTGCGTGCCAGGGACGACGTGGCCGGCATCGGCTCACCTGGTCATGTTTGATCCCCGGACTCGCTTCTTGCCGCTGAGCTCCCTAGACCTCGGCCGGCCTATCTTCCTCGATCTCACAGGCGCCGCAACAAGCCAGCCAGCAATGAGCACACTGCACTCTTGCGGAACTTGCCTGCTCGCGACCCTACCCTCCGGCGTGGACCCAGATTAGAAAGAGGAGAATTCTTGGATGCAAAGTCGTCAGGCACAGCACCGCTGTATACATTTCTATGGTGACATGGCCTGCATGATGTGCTGTGTGTGATTGTGTGAAGTTTGCAAGACATAAACGTCTATAAACGTCCGACGCTCGTCAGCTTACAGGCTAGCTAGCTGAGGCTGCGCAATGTAGTAACCCCCCGTCTATGTTGTCTAGCAAGCGCTCAAAGCATGTAGCGTAGCGGGCAAATGCGGCGCTGGAAAGAGGGACCACTGCCTTTGGAAATAGTTATGCTAGCAGGTCGCTAGGTTGAGGTCCAAATTTGCAGCAGTGGTGCCCTGGTGACGCACCATCAGTCACACCTACAGTTCATACGCATGCTGTGCTTATGGAGCGCTTCAAGCTCGGCCTTGACGTGACCTAATTGCTAGCACCCGGGTGCTAGCATGGACCCCATTTAAATCTAGTTTATTTGGGTGCCCCAGCATGAACATGCAGAGTTACATACCCTGGACCTGCCAGGTCTCAGGACGCTCGTCCTGCTTACAGCCTAGCTCGCTAGCTATCCCCTCAAAAACCCCCCGGATACGCAACGCTCTTGGGATGGAGGGCTGGGCTGAGGCGCTGCGCCGCCGCGGCCCCTTGACGCACTCCAAGGCGCGCCGGGCATTGCGCTCGGCTGAGCGCCTCTAGCTCTAGGGGAGGAGATTTTGCTGACCGATGCGCACGTTGGGCGTAGGCTGCGGATCTGGTCGACGCATGTAAGCAATGCATTGGCGCCGAGCCCAGTGCTGCAGACGTGCTCAGCTGTGCGGCTGCGCTGGGCACCGCCCTGAGCGCGCCCTCAGGCGCTGCGAGCAGCGGAGGCCACCAGGTGCTCATTGACGAGCTTGCGCGCCTCCTGCCGCTTGCAGCGGCCGGCTCGGGCGGCGGCCCGAGCGCGTCGTGGTGGAGGCAGCATGCGGCGGCGGTGCTCGCGCGCCTTGGCAGGCGAGCGCCCGCCCCGTGTCGCCCGTCAGAATATGCCGCCGTGCGCGCCCCGCCGCTCCAACCTAGCAAGGCAGATTTAAAATTATGCCTGCTCAGGCCAAGGCGGCCGCCCGCTTGGTGATGGGTCTTCCTCGAGACGGTGGGCGTGCTGCCTGACGTGCACGGGGCCCTGTTGAGAGCGCGCCTCGCGGGTGACCTTGACTTCGGCGGTGTTGTGCCGAGGCAGGGCGCTGGGCGGCCTGCCGGACGCGGCAGCCGCAGAAGCCAGCGCGCTGGTGCGGCGCCTGCTGGATACTGACTCGGCGGGGCGCGGCGACGGCGGCAAGCCCTCTGCGACCCTGGCCACTGCCCCGGAGGCGCCCGGCGCGGGCGCGCTGGGGCCCTGGGCCGCGGCCGCCGCAGAGCCGGGGCCGCTGCTGCCGCTGCTGCCGGCGGACGCCGCGAACCTGCTGGAAACCCTGGCGCGCCCCTCCCGCCGCGCCGTGCTCGCGGAACCCCTGCAGTGCTGCTGGTACGGCCGGGCCAGCCGCCTAGAGCAGTGCAGCACACGGTATGTCGGCGCGACATCTGCATGCTCTTGCAGCGCATACCGGCCCGCGCAGTCCGCCTTTCCTAGCTTTGGCGCGTCAGGCGCCTGCCGCAGGCCACGCCGGTGCAGTGCCCCTCACAGGGACCTGCGGCCAGGCGGTCCCCTGTCTGCCAGGGCAGCGGCGAGGACACGCGCCCCGTTGCCTGGCCGCGCGCATGGCTGCAGCCGGCCATGCGCGGGCGCAGGCGGGCGCGGGCGTCGGACCGGCGCGGGTCGCGCTCGCGGAGCGGCTCACGTCAACGGTGCGCGCGCGCGGCGGCCGGCCGCCGCCTGCGACGCAGCGCGCGCTGGAGCAGGCGGCATGCCGGTGCGCCTGAACAGACAGGCCCGCTAGCCCTGCGCTGCGCCGGAGCCATCCTGCTGGACGCCTGCTCATGCAAAATTGCTCTCAAGGGTCCAGGCCTGTGTGCGGAGTATGGAGTCTGCCTCTTGGCAGCGTGCTGCGCTGCCGGGGCGCCGTCCTGCCGTCAGCAGGGCGTGGCAAGCTTCCTGCTGCAGCCGCCCGTCACGTAGAGCGGGAGGCTGCGAAGTGCTGCCTGTCTCTTACCATGGTAGCCATGCGAGCCGCCGCCGCGCAGGGAGCTGCGCGAGGCGCTGCAGCCGCTGCGCGCCGCCAGCAACGGCGCCGCGGCGCCCGCGCCGGCAGACGTCGCCGGCCCGCGGCTGCCGCAGCGCGCGCGCGTCGGCGCGGCCGCCCGCCTTGCGGCGGCGCTCGCCGCCGCGCCGGACGGCCTGCCCGTGACGGCCGCCGCAAATGGCAACCTCGGCGGGCCTGAAGATGCTGCTCGGTGTGACTGATTTGAGGAATAGATATAGGGTATAGGGTAGGGCAGGGCAGCATGCGCGCAACACATTGGCTGTGCATGGGCGCCTCATCGGAGACATGGCGTATCATTGTCTCATCTGTCACCCATCGCCAGGCCGGTTTGGTCGCTGGGGGCGCGGCGGCGGTCCACATCCTGTGAGCATGGTCAGGGAGCCTTGTCTATCATTGAGGGGCGGGGCGCGGGCCCACCAGGGGCGAGGCGGCGGCCGCGCTGGCAGGCGCGATGCTGGAGGCGGCCGAGACGGCCTTCAGCGCCGCGTGCACGCTGGAGCCAGGTGCGCGCTCCACGCCCTTTGAAGGTCGCATTATCTTGCATATCCAGACTCATACTGACTTAGGTTAGCCAGCGATGCATATGCCCCGCTGGGCGGCTGCCTGTGGGCACCCAGCCGAGAGACGCAACAGCCGCTGCTGCGGCTGGTGCTGTGTGCGGGCCTTTGGCGCCCGGGCACCTGCCTCGCAGCGGCAGCATCTGTTGTGCAGCGGGCAGCCGGGCGCCGCATTGCCGTGGCAGCTGCTGCTCTGGCGCGTCTGGCCCTGACAGCGTTGCTGCTCCCTATCCTAACCCCATCCTGGGCGGCCAGGCGCCCCGGGCGCCCCGGAGCTGCTGGCCCTGGCGGCCGTCGCGCTGGCGCCCGCGCCGGCCGCGCTCTGGGCCGCCGCGGCCGGCGACGCCGCGCCGGCCAGCGTGCTGCTCATGCGCGCGCGCGCGCTGGTCGCCGCGGCCGCCGCGCTGGCCGCCGGCGGCGCCGCGCCTGCAGATGCGTGCGCGGGCCCCGCTGCCGCCCGCGCGGCGGTGCATGCAGATGCTGAAGCCCCTCGCTGCATGCTGAGCGGATGGCTTGCCGGGCAGAGACGCTCCCGCCATGTCTCCCGCCCTGCGCTGAGTGCCGTGCCGGAGCGCTCCCTGCGCCGCCAAACGGCCATGGCGCGTGAGGACTGGCGGCACATGCCGCGGCGAGCATGGCCCCTGCTCGCCCGCCCTGACGCGCGTCCCGGACTGGCGCCAGGCATGCCTGGCGCTGGCGGCCCACGCAGCCGCTGAGCTGCGGTCCTTGGAGCGCGGGCGGCCGACCGAGCGGCCCCGCGGTGCCGGGCGCGGCCGCTGCAGAGGCCGCAGAGGTAGTGTGCGCCGCGGCCGCCGAGGGCGCGTGCGCGGCGCTGGCGGCGGCCTGGCGGCGGGGCCACCGTTCGGCCGCGATGGCCACGTTCGCGCCGCTGGCCGACCTGGCGGGCCCGGCGGGCGGCGCGGCCGGCGAGCGCGAGCTCCAGGCGCGCGCGCTGCCCTGGCGCTCCAACGCCTGAGATATTTATTTGGCTGGCGTGCGGCGCGGCGTGTGTGGCCTGGTTGATGTTTCCCTGGGGTTCCCACCAACCAGCCTTGCTGGTGTTTCCTTGGGGTATGGTCTGCCAGTCTTCGTCTGCACTTGGCGCACCAGTGCCGCTCGGCGCAGGCGGGCCTGCTGATGTGCGCGCGGCTGGCGGCGATGCTGGGCGGCAGCGACGAGTACGCGCGGCGCGTGCTGCCGCTGCTGGCGGGCGGCCATGCGGCCGTCGCGCCGCCGGCCGTGCGCGGCGCGGCGGCGTTCGCGCTCGCCGGCGTCGCCGGCGTCTGCGCGCGCGGCGGCTGCCGGTGCGCGCGTCGCCCGGCGGGGCCAGCGAGCCCTGAGGCGCAGGCGGGCGGGTGCGCGTGTGAGCTGCGCCGATGTGAGAGGTGTCTGTGAGAGGTGCCGGAAGGGCGAATGAGGCTTGTGCCTGTGTCAGCAATGCGCAGCCCCGAGCCCCTCTTCTCTGAGCGTGCAAGCAAGGCAGGGTGCTGGGACCGGGCTCCGCAGGTGCACACCCTGCCTGCGCATGCGCGCCTGCTCGAGTCCGCCGACGGCGGCCCTGACGCCGCCCCCGTGCCTGCGCCGGCAGGTGGGGCTACGACCAGGGCGCCGCGGCGCTGCTGGCGCTGCCGCGGCACGGGCGCGGGCGCGGGCGGCGCCGGGTCCCCACTGCTCGCGGACGCGCGGGGCGACCTGGCCGCCGCGCTGGAGCTGCTCGCGGCACTGCTGCGGGTGGCGCCGGCCGCCGCACGGTGCGGCGGCCCGCCGTGCGAGCCGGCCGTGCCCTTGCCCGTGCGGGGCCGCTGCTGGGAGCGGCGGTACGGCGTGTGGCCGGCCGCTGCGCGCAGAAGGCTTGTTCGGTGATGCCAGAGACGGCCCTGCGCTCATGTCGGCTTCCTGCTGATGTTGCGGCGGTTCGGCGCCGCACAGCGACGCGGCGGGCGCGCGCGCCTGGCGCATGCCGCCGGTGCTGCCGGCTCTGTAGCCGCTCGGCCGAAAAGGCGCCCGCCCCGCAGCTGACGCGGCGGCCCTGCTGCAGGGAGGACCTGTACGCGCGCCTGCTCGCGCTGTTCACCGACGCGGCGGCGCACGCGCCGCGCGGCGACGCGTCGCGCGCGCGCGCGCTGGGCGCGCTGCTGCCGGCGCTGGCGGCGGCCGGCGCGGGCCTGCGGCGGCCGGCCGGCGCCGCGCCCGGCGGCGCCGGCGCGCTCGGGCCCATGGAGCTGCAGGCGCGGC
>JAABUH010004850.1_pt1 | contig 10739 bp, 11 predicted proteins | sample 5559121 | NCBI WGS metagenome assembly JAABUH01 (sample SAMN10711871, study PRJNA513364) | rock metagenome | isolation source: Antarctica rocks | place: Antarctica: Victoria Land, Battleship Promontory nord | collected 2015-12-28 | reverse complement strand
AAAATCGAACGATTAACTGTAATAGGTTTGACTTTCGTAACTTCGATAAAAGAGTCAATCGTTTTACAGATCAAATAATTAAGGTTCTTGCAGACTAGTGATGTGATGTCAAAATCAGTCAGTAGAAGCAACTGCGTTGCTAATAAATGAGGTTTTCGCGCACGCTAAATTAGTGCTCTCACGAGAATATTAGAAGAACTTATCTATATCTATCTTTATCATCTACAAATTAATTGACAATTGCTTGTATCTTTCTCAAGCATCTTGATGAAGAATTAATTCGAAAATATAAACTATATCATTGAAAATGACGTTGCAATTGCGATTTATATGCATGAATCTTTTCTCATTCTCTCATTTTTCCTTTCTTTACTTCTTTCGTTTTCACTAATTCATATAATAGACTGTTCAAACAACTTTTCATTGACTCAAAGCTCTTCTCAGATCGATGAGATCTTCACTTTTGAGCTTCGACAAAGCGATTTCATATTTCATATGAATGTAGCGTGTGTGAAGATTGACAAAATCTTTTTGAAGTGAATTTTGAAGACTGATCAGCATCATTTGACTGATTGACTTGCTCAGAATGAGCACATTGAGAGCAAATTCGAACAGGTAGAATCGTTTTACTGAATGCGTGATGATGACGTGTGTTTCAGAAAGACTGTAGAGCTTTAGATAAAGCTTTTGATGAAGCTTTCGATGAAGCTTTCAATGAAGCTTTCGATGAAGCTTTCAATAAAGCTTTCAATAAAGCTTTCAATAAAGCTTTTGATGAAAGAGCTTTCGATGACGAAGCTTTTGAAGAAGCTTTTGAAGAAGCTTTTGAAGAAGTTTTTGATGACAAAGCTTATGAAGAAGCTTTTGATGAAGAAGCTTTTGAAGAAGCTTTTGAAGAAGCTTTTGATGACGAAGCTTTTGAAAAAGCTTTTGAAGAAGATTTCAATAATGTTCTCAAAAACATGATTTCAAGAAGATTTAATTGTTCTTTCACTGTGAGTGATTTGAATGAGTGAATTCAACGTCATCACTCAATTCATGATGTTATCATTTTGATTTGACTTCTGAATTTACTTGCGTTGTTTCTTTGCTGACTGAACTAGCTTTGTTTATGCTGAGCTTGTAAATGAAGAAGATAATGAGAAAATGAATGCAGATGAAACTTTTTTCGTAGAACTTTGCTGTTTGAAAACACGTTCTGCAAAGAGTTCAGAATCAGCAGTGACGAAGCTCTTTAATCATCGATTTAATAGCATGTTATTTTGCTTATTGAATTTTTCTTGAGTCTTGTTTTCAGTCTTCTGATTTCGCTTCTCAATGATCTCAAGATTCAAAATTCTAGCGTTGACGTAGTAATTTCTGAAACGTGTGACACGTTCATGTTGATGATGAGCAGCTAGAAGTAAATCTTCATTAGTACTCTGAAGAAGAACAGACGTAGCATAAACAGATTTGCATGTCTTAACAAGCTTCTTCAAAGCTTGAGCTTCAGCAGCAGAATCTGTCATGATGAATTGATACATAGAGATTAAATCAGAGACTAAAGTCAGAGATTGAGTCAAAGATCAGATCGAAGTTAACTCTGAAACTCTATGACTCTGTCAAGACATTGTTTAGACTACGTCATATTCTTGATTTAATATATCATGAGTTATGTCATGCTTGACTTGACAATGCTTGACAAACTTTCTATAGTTGATTGATTTTCTCAAGTTATCGAGAGCTTCTTAATAATTAGCTCTATCATAATATATATTCATTCTGTGTCTGCTTAAAATATCACATTGTCATATCACTCTTATAGACTTCGTCTATTCATCTAGTAAACTTGATCATCACAGTTCTAATTATTTCAAACTCTTTTTAGAAATGATGATTTAATATTCAAGCATGATAACAGCAACATAATTGCAACAGAATTGAAATGATGATGTCTCAATCTTGCAAGACATTATATCAGAAAATAAACATTGCATAATAAAATTAGAAAGTGAAGAAGTAAAAAATGAACTCTCTCTTAATATTGATGAACAGCTAACACAAGCAATGCTTCAATGTGATGAACTGCAAAAGAAACAGAAGCTAACAGTTATTCAATCAGAGATTAAGACTCTGCAAGTCATCAAAATAACGAAGAAAAGTCATCAAGTCTTCACTTGAGTTTTCACAAAGAACTTGAACAATCTACACATTGTTTTCATAATGTCGATGATGACGAAATGAAGTCATCATGAGATCATCTCACAGAAGCGAAGATTCTCAATGTTTTTAAAGAAGTATCATGACAAAATCATAAGAGAACATAAAGAATGAATTTGTAATGTCAAAATCTCATTTCAAAATATCTCTTGACATTTTAAAAGTGATGAGAAAAAGATTTTGTATTGCATGATTTATCTGAAGAGTGAATCAAAGAAACTTTGATTTGATCATGAAGAGACTATGTTTACAGCTCAGCAGATGTAATTCAATTTTATTGACTTTCTTCTGAATTTAATTGAAGATTCGATGAATTGAGATATAAACGTGACTCAGCAGTATGTGAATGCATTGCAACATTCAAATCAGATGATACAAATGTTTGCAATTTATCTGAGCACTCTGAAACATCAACTTTCATTGTATAGTGATGAGCATAAGCAAGCTCATTTATTCATCAAGTTGACTTCTGAGCTGCATGTGATCATTACTAATGTGCAGTCAATTTCTATTACACAAAATGTGTTAATCGATCTTGTCACTTGATTGAAAACAAATCTGTGAAAAGAACACATTTTGTTGTTGAAATAATCTTAAGACAAAGACTTGCATGATTGAGATAAAGTTAACAAGAAGACTCATTCAAAGTGAAAGAAATCTCATTGATTAATTAAACTTGACTTTTCATCAAAGATAAGTTCACACGCTTCATTATGTTATAGCAAGAATTTGTTCAACATAACGTGTTACACATGCAATTGAAAGAATCATTACTTTATTAATTGTAAAGATGAAAAGATCAAGAATAAATCAAAAGAACTTGATGTAAATCAAGTATTCATTGATTCAATGTCACATATGAGTCATTTCAAGATTTTGAGAAAAGACAAGCTTTTGATGAACACTTCAAATCATCAAGAAAAAAACAAGAAATTTTCTTTGTAAAGACTCTTATATATAAAGAGTATGTAATTCAAAGAGATCAGAAGACAGAAATAAAGATTCACATAAATATCAACATCAAGATGAACATGATTAGTCAACGTTTCATCATCAAGCAAGATATGTCATTACTGAACGTTGATCTTTCAAGATTTATCTGAATGAATGATCAGAATGTTTATTGTTATGACGTCTATAAGATGTGTTATCGACTGAGAAACAGCTGAAACATAGAGAAAAAAGATATAAATATCTTCTATGTTATTGATAAGAAAGAATCTTCTCTGATTCTGAGTATGTTAAATATGCAATTCAAGCGTATTCAAATAAATATGATTGCAAGAACATGATGTTTCAACATGAATGCGCACGCATTTAAGTTGTTCTTCGCACAAGTATTTGCAAAAGTTCTACAAGATGAGTCTACTGTGTATGCTCTTGTCATGATTAACGTTGTCAAAGAGTCGATCATTGAACATCAAGTGAAAGCAATGAATAATGTGATGAGTTGTATCATAAACGCGTTTAAAACACAGACTTTACTCATTAAATTGAAAGAGTACAAAGATATATTCTTGACAGAAAGTGCAGACAAATCATCTTTGCATGAAGATCACAATCATGCAATCAAAATCACTGCAAAGTCATTGTATAAATCATTGTATAATTTATTGAACACAGAGTTAACGACTCTGAAACAGTATTTAAACGATATCTTAGCGAAAGAATGAATTAAGCACTTCATCAGCTCAATCAATGTGTCTATTCTATTCATTCTCAAAAAGAACAATAATCTTCATTTATGCATGAACTATCAAGATCTGAATAAGATCACTGTTAAAAATCATCATTCATTGTCTTTAATTAATGAAACTCTAGACAGACTCAATAAAATCAAGCAGTTCATTAAGTTAAATCTGAAGAATGTTTATCATTGTCTCAAAATTTAACGTGAAGATGAGTGAAAGACGATGTTTCATACTCATTATGATTACTTTGAATATATGATCATGTTGTTTGATTTAATTAATACATCTGTCATCTTTCAAACTTATATTAATAAAATTTTGACAGAGCTTTTAAACAACTTTTATGTTGTTTATCTGAATGACATTCTAATCTTCTTCATAGAGAAGACTGATCATGTAGATCATGTGAAGTAGATTTTCAAGAGATTAAGAAAGTTCAAGCTATATGCTAGCTTGAAGAAGTGTGAATTCTTCATCACTAAAGTGAACTTTCTAAAATTTGTTGTATTCACAGAGAACATTTCAATGAATCTAAGTAGAATAAACATCATCAAAACATGATTCAGATCAAAGATGTATTAAGAAATACAAGTTTTTCTGAGATTCATTAATTTCTATCGACGTTTTATACATCACTACTTTCAGATAACAGAGTCTTTAACAAAACTGCTGAAAGATAGTGTAAAAGATGTAAAAATGAGTTCATTCATATGATCAAGTGAAGTGAAACAAGCTTTTAATCAGCTTCGTGATGTTTTTATGAGAGTGTTTATTCTAAGACACTTTGACTCAAAGCGACATATACACATCGAGATTGACACATTTAATTATGCAGTTATGAGTATTTTGTCTCAGTCAGATGATGAAGATCAATGACATTTGATTGCATTCTGATTTAAAATGATGATAAATGTTAAAAGAAACTATGAGATACATGATCAGAAGTTTTTAGTCATAATAGTGATGTTTAAACATTGATAACACTATGTGAAAGACAATTATCATACTGTTGAAGTTCTGACTGATCATAATAATCTGAAGAATTTTATGAACGTTCAAGAGTTAAACAAAAGAAAAGTCAGATTAGTCATGAGATTGTTGATTTGCAACTTTAAAATAGCACATAGATCAGAAAAGACAAACTCAATCAATGCATCATCAAGATGATCTGACTATAAGAGTGAGAACATCTTTGCAAATCATTTGCTGCTCACTTTGCAATGAAAGCTGACTAGAATAGAAAGCTTAAATAGCTTTATATTCGTAGCGATCAGAGAACTATACTGTATATGAGTGATTAATGATGTCGAGAAGACGTTCATTCACAGTATAAGTGTTAGAGATCTGCATAGAGCGAGTCATATGAGTGTAATATAACTAATAGATAAATGCTAAGAAAGAAAAGTATTTACAGAAAAGAACTCGATTCTTATATGTGTGTTTCTCAGCTCTGTGCTAGATTCGAAAGAGTTGATGTCTTACACATATGATGCAGAGTCTCAATGACATCACTTCTAGCTTGAATGCTCACTAGACTCGATTAGAATGAAATCAAGGCGAAGAATAGACGAAGACTAGAATCGTAACATTATTCTCTTTCTTGACTATTCATGTTTGCATGAATGTTATTTCTTAGTGCACTTTTGTTGAATATTTGATATAAAAGTCGTCAATCATCTCTTAAGCGTTCATAAATTCGTCGTCGTTAGCGTTATATCAGTTGAGATCGTTGTCATAGTTCTTTTATTTAACTCGATATTGAAGTCATCTTCAATATTGTCGAAAGTTCAATATATCGTCGATCTCTCATTCGTTCTCATCGTTCATCACTATTGATCTCGAGAGTTCATTCTTCTGATCAGACAGAGAGTCATTGACGACGAGATGAAGAAGCTCTGAATGAAATACATCATGTATACGCATAGTCTCGAGTAGTTTCAATTTATAGAATGAGTCAACGAGATCGATGATCTGAAAAGAGTCGAGCATCTTGTCATTCAATTTTTTGAAGAATCTCGCTGTAACGATGTTTCGTTCATTCAGAAACATACTTGATTCAATCTTGTAATTGATCTTCTTTCTATGCTTGTTAGCTTGATTCATCATTTGTTTTCGTGTTTTGATCAGAGCTTTACGAGCGAAGATCAATGTCTTGTTCATTTGTTCAAATATAGTCTTGACTCGATTGATCTGCAAGCGTTCGCGAATGCTTCCATACTCGATGATGTCAGAGTCGAAGCTCATACAAGAATGAAAGCTCTTGTTCATGAAGAAGAAGATTAAGAAGATGACTGAGAACAAGATGTTATTTGTTGCGAGCATGCATCTTTGTTATCTCTGATTAGTCTGATTAGCCTAACATAGACTAGTATAGAGCTGTGAGTAAAGCTGTTGTTGACACGCTAGTGATCTAGCGTGTCTTCGTGAGTAAAACTCACGTCGTGTTGCATCTTCTTTCTACTTCAGCTTTGAACTTCTAATTAGAATACACTCATATGATTCGCTCTATGCAGATTCATAACATTAGTTCAAAGCTCATCAATCTTGCTATCGACGTGTAGATGATATAAAAACAAGCTACATCACTCAAACTTGAATCAGAATCGAAATTCGAAAATCGAGCTCAGAAGATTCATTAGAAATCAAGAAATTTCTAGAACAGAACAGAAGAACATGAACGCATTGCTCTAGACTAACTTTTTACTGAGCTCGTCGTTAGAACAGAAGAACAGAAGAACATGAACGCGTTGTTCTAGAACTGAAATCAGAAATTTCAGTTGAATCTCGATCAGCAATTTTCTACTCACACAATGACTAGAAGCACAGAATTAGAATCAGAATCAGTGAGCATTGCTCGCTACGAACTTCAAAATGCTAGAAGAGAATCACTTCTATCACAGAATCAAACAGCATCAGAAGAAGAGAATACGAACGCGTTGTTCTTCGATCACGAAATGATCAAGATCAGCATCAGCACTGAACTGAATGCTTGAATAAGCGCTTATGAAACAGATGATCTTGTTGTCTTTATCAAGTACATGTGTCAACAGCATGATATCGAAATCGAGATTCACAATGACATGATTCAGATGTTGAATGATGTCAACAAGATCAACATCAAATTGAAAGTTATCAACATTGAGTTGAAAGTTACGCAGACAACGTTGAATGCTGTTCGAACGCGTCTACAGAAAGAAATAAAGAAAAAGAACATGATTATACGTCATCTAGAAGCAACATCAAGTCGACTAAGCACCTTGATTTTGAAAGATCGATTCTCGAAGTCGATCAAGCTATCTGACTCGTCTTTGTTTGAAGATTCAAGACAGAATGTGAATAATTGATTGTTTTGAATGCGAAACAAGCTGAAGATGAACAAGAATCATTTTTCTATCGAAGAAATGAAGATCGCATATGTGAAAAGTCGAGTCAGTGAAACGACGATCAAACACATAGTATCTCGAATGAAAGACACGATCACGAACTCGTTTCTTGAAGCAAAAGAGATATTGTCGATCATAAATAAGATGTATGACGATCTCAATCGACGTCACACGACTCAACGACAGTTCTTGAAGCTGTATCAAAACAAGATCTTCTTTCATGAATTTTGAATGAAATTTCAGAGACTTAGTGCGAAACTAGAGTACAATAACGAAACTCTACTAGATGATCTTCAGCATAAGATTAGCTCAGATCTTCAGCGAGTCACGATCAATGAACGAACTATGAATTTGAACGAATTCGTCGACATCTGCATACGAGTCGACGTTTGATTGACGAAATTGAATGCTCGATCAACTTTCAAGACATCAACTACTCAAGTCGCTCGCTCTACTGCTAGCATCTTGATGACGATCACTACTGCGATCTCAGCTTCAATCTCTGCATGAAAGAAACTCAGAATATCGAACGTTGATTCTGCTAGAAAGAAGTTGTTTAAGAAAGAACTTTGCTTCAAATGCAAGAAGTCAGAACATAGAGCATGTGACTGTCTCGAGTCAGTTCAGATGCACGAAATTGCAGCGAATTCGAAAAACGATCTGTCTTCGTCAAAGTAGTGACTGAGAGCGACATGCTCATATTTTGCTTCATCAGTATGCTCGATGATTCATTTGATTTCAAGTCGTTTATTGTTGACGTCATCTTGAATAGTCTAGAAAAGATATTTCGATCTCTTGCTCTGATAAACATCGAAGTCACTGACATGACGTTCATAGATGATTCATTGATTTCAGAGCTATGTGAACGCTTTGATATTCAGTCAATTTCACTGTTCAAATCGAAGTCGATTCGTTCATATGACGAAATCTTCGATCGAAGATTTATTACACATGCTCTGTATATTTCAGTCATTATACAAGAACATAAGAATGAAATGATGTCTCTATTAATAACTCGTCTAGATCAGCACAAGATAATCATTGACAATCTCTGATTGAAAAGAAATCAAATTTTGATAGATTTTGCAAACGATCGATTGATATTTTCATCAAATATTCGAACCTCGAAACTTATCGTTTCGAAAGCAAGCAGTCAATCAGCATTTCATAGACTCGAATCAAGCGAGATCTGCGAAATGAAACGAAAGAACTTGAAGTCTATGTCAACGATCATCTTAAAGCGAACTACAAATTCGAAATCAGTGAATCGATTCATTGAATCAGCTCTCATACAAAAGCAAAGCACTTAAGTTGATCTCGATCAACATGAATTCATTCAGTCATCGAAGAAGAGAGAGCTCGTCAATATTGTCATGATCGAAGTCGCTGTTTATCAAACTTTAGTCAAGAAGAACGATGTCAAGATCTTTACATTGATCATTAGTGAAATCAACAAGATGCTTAGCTCGATCAAAGATTCAGCGAAATTGAATGAAATGATCTCTGTCATGTCATTAAAGAAACTGAAGAAAAAGCTTTCAATAGTCTATCATGACTTTCTGAACGTTTTTAATAGAGAAAAGATAACTCAGTTGCTCTCGCATCGATCATATGATCATAAGATTGAATTAGAAGATGAGAGTCAATCTTCTAGAAGTTGATTGTATTTCATGTCAAGTCACAAGTTGCAGAAGATCAAGAAGTATCTAGAAGAGAACTTAAAGAAGAAGTTTATTACACTCAGCAAAGCTTCATTCGCTTCGTCAATACTATTCGTCGAAAAGAAAGATGATAGTCTTTGCTTTTGCGTGAATTATCGAAAACTGAATGCTCTGATCAAAAGAGATCGTTATTCAATACTCTTGATAGACGAAGTACTCGCTCGAATTCAAGACAGTAAATATCTGACTCGACTCGACATTATCGTCGCGTTCAATAAGCTTCGCATGAGCACTGAAAGTGAGAATCTAATCACATTCGTCACTTTCTTCGATGTCTACAAATATAGAGTAATGTTCTTTGAATTAATCAACGAATTGACATTCTTTCAGCACTATATCAACGACGTGTTGTTCGACTGTCTGCATAAATTCTGTCAGATCTATCTGAATGATATTCTCATCTACAGTAAGATCTTGAAGAAACATAGAACTCATGTGAAGAAGATGCTAGACAAGCTTCGTGAAGTCAATCTGCAGATAGACATTGACAAGTGCAAATTCAAGATTCAGAAGATCTCGTTTTTAAAACTACTGATATTCATCAATGATCTATGAATGAACTCTCGAAAAGTAGATGTGATTCGAAGCTGAGAAGTGTCTCGATCGTTGACTCATGTACAGATCTTCATTGACTTCTGCAATTTCTATCGACGATTCATAAAGAACTTCTTGAAGATCGCTCAATCTATGATAAAGCTTACTCGAAAAGATCATTCATTTGAATGAACAGAGATCTGTCAGACGATCTTTGAGAGACTGAAGCAACAGATGATGACAGCTCTTGTTCTGAAGCATTTTGATTTGATCAGAGAAGCTATTCTGAAAACGAACTTTTCAAACTATGTCAACGACGAAGTATTGTCTCAGTATGACGATGAAGACATTCTACATTCAGTGATCTTCTACAGCAAGAACATGATTTTTGCAGAATGCAACTACAAGATCTACGACAAAGAGCTTTTGACTATTATTCGATGCTTGAAGCACTGACGTCTCGAATTGAAATGTACTATCTCTTATTTTCGACCGTCATATGAGCATATGACGCTCTCAATTCTCCCGACGACGATTCGCCTTGACGCGACGATTCGTCATATGCCTCTCGATCAATTCGTCATATAGATCGAACTTCTACTAGACGCCCTCGAGCTCGGTACTTTCTATGACATGAATCGTAGAGCCGGCCGAGGCGACTTCAACGCTTCAAAAATCCCCGGAAAATATGCAGGTTTGATGCAGCAAATGCGTTCGGGGATATGGGGGGTTTGGCCGGCTCGATCGCCCAGCTGCCCTCACCTTCCCCCGCCCGGATTGATTTCGGCGCGCTGACTACCCCACATACTTTGGGAGGCATAATTGTAGCTCTGATTCAGCTGAATTCAACGCTTCAGAAATAATTGAATAATGTCAAGGTTTGACCTAGTAATTGAGGTTGGGGAGGTTCACTGCGCTGGGTGACCGTCGTCCTTCTAGTAGTAGTCCTTCCCCCGCTCGGATCAACATATGCGCGCTGACTATCTCACATACTTTGAGAGACATGATTGTAGCTTTGATTGAGCTGAATTCAATGCTTCAAACCCTAAAAAATAATAAAAAAATAAAGTCTGAACATTTGAACATACTAATGATTTTCTTAACTCAACTAAAAATTACGGGTAGGACGAACTGAAAAACCAAGCGAAGGAGTCCTACGGGGGGCAGGGTACGGCGCAAACTTTTAGTATTTCGTCGAGGGAGCCTTGGCG
>JAABUH010004849.1_pt1 | contig 10741 bp, 5 predicted proteins | sample 5559121 | NCBI WGS metagenome assembly JAABUH01 (sample SAMN10711871, study PRJNA513364) | rock metagenome | isolation source: Antarctica rocks | place: Antarctica: Victoria Land, Battleship Promontory nord | collected 2015-12-28 | reverse complement strand
AAAACCTGAAACGCTTGCTCAGTAAACGGGGTTGGGGTCGCCGGCCGTGGCCGGGAGGAGCGTTGGGGTTGGCCATTGCCCCCTTCCTAGTGCCGACGGCCCTCTGAAGCGCTAAACCTCCACAAGCTGATCGCCGATGTCCCGAGCGGCGGCAAGCGCATAACGCCCCCTTTTTCAACAGGCTGGACGCTTCTCAGCAGTGGCCCGTCGCTCGCCTCGTGTCGCGTCCGTGGTGCATCCCCCAAACGGGGGATGGCAGGGCGCATGCGCAGGGCCGTACAGTAGCAACATATATGTCACACCTGTATCACGGCGCCCACCGAGGCAAAGCGAGGCGGATCATGGAGACACGGGACGAGGTGTATGTGAGTTCTGGGACCGCGGCGCGCCGCCTGGGCATCTCCCGCATGACGCTGTGGCGTGCCCTGCAGCGCGGGGAGATCACACCGGTCTTTCACACGCCCGGGGGCTATGCCCGCTTTCGTGCGGCCGACATCGCGACCTATGCGCAGCACCTGGCTGACCACCAGAGGGGGCGTGATGCCGCCTCATAGCAGCCCGTGTCCCGCGCGTCCAGAGCACCGGCCCGCGCTCAACCTGACCAGCGCCTGTCCCACGCCACGGCACTATCGCGCCGCCCTACTCACCGGGCTCCTGCTCGTGCTGGTGACGGCGCTCACCCTGCCCTATGCCTGGCGCCTCGGCCCCACCGTCATGGCCACCGTGCCCGTGTTCGCGGTCCTGGCCAGCGCCGCCGAGCTGGTGACCGCCTACCTGCTCTTTGGCCAGTTCCTGAGCGCGCGGACACCCGCCTTGGCCGCCTTGGCCGCGACCTATCTCTATTCGGGCACGATCATCGTGCCCTACCTGCTGACCTTCCCGCACGTGTTTGCGCCCGCGGGCCTGCTCGGCGCCAGCCCCCAGACGGCGATCTGGCTGTGGTGCTGCTGGCACGGGGGCTTCCCCTGCGGCCTCCTCCTCTACACGGCCCTGGAGGGTCGCTACCGGTCGGTCGCCCTCGCGCCGGCCACGGCGCGCCGGCTCACAGTTGCCCTCGGCGCCCTTGTCCCAGCGCTTGTCGTGCTGGTGGCCACCGTAGCGATCCGCTCCGCGCCGCACCTGCCGGTGCTGATCCAGGGAACGCACTTCACCGCTCTGTTCCAACTCACGTCCCCCTTGGGCCTGACGCTGTGCGGGCTGAGCGTGGCGGCCTGCGGGCTGCTCATCGCGCGGGCGCGCAGCCGCTCCGCGTCCGTGGCCGGGCTCTGGCTGGCCGTCGCCGCCTGTGCCTACGTGCTCGACATCACAATCACCTTGTGGGTGCCCCGCCGCTACACCGTGGGCTGGTACGTCTCGCGCGCCGACACGATGCTCGCGGCCAGCTTGGTGCTCGGCGCGTTGCTGTACGAGGTCACCCGGCTCTATGCCCGCCTCGCCCAGCTGAATACGGACCTGCACGGGAGCGAGCAGCGCTTGCGCGCCCTTTCCGATGCCACCAGGGGACAGAACCACGCGCTGCTCGACGCGCTCCCCGACATGATGGTCCACCTCAGTCCGGACGGGCGGGTCCTCGCGTATAAAGCGGCGCGCGACGCCGCCGAACCGCTCGCGATGGTAGAGGGCCAGCACGTCTCGGACCTGGTGCCCGCCCCAGTGGTGCAGCCTATCCTAGCGGCCACCGCTGCAGCGCGGCGCACCGGGACACTGCAGACCCTTGCGTACGTGCTCCCCATACAGGGCGAGATCCATCATTACGAGGCGCGCATCGTTGCCTGCGGCGGCGGGGAGACCCTGGGCCTCGTGCGCGATGTCACCGCGAGCGTGCGCGCCACGGAGGCGCTGCGCGTGACCGAGGAACGCTTCCGTGCGCTCTTCGAGCACGCGCCCATCGGCATCTGCATGGCTGAGACGACGGGACAGATCGCGCTGGCCAACCCCGCCCTGGGCACCCTCCTCGGCTACAGTCCCGACGAACTCCATGCCCGCGCGATCGCCGACATCACCCACCCCGACGACCGCGCCCAGGACCGGGTGCTGTTCCAGGACATCATCGCCGCGCGCACTCAGGCCGCCCCGCGGGAGAAGCGCTACCTGCACCGCGATGGGCACGCGGTGTCGGCCAGCCTGGTTGTCTTTCCCATCAAGGATCAGCACGGGACGGTCAGCAGGCTGGTCGCCATGATCCAGGACAACACCGCGCGCAAGGCGTTCGACGACCAGTTGCGTCACCAGGCCTTCCACGACCCGCTCACCGCGCTGCCCAACCGTGCCCTGTTCCTGGATCGCCTGGAGCAGGCCCTCGTCCGCGGCCTGCGCCGCGCGGGGCCGGCCGTCGTGCTCTCCCTCGATCTGGATCGCTTCAAGGTGATCAACGACAGCCTGGGGCACGACGCCGGCGACCGCCTGCTCGTCGCGGTGGCCGCGCGCTTGCGGACGTGCGTGCGCCAGGAGGACACCGTGGCACGCTTCGGCGGTGATGAGTTCGCCGTCTTGCTCAGCGAGATGGCGCACACGGGCCAGGCCGTGGAGACGGCCGAGCGCCTCATCGCCGCCCTCGCCGCGCCCTTCCGCCTGGGTAACCACGATGTCGTCATCGAGACCAGCATCGGCGTGGTCACCACGACGCCCTCCGCGACGGCGGCGGCCGTGATGCGGGACGCCGACGTGGCGCTCTACCGCGCCAAGGCCGCGGGCCGTGGCCGCTACGCCATCTTCGATGAGACAATGCAGATGTACGCCCTGGAGCGCCTGGAGCTGGAGGCCGACCTGCGCCTGGCGCTGGAGCGCGACGAGTTCACGGTCTACTACCAGCCCAAGATCGTGCTGACGACGGGCCAGCTCGAGGGCATGGAGGCGCTGGTGCGCTGGCAGTCCCCGACGCGGGGCCTGGTCTCCCCGGCAGCGTTCATCCCCGTGGCGGAGGAGACCGGCTTGATCCACCCGCTCGGACAGTGGGTGCTGGCCGAGGCCTGCCGCCAGACCCGGTGCTGGAACGCACAGGCGCCCGGCATGCCGGCCGTGGTCGGCTGCGTCAATCTGTCCGCGCGCCAGTTCACGCAGCCGACGTTGGTCGCGGACGTGGCCCGCGCCCTGGAGGAGAGTGGGGTCGACCCACGCCACGTGCAACTGGAGATCACCGAGAGCGTGGCCATGGGCAACGCGGAGGCGACCATTCAGACCCTGCAGCAGCTGAAAGGATTGGGGGTGCAGCTCGCGATCGATGATTTCGGCACCGGCTACTCGAGCCTAGCGTATCTCAAGCGCTTTCCAGTCGATACGCTCAAGATCGATCGCGCCTTTGTCACCGGGCTCAAATGCGACAGCGAGGACGCCGCGATCGTCACCGCCGTGATCGGCCTGGGCCGCGCCCTGGGCCTGACGGTGGTGGCCGAGGGCGTGGAGACGGCCGGCGAGGCGACCCAGTTGCGCGCGCTGGGCTGCGAACTGGGCCAGGGCTACTACTTCGCTCGGCCATTGCCGCCGGAGCAGGCCGATGCCTTCGTCCGGCACCGGTCGGCCGTCGCCTGACGGTGATGGCGTCCCACAGTCCAGCGGGGAGCGAGCAGCGGGCAGGGCTATCTGGACGGCCGTCTTGGACCGCCCGATCGCAGCACGTGCTGGTCGTGGAGTATCAGGACGGGACGCACAGGGTCAGGGACGATCTCAGCTGGACTGACGCCGCCCCGCGTCGCGGGATCGCGGCCTGTCCGATGCACCGCCCCGTGCGCCGGGGCACATGCCAGCCAACACGTCAGGCCGCGGACCGCTGGCTGCGCGGCCGCCGGCGCGACGGAGACACCAACCGCGGGCGTCGCGCGCACGCGGCCCGCTACGGGAAGAGAGGGAGGGTATGGTAAACGTGGTCCGGCGCCTCACGGCGCGTGTGGGTCTCGACGCGGTCCCGGGGCGGTGCGTCGTCACGCTGGCCGTCGTGTATTTGACCATTGTGCTGGGCGAAGAACTCCGCTGGGGCGGCGCCGTGGGCGTGCATTGGTGGGCGGACAGTGGTTGGACCCTGGCCAGCCTGCTGGCGACGGGGGCCTCTCTGGGCACGGCGCGGCGGACGCGCGGTGGGACGCGGGCCGTCTGGCTCTGTTTCGCCGGCGGCTGCGGGCTGTGGCTCCTGGGCCAGCTCGCCTGGGACTACTTCGAGCTGGTCGCGCCGGCCTTCCCGCCCTCACCCAATCTGGCCGACCTCGGATTTCTGGGCTTTGCCCTCCCGTTCATAGCCGGCTTGATCCTGATCGGCCGCGCGAGCCGCCGCGTGGTCGTGTTAGTGGGCCTCGACATCCTCGTGCTGACTCTGGCGAGTGGGGTGCTGGCCTCGCTGCTGTGGTATTCCGCCCTCCAGCAGTCGCCACTGCCGGTGGCCGGTCGGGTGACGATGATGCTCTACCCCGTCCTCTATGCCACGCTGAGCTTCGCGTTCCTGTTGATGCCCCTGCGCCGCGTGTGGCGCGACCCCTGTCTGCGGCTGCTCGCCGCGGGGCTGCTGCTGCAGGTCATCCCCTTCGTCGCCTGGACGCCCCTGGAATTGCACGGCGCCTTCGTGGAGGGCAGCCCGCTTGACGCCATGTGGATGGTCGGGATGCTGTTCCTGGCCGCCGGCGCGCTGTCCTTCCGGGCGTTTCCGCGCGTCGACGCCGAGACGCAGGTCGCGAGCGCCCGCGCGCTGCTGCCCCTGGTGCTGGTCGTGATCGCGGCGGCCGCAACCCTGGCGCACCTCAGCATGCAGATGTCCCTGGGGCTCAACGGGCTCTACGCGGGGGCGCTGCTCACGTTGATCGTCCTGGTGACCCTCCGCCTGGGGCTGACCCTGCGCAGCAATAGCCAGCTGCTCCACGAGGTCCACCACCACCTCGCCTTCACCCGCGCCATCACCGATAACCTGGGCGATGGCCTCTACACGCTCGATCGCGCCGGGCGCGTCACTTTCATGAATCCCGCGGCCGAACGGTTGCTCGGCTGGACCGCCGGGGAACTGCACGGCGCGCTGCTGCACGACGTGATCCATGTCCAGCAGGCCAACGGCATGCCGGCGCCGGCGGCGGACGGTTCGCTCCTCGACGTGCTGCGCGCGGGACGGGCCGTGAGCAGCGATGGCGATGTGTTCACGCGCCGCGATGGGACGCTGGTTCCCGTGGCCTACACCGCGGCGCCCCTGGTCACCGAGGGAGAGGTCACGGGCGCCGTCGTGACCTTTCGCGACGTCACGGCACATCGGCAGGCCGAGGCGGAGCTGCACCGCGCCATGGAGGGGGCCGAAGTCGCCAGCCGCGCCAAGTCGGAGTTCCTCGCCACCATGAGCCACGAGATCCGCACGCCTATGAACGGCGTCATCGGTATGACGGAGTTGCTCCTCGACACCCCCCTGACCCCCGAGCAACGCGCGTATGCCGAGACCGTGAACCGCTCGGGCGAGAGCCTGCTCCTGATCATCAACGACATCCTCGACGTCGCCAAGATCGAGGCGGGCAAGATGCGCCTGGAGCGCGTCGACCTCGATCTGCGTACGACCATCGAAGACGTGACCGCCCTGTTGGCCCCGCGCGCCCACGACAAGGGCCTGGAGTTGATCGGCGTGGTGTGCCCCACTGTGCGGGACGGGTTGCGCGGCGACCCCTTCCGATTGCGCCAGATCCTGACCAACCTGCTCGGCAACGCCATCAAGTTCACGGCCGCGGGTGAGGTCGTTGTCCGTGCCACGCTGGCCGACGAGACCGACGAGGCCGTGCTGGTGCGCTGTGCGGTGACCGATACGGGGATCGGCCTGACGCCCGCGGAGCAGGCGCTCCTGTTCCAGCCCTTCGTGCAGGCCAATAGCTCGACCACCCGCACGTACGGCGGGACCGGCCTCGGCCTGGCCATCGCGCGGCAACTGGTCGGGCTGATGGGCGGGGAGATCGGCGTGGAGAGCGTGCCGGGCCAGGGCAGCACCTTCTGGTTCACGGCGTGGTTGCAGAAGCAGGCCGCCGGCGCGGCGGTGGCCCCGTCGACCATGCACGCCGACCCGCACGGCCTGCGCGGGCGGCGCGTGCTCATCGTGGGTAGCGAGTAGCAACGGAACAGAAAACCCGCCTAAGCTCAGCGCCTCGTGTTATCAGAAGCAATTCTAGCCCTCTACCGTCGCTCTGGGGCCGTATTATCAGCAGGACACCATGGTCAAACCTGCGTATAACCTGTCTTATCAGAAGTTGCACCAACTTCCAGGCATGGTACCGCTGTTCTGGCACCTCCATTAGCGTTGTTTTTTGTTCGCCTACTACGACAAGGCACCATTCGCCGTCGCCTTCACGGGCTTAGGCGGGTTTTCGCCGGGTAGCGAGGTGACGTTGCCGCCACCCCGCCCCCTAAGAACTGCTCGGGCGAGTTTCCCCGCAAGCAGCTCAAGCCTCTCGAACGCCCGTTGCCGGACGCGGTTTCATCACGGATAGACCCTGGCTATGCACCTGGCGATGACACGTTGGATGGAGCAGCACGCGGTTGTCTGCCTCCTCCCCGCCTCCTTTGGAGCGCCACACGATGTGATGGCTATGCCATCCCGTGAGTGCGGTGATCTTCTGGTGACAGAGGGGACAGAGCCCGCCTTGCTCCATCCAGAGGCGCCGCAATGTGCGTCGGCCCGCCAATTGGCGCACCATGCGCAAACCGAGGCGTTCCTCGAAATACACCTCCCACGCCGGGTCATAGGGGTTGGCGTCTTCCCGCACTTTGACATGCCGGATGATCGGCATTTTCGCTGCCGAGAAGAGCCATACCGCTTCCGATGCGCCCTTGGGGCCGGGCACCGTCCCGCTGAAGACCCAGTGGTCGTCGCCCCGCGTGTGGAAGTACGCAGCACGCACCCACGCGCGGCTCTTGGTGGGATGGCGTCGTGTGGCCCAGCGCCACAGGACCCGGAAGATGGCCGAGTCCACCGCCGCGAAGATCCGTTTGCTCACGGCATGCCGGTGATAGAGCGCCCAGCCCCGGATGAGGGGATTGAGCACGCAGATCAGCCGACCCGCCGTGATTTGCTTGTGCTGGCGCACAACCTGACGGACGTTGTCCAGGAGCGTCTTGACGCTCTTGCGCGACGGCTTGATCAGCAGCTTGTCCTTGTGCTTACGCACGCGCTGCCCCAGGAAGTCAAACCCGTCCGTGATAGGCGTGATGACGGTCTTCTCCGCCGAGAGGTCCAAGCCGCGTTCGCGCAGGAAGCGCGCCACCAGGGGCTGTACCTCCTGTTCGAGTAGCTCTTTGGACACTCCGGTGACGATGAAATCATCCGCAAAGCGCAGGACGTTGACCTTGAACCCTGTCCCCGGTCGGTGACTTTTGGGGAACGCCTCCCGTACCGTGCGCTCCAAGCCGGTCGGGGCCAGGTTCGCTAAGACGGGCGAGAGCGGGCCACCTTGGGCCGCCCCGTCCTCCGTCGGGTGGAGGATGCGCCGTTCTATGTACCCCGCCTTCAGCCATTTGTGGAGAATGGCCGTGTCCGTGGGGACGTGGGCGAGTAACCAGTCATGCGAAATCTGGTCGAAGCAGGAACGGATATCGCCTTCGAGTATCCACTGTGCCGCCGTCTTGTGACTCAGTAGGATGTGGGCGTAGGCCATGGCATCGGCGGGGGAGCGGTCGCGCCGAAATCCATAGGAGTTCGGATCGGCCAGGACCTCCGCGATGGGATCGAGCGCTTGCAGATAGACCGTCTGCATGGCCCGGTCGGTCATCGTGGCGATGCTCAACGGGCGGAGTTTGCCCGTGCTCTTGGGGATATACACGCGCCGGAGCGGTTGGGGCTGGTAGCCACGCGGGCGTAGGGTGTGGACCGCCGCCATCTTCTTCTCGGGCGTGTCCCACACGTCGCGGTCCACGCCCGGTGTCTTCTTGCCGTGGTTCTCCGTCACTCGTCGCACCGCTAAGACCTTGGCGCTGTACGAGTGGGTGAGCAGGCGTTGCAAGGCTTTGACCTTGCCCCACCGGCCCGCCTGTGTCGCCTGCACGATACGCGCCTGGAGCCGACGCACGAGACGATAGGCCTGGTCCCAGTCAATCTGATGCCAGTCCGTATCCTCCTGGGAAGCCGCACCAACAGGCGTGTCCGCAGCCGTCACGTCGGCGGTCGCGGTCTGCCCTGTCGCCATCTGCTTTGCCTCCTTTGCCGATTTGCCACGCTCTCTCGTGCCGAGAGACCAGAGGGAAGTCTGCGCGCTTTCACGCGGGGTGCTGTCGCCCGACGGCTCAACCCCTATCCGTCCCATTACAGGACGGCCTTCGCTTTCTCCCTCCTCCTCTACCCACCGCCCCATGGGCGCTCCTCACGGAGTGCTGTCCCTGACGGGAGGGCGTTGGGCTTACCACGTTCCGCACACATACCCTGATGGAGGAGGCTCTGCCTGTCCGCCGGTGGTCGTTCTGTCTGCGTCAGCGAAGGAACAAGTCGCTGGACCGGACCACATCCCTTTTGGGCCAAGCCTCTCAGCACCTTTGGCTTGTGTAGCCTGACGACGGTTATCAGCAGTTCACATGTGTTAGCCATCCCATCACGCCCTAGCTCCCGACCGCCGTGGTGCTGGCAGTCGCATGGTCCCCTCACGGTTTCCATACCACCTTATCGGTGAGGCTCCATTGTCCCGGAGGCTTCACACCAGCAGATTGCTCCGCTCGCATGCTCTGGTAGGGCACTGAGGGCAGAACCCCAGGTCAGGTCCTTTCATCCTGACAGCTACGTGCGCGACTTCGTGTCGCAATGTTCCGTTGCTACTTGCTACCCAAGCCTAGCGTACGATACGGATCCAATGATAGTCGAATTCCTTGTGCCACAAGTGTATCCATTCATCCTGGGTCACAGTGGCCCTCGCATTACGAATCAGGTTGCGGCTAAAGCTTGAGGCTCGGGGCGTAGCCGCGCCCCGAGCCTCACCTACGTGCGCTACGAAGCGAACTACGGCGAGATCGAGAGACGACCAACCTTGGATGTGTCGCGCGCCGTGAACCAGATGGCGTGATGACCGTCGGTCGTGATACCCAGCGGAGAACTGCCTGTGGGAAGTGCAAACTCTCGCAAAGCGCCAGACGGTGCGAGGCGACCAATCTTATCGCTCGCCGTTTCCGTGAACCATAATGCACCATCGGGACCGAGCGTAATATTGCTAGGCTGGCTACCACTGGGCAGCGAGAACAAACGCAAGGCGCCGGATGGTGCCAGACGTCCCACTTTGCCCGCGTAGGTTTCTACGAACCAGAGAGCGCCGTCTGGGCCAACTGTGATGCCGTCGGGATAGCTTTGACTCCCGACGGCGAATGTGCGCAGACGGCCAGATGGGGAGAGGCGACCAACCTGTCCCGTCCCGTTCTCGGTTACCCACAGATTGTGGTCAGGGCCGGCGATGATACCCATGGGTTGACTGCCATGGGGGAACGCGAACTCCCGTAGTTGTCCCGTCGTGGTTAGGCGCCCCACCTTGTCGCGTCCCGTCTCGGTAAACCATAGTGCGTCGTCAGGTCCTCGTGTTATGGCAAATGGGCCACTATTGCGCGGCAACCTATATGCGTATAGGTGCCCCTTTGGTGATAAGCGACCAATCGCGTCCGTGTAGTTCTCAGTGAACCAGAGGCTTTGATCACTTCCCACTGTGATGCCCGTCGGACCGCTTTTAGCAGGCAAGGCGACTTGATGGAGTGCTCCGGCAAAGGACCAGTGTCCCAGAGCGCTCCTACCAACCTCCGTTATCCAGGCATCTCCGTGAGGAGCAATCACGATTCCTAGTGGAGCACTTCCATGGGGTAATGAGAATTCGTGCAGCGAGATGCGCGTGGATGGGATGTTCGCTGCCATCGTATTAAGGGCTATATCTTTTGGAAGGCTAAGGATAAGACTGGCAGATAACAACGTGCCGCTGAGAATTTGTCGCAGCATGAAGACCTCCTTTTTTACAATGACCACAACGATGACAATGCGAGCGCACTCTATGAGCGGGCTGTAATTGCTGCTCGCGCCCCGGCCACCCCGCTGCCGGTCAGTCCCTGCTCAACACGCTCCCGTAGGGTGGCTTCTAAGCCGAGTTGGACGATCCTACGCCAATGGGCTTCGCCAACGACACTGGGCGTGAGGTTACGCTGCATCCATGTGGAGATTTCTTCAGGTGTCATGATCCCATGATAAGCGTAGAAAGAGCGACGCTGCAACCAGGGGCAAACTAGCTTTAGGGACGTGGAAATAGATATGCATCCCATACACTCGACTGGGAGAGCCCGAGTTAAGCGCAATAGGTGGGATAAACAAGTATTTCGACGTCCCTTATAAGGAGAGGCTCAAGGTTGCCGTCAACGTGCCGGGACATTCTCGGCACTTTCTGGTCAACCTTGAGTCTCTCCTTATAAACCTACTTTGCACTTCCTAGTCGGGTAAGAGGGGCGCATCGCTACGCCCCTCGCCGGGTAGCAAGGTGGCGTTGCCGCCACCCCGCCCCCTAAGAACTGCTCGGGCGAGTTTCCCCGCAAGCAGCTCAAGCCTTTCAAACGCCCGTCGCGGGGCGCGGTTTCGCCACAGAGAGCCGTTGGCTATGGACTTGCCGATGGCAGGTGGGGTGGAGGAGGACGCGGTTGTCCGCGCTGTCGCTACCGCCATGCGAGCGCCAGACGATGTGGTGGTTATGCCACCCTGTCAGCCTGGTGATCTTGTCGGAGCACACAGGGCAGATGCCGTCTTGCTCCGTCCAGAGGTGCAGTAGCCGCCGTTTCCCGATCAGGTTGCTCT
>JAABUH010004846.1_pt1 | contig 10744 bp, 20 predicted proteins | sample 5559121 | NCBI WGS metagenome assembly JAABUH01 (sample SAMN10711871, study PRJNA513364) | rock metagenome | isolation source: Antarctica rocks | place: Antarctica: Victoria Land, Battleship Promontory nord | collected 2015-12-28 | reverse complement strand
TAACCGCCCTCTCCATATCCCCCTCCTTCCGCTCTCTTGGTCTCGCTCGAGTCTATATGGACATGCTTGAACGTCTGTCCAGCGAGGGGAAGGATGGGGTCGACGCGTGGTTTGTGGATCTGTTTGTGAGATGTAATAATGGACGGGCTATTGAGATGTATGAGAGGTTGGGGTATAGTATATTTAGGAGGGTTGTCGAGTGAGTTGGATGGATCATGTACAAAGGCGAAAGCTGATTGGGATAGTTATTATCATGGGATGGAGGGGATGGGTTCCACACGAGATGAGTTGGATGGGTTCGGTGAGTTGATGAAGGGGTGTGCTGGTCAATTGCGCTGAAGTGGAAACTACAGATATGCGGAAATCAATGCCTCGGGATACGGTACGACCACTTTTTCGTCGTATCCCCTGGGTCCTAGCTGACAGTTCTGCCTAGGCAAAGCGGCATACTCGGCCGAACGGAAGAGACATCCTCGTTGAATCAGACCAGGTATGGTCATGACTCACTTCATCCTACCGACCGCATCTATCGTATCGCTACATACATGCTACACTATTTGTGTGCCGTTCTGTGCCGTTCTGCAAGGCTTCGAGCACTCACAATCCCTCCTCGGGGTTGACGGTCTCCGTAAGCGAGAGCCTCCTCGAACTGCTTCCGACGTGGAACCTGAAAACCCCAGGTGGGATCCGCCAGAGTTGTCTCTCCACATCCCATATCGAGAGATCCTTCTTTCGCTGAGACGCATCCTAAGATGGTGCTTGATTGTTAGGGAGAGACTTACCAGGGGGAAGTTCACGGTCCGAGTCTGACCTGGCTCGAGGAAAGGCTTCGCGTATCCTCGAAGATGTCTAGGTGGCTGATCACTTTCGGACAGTGGATAACTCATGTACTGCCAAGCGATCAGCATCACCGCTTCGAGGTCGATCGACCAGCTTACAAGCTGTGCGACTTCCGCTCCAGCGGCCTCGCCAGTATTGGTGATGTTGATCCTCGCCATATACTGATTTACCAATAAGTATTGGCACTTCCGCCCGTTTCCCGCCTTACCAGGACATCGTAGAGTCCCGCCTCTCCCGTATGCTTCTCATTGGTCACTTGAACTGTATCCGTCGCGAGCTTGTGTTTCTCCTCGACGACTAGGTCGGACATCTCGAAGCTCGTGTAGCTGAGCCCGAACCCGAATTCGTATCTTGGAGTGATGGACCACTTGTCGAACCATTTGTAGTCTATCGCCAGACCCTCGGAGAAGACAGATCGAGGATATGAATCGGAGGTGTGAAGAGAACCTGTCTCCTCCTAATCAGGTGACAGGGATCATCACCTCCGGACGGCAAGGGCGAACATCGTGGAACCCACCATTTCACGGATGATATTGCCTGTAGGCCAATCGGAGACGGCTTTGCCCATCGTGAATGGCAACTGGGAAGATTGAGCAAAATATTATTGAACCGAGAGAGAACCTCACCTTGCCGGACGGATTGACATCGCCCCACAAGACATCGACAAGGGCGTTACCGGTCTCCTGTCCTACTTGACGGTCAGTCGCTACTAGCCGAAAAATCGAGAAACATCTCACCGGGATACCCAGCGAAGATCACAGCCCCGATGTTTGGCAGGTCGATCTGAAAGCATCAGCCCCGTCATGCATGGTACCTTGAACCCACCCAGTCCTCCATGATCACCTGCCCGCCTATATGCATCACGACGACCACTGGCCCAGCGCATCCCTTCTCCACAGTTTTGATCATTTCCTCTCCGTCGTGGTCCAAGCGCAAATGCGAACGATCCCATCCTTCCACATTGTAGACGCTGACGAAGACCATGCAGACGTCAGACTGGCTGGCGATGGTGCTCATGGCGGGATAATGCATGGAATCATCGTGGAGGAGATGATCGACTCGGATGCCGTGCCTTCGGGCACGCAGAGTGATGGCTTCGAGCGGAGCGGCCTAACTTTGTTTAGCAGGTGGCCAACCAGGAGATGGAGGCGACACAGACCACGTAGTCGGGATAAGCTGCACCAGATCCACCGCCAATCGTGACCGTGCCGTTCCAATACCGTCTCTTGGACGCAACCATGCAGAACAGGTCACCTCCACAGCCAGAAATGGTATCGGGATAATCAGCATCTGAGCCGAGGACACCTATCCGCCTAATTCCTTTCAGGGGGAGGATACCGGTGTTCTTGAGCAGCCTATACCGAGTCAGCGACTAGATCTAGGAAGATCGAGTAGCATACACGGTCGACTCCGCTGCAACCTTCCTCGCGAACATATAGTTGTCCCCCTTGTTGTCGACGTGCTCGTTCCGGAAGATTCTGCCCTTCACCTCGGTCTCGTCGGCCAAGTCAAACCTGTGCCAGTTGGTATGCGGATAGCTTGAGTTCTGACCGAAAGCGAGCCATGGAGTCAGAATTCTGGATGAAGATCAGTTGACCTCCGCCAATTTGGCTCGTCGCTCACCGATGGGCCATATCGTCAAGCCTTGACATGGGGACTTCGCGGGCCTTTACTGCAGCAAGGAGATGCTCCCCAACTAGAAGCGATCAGCTCGCATAGACACACTACTGAACCTACAGTAGTCAGTAGCCGGTAGCTCCAAGTCCATGCCGGCTAAGGCCGTCGGCACAGTAGAGTGCGTAGCTCCGTAATCGCTCTACGGACATTACGGCGCTCAGGTCGAGAGCAGTTCTCATCGTCGAAAGCCGAAAGTACCCACCAAGATGCTTTGGTTCATCAGCACCTGACAGTCCTCCTCTAAGGCCTGAACTCACAAGCCTTGAAACCCGAGCTCGCTCTTCAATATCTGATTCATTGCGGAATCGCTCTCGCATGCAGGGGTCCCATTTATTCGGTTGTACGAGCTATAAATCAGCTCCGGCATTCCCGCTCACGATCGACATACCACATGACAGCACCGGTACCGGCTCTAACGGTCTCGGCGAAACTTGGCAAATACACCTCCTTCATCGTCTTGTCTGTGCCGATCATCAGCGATACCTTGTGAACACGGTTCACCATCGAGCTCGCTAGAGACATGCATGCAATCCGTACGCTGTCCGCCGGAGTTCACCGGTCCCGTACACACTTCCGCTTGCTCGTAGAGGATGTAATGCTTCGCGCAGGTGATCAAGCCGGAAGCCTGCATGCCTCGTACGGTGACGAAGGAGAGGGTCGAGGAGAGGTAGGTGTCGGGAGTGATCGCTACAACCTTCAGCGCAAGGTCAATGTGTGTCTAGAGCGGCACACACATTCCCAATTCCGGCCGCAGAATGGACTGCGCAAGGTCGTTAGATCAGAGCCGATATCGCTGCGACGACTCACGATCTACCGAGCGGTCCACCCGTCACCTGAGGTACCATTAGCTTTGCGGTCCAGGGAAAGTGGAACGTACAGGAGCCAGAGCGACATTGATCCCCTTCCCCCTAAACTCCCATCCAATCCTCACCGCCCTCTCCTCCATCAATTCGCGGTCGAAGCTCGCAGCAGCGCTGAACAAAGATGGGAATTGCGTCACGAAGTCCGTATATCTCGGTCCAGCAGCTACATGAGTCAGTCTCTTGCACGAGATGTACGGTAATGATGCTCTCACGGCCGTCGTCGAAACACATCCCGGGGATTCCGAGGCGCGGGACACCGCCCGAGTTAGAAGGACATGGACCGAAGACGGAGGATGAGATGTTCACCTAACACCGTTGGCGAGATTAGCCACGCCTAGACATGACGCACCTTCTCCTCCACAGTCATTTCGGATACCAGGGTTCTGGCGGACTGGAACGCCTCGGACCAAGCTCCACCGTGAGTGAATGGCCCTCGGTATGAGGAGTCGACAGCCGGAACTCTGGGAGCTTGAGGAAGGGGCCCATCATGCGGGACGAAGGGTATTAAGCCGCTCAGGACGAGCCAGGCCTTCTGGAAGATCTCCCTCATGGTGTGACAGCCTTGGTATTGAGCAGATCGCCCGTTCACGGGTATGTACGTGGAAAAGACAGCTTCCCCATCTGCCCCACTCTTGTGTCCCTTTCTCAGGGTTCGGTGCCGTTTCAGAAGACTAGACATCCCGGCACCCCGAATCACGAGATTCGGAGTGGCTCTGGAGTCCAAAAGTACCAGCTGTCGATTGGCGGCAGGGACCGCGAGGGTTGTTGGCATAGCATCAAATATCCTCTGTCCTTCTCATCTTCATCGCCCTTCCATCCTGGATGACCTCCTCAAACTCATCTCCCAGATTCGCATCCATATCCTCAAGGCCCCCCCCCAGACTCCACGCCTCCGTGCCCTCGCTCCACTTGTCCGTCTTCCAGGACAGTCAACTTGCGCTTGACGGGTGATCTACTGCCCTCTCTCATAGCTGCGGCTTTCCGATCTCGGGATTCGAGCTTCCTTTTTTGATTTTGGGCTGATAAGGAGGCCAGAGGCTTAGCTGGGGATCCGGCTCGCTCGGGCTTTTCCGGACTGCGATGAGAATTGCGTGCGGCGTGCTCGGCTAGTTGATATGGGTTGTACTGTTTGGTGTCAGACGCATGCCTTTCAGTGCTGGTTCGCTTGCCTTCTTAAAACGGTCGTAATCCTCAACTACTCCGATCCCGATCGTATTCTACGTCACTATTCAGCACCAAACGGCAATACTTGTCCATTTCCACCTTGTACAGCTCGATCAGGACTGTTCTCTCTGGATTCTCCAGGTCCACCTTATGCCCTTGTTCGAGCTTGACCACCTGGTCCGCCACCGTCTTGATCATATCCAATCTTTCCAGTCGATTCGAACTTCGTGTATTCGTATTGATCGCAAACTGCCTTGTCAGTCCTGATATCTTCCAGGGATACGCATGACATACCCGGAGGGAGCTAGTTGTGGATGTCGCAAATCCCTTCTCGATGACAGTCTGGGAGACCTCAGCGAGCTGAGTGAGTGTCGCTCCGCCTGTCGCAGCGATGGGAGTGAGTCGGCTGGTATATCTTATCCAATCATCAGCAAGCTTGCAACGATAGCAAGGGGTGAAGAGGCACTTGAAAGGGCATTTGGCGGTACGTTCGACATGTTCGAGGATATGGAGGATTAAACGATTCGGATCGAGGGGTGGCAGAACGTTGATGTAGATCACTGATATCTTCAGCCGAAGCAACGATAGCAACGGGAGGGGCCAGCTTACCGCAAGGTGTATCATGACGGCATAGCCCTATGCGAGAACATTCAGACTCATGGTTGCCAGGAGCATCAGTACGACTCACTGAATCGGGTGGACTTCTTAATCACCGACATGCCCGCCAGCTCCCGCTTCAGCATTTCCTCCAAGTCCACATCTTCCACATTTTCGGGCTCTGTCTTCACCATCGCTTCGTTCATCTCCGGATAGAGCTCGTCTGCGACCTACCAGCCGGAGATCGACGATCAGTAACCTTCGATCATCGGAGAGATCGCAACATACTCGCTCAAGGTATTCCACCAGCTCCCGCTCAGCACTCCTTTCCTTGTTTTGAATGGTTGTAGCGCATATCCCCGGAACCATCATGATATCTGGCTGATTCCGTGAAGAGATCAGAATCGCCTTTTCGAGGGTGATCTTCACTCACCAGGGGATCGTCTCGATAGCTGCCAAGGTGCATCTTCGGAGCCTCTTCACCCTGTCCACCCCACGGTGGTCTGGTTCCTCCTCGGGAAGGCCCACCTCGAGCTCGACCCGCGCCACTGCCTCGTCCAGCTCCCCTTCCCCGACCGTACTTGTAGGATTTGTTTCTCTGGGCTGTGGTATCACCCGACATATGCGACTTGCCATTGGAGCCGCCTCGCCCCCAGTCATCACCGCCTTTTCCTCCTCTTGAAGGTCCCGAGGAGCTAGATGAGACGTTGATCTCTGCCATGGCTATGTCTTTGCGAGATGGGGAGTTTGCAAAGGAGAGACGCAAGGAATCGGAAATTCCGGCTCACGTGACATGTCCGTGTGGAGACCCCGGTGCTTTGGGTGTTTCAGGCTTTGTGGGCTCCTTGGCACCCTTTGTCTGGTCGTTGATATATGATGTGTTAGACCGGCCGGAATGATGCTCTATTGCAACAGGATTTCATCCAAGGCGTCTGGACCTTGATCGTGTCTGATGGCGACCAAGGAAGCTTCGAACAACCGGATTCCGCCGCAGGCATCGCAGGCATCCGGCCCGAGCTCGCAGCCGTACTCAGCTGCATCTTCGTCAGACATTCCCCCTGATGGGCTCTCTGGTCGCCTTGGGTCAGCCAACGCCCCTCGTCTCTCGTTCCAGGAGGCGGCTTTGGGGGAAGGAGCTCGCTCAGCAGGGCTTCGCTCTTCCACCTCGTGGAGCTTTATGAGAAATCGAGGTTCACACGAGCAGTCGAGCGACCTGGACAATTGGCAGACTCTACAAGACCTTGTCGGCAAACAAGATGAGGACCTTTCAGAGGGGAGGAAACTGCTCGGACATCCGTCTCATAAACGGTCCCGGACTTTCAACCTGACGACAGTCTTCTCATCCACTGGGCGAGAAGAGGAGAGCTCGTCCCCGACGGTTCGCGTACTGGAGCGAAATGCAGAAAGAGATGCCGAAGCCGAAGTCCCCCTTTCGGCATCTCCACCTCAGCTTGACGGACTGTATGGTGTAGATGTTCATGAAGATGAAGATGAGAGGGGAGAGCCTCCGAACGGAATCAATGGGCTGAACGGACACACGCTGGAGGACGGGGAAGACGACCCTCGGGACTCCCCGATTCCATTTCTGGCCGAGAATCATCGATCATCGACCCAGACTTCACTAAAAGGGTCAAGCAAGTCTTTCGTCTGATACATCGGTATACACGCTGATGATGCGGTCAAGCTGGCTCTCGTTACTGGCCACCATCTCCCGTCGCTATTGCTATCCTGAAATGTGCAATCGCGTACCTCATAGCGTCCCTCTTCACCTTTGTCCCCGCCCTTTCCAATATTCTTTCCACCTCATCCGAGACGGACGCGCATGGTCGCATCACGCGCAGACCAGCGTACTCGGCTCATATGGTCGCAACAATTGTCGTATATGTGAGCCTTTCCGTTCTACGTCGCTTTCCCAGAATTTGAAGGATCCTCGAACAGTTCAATCCTGCCAAGACGGTCGGTAACATGCTCCTGGCGACCCGCTTCTGCATCATTCTCGCATTGCTAGCCACACTCGTCTCACTCCTGTCCATGGCCACGGTCCACGTCTTCGATCACTTTGCGCCGTCAGAAGGTTTCGATTCCGACTGGATCAGCGAGATCGGTGACTGGATCGTGTGCATAGTGTGGATTGGTGGGAGTATGGGATGGCTGGCGTGGGCGAAGGTCTGGGTGGCGAATCCAAGCTTCAATTCTGGTCCGGCGCTTGTGCCACCCTGGAAACATCACTGACTCGCTTAGGATGTTCCATGGCGGCGGTGACTCTCTACACGGTGATCATCAAGGAAGGCAATCTTCCCAAGCTGCTCGAAGTTCTGCTCATTGTTCTAATCGGAGGTATGTCATCGTGTTTCTGTGGATATGGTTGACACGTACCCAGCGGGCATCGCCAACATCGTATGCTATACTATTTTCCCGACATCGGCCACGTCTCGCCTCCAATCCTCTATCACTAAATCCCTTTCGTCCTTCTCCACTCTCTTCGACCTCCTCACTTCAACTTTCCTCCTCGACAAGACCGTAGTCAGGGGAAATCGAACGAACTTGAAAGAAGCTGTACAATCCCATGCTAAGGCCTTCAAGACACTGAAGTCGGATCTCGGGGAGGCCAAATATGAGCGTGTCTTGGATCCCCGGATCAGAGGCCGCAGGCTCGATCTATTCGAAGCAGCCATCGGAAGCTTGACACGTTTAGCCCAACATTTGGCGGGTCTGCGAAGCAGTACAAGACTGCAAGAAAGCTTGATTCGCGCAATAAGGGAAGGTCAAATCGATGCCGATGTCGAACCAAAGGAGGACTTCTCTGCGATCTTCATCTCCTTTCTCAAGCGAGATACGACGTCAAGCTGTCCGGCGATGCTGGGTACAGATATCGCCGGCAGTATCCGCCTGTTCTTGCAGTTTCGGGACATCGCTGGAGCGCAGATGGATACGCTTGTCGTGAGTTCGGTTCGAGATAAGGTGCTGACCCCCAGTCGCGTTGTGACGATGCGTTAGAAGCGGTCCAGGGCGTCGCTCAGCAATCTCCGAAGACCGATGTCGCCCTGTCGACAACGCGCACCGCCCTAGCCTCGTCCCTCGAAGACTTCACGCAATGCTCCAGTCGAGCCATTAAACGGTTGTATGCCGGGCCTCGACGCGAAAGAGGGATATACGAACGTAGTGATAGCGATAGCGATAGCGGCGGTGATGCAGGAGAACCTCCGTCGGACCTCGATGGGATGGCCGAACGTCCGAATGAAACGGTCTTCCTGATCGACTTGTGGGTCCACTAGTCGACAAAGCTCGCTGATATATGCAGCTTCTTATTCACACTTGAAGAGTTTGGTCGAGAAATGATATTCCTTCTTGACACCATGAAGGAGGTATGTAGTCGGCAACTGCGAAGTCCCCCACTCACGCCTGCAGATCTCCACATCAAGGGATGTCTCTACTTGGGAGCACATACGGTCGTGGTGGCCCTCGCAGCGGGATGCGGAGGGAAAGAAAGTGAAGTTCCTTTACAAGCAGCTCCGTAAGCTTCATTTGCTCTCCGTCAATGATCGACTCTGATGCGATGATCAGGCCAAGTCGTCCCCATTGATCCGAGCCATCTCCAGCCCCCTCCCTTCCCAAGGAACAGACCAGATGACCCGGACAATCTCCTACATTCACATGGCCACCATATGTCGGCGTCGGCGAAGCTCAGGCAGAGATTTTGGGAGTTTGGGGCAACGCTTCGCCAGCCTGATATGCGGTATGCGGTGAAGACTGGTCTAGCAGGAGGTAGGTCAAAGGTCTGAGCTAAAGCTTATTCAGCCAGCGATATTAGCAGCTCCGGCTTTCACTGAATGGGGACGGCCGGTGTTCCTCGCGTATAGAGGTGAATGGGCATTGATCGCCTACTTCGCGACTATGAGCCCAACTGTCGGACAGACGAACTTTTTGTAAGCCTTCGGTCCACATCGTGGGATTCGACTTATTCCTCATTAGGTCCTTCTTTCGCGTTGTGGGGACTATGTCAGTCGTCCGCCTGAAGTCAACGTCCAAAAGCTCACTCTTCTTAGCCTTGGCGCAGCCGTCGCTGTCCTGTTCTACACCGTGTAAGAACGCCTTCCATTCGCAAGGTCGCTTTTTGATAGTCTCGGTTCAGCTTCCCGCACAACGAGATTGTCCTCCCCATCCTAGGATTCTTCTTTTCCATGCCGTGCTTCTATATCATCACGCAGATGCCCGAATACGCTCAAGCTGGCCGCTTCATATTACTCACTTACGTGAGTAGGTCTCCGTATCTCGTATACCGAGCTAACGTGGCTCGATAGAATCTGACCTGCCTTTACGCGTAAGCGGCCGAATCCGAACTATACTTATAAATGAGGTACAACCAGCGTGACCGGGATGTGGCGGTTCTTGATATTGCTTTCCACCGCTCGACCAGTGTGATCATCGGCGTGATTTGGGCCGCGATCGTCTCGCGCTATTGGTGGCCCTTCACGGCACGACGCGAACTCCGGATCGGCATTAGCGAGTGGGTCTTCCGAACCGGGCATGCCATGTACTGAACAAATCAGCTTCTGCGTTGACCTGTCATACCTTTACTCCAAGCTCGTAACGACATATAGCCGAGGTGTTGATTCCTCAGAAACCACTCAAGAGGGTCCTGAGGAGCAGGAACCGCTTCTTCCTCTCAGCCAGGCTCGGCTTCCACACCTTAGCCATGGCGTCCGACAGTTCATGGCAATGTCCGTTGTTTCGGCTTTCCGGCTTTTTATTTCAGGCTGACAAGATCAGGGAGCTTCACCTGCAAAGTCAGCTAGTGGAGCTCCGTGACCTCCTCGGTCAGACTAAGAATGAGCCCCGTCTCAAGGGTCCATTCGCCTTTGGTTTCTACAAAGAAGTGCTCCTAAGCTGCGAGAGAATTGTCGATCGACTGCACAGTATGCGATGCGTGACGGCGAGAGACGAATGGTAACCACGATCCTGAAAAGTTGATTCATGCTGATTAAATTGCCAGGGACAATGTGAGTCATCCTTCCAGTGTCCAGTGATGTCATTATACTTACTCGATCAGGGAATGCGAAAAGCCTTCGTTGAGCCAGTCAATAAGCAGCGCCGGGAAATGGCCGGGAACGTCATCCTATATGTCTGTGGTGCTGCTCATACCTATTGCAACCGGTCTGATTTGTGCCCTAGTTCTACACTTTATCGGCCGGCTTCCGACTCCGTACACCAATGCCTCCATATCTTCCCCCTGCCGAGCATGCGCGACAGCGCCTAGTCGAGGCAATCAGGGATCTCGATATGGTCAAACGACGTAGTGTTCGCGGTGGAGGTCGACACCTGCTATTATTCGCATACGCGCTCGCCATGCAAGTAGGTCGACCTCTCAAAGTCGAGACTTTTACGACAGAGCTGATATGTCTGGTACTTGTAGGAGGTCATCGCCGAGCTCGAACATCTCGGTGGAATGCTTCAGGATGCGTTCGGCGTCATCTCGCAGAGCACCGTGATCGATTTCGAGGCTCTCTTCCAGAAGCCCCCGAGCCCGGCTCAGGGCGATTAAGGGGATACTACCATGCGTCATTCATCATCATCATCATCATCATCGTCATGAAGATGTACCC
>JAABUH010004843.1_pt1 | contig 10747 bp, 13 predicted proteins | sample 5559121 | NCBI WGS metagenome assembly JAABUH01 (sample SAMN10711871, study PRJNA513364) | rock metagenome | isolation source: Antarctica rocks | place: Antarctica: Victoria Land, Battleship Promontory nord | collected 2015-12-28 | reverse complement strand
CCTCGTATTCCCGCGGTACAAGGTCGCGGTGTACGTCGACGGCTGCTTCTGGCACAGCTGCCCCCGCCACGCCACCCACCCGAAACACAACGCCGCCTGGTGGGCCGCGAAGCTGGCCACCAACGTTGCCCGTGACCGCGACACCGACACCCGCCTCGGCGCCGCCGGATGGGTGATCGTGCGGGTGTGGGAACACCAGAAACCTGCCGACGCCGCCGACCTCGTCGAGCACGCCCTGATGAGCTCCCTATGTCCGTGACGGTCCCCCTCTCGGTTTCGGCACCGTCCACCGGACGTGGGGCTCAACACTTCCCCTGTGGAACGAGCACCTCTCCGATGAGCCTCAGTAGCGTGTTGCTGTCGGTGTCCTCGCTGTCGGCGAACGCCAGGGGCCCGTCGTCGTATTCGCTGTCGGTGACGTAGCGCCCCACACCCCATCCGCGCTGCTCCGCACGCTCCCAGGACAGGGAATCCTCGGCGTCGGTGATGAGCAGGTGTTGCCCGTTGTCCAACGTGACTTCCAGTGCCGCGCACATGCCACCGGTCTGGGTGAACACGGTCGGCAACCCCGCACCGTTCAAGGTGGCGATGATGTCGGCGTAGCGGGCCGCCCCGACGGCCATGGCCTCGTCCATTCGGGCGCGGCTCGTCGTTGCACCGTGCCGCGGATCGTGGTTGGCGTGGCTCACTGGTTGGTCCTTCCGGATCGCCGGGGATTCTCCGCCCGGTCCTCGTACTGCTGGGTCATGCTCAGCCTCTCCTCTCCATTTCGACGGTCTTTATTACCTGTATTGTAGGGCATTGCGGGTAATAAAGGCAATGGGTGAGCGAGATTTCCTTGCGTGTTTGTGCTGGTATCGGCCCTGTCCAGAGTGGTGTTCCATGTGTGCTCCTCGTCGGCTAGTGCCGCCAAGACAGTGCCCGGTGTGCGGGGCGCAGCCGGGGTGTTGTTGCGGTCCGTGGCGCCGGGTGCTGTAGGCATCGGCCGGTCGTCGAGGAGCGCATTGGGTACCGCCCTCCCCCACTTGTGGGTTGCTCCTCGGAGGCTGCCGGGGGTGCGGGGGCGGCGAGCGCCCCCCGGGGTTGCCCTGGAAGTTAGTGGATACGGGGTCCCCGTTGCAGCGGTCCGGTGCGGGTGGGGAAGGGTTCGTTGTTGTTGTGCTTGGTCTGTAGGTCCGCGATGTAGTACTGGATGGCGGCGTCGGCGAGGTCGGAGATTCCGCGGGGTGCGCCGGGGACGCCGGCGAGGGCTTCGGCGGCGTTCTTGAGGTCCTCGATGGTGCTGTTGAGCAGGTACACGCTCTGCTTGGTCTTGCCGTTCTTCAGCTTCGTCGAGGTCGCCTTAGTGGGGGGGATGTCACCGCCCGTCGCGGGTTCGCCGGCGGCCTGGACGAGGCTGGGCAGGCGGGGTGCGCGCTCGGCGACGGGGTTGCTGGCCAGGCCGGCTTTGCGGGTGCTCATGTGGCTGTCCTTTCGGCGAGCTCGCGGGCGGCGTCCCGGTAGGCCCGGGCTGCGGTGGATGAGGGCGCATAGGTCACGACGGGTTGCCCGGCGGAATAGCTTTCGGTGACGCGCACGGACTTGGGGATGATCGTGCGCAGGGTCTGTTCCGGGTATGCCTTGCGTAGGGCGGCGATCACTTGCTGGTCGGCAATCTGGTGCAGCTCGACCCGACCGACGAGGATGTGGTCGATTCTCGCGGTGGGGTTGAGCAGCTCGACCTGCTCGTGGATGTGGTCGTCGATGCGCAGCACCGCCTCCAGCTCCATGGCACCGGCGGCGACGGGGACGAGGACCTCGGTGCTGGCGGTGAGTGAGGCGATCGTGACGTTGCCGAAGTTCCCGGGGCAGTCAAGGAGGCAGAAGTCGTGGGGTGTGGCCTCGGTCAGGGCGCGGCGCAGGTTCTCGTGTGAGCCGGGTTTGCGCATGAAGTAGGGGTCGATCTTGCCGAGTTCCTTGGTCGCGGGCACGAGGTCCACTCCCCCGGCGGTGGTGAGAGTGGCCTGGTCGATGCCGGCCTGGCGCATGAGGACGCTGAGCGTGTCGTACTCGGCGGTATCGGGCTGGACTCCGAGGCCGATCGTGGCGTTGCATTGCTCGTCGTTGTCAATGACGAGCACGCTGTAGCCGAGTTCGGCAAGCACGGCGGCCAGGTTGGTGGTGGTCGTGGTCTTGAGGGTGCCGCCTTTGTGGTTGGCGACGGCGATGATGCGGGCAGCCATGCGGGTGTCCCTTCGGTACGTCGCGCTGAGGTTACCAGGCATTAGATCTAATAGCGGGTATTGCGGGTTCTGGCGGGTAATAGCAGTCTGAGTCCCGGCATGCGCGTGCACGTCTTGCGCGATGCCGCTGCGGGTTGGCTCGATGCCCGCCCCGGCGGTTACGGGCCACCCCCTTCCCGGTGGGGCACCGGGTGTTAGTACTCCACCGGGATGGGTTAGTGCTCCTCGCCGCCGGTGTCCTCGTCGGTGGGCAGGGGGGCTTGCCCGCAGGCTCGGCGCTTGGGCGTGTCCCCGGCGGCGCGGCGAGCGACGATGGGCCCGAGGACGCCTCATTCGGTGGTGATGGAGGCGAGGAAGTGCTTGTCGAGCTGGGTGGCGCTCCGGATGTTCACGGTGATGAGTAACTGGGCCGGAGACGAGGGTGCCGGAGCGTAGCCGGAGTGGTGGTGGACATGGGTGCTCTCCTTCACGAGGGAGTTTGTCTACTGGTGGTATTACCCCTGTTGCCCGTTAAAAACGGCAATAGCGGTAATAGGGGTAATGCAGTCAGGTCGCGGTTTGGGTTGCGGGGGCTCGGTGACCTTGCGGGCGACGGCGAGGGTGGGCGCGCCGAAGTTGCAGGCGGGGGCTCCCCAGGTGGGCAGGCACCGGGACACTCCGGTGGCTTCGGCGATGACGACCACAACGCCTTGGCTGGTCGGTAGGCAAAACACCTGTACCTCGCGTCCGTGCAGGTGCAGCGTCACGAAGGGCCACCGAGTGCGCGGACCTTGCTGCGCATCGATGGTGTCGGCGGAGTAGCGGTGGCATTACACCCGTCCGGGTGCCCCAGCCCGCAGCAGGGCGATACGCAGCCCGCAGGCGTAACGCTCGGCGATTACGTCGAGGGTCACGGCGCCCTCCTGGGCTCCGGTCGTGGTCGTGGTCTTGATGTTCTCCTTACGAAGTAGCGGTCAATGGGGGTATTAGAGGTATTAGGGGTTTTTCAGAACCGACACGGAGTGCGGTAGTCGGTGGGCAGGTCTCGAACCGTTCGGGCAGGTCTGCTGGTCCTTGGGCCTGCCCGAGTCACCAGGAGCTGAAAGCGTGGCCGGTGATGGCGTCGTAGAAGCCCTCGCGGGTACGGAAGTACTGGGCATCGGTGTCGTCCTCGTAGTAGCTGCCGACGCCGTAGAGCTTCCCGCCGTCACCGGTCGTGCTGACGTGAACGCAACGATGACGTAGGGCCAGTGCCCGAGGTCGCAGCCATCGCAACCCCGGCTGGACAGCTCCCGCCAGGCGGGCGGGCGGAGGATTTCCATGTAGTCGTATCCGTCCCCGGTGCGATCGGCTGCAGGCAGCTCCGGTGCGGTGACGAATTCGTCCGTGTCGGTGGTGATGGTCTGAATCTGTTTCATCGGTATCTCCTGTAGATCGTCGCTCTGTTACCCCTAATGAAGGGCATTAGGGGTAACAGGGTCGTTGTTTGGTGGGATTATTTCGGAATTTGTGACGGGTTCGCTCCTGCGTTGAGCGTGCTGAGCAGGGCGGATGCGTAGTCGTGGGGGAGACGGTGGGGCAGCTGGTTGCGTAGTGCGCGAGCCAGCGGCGCGGGGAGCAAGGTGTGCACTGACCCGATCAGACCGCCGGCAATGAAGGGCAGTGCGGGGATGTCGTCGAAGGCGGGGAACGTCCCGGCCTGTGCCGCGTTCGAGCCGCTGGGGTCCGCCTCGGCGGCTGGGGTGCCTTTCCGGTGGTGGGTTTCGGTGCGTTGGTCGCATCGGTTGCTTTTCGCCGCTGAGCCGAGTGCAGGAAGGTGGCCGGCTCTCACGCCCGGCCTGGTTGCTTTCGGTGCTAACGACACTGCTAGGAGTGTTAGCGACTCCTGCACATGGCGAATCGCACGCCGCGTCGGAGGGACGGGTCAGCGGAGGGTGTCAACGGGGGTCATCTCGGCGAGCACCATCATCGGTCCAGTGGAGGGGATGACGGTGAGGCGGCTGTCGACGACGGTCCATCCGCCTTCCAGGCGTCGCAGGCGCACACCGGGAATGGTGGCGGTCTTCTCGCCGCCGTTGCGGAGTCGTTGCATCGTCTGGAAGATGCGGACGACGTCGTCGGGGTGCGGGGTGTCGCGGTCGTCCTGGGTGCCTTTCCACTGGATGCCGGGGACCGGATCGGTGAACCAGTTGATGAGCCGAGCCTGACCGACGTCCATGAGTGCAACCGCGGTTGGTGCCCGCCCGGCCATCGCGGCCGCGAGGGCGACCGAGTCAAGGGTGGGTTCCGCGGGCGTCACGGTGTCGGTGACGTCATGGATGATGCCCCGCCAGGCGTGCTGGTGGGGTGCGGGCATGCTGCGCATCGCCAGGTGCACGGTGCGCAGACTGCGCGGCCAGTAGACGGTGGCCGTGCCCTCCCAGCGGTCCTCGGGCACCGGTTCGAGCGCTTTGCTGATGAGGCTCATGGCCGCGTCGAATCGGGCGACGTGGCGGAAGGCTTCTGGTGCGGTGAGACTCACCCGCCCGGCGAAGGGGTAGTCCTCGTCGGGGTCGCGGGTTTCAGCGTTGAGTTCGATGAGCCGCGAGGTAGTTGACCACTCGATGGCGGCAACGTTCGGCGGTCGCGGCGGGTCCGCGTCCGGGGGACCGGTCCACAGCTGCACGGCATGCACGGCCCCGGACGGGCCGATCACGGGTGTGGCGGTGACGCGGAAGCGATGGGTGTTGCGCGGTCCGACGACCATGTTGAGCGGGCGGGCGGAGTCGTAGGCAGTGGTGATGACCTCCCGGACCCGGTCGGCGGTGGTGCGAGTGCCGCCGATGCGAGGCACCGGCGCCCACGCCCGCGGGCCGCCGTGATCGGTGAGCACGGTGGGTGGGTGCCCGGGGAGCAGGGTTTCGATGAGCAGCGAGGTGCTCGGTACGCCGGTGGAGCGTTCCGTGGTCATCGCCGCCTCACGCTGGGTATTCGACCGAGCTCGGGTGTTGGATCGTTGTGCCAGCGTAGTGAGGCTGTGACCCTGTGTGAGCGTGCACGCCGCGGCGGGCAGGCCCGATCGTGCTGCGAGACTGGGGGTGTGGAGCGCACTGTTCGGCCTTGCGGGCCCCAGCACGCCGTGGTGGTGGGCACCATGCTGGCTGGGGCGTTCCTCGACGATCCGGTGATGCACTGGCTGCAACCGCTCCGCTCGCGCCGCGCGGCGATGCTGCGGCGGTTGTTCTGTGCGCAGCTGTCTCATGAGTACCTGCCCGCCGGTGGGGTACAGATGATCGGCGATCATGCCGGGCAACCCCTGGCGGCGGCCATGTGGAAACCACCGGACACCACCGGGTCGCGAACAAGACGACGAGCGCAGGTGGCGATGGCCGCGGCTGTCGTCACGGCGCTGCGGACCCGGGTGCCTGCGGCGCTGACGCTGCGGGGTGCCCTGGACCGCGCCCACCCCGCCGAGCCGCACTGGTACCTGAACAAGCTCGGCACTGCGCCAGCGGTCCGGGGGCAGGGTTTGGCCTCGGCCTTGCTCAGTGCCCAGCTGCGTCACTGCGACAAAACCGCGACACCGGCTTACCTGGAAGCCACCCAACCCAAGCTGATCGGGTTCTACGAAACGTTCGGCTTCACCTGCACCGACCGCACCGACGTCCCCCACGGCGGCCCCCGCGTGTGGGGTATGTGGCGTGCTCCCCGCTGAACCGCCGCGAGCCTCGTCACACAACAAGCTCAGCGCCGACCCCTTTGGCGGTCGGTGAGGATCGCCCGGACCTGGGCCCGCCCTGCCCCGTCGAGCGCAGCCTGGCCGATCTTGCGGGCTTCGGCGGCGGCGGCGAGCTGTGCGGGGGCTGCGGCGATGCGCTGGGCCGCGGCGGCGGTTTCGGCGGCGGCGTGAGCGTCGCGCCAGAGGGTGGGGCGCTCGCCGATGTCGCCGCGGTGCAGCAGGGCGAGCAGGTACTTCACGGGGTTGCGGGGTGTGTCATAGACCCGGAACCCGGTGGTGGCGACGTCGGTGAGGTGTTGGATGACGTCGCGGGCCGTCCAGCCGGCCTGCGCCCAGCGGGTGAGTGCCGGCGTGTAGGCGTGCGGGGAGTACCGCCGGATCCACCCGGGACACTCCGGATGAGCGCGGAGCGCCTTACTCAGCGCCAACCCGACCCCACCCGGGTCGCCCACCCCCTCCCGAACCCCTCGTCTTGTTGGTGCGCGGCGCGGAGCGCCGTCCGCTGATCCCGAAGGGTGCTCTGCGCTGGTAGAAACCACCCTCTCTTCGAGAGAGGAGCTAGGGACAAGACCACTACGTGGAGGGGTGCCATCTGGTGTCTGACCTGCGGTGATGCGTACGGGGTTATCCACAGGGTGGGTGTTGGTGTGGTGCAGGGCGTAGACGGCGGTCCACCCGCGGGCTTTGTCTCCGCGTTCGGCGGAGTCCAGCCGCTCGATAAGCGTGCGTTGGCGGCCTTCCTGTACTTCGGTGGCGAGCCCGACGAGGCGCAGGAAGGTACGGGCGCGGCTGATGGTGCGCTCACCGCGCCCGGTGGCCGCGGTCATGCCCCGCTCGGCACCGGTCTGCCCAAGGAGGGGCCAGCTGTTGCGGCCAGTGGTGAAGTCGGCCGCGGCCGCGTGTGCGGCGGCCACCGCCAAGACGGTATGCAGCGAGATACCGCCACCGGTCGTGGCCACGAGCTGGTGGCGCACCAGCAGGTAGTGCCGTCGGTACACCCGCTCGACGTGGGTCAGCCAGCGCTCGGCGGACCACCAACACGGCACCCGCGCATACGCACCCGACGCCACCGGCCGGCGTAACAGCGGCCGCGGCGGCGCAACACCGGACGTGTCGCGCCGGCCTGGTGGCCGAGACGCGGCAGCGGGGCCGCGACGCGGCCGGTTTCCCCGGTCAGCGACACGCGGGGGAGTTTCTGCTAACGGATATGGACTGGGTTCGGGGTAGGAGGTACCCTCAGACAAGGCGCCCACGCCAAGTCCCTTCGGGGTAGAGCACCAAGCCAGCGAGCTACGAACTCGTCGGCCGCTAGCTGGATCCGAACCCTCCCTTGCCGGGGAGGGTTTTCGGCGTTCTAGGGGCTACCTGGTGCGAATGTGCAGTTATCAGAGTGCGGCTGGGCGCCGCTCACATCACGCGCTCTGCGGTAACACCTCCTGATCCAGTAAGTACATGAGGTCTGAGCGCCCGAAGTGGGCACACGTCAGGTCGGCGATGTACTGACTGACGGTGGTGCCTCGTTCGGCTGCTGCAACTTTCACGGCGGCGTAGACCGCCCGGGGGAGGCGAGTTGACACCTGTTGGCGATCACCCTTGTTTGGCTGTGCCATGGCTCCAGCCTTACACGGGTACCTGGTAATGCAGTGGTTTTAATGACCGACACGCCGAAGATGGGGCAGAAGTAGTCGTGTACTGATCGAAACCTGGGCGTCCGTTATTTGTTGCGCAGCCGCGCGAGTCGCCGGTCGCGTGTGCGCTGCCAGATGCCGGCAAGCTGTGCCGGGGAGACCTCGTAGAGGGCCGCTAGCGTATCGAGCTCGGAGTCTCTGGGTTGTCGTCGCCCGGTCTCAATGGCAGCGAGCCGTGCGCGACTTAGCCTGGCGGCGTTGGCCGTGTCGTCCTGGCTCTGACCCAGATGGTGGCGGAGATCAGCCATCCTGAGTTCAGATTCCGGAACTGGCGCAAGGTCAGCGATCCTCGTGCCGAGTGCTTTCGCCACGGTGGCCAAGGTGCTGGGCGTGGGTAGTGCGTGGCCCAGTTCCCATGAGTTGATGGTGGTTTCGCTAACCCCAGACAGGTCTGCGAGGTCACTAAGGCTCAGTCGGCGTTGGGCTCGGCGACGTCGGAGTGCAGCGGGGGAGAACCCGTCCACACCACTGCGTGGCACCCGCACCTCCGGCCTGACCTGCTGTTCCTTGTCGTGCTCTGCGTGCATTCTTCCCACACTCCTAGTCGCTCTGGCCGCAATGTGATCGACATCAACTACGCGAAAGGCTGGACTAGGGAACCGTTACTAGGTAGCGTTTGGCGAGCCTGAGCAGCGAATCGCAACGGCGGATCAGTTTTGCGGGGGAGGCCGCTGCCTCCCGGGCTTGATTCCTGCAGAGGGCGATGAGTAGCGGCATTGCGGAGGGAGCCCGATGAAATTTCAACAGTTGACTCTCCGTTGCGGTTTCTCGTACGGTGCGAGTGCCCCCCATCACCGGTGGTGGTGGGGGATCGGGTCCTCTGACGTCTCGGGGACACCGACTGCGGATAGTGCCAGGACGCCCCGGAAGGGGTGTGTCCTCTGCCGTGGTCGGATTGGGTGTCTCGCTTGTCTTTTCGTCCTGTTGGGGTGCTTTCGGCGCCGGTCGGTGGGGGCTCCTGGCGCCGGCACGGCCGCCGTGGTGGTAGCCGGATGCCCTGCGCTGGTCGTGCCGGGTCCGCTTTCTCAGCAGATGTTCTGTCAGCGCTCGCGTGTACGTCGGTGCGCCTGCGGGCCGCCGGTCTGGTCGCAGATGCAACGAAGCCGGAGGCAACGTCGTGACCAGCGAAAACAACAATCGGGTGGCTCGTCGAGGTCCGTCGTGGGCTCCGCCCGCAACGGCAGAGACACAACCACCGAGTACTGCCGTAGCGCCGTCGGTGGGCCCGAGGCGGGGTGCGGCAGAGCGGCCACCGTTGCGGGTGGCGGAGGCCGGTGGGCGCGCGCAGCCACCTCCGACGGCCGCAGTGCCCCACGAGGAGGAGGCGGCCGCGAAGATTGGTGCCGGCGCACCGCCGGCACCGCCGCGTGCACCGCTGGCTGCTCAGCAGTCAGCTCGCGAGGTCGAGTCGTCTGAGTCCGGCTACAGCACGGAACCGCCCAGAGCAGAGACCCCAGCACCGCCACCGGGTCCGCGCCATCACGGTGAGATTGGCCGTGAGGTGTTGCGCCGCCCGGCGAAGCAGCGGCCGCGCTCGGGGTGGCGGTGGTTGGTGTGGGTGCTGACGTTCGGGTTGGCGAATCTGGGGGAGTCACCGGCAGATGTGCGCCGGGCGCAGCTGGTGGCGCGGGTGAACCAGACCATCCGGGGTGATTACAAGATCGCCATGCTCAGCATGAAGGGTGGGGTCGGGAAGACCACCACCACGGTGGGGTTGGGTTCGACGTTCGCCTCGCTACGCGGCGATCACGTGGTCGCGGCCGATGCCAACCCCGATCGGGGCACCTTGGGCGCCCGGATACCGACGCAAACCGCGGCGACGGTGCGGGACTTGCTCAACGACGTGCCCAACATCTACCGCTACTCCGACGTGCGTGCGTTCACCTCCCAAGCCCCCTCTCGCCTCGAGGTTCTGGCCTCTGAGCGGGACCCGCACAAGTCGGAGGCGTTCTCCGAGGCCGATTACCGGGGCGCGTTGTCGGTGCTGGAGGGGTTTTACAACCTGATCTTGACCGACTGCGGCACCGGCCTGACCCACTCGGCGATGCGCGGTGTCCTGGACACCGCCGACTCCCTGGTGCTGGTGTCCTCCCCCGCGCTGGATGGGGCACAGAGCGCCGATGGGACCCTGAGCTGGCTGGAGGCGCAGGGCTACTCACACCTCGTCGACCGGACGGTGGTGGTGATCTCCCTTGCCCGCCCGGGGGCGTCCACGGTGAATTTGGACCAGCTGGTGGCCCACTTCGCCGCCCGGGTGCGGGCGGTGCAGGTCATCCCCTTCGACATGCATCTGGCGGAGGGCTCCGAGATCGAGCTGGACCGGCTCAGTGCGGGCACTCGGGAGGCGTTCATGGAGTTGGCGGTGGTGGCCGATGATTTCCCGGAAGCCGCCGGGCGGCACCACAGCCCGGCCCGGGTGCGGGGGCAGGCACCCCGGCGATGATCCGGACGATCAGCAGCACCCAACGTGGTCGTGCGACCGCCGGTGCCCGTTCCCTGTGGGGGGCGGTGAGTCGGCGTGGCTGAGGAGGAGACGGGCGGCTCGCCGCTGCTGATCGGCGTGGCCCTGCTGGGGGCCCCGGTGTTCATCGTGGTGTTGTTGCTGATCCTGCTGGGTGGTGGAGCGACACCCCCACCGTCACCGTGCGGGTCCGGCGCGGGTGGGTCTTCCCCGGGGGTGGGGACGTTGCGGGTCGCTGGGATTCCGGCGAACTACGTGCCTCTGATTCAGAAGGCGGGCACGGTGTGCCCGGAGTTCCCGGCCCCAGTGATCGCCGCGCAGCTGGACCAGGAATCCGGCTTCTCCGACCCGACGTCCTCCACGGGGGCGCAGGGACCAGCACAATTCGAACCCACCAGTTGGGTGACCTGGGGAAACGGTGGCAACGTGCACGACCCCGTGGCCGCCATCGACGCCCAAGCCCGGTTCGACTGCGCCCTGGCCGGGCAGGTGAAGACAGCCCAAGCCGCGGGGCAGATTCATTCCTCCGCGTCGGTGACCGAAATGGCCCTCGGTGGGTACAATGCCGGATTTGCGGCAGTGGTGGCGTCGGGGGGGATTCCGCAGAACTCGCAGACGATGGCGTACGTGCCGCGGATCATGACCCTAGCACGGACGACGTTCTCCGACGCCGGGACGA
>JAABUH010004842.1_pt1 | contig 10748 bp, 14 predicted proteins | sample 5559121 | NCBI WGS metagenome assembly JAABUH01 (sample SAMN10711871, study PRJNA513364) | rock metagenome | isolation source: Antarctica rocks | place: Antarctica: Victoria Land, Battleship Promontory nord | collected 2015-12-28 | reverse complement strand
AGCATTGCCATGTCTCTGCAGGAAAACATTCACCGCAACTTTGGAATGCCACAACCAAACGGTTACAGAAAGGCATTGCGCTTCATGAAGCACGCAGACAAGTTTGGCCTGCCCATTGTCACGTTTGTTGACACACCTGGCGCTTTTGCTGGCAAATCAGCTGAAGAGTCAGGACAGGTGAGTTGCTGCACATTGCTGAGTATTGCAGAGCATGATACTAAAATACGCTTGTCATTGTGTGTGGCTTGTGTTAACAGCGCATGGTGCAATGTCAAGGTCTCCATGCAAAAGCATATCTGGCTTCTCCCATGTCCTATTGTGTCTATGTCACATGCTTTTGCAATGTGAAGTGATGTCGAGGAATTCGACAGAATGATTTCAGAAATGACCCCGCTGTATACAAGAGCCCTCAAGGGTCAAGAAACAGCAATACGTGCGCTCCTTTGCTGGTGGAAAGAGCCAAAGCATGTGTGTGACCTCCACGTAGGGTGAGGCAATTGCTGTCAATCTGAGGGAGATGTTTGGCTTCCGGGTCCCTATCTTGTCAGTGGTCATTGGGGAGGGCGGCTCTGGTGGAGCTCTAGCCATCGGTTGTGCAAATCGCAACCTGATTATGGAGCATTCTGTCTACTATGTGGCTAGCCCAGAAGCCTGTGCTGCTATCTTGTGGAAGGCCCGAGACAAGGCTGCTACCGTGAGCATCTACAAAACAGTTGGCTTGCACTACTGTCACTTGTTGCAATCATCAGCACTGTGCTTGCAAAAACCCACCTGCAAAACCCCACTTGCAAAAACCCACTCAATCAAGTTGTGTCCATGAATGACGGCAATGCCCAGCATCTGAGAAACTGCCTGCAAGTTTGCCAGCGTTTCTCTGTATCTGTCCGTCAAGTGTGGGCACAGCTGTTGTGATATGACCTGGAACCCTTGCAGGCCACAGAAGCATTGAAGATCACTGCAGAGCAGTTGATCAAGTTCAAGGTGATGGACCATGTCATTCCTGAGCCTCTAGGAGGAGCTCACAGTGACCCCATGGGAGCTTTCCCTGCAATCAAGAAGTCACTGATGGAGGTGTACAGCTAGTAAGCTCTCATGATACACATTGCATGCGGTCAATGCTAGACTGTCATCAAGGTGTTGTTTTATGGTATGGCAGCAGGTTGCCCATGTGTCGTTAATGTTACATAGCATGTGAGTGTGTTTGTTGATCAAGACATGTAGTAATGCAGTTGGTCAAGCCAGCTTGTTGCTAGTATAGCAGCTTAGAGAGAAAGTGAGAAGAGACACAGAGGAGAGAAAATGCAAGGAAAAGCAAGTTGACGCTCCAGACAGGACTCACAGGAGAGGAGTTGCCATGGACACTATTTATGTTGCTGACATGCGATGCTTTTCTGGTGCAGCTACAGTAAATTGACAGAGGAGGAAATCAAGCTGGACCGGTATGCAAAGTTTAGAGCTCTAGGCCAGTTTGAGGAGCATCTAGTGCCAGGAGGGCAGTGGAGGGAAACTAGAGCCTCCCGGGCCAAGGTACCTCTCCTCATGCCCCCGTCTTGTATGCCGGCACTATTCACACTACATGCCCATTATGTGCTTTGGCAAAGGGACAACCTTGACTTGAATGCTGGCACATCTATGCCAGCAAGGTTGTGCCCACAATGTGCTTTATCCCATGGCTGCTGCACTAAATTATGTGAAGCTTTACAGTGGATTGCTTGCATGCTGGTTCTGAGCACGAGTACAAGCCGAACTGCTCATTGTTTGCAAGATGCTCAAAGCCCTAAAAACATGTCTGACCTGGTGTCACAGCCAATTTGGTTGATGCTTGTTGTCAAACCTGAGTGTAGCAGTGTCACAGCCTACATACTCCTTTATTTTACCCAATTTTGGACCCTGCTTAGCTAGAGGCTGGACAGTGTTGACTCATCAGAATGCCTGCAGTACATGACTAATTGACTGAGCTTTCACAGGCTTTGGCAGAAGGGAGTGGCGCACACACCAAGATGGGCACCTGGGCAGTGGATGAGCGGGAGGCTGAGCTGTGTGAGCTCATTGCTGACCAGGACGAACGGTGGGATGAAGCCATTGTGGGCAAGGAGCAATGGATTAACAAGCCTGCACAGCCCCCTGGCCTGCTTCGCACAGGTCAGTCAACGCTGTATTCATTTGTTGGACTCACCAGCCATCATTGGCAGCAGCGTGCAGCTAGCCTGGCCTCAGCAATTTGCTCACTCCTTCATTTGCTCTCTTTTGTCTCTTCATCCTGCCCGTTTGTTTGTCGCGTGCTAGCTGCTTTGCCGGCTTCAGTACTTGCATCTTCTCAGGCTGCTGCAAAGTTGGGTCTTGGAGGACAACCAACGTGCTGATGGTCGAAAAGCACTGTTTCCAGCAGGCTGCCTCGCTTGTGCAGCTGCTTGAGAGCAGATCAGATAAGTACAGTATGTCTCTCAGGCGCTACACACATGTTGCCCAATTGCCACTAGTCATGAAGTACTAGTTTCCCACTCAAGTTGTGTTTGGAGTCTCCAGTTAGCACAATGGTGCTGCAGGCATCATGGAGCTGTCTGTGGCCATGGTAGAGCAAAGAAGACGCCAGCAGGAGCAAGCATCCTCAGCTCCTCCTATGCCCTCCCTGCCAGAGCCCACACCTGCAGTAGCCCACACCTACTCCCAGGTACCAAGCACGCCTATGTCTATACATCTCTCTGGCTGCCTTTCACCCAAATAGCGTCAGTATTAGTCAGGCATTTGCAAAGCCATGGAGAAGGGTCTGTGTTTTGCACTATTGAGCAACTGGTAGGTCTACTTTGTAGCTGCAGTGGCAGGTGCTATACTGGTGGCACCATGACTTCAGCAGTCATGGAAGGTCAAACTCACCAACAACGACGCAGTTGTCATCTTTGATCAAGCAAGTTTGCAATTCAGTATTTGTGTGGCAAATTTGGTGAGAAAGATGCTGGTCTACAGGGCAACAATGGAGTTGCCGGCAATGGCTCTCATGGTGTGGAGGTGGAAGCTTGAGACTGCCTGTTCAGAATGCACAAGACAAATGATACCTGTGGTTGGTGGCTGATGCAACAGCACATGTCTGTGCATGGTACCTGGGGCACCAACAAACAAGAGGGCAACGTCATCCCTGCTGTGATCTATTCTGCAGCATTTGAGGTTGTGGCAGCTGCTGCCTGCATGCCAGCAGGAGCATAGGCAGGTCTGCATGAGTGAGGGAGTCAATTAAGAAATGTGAGGCTGGTAAAGGTCAAGAACAATCAGAGAGAGTGCATGTAGTTTCTTTTCAAGCTGAATTGCCGACCGTTTGTCAATATTGTCTCATGTCGCTGAGTAGCTGTAGAGCTTCATCTTTGTACCAGTAGCCTTGTTGGCCGATTAGGCACCAGTGTTTGCCATGACACAGCTTTTAAGAAGCTGTCATCGCAATGCAGGAGAGTCTTAGCTGAGCTGTGTTTGCATTCACCTTCTGACAGATGTAATGAGGTTGTGGTGACCACCTTGTCATTAACATCTACCACCGTGGCCAAAGATGTGTTCAGCAGGCAGAAATGATCACCTTCCGCTAGAGGAACTGCTAATCTTAGGGTTTGAGGCTGTCGGAGCGCATTCAGGGCTGTGCTCTACAGCAACTTGCATCTAGCGATTCAGTTTGGGCATAGAAGCATGGGGGACAAACAAGGCGATGCCGAATTGCAGCGTTTTGTGCAGGAGGAACAAGCAAAGGCACAACTGCAACACACGATTTCTGAACTTACAGCCACTTGCTGGGAGAAGTGTATAGGCACTCCCGGGCGATATTTGAGCTCCAGGGAGGAGGCTTGCCTGTCAGACTGCGCAAAACGTTTCCTGGACACTACAAAGTTCATCATGCAGCGAGCACAGGCACAACAGCAGTCGTCAGGTGGTGGCTTCTAAGTCCTGCCACCGGTATGCGTCAGGTACAGAGCCACACGACCGCACGCGAACGCAGTGGGATCAAAGCTGTAAGTTGAAGTAGACATTGCAGCTTGGGTGTGCTTCACAGGCTTCTCCCAAGGCCCGTGACTGCGCTACCAAGACTTCAGTCATACGCAGGTGAGTACTCAAGAAGCAGCAGAGCACGGCAACAACATCCCAAGGCCTCAACATATGATGACAGCAAGCCTCATCAGCCTTGCTTTTGCAAGCACAACTCTCAAGTTTTGATGGCTTGTCTTTTGGCAGTCTCAAAGTGGTGTCAGCCCGAGTGCAGCCATCATGGTCGTCAGGAAGCTGGAGTGTTTTGCGCCTGTGATCATACAAACGAGCAACCAGCCTGCTAGTTGCTTCCAAGTCTGGTGAAAAAATCGTTGCTACAATCCAGCAGATCGCAACTGGCTGTACAATTTCTATTCAGTGTAGCTTTGGTTTGCTGTGTGCAAGCATCGATGCTGATATATAAGTAGTTTGCTGACTACTGACTCTGATCATTCAATGGTTTTCTCTTTATGATTGAAAGTTTTGACAGGTGCCTAAGCACATACAGGCTTTATACTATGGCAGTGGCAAGCTACACATGCATCAACCAAGCCTGCAGCTATGTCAGTGCTTGATTATGGTTGTATCACGTAAGCACACGTGCTACCTTAGCAAACCGGAGGTTACGCGTACATGTAGTACCAACAGCAGGCAGCCTCTATTGATCATGGCATCACCTCCACACATCACACGCAACATCTGTGTAGCAGGAGTAACATAGCGATGTTATCTGCAAGTGGCTGAGGGAAGGACTGTGAGCTGTAGCTACCTCGAGCTTTCCCAAGATCTAGGGCACCAAGCCTCTATATTCTCAAGGGATGCATGGCTTTGCTTGCCATTAAACACCAAGGAGGGACTGAATTCTTTGTGGACGTCGATTGCGCAGCGGAGCATGGGCATAGTCACATCCTGCCTAAACGCTTCTTCACGCCAGCTTTTGACAGCAGCGTCAGACGGTGACGCTGAGACCGTGCGTCAGGTAGAAGTTGCTGAGCTACGAGCAGCATTCAGCATGGACTCAACTTGCTGTTTGCGGAGGGCATTGCTTGCTACCTCCGCGTGTGTGCATTGTATGCCTTAACCGCTGTCGTGTTTCAACAATCCATTGCTTGCTCGTAACGCTTCCGTGGACTCAGCTCTTGCATCCTTGTCGCGAACGTTCTGTTGCAATCATTAGACTTTGCCAAGCATTCAAGATTGTTGAACATAGAATACCGGTTGGTATGGCAAATTGCTGCGGAGTCAAGCCTCAGGTGTTGCCTGGTGCTGACCAGCTGCTATGTCCTGCTGAAGGTTTTGGAAGCTAAGCCACAGCTGGCAAGCTACAGTGCCTTTACCACTGGCTTCAATTGTCTGCATTATGCTGCTGGTATGCTGGAGCTTTTACTATGCTGGACTGCAATTGTATCATGATGTCTACTTGAGGGTTACAACTACAAGATCGTTTCAGGGCGACCATTGCATGGCACATTCATTTGCACTGACTTTATGATGGCATGTGAAGGTGCCATTGTCATCTCTTGGCTCCTGATTGTATCTGAAAATGGACAAACACCACCACCGCAGCATGGCTGTGGCGTCACAATTGTCTTGGTTTTGCAGCCAAAGGACACATGGTTGTTCTGCAAGCTGCAGTGGAGGCTGTCAAGTTGGGCACCAAAGAGTCATTCTCAGAAGACAACGATGACATTTCCATGAAGCATGTCAGGGCATGGAGTAAGCTTCTGAAGGACTGCCTGAATCAGAAAGGCAGCAGAGGCGAGACTCCTGTCATGGTTGCCTGTGAGGAAGGGTAAGTCACATTGCATTTTCCCATCCAAGCCCAAATTGGTTGCAAGGCGCTCAACAAGCTTGGGTCCACCTTAGATTTCTTCATAGAGTTGCGTGATGGCATTGTTTTCCCTCTTCTTTTCTTATTCTGTTTTTTCCCTATCCCTCATGCCTGCCCCCGGACCCCTGCCTGTACTGACACTCTGCACAGTCGCCCCTCTTCCCAATTGTACTGCCTCTGTAGCATTGCTTGTTCCATAAACCTCTGCATTGACACCCAAGTGGCTGTTTTGACATGCTTTTTTTTGTTTTTTTGGCGCACAATGCTTTCTGTACGCGGTGCTCCCGGCTGCCGTTGACAACACCTGTTCTGGCTGTGCAGGCATGGCTTTGCTGCACGCTACCTGATTGAGCAGGGGGCTGACCCTTTTGTGCAAGATAGAACCCAGCATCGCTCAGCCATTCATTATGCAGCAGCCAAGGGCAAAGCAGATTCTTTGAAGAGACTATTAGATGACAGTCTGCGGATACACACTGAGGAAGGCTTTGTCCCCTTGAAGAATGCTCGTGTACAAGACGTCAGCGGCAATTGCAGGTGATGCTTATCAAATTCTGTGTGGCCTATGCCGTGGATGCTTGCTTGCACAGCATACTTGACCTTGGCAATGGGCCTGAGGAATCGTCTGGCAGGACAGGTGCGCTGAAGGGTGGATAGCCAACTACATAATGATCATGCTGATTCTCACCATCTGATCAAGTGCTGCATGACTTTCAGCATACATTCACCAGCAGGTTATGTTCAGTGCATACAGCTGCTACATTTGTTGCTGTGTATGTGGTGTTTATGACCACCATCCAGCTTGCACTGCGAGCTGTACTTTGCAGGCAATGCCTAATCTGCGTTTTGCTGAAAAAGCCTTGTCTCGAAGGATATCAGTGTTTTCGTCTTAGGTACATTGACAGCAGAGCTGAGAATGGTCTGACGGCGCTACACTTGGCAGCAGTCAACAGCAGTCTGGAGTGTGTGCGCCTGCTGCTGGATGGTGGTGCATCTATGATGGTCCGCACAGTGGATTTGGATGTGGTGTCAGATGTGGCGGCTCCTGCTGGCTCCACCCCTCTGCATGTGGCTGCCATGACAGGCCATGTTGCCATTCTGCAAGCCATGCTTCAGGTACTTGTTGAACAGGTCTGCAGCAAACGGGCTGTGCCTTGATGTACGGGTGTGGTTTTGTTTTCTGTAGTCTTCAATTCTGTCATCAGAGGCCGGCATGGCAATTCCACATCAAAGTGAGCATGATTGCCAAACCTGTAAAGCTGTTGTGTCACTGTCAATGTGCACCATTTTGATCTTTCAGTACATCTGAAGACGTGACCTTGTGGTTTGGGGCGCACACATGCTGTGCAAGGCATTCAGACTCTGCAGGGGAAGCTGTTCGTTTATGCGCTCCCAGCACTTCCAAAATCTCAAGCCCTTTGTTTCTCAAGAACCAGAGCAATCTGACCTTGCGAAAGTTGGCCTGTCTATTCCTTTGGCTGCAAACATCTGCACAAAAAAGTGATACTAGTTACGTTGTCTTGCAGGCCCATTCTGATGCTTTGGGGTCATGGGGTGACAATGGGGCGGCTGCTAGGCGGGCATGGGAGGGTGACGGGCGCATTGACCTGCGTAGTGTGACAAACTGCCTGCGTCAGTTACCCTATCATGTGGCGTGGCAGAAGGGTTTCAGACAAGCAGCTGGCGTTCTCAATCCAACTGTACCTATTGACTCTGCCTTGGAGACTTGCAGAGAGCTTGGGGAAGGTCAGCATACCCTGTCGGGTCTTGTTGACATGCTACTTGACTGCCTTTGCAATGCAAGGAGTTTTGTGTGTGATGCCAAGCAAGGTGTTCCACGGCACAATTCTTGTTTGGCTAGCTTCTTGCTGGTTTCCTACCTGCAATGTAAAGTGCGACGTGATGTCAAAGTAGTGTAGTCCTGAGTGAGCGTATCAGGTCAATGTCAGTATCACTCCTTTTTTTGCTTACAGCACATGTGTATCATCATCTGCGCCTGCTAGCATATGATAACAGACTCAGCACAACAAATGAGTGCAGGTTGTGGCAGTGCAAGTGCAGTGATGCAGCTGTACTGATGCAGCTGTACTGATGCAGCTGTGCTGGATGTGCTGCAGGCTTTGGACCACAGAAGCTGGCTGTGCTGGCAGCTTACTGCCTGCGGCAAGGCCTGCTAGTGTGGCTGAAGGCATACAAGGCAGACATTGAGTTGCGAGGCCTGGACCCAAGAACAGGCCTGAGATCTCATAGCATCAACCATCAGAATGGCCAGCACTCGCACGTCGAAAGGGCTGCAGCTGCAGCAGTAGCTGATGCTGCACAGTCGCAACCACCTGTTCAAAGCCCCTCCCCTTTTGCTCAGATGGATGTAAATGCACCAGCATCACACAGGACGCACGAAGCAGAGCCCTTGGCAAATGGTAACTCCCAATCGTCAAGGTCCCTGCAAGGTCCAAATTTCAGTTCAAACGCCTTTCCTTCCTTTGGCAGCACTGCTCCTCTGCTTCAATCGCCAGGCGCTTCCTTTTCCTACAACGACCAACCTCTCAGTCCTAGCATGACTCACTCTAATTCAAACATGGGCTCGCCCAGGGGCGCAGCAGGCACACCCAGACCCCGCCGTGCGGCCCCTCCACCACCAGTAGCAGCTGCTCCCTCCCCTTTTGCCCTGGTCAGTCCATTTGCTCAATCTGCTGCCCCTGCTTTCCCGCCGCTGGAGCGTTCGAATTCAAGTGCATCCAGCATCAGTGAGAAGGGCAGCAGCGAGCAACAGCGGCGGCCCACTGTCAGGTTTGCTGCTGATGCAGCTCCCAGAGACAGCAGAGGGTACAACCACACTAACAGTGGTTTCACAGAGCTGGCAATGGCACGCAGTCAGGAGGACACAGGCCACAGCAGGAGCAGATCAGATAATGGCGGTAGAAATCCAGCTGCCACTGTGAGTAGGCCTGGCCATCATCGAAGCCTCAGCAGAAACAGGAGTCTTTCCAGACAGGAAAGAGCGGCCAGCGCCAATTTGGATGTGTTGGGCTTGCCGCCTCTGCCTTTGCCAACAGAGGCTATCGGAGGTGCAGAGGAAGCTTTGACTCCTGCCACCTCGCCTGGGGTATCTAGGCAGCCATCCCGCCACCTGTCCATCATGAGGCAAATGAGCGGTTTCAGGTGCGTTGTTGCTGCTGCTTGTACACTACATTTGACTGCAGCACCTTGTCATGTGTGCTGGGGATGTCATGTGAGATGTGTCGCCCACTAGTGTTATCATGTGTTTGCTGTGGACGCAAAGCACTAATAATAATAATAATAATAATTCAAACGCTTTCCAGCTCATGATGAGCTAGGTACGTGCAGGACAAGTCTTGTCTCTCCAGAGCAGCAAAGCACTGGCCACTCTGTAAGGGCTTGTCTGCACAGTCATAACAAAAGTCATGTTGCAGGCAGTCTCGCAGCATGGCCAGGGCGCCTAGCCGCCAAGCTAGTGTGAGGGAAGTCAGCAGACAGCCAAGCATCATCTCAAGAGCAGCCAGTGTGGCTGGCTTTGAGGATGACTGTGGTGGGGATTGTGGAATCTGCTTAGATGAATCAGAGCAGGTTGCAATTAATGGGTGCAATCACAGGCTTTGTGTGGACTGCTCCATCAGTTTGTGCGAAGTTCACAAAAAGCCTCCGCTCTGTCCATTCTGTAGAGCGATGATCAGTGGCTTTCATGAGATCCATGAGAGCAAATACTATGTGACCTAGTTTTTGATGATTTTTCTCTATGTTTTAGATGCTCCTTCTGTGGGCGCTTGTGTTTTTGCTTTGAGGGTTTGCTAGTCCTAGTGATGCCTGCATGTGAGTGATACAAGTTGTCACACAGTTGATGGTCTGTTTGTACAGGTTGAGAAATAGACTGAACTCTGCAAATTCAGTCTAGGCGACATTGTTTGCTGGGTTTTCACAGTCCATTTTGATGTTCTGAGACTGTTCAGTTATTCTGCTGTTGATGCAATCATGTTTGACTTGGTATCTTGGCAGCTACAGCACCTTATTTCCTGGACAGACATGCTGAGCATTGCCACTTTATGCTGTGTGCTGCCTGAGATGATGCAATGCAGCGTAGTGATTACACAGACGCATAGGGTAGCGTGTAATATTTCTTGCATCCACAGCTATCAAGTTCAACAGTGTACACAAGCACCCAGTGAGAATGGTTCATATTACAACATACGGCAAAATTACAATCAGGCTCTGCATTGCTGCAGTTAGCAAGCTCTGTCTGCCAATGATGCACCTCAAGGCTTTGGGGCTGCAGAGGTGTGCTTGGGCTTGTTCTCCATGATGTAGTTGGACAGGAAGCCAAAGGGGTCCTGGGGCCTGATGCATCCACAACAGACTTTTCAGGCTCAAACACATATGATGCACAGATAGGGGTGAACACACACGATGCACAGATGGGTGTGTTTTAGCAGACAATGTAACATTTGTGTGGCAGGATGGTGGGAGATGACGCTACATGGCACTATAATGAGTTACAAAGACTGTGTTTGCAGGAGTTGGTGGCGGTAGGCATGTTATTGATGTGGTGAGGTGGTGGTGGTCGTGTGCTTTTCACGAGAGACATACACAAGAGTCAGAGCACTCACCTCTTCATCACCAGCTCCTTGAGTGCTGCACGCAGCACAGGCACAACAGTGTGGTCCAGGTACTGCAGACAAACAGCCAAGGTTGTTGCTACTGCTGAGTCCTGTCAAGCAGATCAAGCTTTGTGGAAACAGACTGACTAAATCTGGTGGTTCAGACTGGAATCGCTCCAGACACAGCAAGACTTTGCGACGCCAGCACAGCTAGGGTAGTGGCATCACCTCACGGGTGGGCTCAAAGACAGGGTGGTCCTCCAGGTGAGCAGTGGCAGGCACAGCAGCACTCTCCACCACTCCAT
>JAABUH010004840.1_pt1 | contig 10754 bp, 10 predicted proteins | sample 5559121 | NCBI WGS metagenome assembly JAABUH01 (sample SAMN10711871, study PRJNA513364) | rock metagenome | isolation source: Antarctica rocks | place: Antarctica: Victoria Land, Battleship Promontory nord | collected 2015-12-28 | reverse complement strand
TGGACACAACAACGCTTGGCATGAACACCACTTTGGCAGTGAAATCTGGAGAGGCTGCCTGACACGCCTGCCGGGCACAGCTTTGTCAAGAGTTTGTGCTCACTGCACGCGCAACCTCGCATGCAACCAGAGCCATTGCATCTGCGAGGCAGGCCCTCAACGCCAATGCCACCCCTGACGTAGAAGGCTGACCACTGGTGGCTGATAAGCGTGGGGCATTGCTGGACAGGTAGGGTTGCACACCGGCCTTCACTTCTCATGGCGCCGCTGGCGGCTGGTCAAAGAGGGCAGTGGGTGGTCATTGCTGTCAGAACCTTGTGTGTACGAGCACACAGCTGAACACCCACCTTGAGCAATACTGCTGACAGCAGGGCCCGCGAGCAGAAGCAGGGTCGAGAACACCGGCGCTTCTCACGCCCCGTCAGGCAGGTCAGTACTGATGCGCGCACCTGCGTGAGCTTTCCAGGGCCTCGTGGTCGGTGGAATCGACCACATACACGACGGCCTGCACGCCGCGGCAATACCGCTCCCACATACTCCGGAAGCGCGGCTGCACACGCACACACGGGCAGCGGTCAGCTCAAATGAAGGGCTGCATATCACCTGCAAATGCCTGCACCCGCAGCCGCACCACCCCCCCAGTGTCCCACCTGTGCTGGCTGCGCACGGTGCACCGCCCCTGCCAGCTCAGCCTCAGCCGCAGGACAGCATTCCCACTTGCCAACGGCCTGACTGCCGCTGCCGCCCCGCGCCCATGCGCTCAGGAGGCGCAGGTGCGGTTCTGGGCCAGCACTGTCCCTACTCAACGGATTTTCCAGGCTTTGCAAACGCGCTGCCCAGAAGACGTTTCGTTCTCCTGGGGTGCACACGCCGCAACTGTAGCGCGCAGGCCGGACCGCAAGCGTGCAGGTCCGCAGGCTCGAGCCCTTGACTCAGCAACATGTCTGAGCTCTGACACGAGGTGCGCAAGCGCAGCGGCAGGTAGCTGTCTATATCTCCACGGCGGGCCGAGAGCAGGCAAGCTGTCGCACGCCGGGCGGGGGCGGAGCGCGCCGCGCGCCTGCCCGCCGAGGTCCCACAGCTTGATGGTCACGGCGCCCTTGGTGACCTTGCGCATGTTGAAGCCCACGGTGGGGATCATGTCCTCATGGAAGCCGCCCGTGGCGACCACGTTGACCAGCGACGTCTTGCCCGCATTCTGCAGGCCTATCAAAGACAGCTCCATCTCCTTCTTGAAGAAGAGGCTGTTTGCGCAAGCACAGCTCAGGCTCAGCACGTGCACAGCGTGTTGTTGCACACGTATTCTTGCTGGGCACGCAGACAGCGCTGCGCACAAGCGCGCACCACACAAGGCGAGGGGGAGACACCAAAAATTTAATGTACACACTGGACAAGGACCAGGTCACAGGCGAGGAGCGTACCTTTTCAGCCATTCTATCAGCCTCTGCCACAATCCCATTGAACGGCGATTTGCCGATGGTGCAGAACTGTCCATGCGCGTCGCAGGGAGGATGTGGCCAATATCGGTACTCAACTTTCCACTCCCTGACGTGCAGCCGCCTGGGGCTGGCAACGGTGGCAGGTGCTTGTGAGTCGTAACAGACTCTCAGCGTCTGAACCCAACGGTGGGCGCCGTGCCAAGCAGCGCAGCAAATGTTGCAAGTGTCCTGCCTTTTGTTGAAGCCAGAATAGCAGTCCTGAGTGACTCTCTCCTGAGTGAATAAATGATCTTGAAGCCATTAGGGCAATTTACCAGTCACCAAGGCCTGTGGGGTTGCTTAAGCTGGATGCCCTGCTAGCATGCTAGCAGGCTAGCATGCTAGCAAGCTCGGGCCGCCAGGCCGTGGACCTCGATTGACGCAACCAGCCACAATCGCGTGTTGTTACAGATGCTACCTGCCAGACCTCATGCATGCTAAAACAGTGCGGCTTTCCAACATCAATAAATATAAACCACAGGCTGAAGGGTAGCAAGCAAGGACCACGCACAGCGTGACAACTCTCGTCTAACCTTATCAACATACAGAGAAGCGCACCTTACGACAACCCCGCAGCCCGCTACCTCGCCACAACTCTCAGCGCTCCAACCGGCACAAGCAGCTGCGGGGGCGCTGGCAGCTGGCGCGCGCGTCAGCTGTCCGCGCGCAGCAGGAACGACTCCTGCTCCAGGGCGCAGGATGGCCCGTTCGGCGCGCGCAGGCCGCGTATCGCGTACTCATACAGGATGCCCTCCGCGGTGGCAACCAGCACTGCTACCTGCGCCGCAAGGCCGCATACTAGGGTTGAGGATAGAGCTCCATAAGCCAGGCAGCACACTTGATACACGTACAAGCCGCCATCTGCTGAGGCCACCCGCGCAGCTGCCGTCTGTGGACGCCACCAGCGCAGCCCCCTGCGCCGCACGGCCGTATGCCAGGACCATAGCAGGCGCCGTCAGACCTTTAAGCCTGCCACACTATGGGGCTACATGGCAGGCTCCGCAACGCTCCACGCGTGAGAGAAGGGTGTTGCAAGCACGATCACAAGTGACGGCACGCGATAAGTGGGACCTGGCAAAGTCCTTGCCGGCGCAGGGCTGCGTCCTGCGCGCCTGCCGCGGCATGGGGCGCCGGCTGCATGCATGTGCAGCACGTCCTGCAGCACTTGCATGCCGCAGAAAGCTGTAGCCGCCGAAGCATACGCGCCTGAGGCCAGGCAGCGCATGACTGGAAGTTCGCAGAGCCGTAACAAGTCGGGCAAGCTTCACCAGCTTCGCCGAAGCAAACCAGTCAAGTCGGGGGGCCACCTCGCCGGTGTCGCCGCCGCCGCCGCTGGCCCCGCCGCCGTCCTCGCCGCCGCCGGCGCTGTGGCGCGTGCCCGCATGGATCGTGCAGATGGCTGGCACGCCCTGCCGCCGCACGATCAAGTAGGTCGACCGACCTCCTCAGTTGCAGCTACAGTCAGGGTCAATGCAGAACAAGTTCGGGAGCGCAACAACAAACTCAGTTCATGCTCCTCACAGGTGGCCGAAATGCGCACAGGCGCGCAGTAGGCCAGCCTTGCGCGGAGGGGCTGTGCCTGGCAGGGCAGCCGCAGCGTGGCGCAGCAGCGCGGCAGGTCCATCGAGTCGCCGACCGCCTGCCCGAACGGCATGACCGACGCCAGGATCCCGGAGGCTGCTGCCACAGCCGGCGACCTGTACCATGTCTGTCGGGTCGGGCGGAGCGGCAGGCAGGACAGCCGGCAGGGCAGCCGGCAGACATGGCCGCCCGCCGCCAGCCGCCGCCAGGCATGCTCCGGCGCACACGACAGCAGAAGTCGCAGCAAGAAAGGGCGCTCCGAGCAGAGATAAAAGTACGGAATCAGCAAAGCCAAACACCTTGACAACTGCATTCACTGCGCGTTGGGCATGTACAGGGCACGCCGGACCTGTGGGCAACCTGACAGGGGTTGCGCCTCCAGCAGGGCTGCAGGCCCATACCGAGGACACACGTGATCGGGGGCGGCGCAGGCGGCGCACCGCTCGTGCTCCTCCAGCCGGAACAGGTGCACGGTGCCATGGCCTGAGGCCGCGCACAGCAGCGCCGGCCGCACCGCAGCCGGGCTGAATGCGAGCGAGTGGATTGTGGCGGGGCGCGTGCCGCGCCTGAACGCGTACGCCTGCGGCCCCCGCGGCCACGCTGTCGGCGCCCGCTGCTTGCGGCGGGCTGCGGGGCGTGCGCGCGCACGCCATTGCGAGGGGCTCATACTCGGTCGCTTGCGCGTCGATGCCGTGATCACTGCAGGAGCCTGGTGGGCTGCGCCCCACAGCGCTTGGGCAGTCCTCCCTGACTCTTACCGCTGTGCACCGAGCAAGCCCAATGGGATCACATAGCATACCTGTCTGCATGCCTGACCTCTGCTACACTTGAACACCTAAAAGCAGCACCTGGTGCACCGTTGCAGCATTCATGCTGCGCAGCGTAGCTGCAAGGCAAGCAAATGCTCTTTCTTTGCTCCTCAGGCATCGCAAGGCAGGAAACGCAGCCTCGACGCGCAGTCCCTGCCTGTTCAGCCAGGCGCGCCTTTGCGGTGGCCGGCATGCGGTGCACCCTGAGCACGGTGCCCTTGGACGACGCGGAGGCCAGCAGCGTGCCGTCATGGTTCCATGCGAGCGCCACCTGCGCGCGGCGCAGGCCGTGGGCGCACGCATGACTGGGTGCGTTAGGGTAGGGTTGGGGTTGAGGGCCCAGCAACGTGCCGCCATGCGCGGCACAGGCCGTGGGCGCATGCATGGCGGGGTGCTGTTGCCATGCAGACCAGCCGCTGTGCGTCTTCTGCTGGCACGGCGTCACCTCCCGTCACCCATGCGCGGCAGCCCTTCGTGTCGGCAGCAAGCCATGCAGAGGCGCTGGCCAGCGTGGGGTGAGCAGGCCGCGGGCGCCAGGTGCGCCAGGCAGGTTGCATGCGCGGCCAGCTCGCACACACACTGGCAGGCACCTGGCAACCACGGTGTGAGCCGGAGCACTGGGCATGGCCTTCAGAACTAGCCGCGCGCGCGGGCGCGCACCACATGCGCCCGGTGCGCGACAACCTCGCTGAGCACGCCGCCGCCGCTGCCGGCCAGCAGGTTGTGGATGCGCAGCGCGCCGCCGGCCGCGGAGGACGGCAACGCGAGCAGGCACGGCTGCGCGCAGACCGTGAGCGCGCACACGCCGCGCGCGTTCGGCGCCGTGTCCAGCGTCTCCAGCAGCTCCAGCGACTCCAGCGCGTGCACGTGCGCGCGGCGCTCCAGCACGACCACCAGCCTGCCCCACAGAGCGCGTCTGCTGTTTAAACTTGTTGTTGGAGCACCGATGTTGTCCCCTGACTCGCGAGGAAGTTCTGCAGCCCTGTGCTGACCAGCCTCACCCGCAGCTCCCACTGCAAGACGCAGCGCACAGCAGAGAGGTAGAGCCTCGCGCATAACCTCTCAGGAACCACTTAAACTGGCGACGCCAAGGCGGGACGCGTGAGCACTGCGCCTCGCGCGCGGCCGCACCGTTTCCTGTTCATCTGAACCGCCAGGACCGACGAAGGGAAGGCGAGGTCTGATATGGAGGTCTGCTTATTGCTATTCCACAGACAGAGCTTCCGCGGAGTGAGCACCGGCTGCTCTCCTGCGTAGTGGAGGGCACACAACTCAGACCACAGGTGCAATACCAGCCGTGTGCACAAGCAGCTCAAGACGCGCCATCACCGCTGGTGTGCTTTGCGCAACAAGTAGCACCGCAACGCTTCACAGCGCACCTGCTCCAACCCATCCAAGAAGGCTCGTGCAGAAAAGTTGCTCGCATATGCTGCAGCAGGAGCGGCAGAGCTCAGCACGCTGCGTTTGCATGCAGCGCACAGCAAGGCTAGACTTCGCACCTCACGGCGCCCAAGTCTGCTGTGTAGCACAGTTTGTGCGTGTCAATGCTGTATATCTTTATGCCGCTCGAGTCTGCGATAGTTATGCACGACGAGTCCTGGTTGAAGTTCAGATACAATATACCAAGTGAGGACTTTGGATTGTGCAGTGGCATAGCTGGAACCGAGCGGCAGCGCACGCCCACACATGAGCACCTGTGTTGCAGTTCGTTTGTGCGAGGCTGTGACAGCTGACTCGAGCCAGGCACTTGGCGGGTCTATTGACAGACCTTGAGCAAACTTAATTGATTCCACTGGTGTATTTTCTTTACAATAAACTGATCGGCTGACATAACCTCTTGAAGGGATGGCCAGCATGGCATGCCTGCACAGCGAACACATGCCTTCAATGCACGGCAGTATCCTCACGTGACAGCCACCCGTGAAACAAATGGACCCCAGTGCTGGACAACAGGCCCCGCTCGTGTTCACAGCTCGCATCGGACCCCCAAGCCACAGGCGACGCTCAATGAATGCTTGCCATATACTGCATCGCCACGTGGCTCACCATGGCCATGGCCACCTCGACACACTGACGGACCCTGCTACGAGGGCCCTGGACTCAAAAGCTGACTCAGCGCGCAGAGGCGCTCGGCACTGGCGGCGGCCGTCAGCCGTCTGCCTTCCTCCCAAAGCTGAAGAGGTTCTTGAACGCCCTGCGTTGCGCATGAGCTTGCTGGGTGACACACACGCGCGGCTGTATTTCTTCGTCCACGCTGCAAGCGTAAGGACACTGTCTGGAGCAGCCAAGCACCATGCATGCATCCTGGCTGCTCCCATGCACATCCCCGATCTGGGTCCGCCCATGCACACCCCGATCATACTGTCACGCCCTGGCTTGTCACAGGCATCTCGATGTGGATGCAAGGCTTCTTACGAGTATATCACACACACAACTTCGTCCGGCAGGGGCCGCACTTGACGGCCATGTCGTTGAACACGGGCTCGTCGTAGCGGTCGATGAGCTCCTTGAACTTGGGCGACGTGCGCAGCGTCTCCAGGTTGGGGTCGGACCGGATCTTGCTGTACTGCTCGAACCCGGAGTTCATGGCCGTCTCCAGCGCCTCCAGGCCCGCATCGACCTGCACAGACCGCTCTCCTTACACTTGCGATGTGGAGTGGCAATGTGCGATATGGAGTAACCTCGCCCGGGCCCGTCGACGCATGTGGGGCGTGGGGCCGACAAAGAGAATTGAACACCGCGCTGCGCGCTACCCGCAGCCAGAAGGAAGTCGCCCGGCGCCGCAAGCGCCGCGGGAGGGCGGGGCGCCCGACCGCGCGCCGCGGCCGCCCACCAAGACCGCCAGCAGGCAGCGCACGGCGCTCCGGCGCCTCCCGGCGCTCTGAGCGTCGGTGAAGCTTTGACGCCGGCGCGGGCCGCGCCTGGTTGATGCTGGAGTAGCAGCACGCGACGTTGTAGTGCGACACGCGGAAGATCTGCGTCACGCGGCTGAAGTTGTCGCCCAGGTACTTCTTGGGCTCCATGCTGATGACCTCCTCAAAGTCGATCAGCGCCTGCGCGGCGCGCCCCGCGCTCGCGCGCGGCTGCCGGGCCCGTGCGGCGCGCCCGCCCCCGCTCGCTAATGTCGGGCGCGCGGCGCAGGGCGGGACAGGCTTAGCAACCCTTGTAGGGTTCCAGACCGCCTCGCGAGGCTGGCTGACGGGCGGCGGCATGCTCCGCACGCCCGGCGTCGCCGCGCCGCCCTTGCCACATCAGACTTTCAACTGTCAAGGCACTGTGCTTGCCGAGCGCTGGCAGGCTTCCGGCTGCACCGCGCGGGGGGGGCTCAGCCGGGGCGCCAGCGCACCCCCTCGATGTCGCTGGCCTTGAACTTGGCCAGCGCCTGGTCGAACAGGCCGCGGCGGCGCTCCTCGGCCTCCTTGCGCGCAAAGTAGTTCGCCTGCTGCTTCTCCTTGGTGCCCACGCCGTAGTTGCCGCCGCCGCGCTCCGCCTTGAACTGCTTCTCGATGTCCGACATCTCCTGCTCCTGCGCGCGCGCGCGGCCAGGCGCGGGCCTCGGCGCCCCGCCGCACCAAGCGCCTGCGGCATCTGGGCTCCCAGCTGCGCACCGCGCTCCCCACCTGTGGGGCGTGCTCCTCAACACAGGCGGCGGTCGTAGGTTCCACAGCCCGGCCAGATTCAGTGCGGGCAGGGGAAGGGAGGCATCGCTCGGCCCGGCAGCCGGCTGGGCGCGGCGGGCGCGCGGGCGGCGGTGCGCGGCGGGCGCGCGCCACAAACGAGCTGAGGTCGCCGAAGTTGCGCTTGAGCTTCATGTAGACCTGCCCGTTGCGTGTCTTGATCGCGTACATCACCTGCCCAAAGTTCTTCGCCTGCCACACGTCCGTGCCGAACGACGCGCTCACCGCCACGATCTGGTCCCCCGGCTGCGCGCGCGCGCGGGCAGCCGCCGCGTCAGACGCGCAGCTCCTGCTGCCGCTCAGCCTCGCTCCTATTAGTTCAGGACATCACTGCGGCGGGTCTCTCTCCGTGTTGGTGGTATGCCGCTCTGTCCGCAGCCTCAGCCTCCTCCACATGTCCGTGCGAAGCGTGCATTTGTGACGGCGCTCTCCCTAGGAAAGCCTGCTTGGCCGAGGCAGCGCGGGCCGTGTGTGCAGCTATCTAAAGGGTCAGGAAAGGCCAGGGCTTGCCGCGCACCTCGATGCTGGGGTCTGTGCTGCCGATCTTTTCGTCGGAGCGCACGACGTACGCGCCGCCGTCGTTGCCGCGGCTGAACCGCACGCCGAGCGGCTTGTCTAGGTAGACCTGCGCGCACGGGTGTCTGCAGCTTGTTTTTCTGAGCCTGCCACTGTCCTGTAGGTCTGGCTGCCGCAGCGCCCGCTGGGCTGGTTGCCAGATCCGGCCTTGGCCTAATGGCCGACTCACCAAGACGCCTGTGCGGTTCAGCACTGAAACTCGTTCAAGCCCTGCCTGTGTCCACCCCTCGCCGGCAGGCCCAGGCCTGGCAGCGCCGGTAAGCCCAGGCCTGGCAGCATTGACACAGCCACAGCCCACATCCAGGCTTGACCAGGCGCATCCGCGCTTCTGCATCCACGCGTCAGCGCTAGAGCACAGCCTGGAGCAGTGGCAGGCCCCAGCAATCAGCGGCGCTTGCCTCATAGTACTCGTCCGCGCCCGCCTGCGTCGCCGCGGGCGCGCCCTGCTGCTCCTTCACCTCCGCAGCAAGCGCCACCACCTGGCGTGCCTGCAGGAGCAGACGTCCTTTTATGCTGTCAGAGTGGTCACTGATGCGTGGCAACGTGCATGCTTGCAGGTTCACCAATGGTCTGGTTATGGGGAATGCTAGGACAGCATGTGCGTGCACATGCGGGAGCACAGTCATACACAGCTGTTCCGCGTACATAAAAAGTCAGAACGGCACTGGAGCACCTGGTGTCTCCTGGCGGGTCGTGCTCCGAACGCTCCTGCCTGGCCGCATGGCCTGCATTGCAAGCGTTTCATTTGTAAGCGCTTGTGCGATAAGCATGCTGCACAATGCACATGGGTGCGGGCCCGCACCTGGATGTGGACAGCTGCGGCGCAGGCTCTGCCCTGGCACACCTGGCGGCCTCGCGGCAGCAGGCTGGCCTGTGCTTGGGAGTGTGCAGGGACGCCTGCATCGCGCGAGATCGCTGCAGGCAGAACTGAAGGAAAGGGTGAAAGTGAGCCACAGCTATGACTGACCCTCGCGCTCACCCTCTGATGCTCTGGCCTTTCAAACATCGGACCAGAGCTGTCCTTGGGGAGGCTGGCGCCCGGAGGACCGCTGCAGCACTTGACAGGCGCCTGTCCACCGTGCCTGCGTGCGCAGCAGCGTCCAAGCCAGCAGCTGCATGCGCCAGTGTGCGCGCGCGCCGGCGGGGAGATGAACCAGGATGGCAGGACGCGAGAGGAGCAGCTGCGCGATTGGAAGGCGCGGCGTGCGGCCCGGCCCCAGGCGCAGACCGGCGTCGCCGGAGGGCCCCGGCCTGCCAAGCCGCCCGCGCCTGCCAAGCCGCACGGCGAGGCAGCGAGCCGGGAGGCCGAGCGGCGCGCCCTCGCGCCTGCCGGGCCGCACAGCGGCGCGCCGGGCAAGGAGAACGCGCGCTGGGCGGCGGTGCCGGATGCAGCGGCGGCGCCCGCAAAGCCGGGAAGCGCTGTGCCCGGCAGGGGCGGCGATCGTGCGTCGCCAGCGCCTGCCGCACCGCCCGTGGCAGGCAAGCCCGTGCGGGAGGCGGCAGGTGCAGAGGGGTCGGGCCGTCCGCTGGCGCCCGCCGCGGCCCCCCCGCCAGGTGCGCCGGGCAGCCTGCGCAAGCCGGCGCTGTCGCCGACAAGCGGCCGGCGCATGGAGAGCTCCTACTCCGCGCTGCTGGGCCGCTTTGAGACGCTGAAGCGCGAGAGCCTGCGCGCGCCGCCGCCGCCGCCGCCTGCAGCGCTCGCATCCGCGAGCGCCGCGGGGGCCGCGAGTGCCGGCGGCGCCACCGCTCCAGCCGCGCCGGCGTGTCTGCAGGCGCTGTGCCCGCACGGCGGGCATACGCCAGGCCAGGCGGGCGCTCCCCCAGGCCCAGAGGCCGCGCACGGCCCCCAGCGAGGCTCGCCGGACCGGCCCGCGCCCACGTCGCTGCCGGCGATCGCCGCCGCGGCGGCGCGTGACAGCGTGGCGCTCATCGCCGCCGCAGACCCCGCGCCGGCCGCGCGCGCTGTTTCGCCTCCGGGCACTGCGCGCGCGTTTGTCGGCGCGCCGCGCCGCCCGGAGCCTGCGGAGGGCCGCGGCCCAGAGGCGCCGCCGCCGTCGCCGCGCGCAGCCGCGGCGGCCAGCCCGCGCGCGCCGCAGCCTGAGTTTGAGCCGGGCGGGCGCTGGGAGGCGCCAAGCCTGGCGCAGGCCGCGCGCGAGCTGTTCGGCGAGCCCGGCTTCGCGGAGCAGTGCGAGCGCGGGCTGACCATGCAGCTGCGGCGCACCAAGGACGGCGCGACCGCGGAGTCGCGCATCGCCGAGCTGGCGGGCGCGCCCCGGCGCCCCGCGCCTGCGTCGCTTTGCGCCAGGCGCCGCTGCGCCACGCACATGGCAGCTGCGTGCTTGTGCAGGACGTTGCAGGGCATGTGCGCTGGCAGACGGGCCGTGCAGGTTGGGAAGGCCAGAACTCGGTTCCCCTGTGGGCGGCGCACCGCGGCTCCAGCAAGCTGACAGACATCTTCACCACTGTGCGTGCACAAGTGCCGCTGCGGTTGCGCGCAGGCCTGGTGAAGCTGCTGCGCCGCTGCCTGACGCAGCTGACCGCGCGCGCGCGCTCCTACGTGGACACCTGCGTCCGCTTCGAGAAGGAGGCAGCGATGCAGGCGCGCCGATCGCGCGCCGGCAGCGCGCCCTGTG
>JAABUH010004839.1_pt1 | contig 10756 bp, 18 predicted proteins | sample 5559121 | NCBI WGS metagenome assembly JAABUH01 (sample SAMN10711871, study PRJNA513364) | rock metagenome | isolation source: Antarctica rocks | place: Antarctica: Victoria Land, Battleship Promontory nord | collected 2015-12-28 | reverse complement strand
CCTGCGGTGGCGCGGCCGCCGCGGCCGCCTGCGCCTGTGCGGGCGGCGCAGGCGCGGCAGCGCCCGGTCTGTGGTCAGGCCATGCCGCAGCCGGGTGCGGCTGCGCCGGCCAGCCCGCGGCGGCCTGGCTGGGCGGCGCCTGCGCGGCGTAGGACGGCGCCGGCGGGTAGCCGCCCTGTCGCAATGGCAGCCACTCTTCAGGCTTGGTTGGCTGCGCCTGGCGGACACACGTGTTTAAATGCGCATCAAGGACAAGCGCATGCAGGCGGACCACTCCAGCGCGCCCCGCAAGGCACCCACGTCCGCCTGCGTCTGCACGTCCAAGTGACGCCCGTGGCGCGTAGTGCACAGCACGCACGTCTCCACACTGCCTTTTACGGACCAGCCCTCGCCGCGGCGCGCGCACCTGCTGGCCATGCGGCGCGTACGCCGCGTGCGGCCCTGCGCCAGCGCGCACGCCCGCCTGTGCGCCTGCCGCCTCTGCCTGCGCCCAGCTGGGTGCCGGGACGGAGCCGCCCGCGCTGGCGGGCCGCTGCTCCGAGCCAGGCGGCGGCGCGTAGCCAGGCGGCGGCGCATAGCCAGGCGGCGGCGCATAGCCAGGCTGCAGCGCGGCCGCATGCGGCGGGACAGCGTGCGCGGCGTGCCCCTGCGGCGCTGGCGGCAGCGGTGGCGGTGATGCAATGCCGCCGCCGTTCAGCGCCGCTTGAGCCGCTGCCACGCGCTGCTCATAGTACCGGTACTCGGCCGAGTCCATGTTGAAGAGGAACCTGTGGGAGGTACACCGTAGGATGACAAACAACTTGCCTGGCAAGCGTGCTATCCAGCACATGCTAGAAGTTGCACTAGCCTTGTAGCACCAGCTAACGCATGGACAGAAGTGGCGCAGGATGCGCGCAGCGGCGCGCGCCGGAAGGGCCCGTCCGCCGGGTTGCGCTGGCGCGTAACCTCCTCAAAGCTGCGCCCGTTCTTGGCCACAAACTCGGCCAGCTTGTCGGCCACCTTGCGCACGTCGCCGTCGTCCGGCGCCGGCGGCGGGGCCGACGGGCTGGAGCCGGCTGGCGCGCGCGGGGCTCAGGGGCCCTTGTCAGCCCGGGGCGGGCCAGGCGTGGGTGCCGCCGCTTGCTTGCAACATGCTCTGTGTCTTTCGGAGCCGATGCGCTCCTTGCGTGCAGCCTTTGAGGACACAGCAGCAGAACTGCGTAGACTGCAGGCTGGAAAGCACGTCAAGGGCCGTAAAGCCTTCACAAGCAGGACCTGGAGTAGGCCCGGTGCGCTGCCGCTTGGCATCCTGCGCCGCGCCCGGCGCTGACGCGCCGTCCGCTTCGTCGTCGCTGCTGTCGGCCGCCGAGAATACGGCCGCGGGCTTTGCGGCGCGGGGCGCGGCCCTGAGACCGAACGACAGCCGGCCGGGCGCGCCGCGCTTGGGGTTGGAGCCCAGCGAAAATGAAAGGCCCTTGTCGGCCATCCCACTGGCACGGAGTCACCGGGTGCCGTACGCACAGCTAGGAGGGGCTCTCTGTGAAATTCTGGACGCAGCAACTCTCTGGGGCTGTATTACAGCTTAAGCGATCAAGAAAGAGGGGCGTTGAGGAGAGGGGGATGTCTTCATCCGATGCACATTGACTGCATGGGAAGGCCTTGCCTGCTGTGCACCCAGAACACGGGCTCAAGTGCTGTGTAAGATGCACTACATCAGTTGTTCCCACCACTTGTGTTTTACACTGCTTCAACACACCTGATCATAGCAATGGTCCGGGACGACACATCGCGAACACTGCATGCCAGGGCAGACTGCCCTGGGCAGTCCTCTCAGCTCACACCTACACATCTATCGTCGAAGCGATTTATCATTGCAACATGAGCTGAGAGCACCAGCAACACTGATGTTAAGTGCAGTAACAGCCAAGCGGAGTGCACGGGCTCCAAGCACGTGGGGGCCAGCAACGACGCCAAGGGCCAACGCATGCAAAATCAAGACAGGCTGCGTGCAGCACACTCACACCTCCCGTTCAAGGTGGGATGATAGCAGCATGGCAACCGCACCTGTTGCAACGCTTCATGCCAGGCCCACAGCGTATGTGCGTACATGGCACATAGGGTACAGAAAGAACGCAGACAAATGCCAACCATGACATGCAACACAGGGATGAGATTAGACTTGAACTCATTGCTAGCATGGCCATATGGCCTGTTCATTATTGCACACTCACAGCATACACAACGACAGCCAGCTGCACCCAAATCGCATAAGTGGCGGCCCCGCGGACCAGTCTATCGCTCCCGCACTACCAAGCAGTGGGTCACGCTTTCTTTCGTCGCTACACGCGCCCCGACGCGCGCGGCAGCGCGGCGCTCCCAGGGCAACCACATAGGCGGCGCGCTCCTGGACTTGTGAGCCCCGCAGCCCATGGCGCGGGTCCGGCTACACGCGCGCGGGCGCGCGCGGCGGCGCGGGGCCCCAGGGCACCATGGCTGCGCGCTCCAGGCCGCGCACGGCCGCATCGCTGGCGGCCGGCGCGCGCCGCGGCACGCTGCTGGGTTTGGGCTCCAGCAGGATCAGCTGCGTGCGGCCGTCGTTCCAGCGCCTGCCGCACGCGATCACAGTGAGGGTCTACCCAAGGACAGAGCACGCTGCAGGCCTTGCGCCAGGCACGACAGGATGAGCGGCGCGAGCGCTTCTCCGTGCCACGCCCGACCTCGAAAGCAGGCTCAGCGGCGCTTAGCGCGCTGATAGCCTCCGCCTGACTCCTCTAACATGTTGACGATTGAACATGCAGGCGACCCTGCCACCACCTCCATGCCTCTTGAGCCTTAAATTTAGACTGTGCAAAGCTACAGAGCAGCCTGCAAGCTCTCCCTCACAGTGCGAATGCTGGCACCGTCAGGCAGAGAGGATGCAGGGTTTCCAGAGCGGCGGTCCGCACCGCTTCTTCGCGCGCTCCTCCATGCCCTCCGGGTTGATGATGAAGTCGATGGGCTTGGAGCTGCGGTCAGGTACATGGTAGTAGCCGTACAGGACGCGGCCCACAGATGCTGCGCGCGCCTGCAGCCCAACTGATGACTTCAGGTGCAAGTTGCTGTCAAGCGCACGCGCTTCCATGCAGCACGTGCTCTGCGCATGCCATAAAGTTGGTCCGCAGACGTGACGGGTGGAACCACCGCATGTGTTGCTGAGATGTGCCGGTGCAAAATGGACGGCATGCTGTGGACCACGGATGCAAGGCCATGGCTTGTGTATGTAGGAGGCCCGCACCATGAGCTGCCAGTAGGTGAGCTCCTCGCCCTCGCCGCACAGCGCTGCCGCAGCCTGCACTGACAGCTCGCATGTGTCCCCCATCTGCGCAGCGGCACGAGCTGCATCAGAACGCTGAGACTGCACGATGCGCACTGCACAACCTCAGTGTGCCACGTGCGGGTACATGGCAGCAACGTTCCTAGCTGACATGTTGCACAGGTTTGTGAAATCTCTGACTTGCGCGGAAAGGATATGCGCAGTCAAGTGTGAAGCTTGTCTTCATGTGAGATGCATGGAAAGCGGCAGGTGCCCTGCGTGTGATCTGTGTGATTTCGTACCAACGCACAGGGGGCCACGCGCGCCTGCGCATACACCATGATGAGGCGCGGGTTGTACAGCGCGGCAGTCAGCAGCTTGCCGCTGTAGCTGGTCATGTTGACGCTGATGCCGATCGGCAGCCGGTAGCGGTCCTCGAAGCGCGTCTGCCCCTCCGCCGCCACCTTCTCCGCGATGATGTTGATGTCCGGGTAACCATCATCCTGCGCGTGCTTGGCTTTAAGTGGAAAAACATCCACCCTACCACTCACATGCCAAGACCACACCGGCGGTAAGCTGTGATTGGCAGCCCGGGAGGGGAATGGCACAGCGGCCTTGCATGCTTTAAAGCATGTCTGGCGGTGCTGTGCACTTGCACAGCAGGTAAGGTGCAGTGCTAACATTAAACTCGGTCCAGTAACCATGTTCAAGATGCATACACCGCTCTTCATTCAGGTCCTCATGCAGGCTGACAGTGACGACAATGACGGGACAAAATCGCATCGAGCACCTGCAGAGCCTTCCGCAGATGCAGCTGCACCAACAGTATCAGCGACTCCAGGCGGAGCACATCACGGCGCTCGTCCAAGCCTTGGATGCCATTCGTGTCGTCCAGGTCTGCGTATCAGTCAGCAACTTGGACACTTACGCTGCACATGCACATACTCGGTGCACAATTTCCTGCGGCAGTGGCTAGCTAAACTGTGGAATTGCATGTGTTTGTATGGAGTGAGCATGTCACAAAATCAGCATGCTGGGCGAGCACACCTGGATCCACCCAGCTCTGGTCACATAGAATGATGGCCGTCGTGTACCTACGACGTGCAGACTCCACCTCACTCATTTGCATGATATTTGAGCGTCCTTTTGCACCAGCATGAGCGCATACAGCCTCATACAAGGAGATTGGTCCTCTGGCACATAGTGTGAGGTTCACACGCCATACAGCTCAAGATGTGAGCGAGCAACAGCTTGGGGGTAGCCTCGCTGCAAGTCCGTCAGGCTTGTTTGAATTAGCATGTGTGAACAGCAGTGTCCAGAAAGCAGGCTTGTCTGCCCCGAGTGCGCACTGGGTGACGTCCAGGCAGCTGGTCATCTCGTCGGCCTCCAGCGGGTTGCCAGCCACATGGCGCAGGTCCAGGCGGCGCAGCATGGAGCGCGCGCGCACGCGCTCCAGCATGCCGTCCGGCGCGCTCGCATGGAACAGCGTCAGGCTGCTCCCCTCTGCGTGTGCACCGCCGCACGCTGAGCGTCTCAACGATGCCTTATACAGTGGCGCAGCTGCGTGGCCAGCAAACCACATGCGAGCCCGACTGCTGCTGTGCTACCGAACCGCCTTGATCACGCTGCAGGCTCCCACACCTGGCACACACCTCTCACCTATGAGCAGGTTTGCACACGAGACAGCAGGGCGTGCAGGTTGCGCTGGCGCTCCTCAACACTCGCATGTCCTGCAGCCCGCCGCCCGTGCCAGCTCGGCGTGCGGCCAACCTGGCAGCGCGGCGGGCCCATGGTCAAGCTCGCGCAGCAGGTCGCCCATGAACGCCTCGCCCGGCCACCCGCAGATGAGCACCGCCTGCGACAGCCGCGCGAGCCAGCATGTGGTTCTAGGCACTTGCTGCTAAGCAATCCAGGAAGCGCAGAAAGGCCGGGACAGAGTGCAGACGAGTGCCAGGGAGCTCAGCAATGCACGTGGGTCTCCTCACGTTCAATATGTCACAAGCTAGGGGAGCACCTCCGGGCCGCAGGAGTCGTCCATGGAGAGCTCCTGCAGCGGCGCGACAAACATGTAGGCTGCCTGGCCGCCTTCGGCGCCCACACGCGCAGCGAGCGCCGGCCGGCCGCCCCCCGGCCGCGCCGCGCGCACGGGGCCGCTGCCGTTTGCGAACGCTGCCTGCCGCACAGGCGGCACTGATAAGCCAGTGAGTGTCTTGCATCGCAGCGGTGCAAGCCTGCGCTGACCTGTAACATTGCCATACTCTGCACAGCGTGCAAAGCTGGATCGGCCAGCAGAGCTGGCCGACACAGTGATTGCAGCGGCGCAGCTGACACACGCAGCGCCTACGATGCTCATCCAGCGCCCCGGTCACTGAGGCGCCTGCAGACGCGGCGTGACCCTGGAGGGGGCAGCTGCGGCTGAAACTGGCAGGGGGTGGCAACGGGCTTGAGATACACACCTGCAGGGCGCGGTCCTCGGGCGTGAGGTCCGGGTCCAGGGTGGACGTCGCGGCGGCCACGACCGCGCCCACGCTGTAGTGCGGGGAGATGGGCGCCTCGGGCATGCTGCTCGAGCGGTAGGTCGCAGGGTCCCAGTCGCCTGCAATGGGACCTCGTGTGATTGGCCTCTTGATTTAATATGGTGAAGCAAGCGTCATGAAATTATATGTGATGGTAGTCTCAGTTGCCCCCGAGCCGGCCGCCGCCCCTCCTAGTGGATTTCCAAATAGACACCCCAAAGAGTGTACGAGGCGGCGCCCACCGCAAGCTGTCAGTTGAGCATAGCTCGTGTCAAGCAAAATGACATACATTTAAACACGGAAGCGCATTCACAGTGACTGCCCACCCCGACACCTGTGCACTGATTGCAGCCCTGTTCCGGCCGCCTGTAATTACTGAGCAAGGTTGCTGCCGATGGGCAGTGCACATATTTCATGAACATCCGGTCACCACAGCACGACTTGGGCACACATGTCACGCCCATGACCACAAGGGATCATGGAAGGACCAAAGGGTGTGCAGCCGACGAGCGATGCATCCCCCTCAGCGGGCGCACCCAGGTCAATGGGCATGGGCGCGGCCAGCGGCTGGCACTCGGACGCCGGCAGCGTCACCGGGCGCGTCATGACCACCTCGTCGTCCGCCGCCAGCACCGTGTCCGCCGCGGGCAGCACCGTGCAGCGCCGCAGCGCCGGCTGCACTAGCCCATACCTGACGCGCCGCCGAATTTCCTGTCGACAGCGTGCTGCGTGCGCCGTGCATCCTAGGCCTTGCACTTGCTTAGGTGGATCCAGGCGAGCACGCACACCGGTGCCCCTTGCCTGGAAGTCATGTTCACTGATGCCATGCTTGTCATCCTTCGCGCCTCATGAACCTCTGGCTGAGAAAAACAGTGCAAAATTGGAATGCATCGAACGCGCTGTGGTTGCGCATCTGAACATGGCAAATCATGGGCCGTAGTATGAGAACTTTACACAGAAAGCAGACGGCACTGACCGCCTGATAAAGGGCGCAGGCGGGGGCGGGGGCCGTACACGGTTGCATGCGGCAGGTAGGCCTGCAGCTCGCTGTATCGCCGGCCCGCAAAGCTTGGGATGCGCTGCAGGTACACCTGCACGGCTTGCGGACGCCCCGTCGCCGCAGGACTGTGCAGCTCGTCACCGAGTGACTCTGGCGTCCAATGGCAAGCGCGCAGGCCCGCGCACGCCCACATGCAGGCCCGCGCACGCCCGTTGACTGCTGGAGCAGCGGGCGCTGCAGGCGCCGGCGAGCGCGGCAGCTCGGGCCCACGCTGCCGCTACGGCGGGGCGCCGCGCCTGCGGCCGCATGGAGAAGTTCCAGACGATGTACGTCACTGCCGCGACCACCGGGTGCTTCACCATCCTGGACAGCCTGGCGCGCGTGGGGACCCACAGGGATGAGGGTGGCAGATAATCTGGCGGGACGACATCGCCCGTAAGCACGCATCAGAGTGCTGCCTTACAGCGCCGGCTGCGGCGGCGCCGTCGGCACGAAGGCGGGCGGGCCGGCCGCCAGGGCTGCACGGAATTGCATTGGCGGCGCGCCGCCGCCCAGGTGGGCGCGGCGCGGGGCGCACCGGCGCGCGTTGAGCTCGCCGGTGTGCAGCGCCATGGTGCGCGCGGAGCAGCTGTACTGCAGCACGCTCAGCGCGTTGGTGGTCTTGACCTCCTGCCGCGCCGGCGCGCGCGGCTCGTGGCGCTGGACAAGCATGGCAGAGTGCGCATGGCGCAAGGCTGGGCCCACTGGGACTTTGTCATGTCTGCGTGATGCGGCTTGGCACATGCCACAACACGCTAGAAGGTTATATACACAAGAACGTGTGTAAAAAACGTATGTACTTAGTGTGTTTGTGCCAAGACCAGTGCGCTGGTCACCGCGGAGCGCGAGCGCACACCACAACGATGCGGGCAGTGCTCTGCTCGGGCGCGGACTGCATGATCTCGTCCAGCAGCACCGCCGCACGGATGGCCTCCGCATCAGCCTCCACAGGGCTCCTGCAGGGCGGCGGCACACGCTGTGACCTGAACCCGCGCTGGCGTCCTGAAGCCTGGGCCTGCCGCCAGCAGTTCCAACACATGCCAGACCCTGAAGTTTGCCCCCAAAATCAGCTGCCACGCCACGCCTGTTCCATGCCAACACACAGAGAGGGGCACGCCGCCCCCACCAGCACCAGCGGTCACCGGGACTGCCGCCGTCTGAGTCAGCGCACCGGGAGGAGTCGGACACTATCACAGTCGCCGCGGCGCTCGCTGCCGCGACCTTGCGCAGGTCCGCAGGCACCAGCGGCGACCCCTGCACGCCGCCGCACGTCTTTGCACTGCCCCGCATGACACCAGATGGATCCAAGCGTGAGCCTGCCGTGCACGGTCGTCTGCACCGCATCGCTCGCAGCGCACACGGCTGCGCTACACCTTGCACAGCAGCTGCGGAAGAGAGGAGCGCATTGGACATGCTCTGCATGCATGCTCTGCGCCCCGTCCAAAGCGCGAGGCGGGGGCAGCCTCTGGCGCGCGCGCGCGCCGGCGCGCGCCTGGCGGAACACCAGCTGCGAGCCGAAGCGCTGCGCCGGCGGCAGGATGCGGCGGAAGAGCGCCTCCAGCTCTAGCTTGGCGCGCTGCGTCATGACCACGATCACGCGGCCGCCCTCGGCCTCGTACGCGTGGCACAGCTGCGAGACCACCTTCTGCACGACCTCCAGGTCGCGCTGGCTGTCGCACCAGCCCAGCAGCAGCAACTGCGCGCGCGGCCGGCGCCGGCGGTCAGGCGCGCCCGCCGCACAGCAGCCACCTGCTGCACAGCAGCCACCCGCTCCTCGCTCAGCTGTTTCACCGCACATCGCGCTGCCGGGGACTCCGTCCCCGTGCTGATGTTTGCTGCGGCCTGGGGCGACGCGCTGGCCGGGCGCCGATGCCGGCCGCGCGCATCGCAGTGGCAGGGCCGAGAGGTTGGACCTGCGGCACGGCAGGGGTGCCCGAGGTGGGGGGCGCACGTGGCCCTTCTCGAATACGCGGCTGCCGCGCTTCACGTTGTCGTCAAGCACCTGCGGCCCGTGCAGTGTCGGTCAAGGCTCACCCGCGCCGCTCTGCAAAGCTGTGGCCGCTGACTGCTGTGGCATGCTGCATGCGCGCTTCATGTCAGCCCTCACTGGTTCTATACACTGGCGTACAACCAGGCACACACAAGCAGACACGCAGGGAGGTGTCGCTGCATGCGCGCCCAGCAGCTGCAGCGCGGGCGCCGCGGCCGCGCGCGCCTGCAGCACGACCTGCTCGATGAGCGCCAGGACCAGCGCGAACGCGGCCAGGCCGCCCACGGCCACGCCGACGCTGAACACCTGCTGCGCCGCGCCCGCCGACTCGTCCGCCAGGTCCTGCCCGAACACGACCGTGAGCACCTGCGCGCGCGCGCGCCAGGCCGTGTGAGCCACGGGCGCGGCCGGCGCGCGCTCGCTGCGCCGCGCGCCCTTCTCTGGGCACTGCCCGCTTTCCGGCACGTCAGCATGCGCACGCTGTCGGTTGTGGGGCGCTCGGCATGAGCCTGTAGCAATGCTAGTGCCAGGCACGGTGCTGCAGCCGTAGGGTTGCAGGGCAGCTACCCCCCTCGACATACACTTTAACAAAGCATGAAGAGAGTGTGATGCCAATGACTCCCTGGAGCGTTGGCCGCCCCACTGCGCACATCAGCTGAAGCAGACAGCTGGTGGTGTGAACGATCGGCGTTGCGAAAGGGCTGCGGCCCTGCCCAGCGCGCTGCGCTCGGCCGGCGGCAGCCGGGCGAGGCGCGCGCCTCATAGATGCTGAGCCAGAAGGGCTTGGGCCCGGCGCGCGGCGAGGTGGTGTCCAGCGCGTCCACGACGGACGACTTTATCCAGCCGAACAGCGTGATGACTGTGAGGTTGACGACCAGCACGAGCTGCAGGTCCGACCACGTGTCCTGCCTGCGCATGGCCGCGGGGGTGAACTGCAGAAGCCCCTGCTGCCCAACGCAGTGGCTCAGCCATACTGTAGTGACGCGTGCCAAGCCACACACCTTTACACAAAGGTCGTGTCCTGTTTGCCGGTGCGAGCATAAGGAACCAACACTGCGCTGTCTGAAAAGCACGACAGTGCCGCTTGAGTACCAGCTCTACATAAGCGCTGGCAAGGTGGGACCACAACTGTGCTACGTCCATTGTTGGGCGGTCAGGCTCAGCGTGTTAGAATACCTCCGCTCCCCAAAGTGCAGGGCTGGGCTCTATGCGCTGTCTCCGCCGGGCGCTGCAGCACAGCGAGCAGCCCGCGCCTCCAACAGAAGTAGCGGTAGGCCAGCTTCTCCCGCATCTCGTTCCAGCGCCAGCGCTGCATGCGCTGCCACGGGCTGCCCCTCGGCGCCACCGCCTGTGGTGATGGCAGACTGAACGCGTCCACCCAGTCCTCCTGCTCAGAGATGCGCACGCTGTCCGACCTGCAAGACAGAGTCAATGTGGTTGGTCACGCGCCGGTTGCCATATCACACAGTTGGCGCCGCGGCGCGCCGGCGCGCGTCCTAGGTTTTGCATCAACTTGCCGCGGTGCACAGCAGCGAAAGCACAAGCAAGCAGGGGGGATGAGGACCACACCACGCTGACCACTCGTCATAGCTGTGCAGCTCCGCGTCAGGCTTGTCTGTGTCGGGGACCCCGTCCTCGGCGGTCGCCCGTGCCCGCCTGCTGCGCCTCTGCTGCCTGTAAACAGGTACCCGCTGGTAGAGGCAGGCCCGGCTGCGTGGAGGCGCTGTGTTGCAGCCCAACAGCGTCTGCCTCGCTCCGGCGCGCCCAGCTGGTGCGCGCATTGGCTGATGGTAAAAGATGGCTCACATGCCTGCTGTGTGTGGCAGATAAGCACAGTGCGACCTAGAAGAGGAGAGCTAGGCAGTCAATAATACATTGCCGGCATGTGAAGTTGGCAATATACAGATGAAGATGGTCCAGGTCACAAGTGCGGGCGCCCT
>JAABUH010004837.1_pt1 | contig 10756 bp, 11 predicted proteins | sample 5559121 | NCBI WGS metagenome assembly JAABUH01 (sample SAMN10711871, study PRJNA513364) | rock metagenome | isolation source: Antarctica rocks | place: Antarctica: Victoria Land, Battleship Promontory nord | collected 2015-12-28 | reverse complement strand
GCAGCACAGGCTCACCTGAAACTCAAGGGTGATAAGAAGCTCCTCTGTAGGATGCCAGTGCGAAGAAGAAGAGTGTCTTCCCTCTGATTCAGTTGACAGCGTAGTCTTGCAAGAGCATGTGTGCAGCTTTCATGTCTGCAGGACGACCGGTGGTCCTGAGTGCCTATGCAACAAGCCAAAGATCTCTAGATATGATACATGTCAATGTGTCTTGCGACGCATGATGGCAACACTGCTAGCATGATCAGTGCTGCTTTGTGACGGCACTGATCATGCTGTTTTGTGACGGCCATGTCACTTTGGAGTGATCAGCTGAGACTGTTACCAAGGTTGCATTGCGCAAGCAAGAATGATCATGTCCAAGTGATTGTTTCACAGTGTTGACAGGTAAGTAGCAGGAGTTCAAGAACATGCTGTACAGCTCACAGCTTGCATAGCTTGCCTGTGTGGCTAAAGCCCAGCTCATTCTGGCACAATGTTGTTTGGCACTCCAGCAACAAGCAAAGCGCAGACCAGCCTGCCTCTAGGCCTCATGCTCATTCCTACGGAGCATAAATGTAAAGTCAGCCCACCATAGCCATGGTGCCAAGGTGGACTGTCAGAGTTGCATCCTGACAGCGGTGCTGATCTTGGCCATCAACGCAAGCTTAAGTCTTCACATGCACTCTGTCTGACTGGACTGAATGAGCAGCCGCTGCTTAGGACCTCTCTGGAACACACAACTCATGGCAAACAGTAGGCAGGGCAGGGCAGGGCAGGGCAGGGCAGGGCAGGGCAGGGCAGGTCTTGATTGAGCAGGGCAAGGCACAGCAGGGCAGTGCAGGGCAGGGCAGGGCAGGGCAGGGCAGGTCTTGATTGAGCAGGGCAAGGCACAGCAGGGCAGTGCAGGGCAGGGCAGGGCAGCTCAAAAGTCAGGCCCAGCCAAATAGGCTTACACTGATCAGATGAGTTGATGAGGCTGAGCAAGCTGTTTTGTCCAACAAGGCCAGGTGGCTCTAACTGCACGTCCAACCACCTGTCTTGTATCTCTCCACCTGATGGCTCATCAGTGGAAATGAACATTCTGCCAACAGGTAGCTTTGTCATCATCTTTGTCCAGGGCATGGTGCTCCAGCAGTACAGCTGATGCTCCGGCTCATGCACAAGCAGCTCAAAGTCCTGCTCCCACCTGCATTGAAGTGTCAGATGTAACAAGTATTGACCACAAACAGGCAACAGTCAGGGCATATGAGTTCCCAAGCTGCTGCTGTGGCTGACTTGACTCATGCCATTGAGGATATTGTGTGCTCCTGAGGTTGACTCATGTCATGCGCAAGATAGAGTAGGGCAAGACAGAGCAGAACAAGAGAAGAGTAGGGCGAGACAGTACTGGGCAGGGCAGGTCCAAGCCAGGCTGGGGCAGAACAGAGCATCACTTGACAGGGCAGGGCTGGGCTGGGGCAAGGTCAACAGGGCACAGCAGGGGCTGACAATACAGGGCTGGGCTGCGCAGGGCTAAGCCTGGCAGGGCAGAGCTCTGTTTCATATTGGATGAATGCCCTGAGACGCTTTGCTGGCCCTGGGGCGCTTGTCCCTCACAAACAGCTTCACGTCGGGGCTGGGCCTGGTGCTCCAATCCAGTCTGGGCACATGGGTGGCCTCCGTTAGTCGTACATACACCATGCCAGCAGGCACCTGCAAACATTCATGACGCGTTTGAGAGGAGCTGAGTGCAAGTTAGAGAACACAGATAGCATGCGGACAGAACAGACACAATCGCAACAACTTTGAAGCCATGCTGCAGCAAGCAAGCAGGAAAAGAAGCAAAGCGGAAGAAGAAGGATCTACATGCAAACAGCAGGTATGAAAGCAGAATCAGTCATGCATGACAGGAAGCAGGCAGGACTTGAGGCAGGTGGTAGTATGGAAGATAAGCTGGCGGTGATGACCACCAGGCCATCAACATGGCCGGGGGTTAGGGGAACGGTGAGGCCCTCAAGCAGCACGAAGGGCTTCAGCCCAATGTCCTTGATGAAGCTGTTGATGAACACCTCCAACCCTGAGCATACTTGCACTGCAAATAGCAGCCTGACACAACACACCTGTCATTGTTTACTGTGCGCAAGCAGCAAATGCAGCTTGTTGGTACAATCGCTACAGACACAACACAATCAACTTGGTCTTGGTTGGAAGTCAGCCACCTGAGCAGGCATACAGCACTGCTGCCAGATGGCAATGTGCACAAGCCAGTATACACATAGTGATGCTAATGATAGTAGTAATGATGATGATGATGATAGTGACAATCATAATGATGGTATCAGTTATAATGACAGTATTGATGATAACTGAAGCGCAGGCTTGGCCAAAAGGCATCAGGTGCATGTAATGCAAGTCCATATATGATACATCAGAGCAGGTGTAGTGGACAGTCTAAGGGCAGTTGGAACACACTTTTCAAGTGGAACTGGTGTTACCTGGTAAGGTCGAGATGTTACCGCCATACATGGTAGGAGCATAGTTGAGGTGTGGCTGCTCCACAAAGGAGCCCTAACCAAGGAGCCCTAACAGCTCCCACAACAGGAATGCGACCCATCAAAGATTTTAGGAACAGCCTGACCCTGCCAGAGAGGCAGAGTTTCCTACGCCAACTTTATATCACCATGGTCAGAGGGTTGGCGTAGGAAACTCTTCTTCTCTGGAAATTGAACATCAGTCTGCCAACAGCGAGCCCTACTCTAAGGTGGAGTTTGAACAAAAAATTGATTGTGAGCTGAACGTTTTGCTCACCAGCCCATATGCATATGACATCAGTTATATCATGACTTTATTGCAGCGGCTTACATGTTATGCTTTGTATACCTGTACCACCAGAGTAGCTGGAAATGTTTTGACACCAAAGTAAATCACAAATGTATTGACATGGACTAGTTTGCAACTTGGCAATAAGTCAAAACACTAGGTATGGCCCATACCATGATGATGCTGGTATGTATACAAGCCCATAGATAAAATAAAACAGGTCACATCATGACTGAAGTATGAAAGGGTGATGCAGTTTTGCTGCAAGCTGGGATGTTATTGTGACATTGCCAGATCTGTTATGTCTGACAGCGACTCGTGACTCACAGCGCCACCCAGGCTGCAGCGAATTTGCGTCTGGCCTTTCAGCAAGGAAACTTGCCCATGCGAGACAAGAACCTTCATGCTATGTGATTCTGTTGTTCTGAAGCTAAGGCACAAGTGGACACTCAAACTAACAGCCTGCACAAATCAGTAGACAATGACATAGGCTGTGATATATATAGCATGTACACATGTGCATGATGCCTTGTTTGCCAAGTATCAGCTTGCAAATTTAACGTCTCATCAAGCCTTGAAAAGGAGGCTTGATGAGAGCAAGCAGTGTTTTTGCAACACAGCAGCACAGCAGCTCAAACCCAGTGCCGTCTGTGCAAGTCCAGGCTGCCCATCAGCGCAGATGCAGCTTAGACAAAATGGTGAGTGCCCGCGAGCTCTGCACATTGCAGGAGCTTTTTGAGCTGGATCGCGAGAGAAGCTTTGAGGTGTGCTGACAGCTTGTTGTCAGCACAGCACATGTCTCTCCTGATTATCCAATTTATTGGCTGACGCGCTGACTGACTAGACTGCCTAGCTTGAACGTACCATGACAGGCTTGATTGACTATGAGGGTATGGCTTAGTGTGGCTACAAAGTACGCCTACCAAGCAGAAGGCAGTGTTGTTCACACACGACAGACCCTGGCTTGGTGACTGCAGCTGGTTGAGTGTCGTGTCATGCGCTGCAGGAACAAGCTCAACTTGATGAAGAACATGTGCCCCCAGCCCCATGCTTGTACATTTCACTGTGTGTGAAGGCATAGTCATTCATCAAGCTGAGGCCCAACCATGCAGAGCAAGGCACCGCATTCGATTTGAAAGGCTTGGCTGTGATGCCATGACGCTGCGGTAAATGGCCCTTTCACAGCACTCAACAAGTGCAGACCTGATTTCAAAATCCACTCAGAGAAAGACCGAAGTGATGACTTATCTTTTGCAACAGTAAGTGTGAGAAGTACAAAATGTGCACTTGAAAGTGCGTGTTTTGTAACCTATACTCATATTGAGTCAGCTTGTGCACTTCACCACGCACATCATACTCTTCTTCTGAACAGTCTTCCTGGTTCTGCAGGACGAAGACTACTCAGAACAACAGTATGCTGAGTATGCTGAAGTGTACAAGCGCGAGCTTTCAAATCCACAGGCAACAGCAAGGCAGCCCCCAGGCCTCCCTAGGCACCTTTGTTAGATTTGACAGCAGCTGCTTCTGGTGTGCTGTGATCTGGCTTAGCAGTCTAATAGCACCTGAAGCTTTTGGGAACAGGCCGAGAAAGCTAGTAGCCCCAGCAACTGGGTTCAACCTGCTAAGAAAGGTAAAACAGCTGGAAGTCTCAGTATCCTGCAAGTTGCTGGATACTGAGACTTCCAGCTGTTTTACCTTTCCCCAGCAGGCAGATGATCAGCCTTTTCCAAAGTTGCCCAAGATGCGACGCAACACTTCATTGGTAAGACAATATGGAGTGCATTTGTCACCCCAGTATTGGGCAGATTAGACACATTCTTGCCTTTTTAGAATGGGCAGCCAGATCATTGTTCTCCAGGCCTTGGTCATCCAACCAGCTTGACAATGTGAAGAGCACAGAGGCACAAATACAGTGACGAACCTCAGCCCAGAGTAAGTGCACACTTGATAGAGTCAGAAGCAGCAGTGCAGTCACTGTCAAGCAGTAATGTCAAAAAGGAGTGCATGTATGCGTAGCAATGGTACTAGTACATCATGCTGCTTACTGTTGAGGTTGCAAACATAATGGTGCTCTAGATTGTGCAGCCTCATGCACTCTGGCTGGGGCGCCAGCTGACTGCGCTATTTGCTCCACATGTACTGCAGGGTAAACATGTGGAGCAGGTACCCCACACAGCTGGGGCCCCAGCCAGAGTGCCTGGGACTGCAGATCCTAGCAGGGTCATGTTTGCACCCCCAACAGTCAACAGCATGATATACAAGGTGAGAGACCCAGGGTGCTGCCTTCCGCATGACTCTGACAGAATTGCCACATCAATGCAGAACTCTCTGGTCCTTTCTGACAAAGTTCTGAGGAAGCCGGCTTAATGATCAGGCTGGTCAACTTGATCACTTCTATGTGGCGCAGGAAAATAGAGTATGTTAGCGTTAGTCAGCATGCAAGGTGCATTGACAATGGTGCTGCAGGTTCAACGTGATTTGAGCGCAGCAAGAAAGTGCGTGTTTGATCATGCCATCATTATCAGCATGCAGCAAACACGTACTCTCTTGCTGCGCCCAAAGCACGTTGAACCTGCAGCACCATTGTCCAGGCACCTTGCATGCTGACTAATGCCAACACATTCTCTCAACTGTTCTGAGTCAAGGCTAGCTAAGGAGTTACAGGCTAGACAGAGCAGGGCAGGAGCACAGCAGGGGCTGACAATACAGGGCAGGGCTGGGCCAAGCAAGGCAGGGCTCACTTTGGATGATTGCCCTGAGACACTTTGCTGGGCCTTGGGCCCAACCCCGGGGGTAGAGGCTGGGCCTGCTATACCAATCCAGCTTGGGCACAAGGGTGGCTTCAACCAGTCTCACACGCACCATGCCAGTGGGTTTCTATATGCAATCAAAAGTCTGCAATTTCTCATGCATGTCCAGGAGAAGGCAAGGTTGGGGGCAGGGGTGGAGGCAGGGTGGGAGGCAGAGGCGGAGGCAGGGGCGGAGGCAGGGGTGGAGGCAGGGGTGGAGGTAGATGGTAGGACAAGTCATAAGGTGACAGTAGTCATCATCAGACCATCCACAGGGCTGGCCATGTGGAGGGTCTGGTGGTGAGCAGCGTCACCTTGTGAGGGGTCATCTCATCACGGTGAGGCTCTACAAAGGACACACTTTCCAGGTGTACTTGGCAATACCCGGTGGGAACAAAATGTCACCATCATGCACGGTAACTACTTAATTAATTTGGATATAACTTGGAAATGCGATTGCTCCACAAAGGAAACCCCAACAGCTTACTTAACAGTAATGCAACCCATCAAGGGTTGCAGACAGTCTGGCAAACATGCATGGGCAAAGGGCAATGCATATTGCTGCAAGCTGGGGATGTCAGATGGAGCTACAGCCTCTGTGACACGCCCAGGATTAGCACAGACTGTTGCCCTTGTCAGACAGTAATATCCATACAGCTGTTTGACTCTGTCGCATCCAGGGGCAGGCGCAGCTGACATTGCGCTTGATTGCAAATTTGCAGAAAGCCCTATGTCAGCATGTCAGCAAATGCATCTGATGCGTTGTGACCTGGCTTGGTGGTCTGATAGGCACCTGGAGCGTTTTGGCAACAGCTGAAAGAGGTGACAATCTCACTATCCAGCAAACAGATTTGCGAGGCTGGACACCATCAGATGCATGTGATATAGCTGCTGCTGTTGACAAGTCATCTGCATGTCCAGCCACAGGGTTGATATCTGAATTGAGTCCTGTCAGGTCTGTGAGTCTGTACTAATAGCTGAAGCATACATTCCTTATCATGTGACACATGTTGCTGTTGGTCGCATGGAAATTCCCTTATTGCTACTGTAGACAGCGTAGTAGGGGGCAGGGGTGGAGGCAGGGGTGGAGGCCAGGGTGGGGGCAGGGGTGGAGGCAGGGGTTGAGGCAGGGGTGGGGGCATGGTGAGACCCTCAGGAAGCACAAAGGGCTTCAGCCCAATGTCCTTAATGAAGCTGCTGATGAACTCAGGCACACAGCACTGCTGTCGGATGTAGATGGCCATGAGCAGAAGCCATCATACGTTAGACAGATGATAGCAGACAGTATATGTCATGAACAATTCAAGGGCATATAGTCACACTTCCAGTGGTGAGGGCAGGGGTGAGGGCAGGGGTGGGGGCAAGGGTGGAGGTCAGTGGTAGGACAAGTCAAAAAGTGACAATGCAGACACCCAAACAATCCACACGGCCGGCCATGCGAATGGTCTGGTGGTGAGCACAGTCATCTTGTGAGAGATCATCCCATCATGGTGAGGCAAGTATTCTCAAGCTGACCTGTCAGCTGCACATCAACATATGTCAAACTTTGCATTGTTTGCCGTATTTGAATACCTTGTCAGGAACATTTTGCACAATGTCAAACTCCAGATGTGAAGAGCATCTGAGTCAAAAATCTTATCAGTGCCAGAAGCAACAGCAATCTGGAGTCCTACTCAAGTGTATACTTTGACAGCTGCTGTTGAACCCCCTTTGGCACACGAGCAAGCAGACAATACAAGGGAGCCATGATGATACTGACTCAATGAATGCCTGCCTGCCTGGCATTGTCTAGCTCCCTCTCCACCCTGCCCTTCTCTCTCAAAGGGCATCCGCTCTTGCATGCCCAGTCTGCTTGCCACTCTTCAGAGCAGTGATCTCTTGCTCCAGGAGAGACACCCTCTTCCTGCATACACCGGTCACCAAGATGTCACAGTAATTGGTCCTAGTCAGTGCATGCCGTGTATCATGTCAATGAGTGGTATGTTCTGCAACTCACATTAATATTCTGCACACTGCGCTGCCCATCAGTGCTGACTGGGGCAGTTTGCGACAAAGTCAGGCTGGGTACAAACTGGTGATATGCACCAGTGTACCTAACACTGCCCACAGCCTTGTGTCCCTCATGAGGCATCGGAGTCCGAGGTGGAGATCTCACAAAAGGAAGAGTGTGATCACGCTCCCCGTTCCGTGAGATCTCCACCTCAGACTCCGATGCCTCCTTGTGCCTGGTCGCCTCTGCTGTCTGAGGCTGTTGCAGGGGCAGCAGAGTTGACACGTGTGCCCACATGCACTTGTTGGCAGGCCAAAGCTTTTGATCTTCATCTTCTTCTCTAGTGCCAATGGAGTACAGGTGACAATTGCTGCAGGTTGAGGCAGGTGCCCAACCGTGTACGTGTGCATGTGATGCTTGGCAAACAAATGCCCGTCACCTTGCATACTGGGGTGACCCTAGGCGCAGTAGCAGGCATTCTTGCAGGAGCCTCAGGGCTGATCGCAAGCAGGAGCAATGACCGCCAGTAGGGTTGGTCAATGTACAGCCCAGCATGCACTCATATGCAGCCAGGCTTGGGCGTGCATGGTACCTTCAGCTGGCTGATCTCCTGCTGGTACTCCTGCTGGGCGTGCTGGCAAACATGTATGTGCATAGGGCAATGCATCTTTGCTGCAAGCTGGAGATGTCAGATGGAGATACACTCTCTGTGACACTCTCAAGATCAACCAAGACAATGGCCCTTGTCACACAATAACCTCCAGCCGTTTGACTCTGTCGCATCCAGGGGCAGGCGCAGGTGACATTGCTAGTTTGCAAAAAGCCCTATGTCAGCATGTCAACTAACGCATCCGATGTGACTGATGTGACGCATGTGATGTGACTCTGATGTGAGTGCTTAGCAGTCTGATAGGCACCTGGAGCTTTTTGGGAACAGGTGAAAGAGCTGAACATGTCACTATCAGCAAACATGTTTGCAAGGCTGAAAGAACACACTATCAGACACATGCATGTTGTGTTGTTGTTGACAAACTATGTGCATGTCCAGCCTGAGGTTCAACAATTAGTTTGGTTGCTGTCAGGTCTGTAAGTCTGTATCCATGGCCAAAGCACACATTCCACATCATGTGACACATGTTGCTGTTGGTGGCATGAAAATTCCGTTTCTGCTGCTATAGACAGCAAAGTTGGGGGTTGGGGTGGAGGCAGGGGTGAAGGCAGGGGTGGAGGCAAATGGTAGGACAAGTCATAAGGTGACATTGTGCACCATCAGACCATCCATATGGCCGGCCATGTGAAGGGTCTGATGGTGAGCACATTGACCTTGTGAGGGGTCACGTATGACAGTGAGGCCCTCAGGCACCACAAATGGCTTCAGCCCAATGTCCTTGATGATGCTGTTGATGAGTTCAGGCATACAGCACTGTTGTCGGATGCAGATGGCCATGAGCAGAAGCCACCATACGTTAGACACGTTAGATAGATAATAGCAGACAGCATACATCATGAAAAATTCAACGGCATATAGTCACACTTTCCAGTTTTGATCAATGTTGCCCGGCTAAAACAGAACGTCACCACTACCCCTATCTCTACCCCTGCCCCTACCCTTCCTGACGGCGCAGAGTGACAACATGGGTGTGACTGCCTTAGGGGTAGGGACAGACTTAGAGATAGGGGTAGTGGTAGGGGTCTGGCTTACCGTCATGACAACCCAAAATGCCGAGTTGATAATTAAACACAACAGGCCATACAGTATGGCTTGCAACCCTAGCAAAAGTTTGCTGAGTAACATGACATGGATGACAGCCCATACAACCAACACCACCTTGCTGCTCTTTAAGTCAGTCAATGATAAATTTGTGCGACAAAGCACCTTGCTGCCTGCTTCTGAGCCAAATTGCAATTCTACTCTGTGTTACAATCTTGTGACGAGTGCTGTCACAAGACTGTAATATTGGCTGTCATATTGGCTGTGACGGTACGCTAGGCACACATGCTTGTCCATCTTGAAACAGCCTGATCTGTGAGTCAAAGACTTGTCCAGTCAAGCTGCAACCTAACACACTCACTACTCACTTTGGAGTGGTGGTGCCTAGCAGCAGCACGGCCAACCTGGCATCATATGATGTGCTTAAACTGGGATATGGTTTATGCACATACGTGCCCTTGCTTCAAAGTGCATTCTGAATGCAAGCCACAATTGTATTAATTTGCATTAGCCCCACTTATTTTCAGTGCTATTCAAGGTTGACTGGTGAAGCCAAACACATAGGAGCGATCCAATGCTCAAATACAACCTGCTGATATAGAGCAATGCCATTTCTTTGTCATTCATGTGACACACACTATCTGACCACTTTGATTTGTTTGCTCCCCTTCCCTATTCCTCAAAGGCGGTCCTCAGAGGCCGGGCGGGGAGGGGGGGGGGGGGCACGTTTGATGCTTTACCACCGGGGGGGGAGGGGGGGGGGTCACATTTGCTGCTTCACCTTCAAACCGACAATCAGATGCCGATGAGCGTAGGCGGATGAGCAGAATCAAGGAGAGCAGACTGACCTGAATTCCCAAGATGTTGAGAGGCTCATCTTCCAAGTTCAAACTGCGCAAGGGGATGTTGCTGATCCACTTAGGCTTATTTATGGCCAGCTGGGGACTGAGCTGGTCCCCTACAAGGCCTGATGCTGCCCCAGAGACATGTAGCCACAGTTAACCTGCACACAGCGGCCTCCTATGGCCTGATTTATAGTTCCAAAGGCATGTGAGACTGTGTACTTCCATAAGCATGTGAGATCATGTACTTCCCAAGGCATGTGAGATTGAAATACAACAGGATACTCCAATTGACCTTCTCTGTTCTTGTCAACATAAATTTGGGTCTTTAAGTTGATCGCGTCATGATTAGGCAGCCATATGCATGCTACATTATATAATCAGCTCAGGGTTTTTCCAGGTGCCGCGAGGCTGCAGAGTTTTAGAAGCAGCATACAGTTTGTAAAGCGTGCCTGTGATGATACTAAAGATTATCTCTGCCTGATTAAAGTTCTGATTACAGATACAGCACAAGCTAGGCTGGGTCCAGACAGAGTACAGCATCAATGTACAGCATCAATGTACAGTCAGCAGACCATCCCAGCCATGGCAGCAATATGTGCTGCTTTGCTTGCTTCAAGTACTGTCAAGTAATTCAGCACTA
>JAABUH010004834.1_pt1 | contig 10759 bp, 7 predicted proteins | sample 5559121 | NCBI WGS metagenome assembly JAABUH01 (sample SAMN10711871, study PRJNA513364) | rock metagenome | isolation source: Antarctica rocks | place: Antarctica: Victoria Land, Battleship Promontory nord | collected 2015-12-28 | reverse complement strand
CCCCGCTGCGCGGGACCACCGCACCGCTCCCGCTGACGGACGAGGACGCGGACGAGCGGGACGCCGACGCCGGCGCGTAGGGCGTCGGCGGCACCGCCGTATGTGTGACGGAAGAAAGGACGGACAATGATGTCACGAACGGACGCACGCTCGTCGGTGATCGGCGTGCTCGACGTCGACGGCGTGCACCTGTCCGACACGCCCCTTGCTCCCATCAAAGGTGCAATCCGGCACGTCGGCGACCTCTACAATGGCGCGCGCCGGCATAGTCTGACCCAACTCTGGCTGACGGATGCCTGGGTACGTGCAGCGGGCCTGCCCGAGACGCTCGCCGTAGCGGGACAGTTCCGCGAACTGCGCCACCCTTTCGTCAGCGACGGCCTGGACGACCTGCACGCCTTTCCCACGGCGCTCACGCCCTGGCTGGACCTGCGCAAGAAAGGCGAGGCCGGCTCGGGCGTGTCGATTGTGTTCCCGTTGTACGACGAGCACGCGGTGTGGGGCCTCGACACCGACGGGGCGACGCTCCTGACGGCACTCCTGGCCTACGCCCGCGCGGTAGGCCCGCCGTACTACCGCTCGCCGGGCCGCACGGGTCTGGACCTTCTCCAGGAGGTGGGCAAGCGTGGGGCCGACGCCAAGCGGGAGTTCCCCGAGCGGCTGCCGGCGCCGGCGGGGCAGGCCGATACGGTGACGGAGTTGAGTTGGCTGCGCACGCTCTCCCCGTCCGAGCGGGGCAAAGCGTACCTGCACAGTTACGACAAGAACGCGCAGTGGTTGAGCGCCGCCGGCGTCGTGGAGGTGGGACTGTCGGGGATCGAGGAGCGGCGCGATCCGGGCGGCACACTGCCCTTCGACAAGAAGCTGCCGGGGTACTGGTTGGCGCGGATCGCGGGCGCGGAGGAGCGGTGGGCCTGCACGCCGACGGTGGCGTGGGCGCTGGAGCGCGGTCAGACCGTGACGATCACCCAAGCGTACGTCTGGACCACACACTCACGGGCGATGGAAACGTGGTACGAGCGGCTGCGCGGGGCGCGGACGGCGCTCTACGCTGATGAGACGCCAGCGGGGCGGCTAGCCCTGGGCGCGCTCAAGTACACGTACGCCCTGACGATCAGCAGCTTCAACAGCGCGTGGCAGCGTGACAAGCGCAGCCCGCTCTACCGCCCCGACTGGCGCCACCTCGTCATCGCGCAGGCCAACGCGAACCTGTCGCGCGCGTTGCACAAAATGGACGCGGCCGGCCATACGCCCGTGGCGGTCCACAAGGACGCGGTGTACCTCGTGAGCGACGAGCCCAATCCTATCACCGCATGCCCGCCGTCGATCACCTTGGGGACGGGGTTGGGGCACTTCAAGGTGCAGGACGCGGCCATCCCGTTGGAGCGCGTGCTGCCTGCGTTTGATGGGACGCACGGCGGCGGGGTCGGCACGTTGTTGCGGCTCCTGACGCCGCTGCGCGCGGGTGCGTCCGCGCGGACGGCGGTGGGGGCGACGTAGCATGGCGGATCTGGGCGAGGACCTGGCGCGGGCCTACGAGGCGCGCGTGGCGGCGGCAGACGTGGAGCTGACGCCGACGGCGATCCGCGCCGTGGTGCGGCACCTCGGGGGTGGCGAGGGGCGGGCGCAGGTGGCGGCGGGGACACGCGCCCTGGCCGGCCAACTCGGCGTTAGCGTCCGTACCGTCCAACGGTGGCAGAAGGAGGGCGGGGAAGCGCGCTCGGTCGCGCGCTCAACGCCGGGGCTGCGGATCAGCGTGCAGGGGATCGCCAATGAACAGCAGCGAGCAGGGAACGCGCGGGCGTTCCGGGAGCGGGTGCAGGAACAGGGCTTGGATGTGGGGGCGTGCCGGGTGATGGTGCTAGTGTACAACGAGGAGCGGGCGCGGCCGCGCAGCATCGGGGACATGCACATCGGGGGGGACGCCCTGACCGAGGCGCTGGACGCCCTGGAGGCGGGCGACGTGGCGGGGGCGGGCGCGTCGTTCGGGGACGCGTGGTTGCAGACGTATGGGTTGGATGTGGACGCCGAGGTGACCGACATCGTGGGGACGTTTGAGCTACGTTAGTGTCGTCCAGCAGGAATCGCGGCGAGCGGGGTGCCCATGCTCAGACAGGTGTTGGGATCGAGCATTGACGGTTTACGTGGACTCGATGGCTATAGTTTAGGATGATGGGATGGAAGAAGACTTGTACATGTGTTCCGCGAGGACCTAGTCGCTACTTAACCGTTATCGTCATTTTGTGTGATAACCTATGTTGCCAATTCCTTCCACCAAGCATGAATGGATGACCAATGGCCAGCAAATACAGGCAGCGAGACGAGTCCCTTTATACGGAGCCACCCATCAACGAGGAGTATGCGAATAATCCTTATATCATGCCATGGTGGACCGACACACACGACCTCGTCATTCTCGCTAGGATCAAACGATACCGGTGGCTATGGCACAAGGGTATTGCTGGCCGTAGCGTGTCCGACGACCTCCTGGATATCACTCCGGACGCCATCATCAATCACTGGCGCGACACTGACCCCCTATGTCGCGGACGCACCATCAAGAGTGTCCTGACCGATTTTGCCCGGACCCGTGCGCGCGATGCCGGTCTTATCTCCTATCTCAAACCTGCGGAGTGGACAACCTGCCGGTTGTGCGGCGAGCCTTTCATTGAAGACTCTCTGCCATTACCGCTTATCCGTCGCATTGGCATCAATCAGCTCGTGTTTTGTAGCCCCTGCCTCACGGATATTTACTTCAATGACGTGAGCGTTCACGGCACACACGATATATCCCATGACGATGCTCTCTCCTACGTGCAGGAACTCGCCTCCCTGCTTGACTACGTCCCACCACGCGATTTCGGCACGAGGCCCGAAGACACCGCGAGCTTAACCACTGAACAGCAATTAGCTATCTTCGTATTGCTGCAGCGGCGTCCGTCCATCCAACGGGTGCGGGAGCTTTTTGGCTCCTGGTTCCAGGCGCTAGTGGAAGCAGGGGTGCTTGAAGACGGGGCACAGCAGATGGGACGGGGCACCAAGTGCCTTGCCCACGACGGGCATGCGTGCCTGTCGCTCGGCGAGAAGACCATCGATGACGTGCTGTCATCGCTTGGTGTGAGGCACACCAAGGAGGTCCTGTATCCAGAGGGGAATTACAGGGCGGACTTCGTGGCCCGCGGCGTCTTCATCGAATACCTGGGCTTGGCGGGCGACCCCGCGTATGACGCGAAGACAAAGCTCAAGCAGCGGGTCTGCAAAAAGCACGGAATCAAGCTGCTCTTGATCTACCCTAAAGACTTGATTGCGCGCGACAAGCTGGTAGACACGATGATTGAGGCCCTGGTCGACGGCGCAGCAGAGTATGATCCGACCTATGCGCGCATGACGGCGCGTGGCCAGTTGTCCCTATTCGATGAACGTGAGCGCAGTTCCACCTCTGCGGTCGACGAGACTACTAATGACGACCGACCCCATGCCCTTGACTATGACGTGAACGGGCAATTATACCTTTTCCCCGATGCGCCTATTAGCAGACAGTTGCTTTTATTCCTGCCCAGATAGTAGTTGTCTACTATTGTAGGTTTCCACGCGAGATGCGCCGATGCGAGGCGTGCGAGGAGTGCTAGTCCGCGCGAGGTGCGCCCGTGTTTCGCGCGAGGTGCGCCGATCCTGCAGAAAGTTCCACCAATCCTGCGCCAATCCGCGCGTCGTGCCGCAACGGGCGACACGTGCTGAGGCGGTTTTGTGGGATTGGCGCAGGATCGGCGGAACACGGGCACAGGTTGAGTGGAACAGGGCGCATCTCGCGTGGAAACCTACACTTACCCGGCGCCCCCCGGCGGTGCGCTTGCGGCGCCCCCCGGCGGTGCATTAACCCGGAAGATGACGGGCACAACGACTGTTGAACTAGACGCGCCTTCGGGCCTAAGCGATATTTTTCCATGATATGTATGGACTTGGTCACATGACAGACGTACTCTGTGGGAGGAAATGCTCCCACACCCCTGCGCGAAAAGATTCAAGAGCGTGTTGACGTTTCGTCGCAACTGCAGGTTAGATCGCTCGTAAATGTCAATCTCACTCCTAATTACCTCCTTAGGCTCGTCGTTGTCGAGGGAGAAATAACTTCCCACACAGTACGTCTGTCATGTGAACAGGTCCAATATGTAGCTGCTGAGAGTGCTCCAATGGTCGCTGTCACGTCGAGGATGCCGGGGTTTGCGGGGCTTGGGGGACTGACCGCGAGCCACTGAACACCGCTGCTCGGTTCAACCGTGTATGTCACCGCCGTGTTGGTGGGTAGCCCGCTCACGGCCACCCGCTGCGGGTCAGGATCACTCGCGCCGAGCGTTGCTGCAAAAGTCAGCATATTGGGCATCACGGTCAACACGGTCGGCGGTGCACCGGCTGATCCGTCTTGATGCGAACCAAAGTAAAACCTAATGACAGTTGACAGTGCACCAAAGAGGAAGGTCACAGCCTTGTTTTCACCCCAGGTGTGGACTCGGCCACATGACACTTGACGCTGGTGGAAAGGGCACTGTGGGCATCCAATTCACAGAAAAGTAAGCTGCCCGTTTAAAACTAAACGGTGAGGCGGCTATGCGTGCACTATTCTCTGCGGCAGGTCACATCTCTTGATAGGTGGGCTTACTCTTTTGCGGAAAGTCGCCTTTCCAAGGATGTCAAGTGTCATGTGGCCGAGTCCAGGCAATCGCAGGTCAACATATGAGCTGAAAAAGAGGGGAGAAGATTAGGATGGTTATGCAGGCGATTCCCGTCACCGTACACGTCCCACATTTCGTGGGAGAGGGGAAAATCGACATCGTCGAACAGCGTGTCCCGGAACCGGGCGCGGGGCAACTGCTGATCAGGGTTAAAGCGAACGCGCTCTGTGCCTCGGAGCGACCACAGCTCACGAAGGGATCGTTCGTGACCCCCGGCCACGAGGCGGCCGGGGTCGTGGTGGTGGCTGGACCCGGGACGCGATCCGCCGTGGGAACACGCGGGGTCATCTATCTCATGGATTTCTGCGGTGGGTGCCGCAGTTGCCGGGCGGGCGACACGAACCAATGCCTGCGGAAGCGGGGCGACATGGGGTTCACCAAGGATGGCGGCTACGGTATCTACGCGCTGGTCCACGAGACGATCTTCTTCCCCGTCGGGACGGACCTCTCGCCGGCCGAAGCCACACTGCTGCTGGACGTGATGGGGACCACCAGCCACGCCATCAGGCGCGCGCAACTCGTCCGTCCGGACATCGCGTCGCTCTTGGTCATGGGGGCGGGACCGGTCGGCCTGGGCGTGGTCGCCCTGGCGACGTTACTGCTCGGGGCCGATGTGCCGGTCCTCGTAGCCGATGTCGTGCCTTATCGCTTGGCCCTGGCCGAGCGGCTGGGAGGGCGGCCGATCCACCTGGGGGAGACGGATCTGGCGACCGTCGTGCGCGATGGGGGATCGGGGGCAGTCGACGTGGCCATCGACACCAGCGGCAAGGCCGTCGCTCGCCGCGCCGCCCTGGACGTCATGGCGAAGCGCGGGGCGCTCGTCTGCGTCGGCCACGGGGAAGACCTCGCGCTGATGGTGTCGCCCGACCTCATCGCCCCCGAACGCGCGGTCCTGGGCAGCGAATACTTCCGCTACGACGAACTGGCCGGCAACCTGGGGCTGCTGCGCGCGCATCGCGCGTACCTCGCCCAGATCATCACCCATCGCTACGGGATCGACGAGTTGCAGCACGCGTTCGAGGTGTTCTTTGGGCGCGAGACGGGGAAGGTGGTCATCGAACAATGAACGACACGCACGACACGCACCCTGTGAGGGACATGCATCCCATCAAAGTGGCGCTCGTCGGCGCGGGCGGCTGGGGCCTGCAACATGCCCGCATCTTCGCCGCGCGGCCGGACGTCGAGTTCTGCGCCATCGTCGGGCGGACCACGGAGAAGACGCGGGCGCGGGCCGCGCAATGCGGAACGCGCTGGTATCTCGACATTGGGGAGATGCTGGAGCGGGAACGGCCGGATCTGGTCAGCCTATGCCTCCCCAACCAGGGGCATTTCGATGCCACGCTACAGGTCATCGAGGCCGGGTACCCGCTGCTGGTCGAGAAGCCGCTGGTGTTCGACCTGGGCGAGGCCGACCGGCTCCTTGCCGCCGCAGCCGTGCGCGACCTGTTATTCGCTATCAATTTCAACCATCGCTACGCTCGTCCGGTCCGGATGGCGCGCCAGGCCATCGGAGAGGGGCGGCTCGGCGACATTGTCTTCGCGACGTGGCGATTCGGCGGCGAAGGAACGAGCGATCACCCCAACGCCAACCTGATCGAGACGCAGTGCCACGGCTTCGACATGCTCGAACACCTGTGCGGGCCGATCACCGCCGTGTCGGCCGAGATGACGAACAAGACGGGCAGGGGTTACAGTACGCTCGTCCTGGCGCTGCGCTTCGCCAACGGGGCGGTGGGCAGCCTCGTCGGAAGCTACGATTCCTCGTACGCTTACCAGGGAACGCAGCTGCTGGAGATCAACGGGACCGCAGGGCGCGTGGTGATCGAAGACACAATGCGCCGCTACGCGTTCCAGCCGCGCGGCGAAGAGACCGGCGAGGTGTGGCAAGCCGGCTTCTTTAATGACGATGATCGTGCATTCCACCGCACCTTCGACACGTACATGGATGCACTCCTCGTTGCCTTCAAGGCGGGCCAGGAGCCTCCCGTACATGCGCGCGCGGGTCGCCGGGCTCTCATCTTAGCCGAGGCCGCCATCGCCGCCTACGCGTCGGGGCGTCGCATCTCTGTCGAGGGGGGCGACTAATGAGCGCGGACGCACGCTGGCAGCGCGATACCACGGGTGCGCCGCCCGTCAGCCTTGTGGATCGCCACCACGACGCCGATAGCGCCGGGTCAAAGCGCTTCCTGGGCAGCGTGCGCCGTGTTAAAGGACCTATGGCCGGGGTGGCTGGCATGGCCTACTTATATGCATCAGGCTAACCCTGCGAGGGAGGGCTCAAGAGGCGATCGTGGTTGGCGCAGCGGGCACGAGACGCCTCTTGGCGATGGCGAGGATGCCGTGGCTGACGACGGCGCGACGCGGCTCGGGCAGGAGGGTGCAGCGCGATGGGTCGAGGACCGCACTGGACCCGGTCACATGACCGACGTACTCTGGGGGAGGAAATACTCCCATCGTATTGTGGAAAGAAAGTTAACCTCTCGTATGACATCTTGAAGCCATCGTGAGTAATTCATAGCTTAGCTCAGGGCTCCTGGCGCATCCTTCAAAACCTAGCTCCCAACCGCCGTGGTGCTGGCAGTCGCGACCGTCCCTCACGGGTTAGTCGCCGCCCTTGCAGGCGAGGCTACATTGTCCCGAAGGCTATCGCACCGCCGGATTGCTCCGACCGCACGCTCCGGTGGGGTACGGGCGACAGAAGGCCCGGTTGAGCCCTCCTTTCAGAGCCTCAACAGCTAGCCATGCGACCTCGTGTCGCAACTCATCCGCATGCCACTCGCACCCCGCTTTGCCGCGCCGCTTGGCCCTTTCTTACCATGTCTGAAGGCGTGCCCACCTTATCCACTTGAGAGTCCTAGCGCGGCCCGACCAGCGAACGTCGCGCGTCCACCGGCCTCTGCTTCAATGCGCAGGAGCCGATTCCACTTCGCGGTACGCTCCGCGCGCGTCAGCGAGCCCACCTTGATTTGCCCCGCCCGCCACCCCACGGCCAGGTCGGCGAGCCACGCGTCCTCCGTGTCTCCCGATCGCGCCGACACGACGGTCGCATAGCCTGCCTGTTGCGCGCGCACGACGACCGCGCGCGCATCCGAGAGCGTGCCGGTCTGATTGGGCTTGACCAGGACCGCGTTGGCCACGCCGTCGGCGATGCCCCGCTCCAGACGTTGGAGATCGGTGACGAAGAGGTCGTCGCCCAGGATTTGGAGTCGCCCTCCCAGCCGCGCGCTCGCCGTCGCCCATGTCGCCCAATCGTCCTCCCCCATCGGGTCTTCCAGGGAGACGATCGCGTAGTCCGCGCACCAGGACACAAGTTCGTCGAGGAGTGCGGCGCCATCGAGCACGCGCCCTTCCGCCGCCAGATGATACCTGCCGCCATGCAGGAGTTGTGTGGCGGCGACGTCGACGGCGAGCGCGACCTCCGTCCCTAGGCGCAGCCCCGCGTGCGCAATTCCGTCCACGAGCAACTCCAGCGCCGCGCGGTTCGACGGCAGCGGCGGCCCTAGCCCGCCCTCGTCGGCCACGAGCGCCACCGGCAGCCCACGCTTCGCCGCTACCGCGACGGTGCCCTGACGCACGCGCCACGCCCATTCGATGGCTTGGGCGAACGTTGTCGCGCCGATGGGGACGATGAGGAAATCCTGTATATCGACGGTGCCCCCAGCGTGCGCGCCACCGGAGATGATGTTGATCATGGGCAACGGCAAGAGCGGGTCGGCGTCGCCGGAAAGTTGGCGATAGAGGGGGACGCCACTGGCCGCCGCCGCCGCGCGCATCGACGCCACCGAGACGGCCAGGACGGCATTGGCGCCCACTCGACCCAAGGTTGGGGTCCCGTCCGCCGCGCGCAGGGCCGCATCAAGGCCCGCCTGATCCTCCGCGTCACGGCCCACGACGGCCGGCCCCAGGACATCGCGGACGTTCGCGACCGCCCGACGCACCCCGCGCCCCCCATAGCGCGGTCCACCGTCACGCGCCTCGCGCGCCTCGTGAGTCCCCGTCGATGCTCCTGAGGGGACCGCGGCGGCGGCGCTTGCGCCGCCGCCCAACCGTACCTCGCAGGCCACGGTCGGTGTGCCCCGTGAGTCCAGGACTTCCCACGCGCTCACACCCGTGATCGTCGTTTTCATACCGCTAGCCCCTCCCGAAGCATCGTCCACATATCCGCGAGCGCCGCCGGTGGACGGCGCACAAGCGTGAGCGCGAGCGTCCGCGCCGCGCCTTGCTCGCTCGGAGTCAGGTAGTCCACCGGCGATTTTCCGTCGACGCGGGCGAGCATCAGACAGCCGACGTGGCCGTGGACGTAGGAGCTGGGGCCGCTGAAGCCGAGGGGCACACCGGCGTGATACGCGTCCACAAAGGCCAGCGCGCACCGTTCGTACGCGTCTACGGCCTCCGGCCGATGGATGGCCTTGAGCAAGAGGTGGTTGAGCAGGAACGCCACATCGAAAGCCGGGTCGCCAACGTGCGCCACCTCGAAGTCGATGACCCAGAGCCCATCATCGCCCAGCAAGACGTTCTTGGGCGAGAAGTCGCCATGCACAAGGCAGCGGTGCGTTGTCACCAGACGGTCGACATAGCCGGCGATGATGGGAGATAGCGCTGGGTGGCGTGCCATGGTGGTGCGGTAGTAGGGATCGACCCGTAACTGATCGAAGGCCTCGGTATCGTCGAAGCGCGCGGCGACGCCCGGATCGTCGCGCGTGACGGCATGCCAGGCGGCGAGCGCCGTCCCGAGGCGCGCGGCGACTCTTGGGTCGCCGTCACCATCCAGGAGACGCGCTTTCCAATCGACCCAATCGGCGGGCGCACGTTCGATCGTTATCGTAAACGCGGGTAGGTCCGCGTCGAGCACAGCGGGGACAACGCCAGGGGTCACACCGGCGGCCCAGCGTAGCGCTGCGGCCTCCGTGGTGATCCGTTCTTGCTTGGCCAGCCACTCCTCGGCTACGCGCAGCTGCGGTAGCGCCTGTTTGACGACGACGTGGCGGTCGCCCGCGTCGACGGCCAAAACCACATTGGAGACGCCGCCGCCCAGCGAGACAGCGGGGGCTTCGATACCGTCGGGTATCAGCCCGCGCCGGATGACGTACGCGCCAACTGTGTCGACGGTGAGCAGGGCGACCGGCTCCGCGCGGCCGCTCATTTCATCCCGCATGTCTCCCTCGCTTTCTCTCTATGCTGTCGCCATCAGTCACCGGTCGGTAGCCCCGTGCATCTACGGACCATGGGGGCCTCTCATCCTCACCCCACCCCTTTCCGCAGTTTGGTTACCCAAGATCGGCCCCACGCTCGGCCCCATGCCGCCGTCGACTTACTGACGTCAGCTTTTCGGATAGCGCCACCACGACAGCGGCAGCACGCACACGCGGGTCACGTAGATTTTGTCATTTGTGATCATACCATTGAACTGCTCTTCAAGTTGTGGAAGAGCCACAGCGTCATCGATGAATCGTGCAGCGGCCTACCCTGGCGCGTCCTATGCGAAGTCTACGCCACACTGCTCGCCATGCTTGTCCAGCATTGGCTGTTTCTGGTCAGTTGCTAGGCGTCTCCTGACCGCAGCCTGGTCAAAGCGGCGCACACCGTCCGGCCGCACGCCCTGGCCTTGGTGAGGCGCTGTCGACCTCACTCTCCGTTGCGGTATGATGGACACACCTTGACGTTGGAGCAGCAGCAACACGCGCACGCGCCACCTGTCTATCTCTTCCTTTGTGGGCGACACGACAGGTGTGGGCACCACGACGATACGACTATTGGTCATGCGCTTGATTGGCATCCCGGTCAGAGCGTTGTGCGCCTGCACTTGCGTTTGGCGCAGCAGCTGTCGCACAATGGAGTATCGCGACGGTCTCACGATCGGCATGGAGTATCGCGACGGTCTCACGATCGGCAATGACGGGCGCTGCGAAGGTTGTGACGAGGGATCGTCACGAGGAGATGTTGGTGAAACGATCGCTGCTCTGGTCCAGCGCCCTCTGCGTGGTTGCCTTGGCCTGCGTGCTCGCGCTGGACCACATAGGCGACGACCG
>JAABUH010004833.1_pt1 | contig 10760 bp, 17 predicted proteins | sample 5559121 | NCBI WGS metagenome assembly JAABUH01 (sample SAMN10711871, study PRJNA513364) | rock metagenome | isolation source: Antarctica rocks | place: Antarctica: Victoria Land, Battleship Promontory nord | collected 2015-12-28 | reverse complement strand
CTTGAGGTTACTACCAGTGCATAAGAAAGGCAAATTTTGGCCTACCAGGCGGGCATCTGCCATGATGAGGGAGCTTGTCTTGTAGAGAAAGTAGGACTCTTTCCGTGAGCATTGATGCTACCTTCTCAGACTCGGACTAGTGACAGACGTAAATGGGGAGCCGAGACTGAGATCGAGGCCGAAGTTCAAACCAACTCCAGCTATATAGCCTCAAGGTTTAGTGAGCAATTCTTGTCAGAGGTCTGACAATGGTTCCGCTTCTTGGGAATTTTGAATCCATGATCGAGGAAGTCTCAAAGCTCCGGATGTTCATCTTATCATGTCTATCATATGAAAAGGAAATGCGACAAAAGAGCTATACAAACGGTGAGACTTTGCCTTTATTTGTGGCTCTAATTTCAGGCTTCGTCTAATAGCCTCGGTCCCTATTCACCACATTGATCAATTTCTCACCCTTTTCTCTCCTATCAAGGTTGACCTCCAAGAGCTGGAACGCCCGATCCACGTATGCATCGCCCAGACCGCTGATATGTGGGGTGACAATACAGTTCGGTGCGTTCCACAGCGGGTCTTCCTTAGGTAGTGGTTCAGGATCTGTAACGTCCAACGCAGCACCCCTCAGACCACCCCCGCCATCTTTCCCATTGATTGGATCGTTGTCGGCGTACTTCTGTAGATATGTAATGAGATCTGTTTGGTTGATGATTTGACCACGGGAGATATTACTGATGAAAGTATTGCGCGTCTTGCCTAGGATCTCAAATTCCTCTGCGGCGAGGAAATGAGTCGTCTCTTTCGTCAATGGTACACTGATCAGAAGATGATCAATATCTTGCGACAGGAAATTGTGTAAACTCTTCTTGTCCAGTCCACCGTACCAGGCTGACGGTAGCGAGCCGTCTGCGTCACCAGTCCCGGGGACTATGAAGCCTTTGTCATGCTTCGACTCCGGCGTCGTACGTGGAGAGGCTGTATACGCAATGACATCCATCCCCATTGCCTTACCCACACGAGCGACTTGGCGGCCGATTGACCCATATCCTAGCACCCCTAACCTTTGGCCTACTTTATCTTTCATCGTATTGAGTGTCGTTTGAGCATTACCCTTGCCCCATTCATGGTTTTCCTGCCACGAATGTAGGAGAGAGTAGTGATGGGAGTGTACAAGGGCGGTCAGAATAACCCATTCTGCGATTTGGGGACCGTGGATGCCAGAAGAGGTTGTCAGGGGAATAGAGGTGGAGGTATATATTGGGGACTTGGCGATGTGGTTGGTACCCGCGGAAAACACTTGTATCAGCTCTAATGGTGTCGAAAATGTCAATTAAATACTGTCCCATTGGGTGCAGAGAACTTACCTAGCTTAGGGCAGTCTTCTGGCGACGGGGGAAGCGCGGAGAGAGTGACCAGGATGGTGACATCTTTGTAGATTTCTAGATTGAGACTTGATATTAGCAACGACCATTATGGACAGTATTGATCAAGAGTTGGAGAGTTGAAGACCGACCTCGAGGAATATCCTCTATGCCTTTCCAGGGCGTATCGGTCAGTGACAAGTTCTTGAAGGTGATCTTGATATTCGGATGCTTCTTCTCAATCCTCTCAGTGATCTGAGAAGGTACTGGGACTGGCAGAATGATGAGCAAATGCTCAGGCTTTGGATCCGGTCCGCCACCCATGGTAATGGTGGACGCCAACTTGGCGAGTCGATGAGAACCGACGATGCAAGGTATGGTGGGCTTGGCGGGGTAGTGGGGCTGAAAGGCAGTCCGACGAGAGGCTCAATTATATACTTACACTCAAATGTGCAAATGGAATAAAGCAATGTCTCCTCTTATCAGCTAAGGCTTATGATTCAATGACTACGGCCATTGCAAAGAAAATCGTCGCATTATTTATGAGATGGGTCTGAGATAGCCGTTACTCAGCTTCGGCGCCATTCTACTTGAGCCAGCGGTTTGGTATACCGGACAGCTGCTAGCGTATTGTTAGATTGCTGGTGAACGGTGATTGCTCTATGCACAGTCCTCAGAGCATGGATCTCAAAATCCTCAGACCTTTCGTCAGCACTGGGGACTCGGTGTGGTCATATCCTGGTATTTCTAGATGAAGTGGGACGAGAAGTAGTAGGGATAGCAGGATATGTCCACTCCATGCTCTCCGGGTATCAAAGGCAAGAGCCTCGACGGAGGATGATTCGCAAGGCAATCAAGAGAACTCTGAATGCTTTTTTAGATCTCGAAAGATGCGTTCCCGCTACTCCAGCGTGGCGGATTTGCTAATGTAGAATGTAGAGCAGCACCGGAGAGCTCCGCTGTTTGCAGAAGTCAATGAGCCTGCAAGGATATTGTGTGAAATTCATTTTGCTAGCCTCGAACCTGTTGAATGAGGTGAAGAACCGCAAAGATTTTGTTATAGAACGCCTTGTGCGCTTAGGTAGATCCAATGGTCCTTGTGCTTTGCCTTTTGAAAACTTCCTCATTACCCGCAATGTGCTTGCCAAGAGACAAATGTGAAAAAGAGATGGGAAATTCGCTTGCTAAAAAAACAAGATAAAATTTCAGAATACCTCCCAGTGCACAGTCGTTATAACGCCTTCTCCATGTCCACAATCTCCTTGAAGTCACGTGCGTATTTCAAGGCCTCCTGATGTGTCGGCCTTGGCAAAGGCTTGCGAGCAATTCCACCGTAGCCGAAATACGTCCCTAACGCGCTCTTCGTGCCAACAATCCCGCCAGAGATGGCAGCCCAGTCACCACGTGCAACGACCGCCTGAAGCTTCTGCGCTTCTGCCGTCTTCCCTCTGGCGTACAGTTTAATGACCTTGACACAGGCTTTGGGGGCGACATTGCCGATTCCGCAAATGACACCGGAGCCACCAACGATAAGCGTCTGGAGAGTAAAATCTGCTGAGCCGCCCATACACATGAAGCCTGAACCCGAATCCGAGGGCGTTGCTGCATCAGTGGCCGCTGCGATTCTGGCTAATTTGCCGGTATTACCACAAGTCAACTTGCAGCCAACGATGTTTGGATGTTTGGAGAGTTCGTTGATGACGTCCGAGGAAAGATCAATACCAGCCACCGCTCCTGGGTAATTATATATCAAGATCGGAATGGGCGATGAGTCGGCCACATCTTGGAAAAACTCGATGATGGTGTCCGACTTGTGCATGGGCTTATAGTACGAAGGGGGAAGTACCAAAGCATAGTCGCCGCCGGACGCCAAAGCCTCTCGACAGAGCTCGATGGTCTCACGCGTGGATTGTGAACCACAGCCAACAATGACGGGAAGGGATTGGAATCCTGCGTCATTCAAGGCCTGGCGAGTCGTCTGCGTAATCTGCTTTCGTTCGCCATGGGACAGATGGACTGCTTCGCCATTAGATCCCTGAGTAGCCAGGCCTGCTATACCGGCCTTGGCAAGCCTCACTGCATGCTTCCCGATGGTGACAAGATCGAGGTCCTCATTGTCTTTGAAGAACGCAACGGTAGGCACATAGACCCCAGGTGTCAACGGGCGGCCCATTTGGACGTCTTCGATCGAAGAGGCAGCTGTGCTGTGCAAGGAATCGCTGGATTGCGAGTAGGGCGAGTCGACGGCTCCTGGTGTTCCCGCGAGAGATGGCAACGACATGTGTAGATGGTCGTCTTGGTGAAAGCTGCCCGCGGGAGAGACGTCCTTATAAGTCGGCATTGTGGCGGTGCGAATACTCGAGTACGGCCGGAGCAGGACGAGAAGTGAATGATAAGACGACGGGAAGTCCAATGCACGAGGCCATCATGAGCTGTGGAAGGAAGAGATGTGCTCTGGTTAAGTAGTTCGCACTCGTTGTAGTTTGAAACTCTATCAAGATCAGCGAAATGGAGGTCCGAGCACCCAAAGAAACCTCCGGGCCGTGGGGGTCCAACATGGCCAAAAGGTCCAGCATGGCGTCGCTGGCTGGTAAACTGATACATGAAAAGGGTAAGAGAAATTCGAAGGGAGTGGAGAGACCTCGGAGCGAGCGTTTCTGCAGCGTTCAGAATTTTCCCTGTTGTTTTCCCTGCATATGGCCATTCATTGGTGGGTGAGGCTGCAAGGAGATGTCATGTGCAGATCAGAGGCCCAGGCCCGGAAATATGCACAACTCGCTTCCGTACCCCACACTCTTCTCTCCCATTCCCACACTCAGGCACTCCCACATACACGGCCATACAGCATGCGATCGTGGCGGTTATTCCTTTGTGTTCGCATGTCCGGAAGGCGTTGCGGCATTTGGGTTCGAGTGGATACTGCGCCCCGTGATCCGTCCGCACGTCGGAAATTTTGCAGCCAATTGAGCCAGAGGCGTAGGCGTAGGCGGATAGTGCGCGGTGCGTCGCTGCATCGGTCACCTTACTAAGCCCAAAGGCGCACTCATGCCATCATGTGGACTGTTGCACGGGGCGTAATACGCAACCCTCAGCTGAGTGAGAGGTGTGTACAGCCTGTCCAGAACGTCAGCGAGAGTGAAGCAAAAGGCGGAAGGCTGGCTAGAGTGACGACGGATCTGGCAAAGGATCAGAGTGAAACGAAAAAGATTGTATCTCGTGGGGTAAAGTACCTCAGATGGTGGAGCCGCAAAGATCGGCTGGGACCTTTCAGGCCTGCTTCGACTGCCGCGTTCCACCATTTGACTTTCGGAACCAGCGTGGGGAGCGTGGGGGTTAACCCTGAATCGAATGAATCCCCTGAATCCGGCAGACCTCTGGACTCGACGGTAACGTAGTCTGCAGGATGCCTCGGATCGAATGTCGGAGGATCGGAGAATCAGGATGGTATTCTAGAGTGTGCCCTGTGTGCCCTGCCCTGATGACCCCCGGCTCAAGATAATCAACGTTGGTACTTTGATGCTTGGGGAAACTCCAGGGAAGGTGCGAGAATGGGAGAGAACGTTGGCTTCCGCCAAGAGCGCACAATGAAGCTTGGAGAACTGTCCAGTTGGCCGCCCTTACATTGTCATCGACCTCTCATAATGGAGCTGAGCACCACCCAGAGCCCAGCGAGGCCTCGACTGTCGAATCTATATGAACAAGCCCCCCTTTTGGCCAAATGGTCTTTTCGTCCAGAAGAATACTGTCTGCGTCACGAGTACAGGTAAGGCCGTTGATACCCGATACGGTTGGCCTCGTGGTTCATGACGTCTTGCCATCTTTCTGCCTGCGGATTCTGGTATATGCATTCGACGCTTGTAGCTGAGAAAGTCCTCTGTAGATATCGAGAGCAGACTCGTCGTCATGACTATGAGTGGGACCAAGGTAGAGACCATGCTCCATCCGACGGCGCTTTCCCGCAGACTAAAAGATCTTACTGAGGCTGAATCCGACGGGTGAGGGATGACTCGCATGCTTATGTGCAGATGCGCGTGGATACTACTTTAGTCGCATAGCCGTCCGAGCGTTGAGGTCTTCCCCGCACATCGATGATCGTGGGGAGCGTGTTCGCCACCAAGACCCCAGACGTCTAGCTTGGGTCCCCCTGAAGACCTATGACTAATTAGTGGCACGCAGACTCGATCGATTTGAGAAGGTCGATGCGGATTGAGTCTCGAGGATGCGGCGACACAGGTTGGCTCAGGGGACCCAGGAGGCAGGCTCAATCGGACCGCCACTTCAGATGCTCGACTTGTAAGCAAATAGACTATCGATACCATCATGGGTAGACTGCCTTTGGCACAGCAATCCAAAGTAATTAGCCGTTGGCAGATTTTGCATTCCTCCTGCGTAATATTTCAGCAAGTGGGACTTCGTCCTCGTCATAAAATTCAATCTCTTCGTCGACCCCAAAGTCGTCTAATCGATCGCCCTCTGAATCTTGCCATCCTTCTACGCCATTCTGTATCCGGTAGGCATTCGTTGACCTCGCATCGGAATCCTTGGTTTGTCGGCCACTCTCGTAGTCATGGACTATTCTTCGACGAGCAATAGCGGAGTACTCATCGTCAAAGCGTTTGAGGTCTTGATTCTGCCTTTGACGAAATGAATCAAGTCGATCTTGGTCGGAAGCCATTTCGTTGTCACGTATGAATTCCTGGTCACGAGAGACCCGATGTTCAGACCTGGTCATTCGATCAGGATCGGGAGGGGGCCACGAGATGGAAGTATCTATTCGGATCATGTCAGTGGTGTCATTGATCAATTATCGTTCGTTACCTTCAAAGCCATTGGTCTCAAAGGTCAAGCCAGATTGATTCGATGGGGTCGACGCAAATGGCCATAGCCAAAATAGAGGATTTCCCATGCCTTGTCTGATGTTTTGATAAATGCCGATATCGTATGGGAACTCTTGCTTCTGAAGCCTAAGTCTCATGCCATCTGGACCATTGAGATAGCCTCCTAGCTTTCGAGCCCGGTAGACAAGTGTTTCATGCCTTTCAATCTCCCAGCCCTCGATAGTCGTCACATTGCCACCTAGGCACCAGATGTTCCGAGCTAAGAGAATAGCGAGAGCGAAAAGTGTCATGGAGTTGACAACTAGAAACAGGAATAGAAATGTCATTTGTCTCGCAGTAGGACCGAGGTACTGGAAGGAGGGTAAGCGTGAAGCTTCCCTTTAATCTGATGAGACACGTACGCTTGGCAGATTACGCCCTCTCCAGACCACGGCGGCTCGAATAAAAAGGAAACGCTCGAGATAAGTCATGGAAGCAACGGCGTAGAATAGGAAGCGGAGGAAATGGGGAAAGGTGCGGTGGGAGACGCAGTTCACTGTCCATGGACAGTGATGATCCATTTTCGGAATACATCTAGTACTGTACGTCAGGTATCATCTTCACCGTTCCTATGGAAATGCCCTTGATACCTTTTACAGATCTTGCAATGATGCGCTCGTACTGGCTTGAGAGCTCTACATTTCTTACACCATTTCTGTCTGCCACCCGGCGTTCCTTTCTGTGATGACGCATCTGTATCCCCTTGGGTTGGCACGAAGCCGGGGTTCGTGAAACAGGCTCTAAGATAAGTGACCCAAATGCAAGCAATGAGGAGATTGAAGATGATCGTTTGTTTTGGCTGAAGTGCATGTGGCTCAATGTAACCAAATAGAACTTGGGTACCATATGAGAGGAAGCATATCAGGCTGACTACTGATGGGAATGCTAGGCTGCCAAGAAAGCTTTGATACATGGAGTGCTAATGTAGAGGAGGCAAGCTACCTCAATGATGAAATTGGTTGCTCGGTGGAGATTCCTAAGATATCGATTAGTAATCTTTCGGACCAATCAGGTCGAACTTTCTCAATCTGTGGTCACAGACGACCGGTATCGACTAACGAGATCATACGAACTTCACGCCCAGGTGGGGACTTCTAGCAGTCTATATTCATCATTGATTGAATGTCCATACGATTCCGACTTTCCGAAGGAGGATCTTGCGAAGGAGCAGAGACAGCTGGACCGACTTCGCTCTCGAGACCCTTGCCCTTTTCGGCAATACTTAGTATTGTCCTCGAGGACGGTTGCCCTTCTCCTCCCACCTTATCTAATGAACCCCGTTGTACAATTCGCTCCATCAAGGACGGACGCAGCCATTGAGCGATAGATTGATAAGAATCATTTCGCCTGATCCGTCGAATCATCTCATTAGAGTTATTACCATGTTTCAAGGACGACATGACTACTTCCAGCCACACGTTCTTTTCCCGAGCACTACTGAATGCCTTTTCCAAACAGTCCGTCTCCTCGTGCAGCTCTTGGAGTTTGCGCACCATTTCTTCCTTGGCGCTTTTGGGATGTAGTTCGTAACGACATTGGTCCGGAACCTTGCGATCGAGACAGCTTTTGCATATCGGTCGATCACCACCGCACTTTCCACCGTTCAGCACGGACCTCAGGAGGTAGGAGTGTTCCTTTGCCTGCTTTTATCCTGGCCTTCTTGCAGCGAGTACAGGCGTTGGGAGTCAGCGAGCCTCGCTTGCCCGCAGATGATGTACTTTTCAATCTCGTCTGGTCCGGTCGACTGGACGATGGTTTAGAGCTCACAGGATCTGGTACTGGTTTTCAATCGCTCCCTTCCTTGTAGTGGTAGGCAGTCTAAGAGATAGACGAATTATATCGCTCTGGACTTGTCGTATTCGGTCACATAAGTGAGGGAGAGGCGCCGAGCTTCGAGAGGAGAGGTATTCCGTATCGCCAGTGAGACTTCTAGAATTATGTGAGAACATCTCGTAATGACGACTGCCATCTCGTGCGGAGCCAACGGTCCGCACGTGAATCTGGCTGGCTGAGATCGAGATCTGGTGGTAGATCGCGTCGAGACCCTGAAATCACATCGAGATCTGAAAAGCAGGCACGAGGCGAACTTCACAAAGGACAGGTCACCTCAAATTCCATCACCCTCTCTGCATCAAGAACACTCCCATGTCTTTTTCCGCCACTTTGTATTTAGGCGAAGTCGTTGAAGCAGCCTGGAAAATGCAGGATCCGGCTCGCCTAAAGCTCGCGCGTCTCCCATGACAGGCAGAAGCAGAGCGGGATTCCGCATTTCCAAATGGAGATGCCTCCGGAAAGTATGTAGTGAGGCCAGTGACGAGAGAGCAGGAGAGTGAAAGTCGTGGATTCCGCGCCAAGCTTTCTTGATCGCAATTGGATCGATCTCATTGGTCCTTCAGTCCTCGATCCGTCTCTTTCAGCGGCCACCTGGTCCTGTCAGGATTGTACTATTACTCTCGATTCTCACGCGTGACATCTAGGTATTCTATTGAAAAGTCCAGATTGAGCCAGTACATATATTGGCTCATGTCTTCTGGGCCGGTACCCTTGAGGCGTCCATACCTCCATTGCATAATCACCGTCCGTCTCTGTTCACGCTTTCGTATCGCGTAGGCGATGGCGATGGCCTAAAGGGATGGTTAGATGCCACACAAAGTTTCAAACAAGTGTCATTCAAATACACACCATCTACCTCCACCTAGACCACAATGCCCATTGCAGCCCTGCCTACTCAGACCGTCCGTGCCATTGGGTCTTCACAGGCGCTCACTGACTCTTCGTCATTGGTGAAAGAGCTTCTGGACAATGCTATCGACGCCAGCGCCACTGCTATTGCCGTTGAAATATCTACCAATGCCTTGGATGATATCCGAGTCAAGGACAACGGCCGCGGAATTAGTCCAGATGATCGTCCCCTGATTTGCCAAAGACATTGCACAAGTAAAATCAGGGATCTTGACGAACTGCGAACAATCGGAGGGCGTTCGTTAGGCTTCAGAGGGGTAGCATTGGCCAGTGCTGCAGAGATGAGCGGTCGCTTAACGATTGCAACCAGGATCGAAGGTGAAGAGACCGCTTCTGAGATGAGATTTGATCGCCAGGGCCGGATTGTGAGGTATGCATGTTCACAGGTAGCGGCCAATTGCTCACAGAATGCCAGCGAAAGGCGTACATCGCTTCCTATGGGAACAACTGTGCGAGTCGAGAACTTTCTTGAAGCTCTACCCGTGCGTAGACACGCTGCGGAAAAATTTACAAGCAAGACGTTAGCCAAAATAAAAAAGACATTGCAAGCTTACGCTCTTGCGAGGCCTCGTTTACGTCTCTCCTTGAAGGTAGTAAAAGCAAAGGACGAGAAAGCGAATTGGAAGTATCCAATAAACGCAGGCAATTCAAAAGTCGAAACGAATTCGTTCAGTGCTGCTGTGGATATCATGGGTAAGAAACTCACAAATCAATGTCAGTGGACACGTTCAGTCTGGTGTAGCAGTGGACAACGAATCGATTCAACTTCTGAGGTATCTGAAGTCGAAAACGACCAAGCATGTAACTACACATTCGAAGCTGTATTAGCTAAACAGGATTGTGGTATGTTTGCGTACATTAAAACATCGGGTGCTTGATCAATAACAATTTACGTAATCTTACAGACACTTCAATCATCAGCAACATAGGTCAATACTTGTCTGTGGACTCAAGACCCGTTTCGTGTGCAAGAGGGGCCTTGAAAAAGATAACGTCTATTTACAAATCTCAGCTTCGCTCTGCTAGCGTCACCAGTGCAGACGCAAAGATCACAGATCCTTTCCTCTATATGAACATTATATGCCCTAGAGGCAGCTACGATGCAAACGTTGAGCCGGCTAAAGATGATGTGCTCTTCACAGATGCTGATTGCATCGTTTCCTTGGTCGGTAAGTTCTTCGGAAGCGTCTACGGCGAGCTGAAATCTGGTCCGACCCATGCTGCTGGCCCTGAAGCTCCTCCCAAAACTTCAGGCATTGCGCTCATGCTCGCAAGGAAACATTCTCCGTCCCGGCTCAAGAGTTTGGTGCCCCGACCACCTCTAGATAGATCTTCTTGGGACCCTCAATCACATAGCCGGTCTACATTCAAGCTTCAGCAACCATCCGATACACCCGTTCCAGAAATCTTTCCACACGAGGCTAGGACTTCTACGCCTTCGAAGGCAGAACTCAAAGTGTGTGCCAAAGGGAAAGCTGCCGTCGCTGCAGTAAATGATCCTGGTAAGAGGTTCAATGGCCATCCTTTTGCTACAAAGTCGGCTCAGGATGATGTCGACAGCAGAGCAGTATCAAATGAGAAAGTTTCCACGTGGAGAGAATCAATGTATGATGAGGACGAAGATGATGATGTTGATGAGTTCCCAGACTCGCCTGCTCGGCCAACTCCAAGCGAGACTTTGGAGGAAGAAGCCAACCTTAGGAGCATTCAAGTGTCCAACCCATGGGCTTTTGCGAAGCTAAATCCACCAGTGCGTGCCCATGGCTCCCAGCGACACCATGCTGTT
>JAABUH010004832.1_pt1 | contig 10763 bp, 5 predicted proteins | sample 5559121 | NCBI WGS metagenome assembly JAABUH01 (sample SAMN10711871, study PRJNA513364) | rock metagenome | isolation source: Antarctica rocks | place: Antarctica: Victoria Land, Battleship Promontory nord | collected 2015-12-28 | reverse complement strand
CTCACCTTGACTGGCAAGCTTGATGAGTCGTACCTGGCGGCAGTGGGCAACGTCCATGATCTGACAGAGGATTATGGATCTCTTCCAACCTTATCGCCTCGGAAAGGGTCTGCCGCCCAGGCTCAAGCTCTCCGTCAAGAGATCTCCCATAATCTTGACTACGCAATGAGCTGCCGTGAATCCTCCTATGGTGAAGCCTCACGCTTGTACGAGATGGTAGATCGCCATCACAACAGGTTGACGAACATCATTTCGAAATTGCACGCTCTTCCAAAGCCCCCGTCAAGAGATCCGACACCCGTACCCCGATCTCCCCAAGCAGTTCGCCATACTCCTACTATTACTCCACGTATCACGCTTCGCTTAGACGGTGCGCGAGCTGCAGCTTCCGCCAACAGAGGCTCACCGAAACCTCAGAAACCACGCAGGAGCCGAAAGATCACAGTGCCCGGGGAAGTGCTCCCACCTCCCAACCCGGATTCTCCTCTTCCATTTACAGACTCCGACTGGGAGTCTGTCCCTCCATCTCCAATACCTATGCCTACATCTCGCGTTGGTGGCTCACGTAAGCCTCCACGCATTAGACCACCAAGGCCACCAAAAACGCCAAAATTGAAAGCTCCAAAATTACCCCGACCACCTCGACCGCCAGGCGCAGTGGGAACGAATGTGCATAGTGCAGTTGCTGGAATATCTACAAGTAATGCGCTGTCATTGCTAACTCCACCACCCCCAGATGCCAAGGCCGGTAGCAGACACGCGCCCTGGATGCGTCTGACAGAATGGGAAATGGCAAAGTTACGAAAGAGAATGAAGAAGAATGCTATATGGACACCTAGCGAAACGATGATTAGGCGCGAGCTGTCACTGGCTGGTCGAGGGCCTGATAATTACCGCAATACAAGAGCTCAGGCGGAGGCGGCTGGAGAAGATTTTGTCGATGAAGATGATATCGCTAATGCAGAGCCAGGGAAGCCTCTACTACCTGGTGAGATTAGTGCAGACTCACTTGGCTTGGCAGAGACGAATCTAGAGAATAGAGGGATGAAGTTGAATGAAGCGAAGAAGATGAAGAGAGAGGTCTTAGCGAAACAGCATGCCGCAGAGCTGGAGTCCGAGGCCCAGAAGCTGAGTGTTCTTGGCTCCAAATTCAAACAGCTTTTCTCTAAGCCTCCGGAACCGTCGTTGGAAAGCCCACTCAATGGCGCAAGCCCCTCAAAATCAAAGGGTGCTCCCAAGGAGAAATCTTCCCAGAGAGAGAAGCCGAAAGAACCTGAAAAGACCCCTGCAAAGAAGAGGAAGCGAGAAGAGACCCCAAAGCTAGATGTGCTCCCAAAACCAAAGGAAGAGTCGATGCCTACGGTGAAACTTTCGAAGAAGCGTAAGACAGAAGAACCACAACCGGCTCCACCAGCAGTTGCACCACCACCACTGACTATCACTACGAAGACAGTGACAACCACTGTTCCCCTAGCAGCCCCTGCCCCTTCTCCAAAGAAACCATCACGACAGTCTACACCTGCAACGCCGGCCATTCCTGTTATGGCCGCCCCTGAAAAGCCCAGGCCAGCTCCAACACCAAAATCTACAGCAAGTGCGTCGCGTCCTCGTCGTGTCTCATTGACTTTAAAGGGGCCTGCTGAACCACCTCCTGAGCCTGTACATTCGTCTCCAAGAACCGCAACTCGTGCGACCTCTCGACGTTCGTCGACGGGACCACCTTCAGCGACCATTCCCCGTGAGCAACCGCGGCGCACAAGCCTCACCCCAGCTCCGCCAGCGAGCCCAGCACAGGCCGTCACCGCTGCTGGGAGACGTAGTAAGCGGCCTGCGCCTGGCCTGGTCGTCGAGAATCAAGAGGGCGGCGCAGCAATTAGTGTAGGCAAGCGACAGCATGCGCCAGCAAAACGTGCTGGGCCTAATGCAAGGAGGGCAGTCCATGACGCGAGTGCAAAGGAAAAGGACGAAGCGGCAAAAGAGGCTGTCGTGGTGGAAGAAATCGACCCAAACGAGCCAAGGTACTGTCTGTGTGGCGATGTGAGCTATGGGGAGATGGTAGCATGTGAGAACCTGAACGTGAGTCTGTCCTTTCGGAGAGAAGAATTCCATGTTAGCTTCTGAACTATGCTAATCGGCACCATTCAGTGCGAAAAAGAATGGTTCCATTTCCCATGTGTGGGCCTGACGGAGTCTCCACCTCGAAGGTCAAAGTGGTACTGTCCTGAATGTAGAGCTAAGTTCCCTAAGAAGTGATTTCGCAAATGCTACGCCCCTGTAGCTTGCGGTCGGCGCCTGCTTCCGGCGGGCATGTTGATGAGGGCTACGTTATGAGGGGCCTTGTACGATGATGAAGATGATATGCTTTCTACACGTAGTGATCATGCCCTCAACATTGGCGATTGACAGATAGCGCTTTACCCTTCTCCAGAGATACCCAATACTAAAGATACTAAAGTACATAAAATCAACCATTGCATTTCAGAAATCTGATGCAGTCCTGGTCTCACAACTCTTCACACCAGCTGTTGACTGGTTCGACGTCTTAGTCCTAATTCCTAGTAAAGACTTCTTTCATCTTTGACAGTGTATGGCGACTCTATGACTGAGAGAACAGAGCAGGAAAAGTATAAGCGCGATGCACATATAGACATCTCGGCTTCACTTTCACTTCATTATTCATCTGTTGCTGATCTTGGCAGCCAAAACAGCCCAAGTGCCAAATTGTGCGACCAATTCCCGAGGAAAAGGAGCCAGAGGACTTTGGAACACAAGGCTTGAAAAGCGGTCTCAAGGCAGGAGTTCGCGAATCTTGGTCACAGTCGATGTTCCCATAGTTGCCCATGGTACACGACATGTCGAAACTCGGAAGCAGATCTGGAAGTTGAGCGGCGCGAAGGTTGACCAGGATCTTCTCGATGCCCTTGCAAGGGATGACTGGTCGGCTTGATTCTTACCAGTGGTTCATGCAGTGTAACTGGCGCAATTTTAAATGGTGTGGCACGGATGGACTCTGATCACATCCTTGTTTACCAGCGGGATTGGTCTGCATCCTCTGGAGGCTCTGGAGTTTCATGTGCCCAGACTCGACAGCAACGGAGAATTGGACACATTAGACGTAACCTCCTCGCTGTGGGCTGTGGTTCGTGACTGTCAGCCTGTTATGATGTACAGAGATGACATCATGAACTGTTCTCTCCCCAGCCAATCCAGTCTTCTGCGTGATATCTCGTCGGAGATGAAGCAATCTCGCTTGGTGGTTATTTTTACGAGGCGATCAAGTTGAGTTGTTTGGCCATAAAGGCCGCCTTACTGCATTCGGACTCGCTTGTCTTCCTCTACCGAGAATCCCTGTCAGACCAATAATCGTCTTCACCCTTTCCTGTTGGCCTCCTGTTTCTTCCTTCAACCCAAGCTTGCGCCATCTCGTCAAGATCCAGCAACGGCCGAGCTGTCGTCGGCGTTGTCGTGGATGTAAGAGCAGTGAGGTGTGTGGTCAGTGGAAGAGAAGGGCAGGTCCGAATCGTGCTGAGGTGCGCACATCTCACGGTCGGACCTCAAGGGGGGTGGACTTCTGGAGAACAACCCGCGACAACCACCACCACATTCGTTATACACATCAACATACCCTTCGGCATTAGGTATTCGCGTGAGGAGGAGTGCAGCTATTCAATAATGCGATTTTAGGAGTCAATGTGGGTCTTCGAAAACGCTTGTCGAGTGGCTGCGGTCGGAACTGAAGTGAACTGAGCTGTACTGACCAACCTTTACTTAGCTTTAACAGTCTTAATATCGTCGGTCTACGACTGGCAGCCATTCATTACAAGACGCAGCTATCAGAGCAGTACTGTCGAAGCTGATCTTCGATACTTCGAGCGACTCCGTCCGCACAAAGACTGGTTTCATTTCATCAGCAACAACGATCATTCAGAAACAAGGCAACACATTCAGCACATCAAACACTTCAGCAGAAACAAACCTTCATGTTCAGTGGCACACTTCAGCAGTATACGAAAGTTGTTCGAAACAACGGTTTTAATCACCATAATAAGAAGGTCGATTGTTCAGCAGAACACGCATTCTCTATACAGCAACATCCATTTTCAGAATATTAGACCAAGGATTCGATGGAAGGACACCCGTCCAAGAGACGGAGAGTCGAGAGTGAAGAGGACCAAAAACCCGGAGACTTTCGCTTCAACAAGGGTAGAGAGCGAGGGGGCAGCTTGACTGACAAGAGGGAAAAACTAGCGTTACCGAAGCTAGTTCTCCCGGCTCACCATGCTTTCGGTGTCCATGGAGCTTCTCGCCAGAAACCCCAGCATCTTCACGAGGCACAAGAGCCTAACCAAGCTACACCTACGAGAATCCAAGCCCGGCAGCTTGTCGGAACCCAGGTGAGCAGCGTGGCCCAACCAGCACCGGAGACTGCCTCAACAGTCTTGGCTATCGCTATCGACAATGGACAAGGTGTCGTCTCTGAACTGGATGTGCCAATGGCATCCAAGAGTGTTTGGATCCAGGGCTATGGCGAGCTCACCATGGCAAACGATGGCAACATGCCAACTATAACGGCCTCAGCTGAGAACAAAACGAGTACCATTAAATCCAAACCTGGGGCTGTTACTCCACCACCAGCGGCCGCTGCGTCTCAAGCAAGAAGCCAGGCTCTACAGACACAAGAAGCCATTGCAAAGCAGCTCGATGTTGTCCCGCAAGCGCCTTCTACTTCGGCACCAACGTCTCCACAAGCTACCCCGGAATCTTCGAACCCTAGTACAGACCAGAATATGGCATCCAGCCAGAGTCCTTTGGCTGTCAATACTCCAGAGTCTCACTCTCAGCAGGTCCTTTCGTCTCCACCAACCCCTGTCCCAGCGACTCCTCAGTCATCGACAGGCTCATCGTCATCATACTTCTCATCCTCCCCAGCATCACTACTCAGCTCGTCTTCACCACAAACCTCAAGCCCATCTACTACATCACCGATCCTGAATCCAAACAATTCTCAGCTGCCAGCTACTAGCAATTCTACACTTTCTGGTAAGACATCAATGATCTATCTATGGTACTGACTACGCTAATTCCTCCCCTAGCTACTACTTCGTCAAGCTCAAGCATTGCCACGTCTTTGAGCATTACCAGCGCGAGCTCCGAAGCGAGTGTCACAGCTAGCTCCCTTATTTCGCAGTCTGCAGCATCAGAGGCTTCCCTGTCAAGCTCAGAATCTCTAGCTGCGTTGATCTCTGCAACCCGGAGTCCGAGCGGTTTCACAACTTCCACTTTGAGCAGTCAGAGTCTCAGTTCAGGATCCTCCTCTACACAGATCACTCCTATACACACTACGCTTACCTCATCCGCCCCAACATCATCGTCTTTGTTCGCATCTTCATCAACCTTAGCATCGTCCCAATTATCGAGTCAGTCGATCTCGGGCTCGTCTTTGTCTGGAAGTCCTTCCAGCACTGGTATCGGAGCGGGTGGTATCGGTAATCCTAGCAACACTCCCTCAACCGCCTCGCCAACGGCAAGCTCGGGTGGTGGTTCCAGCGGCAGTAGTACACCCCCAGCTTCAGTCCTTGCAGGAGGCATAGTAGGCGGAGTAGCCGGGGCAACTATCCTTCTATTGATAATTGTACTATTGTTCCGCTGGCGACGAGGAAAGACGGCCCAGCGTAGAACAATCTCGCCTCCGATTTCCCAAGCAATCAGTCCTGGTGGTGTGCCGCAAGCTGGCAATATGACTCAACGCTCAAGTATTACTCCAATCGTCGGAGCTGGGCTTTTTAGCCGATTGAGACCTGCTTCAGCTCAGACCGCAACCACCGCCGATACCGCCCCTAGCGAGCGAGGCTTCCAGAAGATTTCCGGCAGAAAGCTTCCCTCGGTCCTTGCGTCTGGTGGCGACGGCTATGGGGACGCTGCTGCGGCAGGGCCTTCTACTGCTCCCATGGCTGCTGGTGGCGCAGGAGCTGCAGGAGCGGCTGCTGCTGTAAACACCAGAGGCTCTGCTCCGGGTCCTTCTGCTGGACCTGCAGGCTCTAAATCCAAAGGCATCGCCCCAGGTCAAAGTCCTTTCGCTGGTCTTGCCCCTGCTTTACGTCCTGCATCACCACCCCATTCACTGTCTGGGTCTTCATTCTACCGCGACTCCCATGGCTTTTACGGTGGTCTTGTGCCAGAAAGCACGACGCAAGCTGAGACCGACACCTCCAGTTCTCCATCCACTTCACCATCCTATCCCGCACCCCTCAACATCATCGGCCGCTCGCCTCAGGACCGCGGCGGCCCTTCTAATCGGCAGCCAGAAGTAGCAATCACGCGACCTGGTCCCGCTCGTACGCCCGTGATTAATCAGCCTGGTGTTGTTCCTATCCGTACTCCCTCACGAGCCAATCAACCGCCTCTTCGCCCTGCCCGAGGCACTCCACCACCTCCAGGCCCCTTCCGAGATGGTTTGGGTCGCAGCCATCCAAGTCAAGATGGCTCCCGTGGATCAAGGTTCAGGGAAGATACTACTCCTCCTTGAGGTGTCTTTTCCGACACACAATCCACCCGTCAAAACTTTCGTTTCTATTGTTCATATTTCACCATACCCGAGGTCTTGGTTCATCTTCGCCGGCCGCGCTTTCCTATGTAATTAATCTTTCAGTGACCGATCAGTGGAAGAATATCAGGATTTTCCTCCATGGCCGTTCGTCTAGCACCAACCGCCGTACAATAATACCGAGACTCTTGAGAGTTTCACGCCACGCCTTCGCATACGGTCGATTTTAATGAAGGGGGAACGAATGGTCGCTTAGGGTAGGATATGGCACGTTTTTTGTAATAGCGGCATGTCTTCACCAGAGGATGTTCCCAATGCAGAGCTGTCCAGAATGGGACAGCTTGGTGGAAGTGGCTCCGTTTGTGCATAGCTAGAGATACCACTGTGTACATATCTTTAAGGAATTGAAAAAGATTCAAACAGTCTATCATGCCATTGAGTCAAGTCGTTGCGCTCGCTTGTGAGCGACATCTTTACTTTATCTTCAAGTATTCTAGGTTGTCAACAGTCTCAACCGGAGCTAGCGCGGACATAGAAAGCTGGAGGACTCTTTGTCAATTGCTATTTCTCTTGACATTGGGAACAGCATGGGACATAAAGGGGACCAGGACTACCATGGGGAGACATTTCGAGCCACAGAAAATCCCGATTCAGCGGACCACCGACTGCCATCCGGTGGAGGACCTCCTCCTCTACCACCCCGCGCTGGGACAATCGACTCCACGGCACCTCCACATGGTTACTCGGAAGCACCGCCCCCGTACACGGCGACCGCACCGACCTACCACTCGCAGCCGCTTTCTCACTCCTTGTCTTCGCAGGATCCCCGCTCGTCTTCCACTCAATCCCTTGTACCACATGAATCGACTGAAGGAAATGGAAAAAGAACGCTTCTTTTGGTCTATATACATGGATTCATGGGAAATGAGACCAGCTTCCAGAGTTTCCCGGCTCATGTGCACAATCTTGTCACTGTAAAACTTGCGGAGAGTCATGTGGTACATACCAAGATTTATCCAAAGTATAAAAGTCGAAAGCAGATTGAGTTTGCCAGAGATGCTTTCAGTGAATGGCTACGTCCACACGAAGGTTCTGATACAGATGTCGTTCTGCTTGGCCATAGCATGGGAGGAATCCTGTCAGCTGAAGTGGCTCTACTGGAGAACCACCGCATCCTAGGAACAGTCAACTTTGACACACCGTTCCTAGGCATGCACCCTGGCGTGATCACGAGTGGGCTCGGCAGCATTTTCAGGCCAGCATTAGACTCGCCTTTACCTAAGCCTACAGAAGCGGAGACAGAGAGCCAGACTGCATCCAGAACAGCAACAAACGATGTAATCCAGTCACCGGTATCATCTTCGTACTTTGGGCCTAATGCTAGCTCTGCGTCAAGTCTCATGCCTACAGAAACTAATTCAACGGCTGCACTTCGAACAATGTCTTCGGCATCACTTGATCTCCCAATCAAGGACCCAAACTATGACCCTCCATTTGTCAATGACGTCCGATTACCACAGCGCAGCGGCTGGGCCAACGCCTTGCATTTCATTAACAAGCATTCTGATGGCCTGACGAAAGCCACTCAGTCGTATGTAATGTCTCATCTCGAATTTGGTGGTGCCATGGCAGATTATAATGGACTTAAGAGACGCTATGAGAAGGTAAGGGCTCTCGAAAATGGCAAATCTCCAGGAGGAAATCGGTCAACTCAAGTCAGGTTTGTCAACTATTACACAGCAAGCACTGGCAGACCCAAGAAGCCCAAGGAGCCCAAGGAGCCAAAGTCTGTGGCTGTCTCGAGGGTTCCGACATGCGAAGCAACAGATGAGACATCAACGCCTGAAGACGGCATCCAATCTGTGAACCTACAAGCATCTAGAACCCCTTCACTGTCTCCTAGCTCTCCAATCGTCATCAAGAACGCAGTTGATGAGACATTGCCTGCAGAAGCAGAAGATACCACATACACAGACGAAAACTTCCTCAATGCAAATGAAAGCTACAGCGATGACGGTGATGCTGTGTCGGATGGTAGCCTGGGGTTGAATCACATGGATCCGGCTCCAATAGTAAATTCTGAGAGTGACAGAGGGTCTGCGGGGCAAGACGATTCTAAATCTCTCGAATCCACCAATCCCACTGCCACAGGGGCAGATCCGCCCCCAACAAACGCTTCCAGTATTGCACCTCCAGACCACCAAGCTCCAAATCTCCGTCCAGTCCCACCTGCTCCAGAAGAGCCACCGCCCTTCAATCCAGATTCATACCCAGACAAAGATACCCGCAAACTAGCCGAGAAGGACCACGCCCGGCTAGTGAAAACTTACAAACAAGCGACCAAAGACCGAGACAAAGCCATCAGCGAAAGACGCAAGTTCCTCGAAAAGCGAGAGAAGAACGCAGTCAAAGAACGAGAAAAACAGCAGAAAGCCGACGAGAAAGAAAGGCTTAGTCTAGAGCAGCGGGGAATGGAAAGGGGAGAGCAAGAACGCGCCAAAGCCGAGCGAGAGACCAAGAAAAGGCAGGGAAAGGAAAGAGCGAAGGCGGAGAAAGAAGCAGCGAAGAAGGCGGCCAAGGAGAATAAAAGAGCTAAAGCGGCTTCGGAAGCTGATGATGTGAATGCTGATTCGAAGGACGAGAAACCGAAGCGGGATAGGAAATTCTGCATGCTTCCTCCCAAGATCAATGGCGAGATTGATCCGTGTTGGGTTCGAGTGTTCATGCCGGGTGTGGATGAGGTGGGGGCTCATTGTGGGCTGTTCTTTGTGGATGGGGAGAGGTATCAGAGGTTTGTGGCTGATGTGGCGGAGGGGATAGAGAGGTGGGTTGAGGAGAGAAGGGAGTGAGGATGGGAGATGGCGGTGAGACTGAATGAGCAAAGTGGACGAGGAAAGGCTGGGAAACAGGTCCTGGGAGATGGGGGCTGGTTTGATCCGCAATTCTTTTTTGTTGTTTGATGATACCAATGATACCCCATACCCGCTTTTCAACTAATCAAGAAACCACCATGAATTCCCAAATCTTGTAAACCGATCACAAATGCCTCATCCTATTATTCCTTTTGAAGTCCGAAATGCAATAAAGGGTATCCTACAGTCATATCACATCATCATCTACGCACTCCAATCACCTCGACGACAAAAACGCCCTCGCCTCCTCCTCCTCAACATTCGACTGCTCCGAACTCCTCTTCTCAATCAACCCCAACCTATTCTTCCTCACCTCCCCCCACATCTCCCTCCGATCGCCCCCAAGTTCCTCAGCCAGCAACTGCCTCTTCAACTCCCTAACAAAATCATTAAAGATCCCCGGCTCCTCCATCTGAATCAATTCCTCCCGCATGACTCTCAGTTCCTCAATGGCGCGAGGGTAAGCGATGTCGCCGAAGCTCTCTTTGATCTGTGTTTTGATGATGGAGGAGAGTTGATCCGCAGCGTCGCGGATGCCTTCCATGGATTCGGCGGCGTCGAGAGCTTGTTTGAATTCGGGGACGGGGTTTCCGGGGGTAATTTTTGGTTTTTTGGGTTTGCTGCCGAGGAGGGCGCCGACGTCGAGGCCGGAGAGGGGTTTGATTTCGTTGCGGGTGCGTTTTCGAGACTGGACTTTTGGTGGGACTGATTTGCTGTGTGTAAGCAGCCAAGAATGACATGTCTTGGGAGGGATAATACCTTCTTTGACATTCGCTGCAGCTACGAGCTTCTCAAGCTTACGCTTTGACTTGGCGACGAGTTCTTCGGGTGGTTTGGAGTATCGGGTCAGTATCTCGTAGGGAGGTGGCACAGGTTTTGTGGGATGCACTGCCCTCCACCGCACAGCATGGTCCAAGCGGTGCAGCACGGGCGAAAAGGCATCGGTCATTGGCATGTACTCTGTAGGCTCTCTGTAAATTAATTAGAGAATTTAAGGCTATATCTCCTTGCCTCGAATGTTGCATACCCTTGGTCATCCTTTCCAAAAGTGGAAAGATCCATCCTGTTAACGTAGTCGCTCATAGCATCCTTCAAAGCATCACTTGGGAGGTTTCGATGTTCCTTGATCTCCTTTCCGGACACAGTGACGACCTTGTCTAGCGGCGGAAATCTATAGGAACGTACGTCCTCGGCGAAGGGGAGCTGTACATCTAACAAACACTCATAATCCACCTCAATCGATGGTGCTAGGAGGACAATCAGCGGCTCTCTATCGGCTTTAGTGACGAGTCGTGCAACAGCATACG
>JAABUH010004831.1_pt1 | contig 10763 bp, 11 predicted proteins | sample 5559121 | NCBI WGS metagenome assembly JAABUH01 (sample SAMN10711871, study PRJNA513364) | rock metagenome | isolation source: Antarctica rocks | place: Antarctica: Victoria Land, Battleship Promontory nord | collected 2015-12-28 | reverse complement strand
GCAAGTGGGCAACTACAAAGGGCATGCAGTACTCTGCACGTGGCAGGAAGCTGGACTACAGCCGCAGCGCCATTTTGTGGATGGTACTGCCACTGATTGCCTGGATGGCCCTCATCATCCTCACCTATGGCCTCTCCTACATGTTGCTCAGCAAGGCAATTCCCAGGCTCAACGATGTCAATGGCAACAGCCGCGTGCAAGCATACAGTAAGCACTGCTACCCTTATTAGCAGTCAGGACATCTTGTAGCTGTCAGGCTGGTCAAGCTGCGAGTGACGGCCACTTCATGCCAGTGTTGCATGGCAATGCAAGATTGACTGTCTGTGCTTGCTTGTATCCCTGTTACAGTATTTGCACCACAGCACTTGATTTCACTTGAGTTGCAGGGGGTTTCAATGCGAGTGTGATGTCAACATTGTTGTCCAGAGTGGTAAATGTGTCTCATTTGTCTGCTGCAGCCTATGGAGCAAAGTTCTATGCGACTGAGATGGCCTTTGCAAGCGACTCTGTGACCCTTGAATACTCGCGGCTGGGACTGAATGGCACAGCTGGCGCTCTTCGAACTTGGCATGAGACTGTCCTATATAGCTCGTCCACCTTGCCTCCCACCTCGACATCGCTGAGTTATCGTCCAAGTACCTTGCAGCCAGCCTACAGGGCCTCTCCTGAAGTAGAGACGGTGGGTTCTGTCACTCCTTGCAGATGCAACGCACCTCAAAGGCCACTACCGCATGTCAGATCTGCGAACTGAGTGACTAGCTCTGGGGTGTTACAAATGCTGTGCCTGCATTGGTGCTGCTGCCTTGTCAGGCACCTGCATTAGCGTTCGTATGTTTCCTTCAGCATAGTTGTTGTCCCCTGGTCAGCTTTGATGTCAATGGCTGCAGGTGTACTACAGTGACGGATGCCTGAGATCGCCAGCCAGCACATGCCTGAACTCGTCTAACATTTGGTACCCCAACACCAACCATGGGCTGAATCTCCTCACATACTACTACCTTGATAGGACAACCCTCTTGGTTGATGACGATGATGAGGATGTTGGGACTACCAACACACGCTTTCAATTTATCTGGGGGGTATGCTGAAATTTCTTGAATTGCCCCTATACACAGTGCAAGTAGCATCAAGGGTGACCAGACCCATTATCATGCTAAGGTTTTGCATCATATTCTGTGCCTCATGGCAATAAGCTTTGATAAAGCACCTTTTTCCAAGGTAGCACATTATTTGTTTGTCATCGTACCATAAGTCATGCCCATGTCTCATGATCATTGCATGTGAGTAGATGCAGCAAAGGCACTGGCTCAGGTACATAGCCTGAACATATCATACATGAACTCATGCAAAAACCTTTGATGACACGCATCTAGACATCTGAGTGTCCACATCTTTGTTGCTGCAGGTGACTGACTCTGACATGTCTGCTGCGCAATCCAGAATTCAGAGCCTCTTTCAAACCTTTGTGTTTCAACCCACAAGTCAGGAGCAGGTGCTGCAAATTGTGGTCTTTGTGGTGATGTTTGCTGGGGCCCTCGGGTTCTTCATATGGAACATCAAGCCTTTCTTGGCGCAATTTTCACAGGCAAGCTGTCACCACAAGCTGCATGCAATTGGGCAACACAACAAATTAAACTATTTTGAATGTATTGTCTGCTTGGTTTGGATGTCCATGTACTTTGAGCTCGGTCTGTATGTGGTCTTGTTTTACAGGATGGCAAAGACTATTATTCAATTGGCATCTGTTTGCTCTTCAGGAACGCAAACGAACAGCCCAGCTGCTGAGTCAGCTACCAGCAGACATTGACATAGCCATGCTCCTTCAACCAGAAAGTGCCACCGCAGCTGCCAGCATCAAGAAAGGCAAGAAGGGCATTGCTCCAGCAGGTTCATCAGCAAATGCCTTCAAGTCTGTGCGGGCAGATTGAGGCATGCAGCATGCGCTGCAAACTCAGGTGTCTTTGCTTGCCTTATGAATACAAAACGGTTTGACGATCGGCGCAACGCGTGACAGTTGTGTTCTATTATCATGAATACAGCGCTGTATGCTAGAATGTGTAATGCAAGCGTGCGACTCAAACCATGAATTTTGCCGGCTCTGCTATCAGATCTGCATTTACTGCGTAGTATGTTTAGAGGGCTGTGCAGATGTGGTAAAAGGATGGTTAGATACTGATGCATCATGCGGCCTGCTATCTCACGCAATGTGTTAGACTCAGAAATGGCAACTCAGCCAGTGCAGCTTGTCGTCGTGAAAATTGCCACCGATTAGTATTGCTGAGTGCAAAAGTTTTGGGTCTCAGCCCAAGATTTACAAAAGTAACTTGTGAGAAGTTGGGCTCATTATTTCGACGTTGTTTCAGACCTGTAGGGTTCCTGGCCTGGCACTACAATCAGCAAGATGAAGGCTCACGTGCTATGCATGTGTCAGATCTGTCATTTGGTCTCTGAGTGGAGCAATTCTTGACTTGGAGGAAGGACGCAGAGACTGGAGGACTTTCGTCGCCTCTGCCAACTTCTACTAGCTGATACAAGCGCACACCAGCACAAGCTGCTACACACGCATCGTCGCTGCTCCCTGTGTCGTTCATCGCTCCGGGGTTGCCTTACCTTTTTATCTTGGCTTTGTCAGACTCGGTAGTCCTGTGCGCGGCAGCCCTTGTGTCAGTTCTTTATGTGGAGGTGATGCTGGCGCCTCCGGTGCTCCGACATTTACAACAGTCTAGTCACGTCAATTCACGAAGGTGCTCACGCTCGTCCTTGCCTCGCCCGGTCTGTAGTGCTCGTAATTTTCTGAGGTTGCAAATTTCAGTCGAGAGCCTAGGAAAAGCCTTACGCGGTCTCATTGGCGTTTGCGCCTAGCAAATTTGTCCTGACCTGAAGCGTTTCACGCAGGTCCTCTGTCTCATGGAAGCTGATGAGCAAGGTTTGATAACGAGGCTCCGGAGCCTCCTAAACGCGGTGTTCTGCTCAAGATCTACTACTTCGGAAACCTACACATGGTGCCAGCTTGCGCTCCCCGGTAGCTGCTATCTCAGGTAGAGTAGGCCTGCAGAGCACTACCTATGTGTATAACAGCAACATATGTCTCTTGCCTGCCGAGGGTATACAACAGAGGACACTGACAAGAGTCCTGTATGCACTTTCTGCAGTTGTGCTACATCAACAGGTACAGGGAGCTTTGCAACTACAAGCAATTTAATTGGTCGAAGTGAGTTCCAGGTTTCATTGGTACCCACTCAAAACAGCCCAGCAAGCCATTCCTTTCAGGGCTCTGTCTTGCACAATTCATGGTAGGCCCCCCCAACACTGCAATCTAGCCTACCAACAATACCGCATGTACACTGGGTCTTCCAAGCAGGAACACCAAGACTACTATGTAGCTCGTGTGTATGTTCACCACTGTCTTCGCAAACAGCGGATGCATCGTCTGGTATGCCTACTGGTCATTTGCTGCGCAAGCTCGAAGAGTTACCTAGACCACCTCTGCACTGGAGTTTAGGCTCCTGCTGTTGTTGGTCAAGCTCAGATTTGCCAAACTGGCTTCTGCAAGGGTGCATCATGTAGACCGCCTCATTTAGTGTACTTGTCTTGCCATGCTTTGTTTGCCATTCTCTGCTTTAATGCACAGTGTCAGTCCAACATTTGTACTCATGCCTTGACTCCCCCTCCCGTCTCTGTCTTTGGCCTTGACCTGTCGCCATGTCCCTGTGTCTAGACTGTTTTTCACCATGCCATCCAACCAATCAATCGTCCGTTCCACACTGTTGCACCTAAGGCAGCCTTGCTTTTGCAGGCAGCAAACCAGTTATAGCAAATGTGATTTGGTCTTGGTGGTAACAGCAGCCATGTCTTGATGGTCATGTCTTGCATTGCACAGGCCACCGCGTCACCCTGAGCTGCAAACCCTGCGGGACAGCGTTCCCTGGGACTCAGTCCTTGCAGTCAGCATCCCCCCAGCTGACTCGCCAGCACCTGCAGCAGCAGGCACCACAGCTGCCACTGCTGCACGTGTTAACAGACAGACAGACCACGTTGCTTTGAGTCCTGGGCACTTCCACAACAGGTCATCCTCAAAAGGCCCCGTCAGTGCAAGTGAAGATTCGTCAAACCAGACAGAGGAGGCACAGTACTCAGCTGAGTCAGTGCTGATTCTGGGCTTGCGTGGGCAGAGACTAGACCTAGAGAGGTATACATGCTGTGTGATTGCCCCATTGTGGCAGACAAACAGGAAGCAACATTGTTCAGAGCAGTGCATGGACAGGCTTGCATGGTGACTGCAAATAGATTCGCATGGTCTTATCATGTGTTTGCTGTTATGCAACATTGGGTGATTGAGCAAAGGCTTCTTCGAAAGGTGAGCGCAGCTGATGGGCACTCTGAGGAGTACAGTCCCATTCCTCTTTGGCAAATGCACACACACTCCACAACCAGCTTTGTGTGCCCACAAATCACATGCTGCATGGATCTCACGGCAGAAAAAAGTGCCCAATATTGCATGCATGCAAATCAGGCAAGACTGCATCGTCACTGATGATGCAACCAAACCAATGCAGCATGTTGGCACTGCAGACTGTGGAGTTTCCAGTGTTTGTTTTCATGCAGGGTTCTGGTAAAGCTGCAGATGCTTGCTTATCAGCTCACACCTGTCATGCATGATCATCGCCAGCAGCTCATTGATCAGGCTATGCATGCAGCCAACACCGCTTACGCTGCTGCCACAGCTGCGGCAAACGGTGGCATGCCTGATGCTCACATGGCCACAGCTAGCAGTGTCAGCTCTGATGCTGAGGACTCTGCTGATGATACTGGAGCCACAGCTGTGGTCACTGCTGCCACAGCTGAGGCCGCAGCTGGAGACCTGGCTGCTCCTGTGCTCAGTTCAGCCCCTAGTCCCTTTGCAGCTTTAGAAGGTCCTCTCATACCCATTTTCCCAGTGGGCACTGAAACGCAAGGCAGAAGGCGGGAGCAGTCTGGAACTCTCCCATTGGACCAGATACTCAGCAGGAACCCATCTCCCATCTCTTCTGTTCCCAGCCAGAGTCTGGACAGGCACTACCTCGATGGAGTTTCCCGCCAATCCAGTACCCAGCCCTCAAGGCTAGGGTCTGATGGTCTGCGGGAGGTTTTGGCATCAGGGCACTTTGTTCCTGCTGCATCAAGTGCTCCAACTGCTGGGCAGCTCCCTCAGGAAGATTTTGCAGCCGGGCACAGTTCAGCGGTGGCCACAGCTGCCGCAACTGGAACCACAGCTGCGCCGCCTAAAATCCTTGCTACTGTGTTTTCTGGTCAGGGTCTGCCACTAAGCTCACCTTCAAGTAGCCTGGAGCCGTCAGTGTCACCTCAAGCTGAGGACTCTGAGTCTGAGCCAAGCATCTCAGAGCTGCCTCAAGCTTACACCTCTGAGTCTGAGCAAAGCAGCTCAGAGCAACACAGATCTGGCAGAAGGACACTGCTAGTAGCTGCTGATGAAGGTGTGGGTGATGCTGCCACAGCAGCTGTGACACATGAAATTTACCGACAGCATGAGTCAGATGATGCTGATGCTTTGGCTCAGCTCAAGTCTGAGGCAGAAGCAAGTCATCAAGAGAGAGGGCAGCAGCACCCATGGTTGTTATACTTCTATGACAAGGACATGGAAAGGGACTACAGTGAGTATCATGCCAGACAGATGCTCAAGGTATGCTGCAACTCAGATAAGCCCTAAATCCTACATGAACCCTGACAGCACCAGCACTCTGAAAATCAGGAACATCACACCTTATCTCAAGACTCAACTAATCTTGCTTTGTTGTCTTCTGATGATCGTCATGGTAGTCTGCTTGAGTCCAATCATGAAAACCTTTTTGCTCTACATGAAAGACAAGGCAAAGGCGGAAGAGCTAACAGGCAGGTGGCTTCTTGCGGTAGTTGCAGTGAATTTGATAAGGAACAGATCATGTTGCACAGCAGGAAAGCAGTGTCCAACAGTTGCGTCACGCTCACTGCAGGTTGATGCAGTCAGCTTGATGATGGCTGTGGGGATTTACCTTCGTCTGGGCTTCTCCAGTGGCCATGCATACGCTTACAAGGTGCCAGTGACCTTTGGTCTGACTCTTTGCTGCCTGTTGGCTCTGCTTGGTGTGGTGCTGTGTGTACAGGACAGGTAACTGTGCTAGTCTGCGTAACCTGTGATCAGTTTGCTGGGTGTTGTTCATGCAGGGCATGGCAGTGTGCCAGCCTGCATGGTGTGCTGGTCGTTGAGCAAGTTAGTATGTCAGCCTGCACGGTTTGATTGTTTAAGTGCAACTACGTTTGCAATTAGTCTGCGCTTTTCTGTGCACAAAAGACCCTTTTCACATGTTCAGCAGAAATGCAACGAATCGCTGCACATAGTCATGAAGGTCAGCATGAGCTGGCTTGCAAAAAACACAAATATACAAAGCAAATCGGGGAAAAAGAATGCCGTAACATTTGCCCAGAGTCGTTTGCATGTCACAGTCTCATAAATACCTCATGCCAATCACTCGCTGAGATTCAGATGCCTGTCATTACTCACTACGTTTCACAGTCTGATACCCGCAGTTCATTCAGCATGCCTGCAAGTGGATACATGGAAAGGGCAACTGGTCTGCGTATGCTTGCTGTCGGCTATTTTGTTGCTCAAGTCTTCTCATCTGTGCCTGGTATGCTTGGCACAGCGCTCATTGCACAGACGCACACATCAGCTTTCCTTGCAAGATAATGCGTTCATTGACACTGCTCACCACTGCCATCACGCTCACAGTAAGGCCTGCAAACATTTCGTTTCAGGCCCTTTTTTCCATTCGTGTTCTTCTTATTGTAGGTGGATCAGGGGCAGACAGCACGCCTTGCGCACATTTGTGGCAGTGTATATTGGCGTGAATGCCCTGTACCTCTACCCAAGATATGGAAAGGAAGCTTTTTCCTCTGCTTGGCCATGGCTGCTGCGTTACTCCAATGCCTGGGTGTTACTCATGACTGCTGTGGGTCTGATGGTGAGTGCGTGTTCTTCCCAATTTTTCAGCTGCTGTCATTATCTCCTGAAGTGTGCCAGGTTTTGTCTCCCGATTGTCTGCTCTCTTGTACAACTGTCCCCTCTCATGGCAAGTTTTGGGTATGGTGAGAGTAAGATCTCTTTTCAATTCCAAAACGTCAATTTTAATCCAGAAACTCCCATTCTGGCTGGTTATTGTCTGTAGGCATGTATGTCTCATGGGTGATGTCAGTTAGTTCAATTTCCCAATGTCTATCTTGGGATCCATCAGAGGAGTCAACAGACAATGACTGAGACGTCTGAAAAGGTTGATTGCCTGTGCAGGTCCGTTTCCATGTGCATGTGCCCTTGCAGCTGATCAACTTTGCAGTATCAGCCGCCATCTTGCCAAGTGCTATCTGTCAGGCAGGATATGCTGAATGTGTTCTGTGGAAATGCATCAGCATTGGAGTAGCAGCTCAGTTTCTGATTGGAGTGCTTCTCAGCTCAACTTTAGTTGCACTCAACGAAAAAAGACTCAGAGGTATGTATCTCAGAAGCATCAGTAATCAGAGGCATGTACATCAGAAGCATCAGTAATCAGAGCTCAGCGACAGCAACAGTCAAGGCTATCTAATTATGGAATCGTGGAAAGCTTATGGGCAGGGTGTGAGGAGAAAGGTTGTTGCATATTGGATAATGGTCAAGTCTTGTAATGCGACTGCACCAAATGGTTTCATGCTGCAAATTGTGTATATGTACAGCTTCTTTCAGGGCTGAAGGGGGTGTTTCAAATGCCTAGTGCAAAGTTTGTTTTGACCTTTGTTGCAATGCTAATGTTGTTGGGACATGGGTCCTGGCTAGTTGCTGGTAGTTCTGCTCTAAGTTTGGTACAGAGATCACATGACAGCGCGTTGTTGAATTGCTGTTTACTTCTGCTGAAACGATGCTTTGCAGTTTTGTAAGCCCAATGAAACCCCTGCTCTCCCCTTCGACTTCATTTTATATCCTGAGGCATCATCAAAACCTTTTTGCTCGTGTATACAATTCTTTTGAGGGTCTCACTAAAACTGGAGAGTTGGTGGTAAAGTTGAATCTTTAGTTATGTGTCTTATTGGGTAAGTGTGCCATGTTGCAGCGTCAACAGGACCCAATTTTTCCCACGATTGCCAATGCTTTGCACCTAAATGCTAGCTGCTACTGTGTCTTACAATCCCCTTAGAAGGATCCCTGCCTACTATGCTGCTGTCCCTGCTTTCTCTCATGCTGCTGTCTACTGTTGTACCAAGTGTGACATGTTTTGTGCTCATGTGCTATGTAACTGTCTCAGTTGCAGACCCATGCTTCATTTTCAGCCGCAATGAGCATCTGTGGTATAATTTGCAACACTGTTGAGTTGTTGTCTCAATAAATGCCAATCCAGCCATCCACAGCGACATGCATCTGCAGACTGCAGTCGGTACATGTACCATAACAATCCTGGCAAACGCATCACGCTGCGAAGATCAGCACAACCCCAAAGCTTCTCTTGCGGATGTTGCCATGACGAAACTCTGGTTAAGCTGTGCTATTCTGACAATTTTTACGTCGGCAAATGAGCAAGCAGAAGTCATGGGCGATTAGCAGCAAAAGTTTTGTTGTTATCCTTTGGGGTCACAATAAACACATATAAATCGTGTTCAACAATACTGCACAACATCACTGCAATTCCCTGTCCGCAAACGAACCCCCATGTGTGCACTGCCAATAGTGTGTCCAAGCCCGTTGAAGATACGCTTGTTTTAAGCCTAATAACTTTGCTAAGGTAGCAGGTGCTGTAAAGTTGATTTGGTATGATTAGTTGAAGCATTTGGTCATTATACACAATGTAGGTGACAATACAATTTTGCAAAAGAGCGTTGCAGAATGCAGCTGATGGCTGGTTACAAGTCAATGGCGTGTCATGAACCATGCCCATTGGACTGTGGCCACTGCTTTGATCTGCTTCAAAGCAAGGGTTTGACAGTCTGACATCTAGTGCAGTGAAGCCTTTGAGCTGCACACAAGCCGCACCCTGCCAGACTTGAAAAGCAACCAGCCAAGGAAAAACATTGCTGCTGACAAAGAACTGCACCTGCAACAAGATGAGATTGAATCAGACTGCAGCATAAGCTAAGACACTATGGGGAAAACATGGAAAGTGAGGCAGGCAAGCACACTATCAGAATCATGAAGGGCTAGTATGGCGAGCCACACAGACAAGCAGTCTGCCAACACAAAGAAAAAGAAGATAAAGAAGGTAGCAGGTGCATACGGCCCCTGCTGTGCCATCTTGACAGTACTGGCATGGAATGTCATGGGCTCCACCACCGTGCCAGATGAGCTCAGGCAGATTGCACACCAGAGGAAGCTGTGGATTTATTGTGTTGACTACGACCAAGCTGACTGATGCAAGGCAAGACAGAGTAATCATTCAGGAATACTCATCAGATTCTACGTTGATTCGTAGCTGCATCATGGGCAATGACAGCGGCCACTGTGGAAGTAGATCTGGAGGAGTGCCAACAGCGGTGCACAAACCTCTCACCAGCCAGAACCCAGTAGAGCTGATTGATCACAACCACCCTGCAGCCAAGTCACACCTGAAGACTCTCAACATTAAACCACCTGGAAGTGATTGCCTGACCTGATATGGGGAGTGTATCTGCCAAGCGATGATCTACGGAAGAGAGAAGAGCTACATGAGGTGATCCAAGATGCCATGAGCTCTGAGAATGACAAGGCATCACATACAGGTCTGCAATTGCCCTACAAGATCATGGCTGGGGACCCTGGGCAGCCCGGTATAATACTTGGCTTCTCATTAAGTTGACGCCGAAAGGTGTAGTCTTTTCTTTGCTATTATGGTACAAAAGTGACCTTCATTTGCAATTGTGGAGCAGAAGGTTGAAAAACTTTTAAATTTCTGAACAAAGTAGGCGCCCGTTGTCATGAATGCACCCAGCAAAGTTCTATCAAAAGGAGGCAAGAGTCCATCAATGCTGGGAAAGCTGAGCAAGAAGAAGACAAGGATGAAGTTTGGAAGGACGTTCCAGACACTGAAGCAAGATATGACTGTGGAAGGCTACGTCATAAACATACTATGCACGTACTGAAATGGACAGGTGATGAGGATCAATATCTGCGCACCACAATTCGTATGTCTACGAAATCAAGAGACTCGCCTATATATATCATAGTAGCCATTTTATTTGTAGACAATCCGTGCCCTGATGATTGTCATGTTATGGTCCACATGGATGGTGACAAAAATAATTGTCATTTTTCAAATCTGCGCTGGTGCAATGCCAGTATGAACCAAAAACGTAGTCAATCACATTGACGGAAACAGAGGTAATGCATACTACAAAAATCTGAAATGGACAGATAGCAGAGGTAATTATAATAATGAACCCTTCTTAGAGATACTTTGGTTTGGCGCTTCATCACTAGTTAAGCCACTTTGGTCGTGCCTTGTTATCGTGGCCAGCGTGGGCACGCTCAATAACAAAGAATACAGTTGTGTTTCAAGGGTGGCCAGGTCGGCCATGATTCAACGAAAGCCCTGGTACCAAGATTTATAAGCAATTTTCTGTGCCATCAGGATGGTTTTAAACCTCAGCGCATCTTGCGCCCACGCATGCTCAGAACAAAGGCAAACAGCAGGACTGTGGTTAGTGGCAGCGACGATGAGACCCAGATTGAGAGTCAGCTGACTCAAAAGGACACATCCCAGCTTGAGAGCACAAGGACTGGTGACAAGCAACTA
>JAABUH010004829.1_pt1 | contig 10765 bp, 14 predicted proteins | sample 5559121 | NCBI WGS metagenome assembly JAABUH01 (sample SAMN10711871, study PRJNA513364) | rock metagenome | isolation source: Antarctica rocks | place: Antarctica: Victoria Land, Battleship Promontory nord | collected 2015-12-28 | reverse complement strand
CCACGCGGGCTAGGGGCGGCCGTCGAGACGAGGCCGCACGACACGCAGGACGGCGCGGGCGAGCAGGACAGCGAGGGCCACGTACGCGCCGACGAGGGCGGCGGCCACGACGGTGAGGGCCGTCGAGGAGGCGTGGGCCAGCGGGGTGAGGAGGGCGACGAGGGGGCCGGTGAGAGCCGCGAGCACGAGGGCGTAGAAGCAGAGCGTCCAGACGCGGGCGCGGGCGTGGGTGTCGGTCATACGTCGCCTCCCGTGGCCTGTTTGTCCCTCCGACGATGCCACGCGTGTCTGTCGTGTACCTGGCTCCTTCTGTCACTGTTGGTAACACCTGCCCTGTAGGATTACGTCGTCCACGAAACGCCCCTAACTGGCAATTTTCGCACCCATACAAAAACTCCTTACCAGCGGCTCAGGGTTTCCCGGAGCTTGCGGTCGTTCCACTTGGCGTAGATCCGCGTCGTGTCGAGCTTCGTGTGGCCCAAGTGGCGAGCGGTCTCCGCCAGGTCGCCGGTCTCCGCATACAGGCGCGTCCCCGCGCTGTGGCGTAGGGAGTGCATCCCCTTGGGCGCGACGCCGGCCGCCTCGCAGAGCGCGGTGATGTGCGCCCAGGCCGTCTTGGGCGTGCGGTAGGGTAGCACGTAGCCGTCGGGGCGACGGGGCAAGCCCTGGAGCGCCTGCTTCACGGACGCGCTCATGCCCACCGTGCGCGTTTTGCCACCCTTGGAGAGCCGGATCGTCAGGCTTTGGCGCGCCATGTTCACGTCGCATCACTGCAGGCGCACGCACTCGCCGGCGCGCAGGCCGCCATGCGCGTCCAGGAGCACCAGCACGCGGTCGAACGGATCGGCGGCGTTGTCGAGCAACGCCGCGATTTCATCGTTGTCGTAGGGCATGCGCTTCTCCCACGGCGGCGTCGGGTCGTGGGGCACATGCACGTCGGCGAAGGGGTCATACGTGGAGGCTCGCGCCCAGCGCAGGGCGTGGAACAGGGCGCGCGCCGCCGCGACGCGCCCGTAGATCGTGCCCGGCTTGAGGCCTTGCCGCTCCATCATCCTCACGTAGCGGTTCGCGGCCTCGGTGTCGGGCTTGAGCAGGTCCTCTTCCTTCCAGGCGGCGAGCACCTTTCTCACACCGTGCTTGTGGTTCTCGACGGTCGTCGCAGCGATGGTCGCGCCCGCCTTGCTGTACGTGCGCAGCCACGCCTCGGTGAGCGAGAGCAGCACGGCCACGTCCTTGCCGCGCGCCGCCTCCATGGCGAGTCGGCGGCGGTCGGACGTATGCATCCTGACCCAGGCGTCGGCGCCCTCGGCGCCGTAGCCGAGGAACGGGACGAGGGCGGTGGGCGTGGGGTGGTTGTCGGACATCGGCGGGACCTCCCGATAGTAGTCGCTGCCCTAATGCGGACATCCCGCGTCAGGGCGGGGCGACCAAGTGGCGCGCCTCGTCCCATCGCCCGTGCCGCTGGTTGATCGTGCGCACGTCGCGACGGTCTAGCAACGGCAGGAGCGCCAGGTCCGGCGGGGCGGAGCGCAGGTCGCGCTTTTTGCCCATCGCTGTCGTTTTAGTTGACAAGGCATCCCGTGGGGGATGGCGACGTGGCGTGAGGAGAGGGGAAAGGATGGGCGCTAGAGCGGGCCGATGACGAGGTTGAGTATCCCGTAGCAGCGGACTCCTGAACCGGGTTAAGGGGTCTGTCCAGCAGGTGAAGCGGCTGCTCGTCGCGGCCCGGGTGGGCGCAGTGACGCCACGAACGTCCCGACCTGCCCTAAGACCTGCGCTTGCTGCTCCTGGAAAAACATATGGCTCCCGTCTGGGATCTTCACGATGGTCGCCGACGGCAGGTTGTCGCGCACAAACCCCGCATCCTCGTCGCGCACGGCCGCGCCATGAGCCCAATCGCCGTACAGCAGGAGCAGCGGGCACTGGATCTGCCGCAACGCGCCGGCCAGGTCGAAGCCGGCGAACAACTGGTCCTGCAGCGCGGTGTAAACGGTGTCGGCCGCGACGCCGGAGACCGTGTTCGCAAACACCGTGATCTGCTCCGCGGTGGCCGCGGGGTCGCTCTCCCGGCAGCGCGCGACGATATCCTCATACGATGAGGATGCTGCCACCGTCTGATACACCCAGCTAAACCAGTTCTTAACCTCGGGCATCGCCGCGATACTGGTATCGCGATTGAAGAGCGGGGGATCGAGCAGGACGGCGGCGCGTGTGCGGGTTGGGCACGCGGCCGCGGCGGCCAGGGCCGTCGCGGCGCCGAGGGAATGGCCCATCACCACCGCGGGTTCGGGGAGATACTGGAGAAACGCGGCGACATCCCGGGCATAATCGGCGAGGTGGTACCGGTGCGCGACCCGACCAGACGCGCCATGCCCGCGCACGTCGAGCGCATACACCTGCCAGTGTGGGGTTAGGTGGGGCAGCATGGCCTGCCAGGTCTGCCAGCGCGCTGTCAAGCCGTGCAACAACACCAGCGGTGGACCCGTCGGCGGGCCTTCGGCGTAGTTGAGGGTCAACTCGCCCGTATCGAAGGACTTTTCTGTGGGCATGCGCCCCTCCTCATCTGATGACGCGTGTCGCTCCATGCGCCGCTAACCGCAGCGCCACAACCATCTCCGGCGAGATACAATCCGGCGCCGAGGCTCCGCGCGGAGCCTCGGCGTCAGGCCATGGGAACCGGCTACCCGGTGCGAGACGACACCGGATAGCGGTATCTTAGTAGGTCCCCGCCCCGTCGGGATAGTCGTGGGCCTCGTGGGCGCGCTTGTGGGCGGCGAGCAGCGGCTCGAAGTACGCGGCCCGCTCGGGCAGCGCCCCGATGAGCCGCGCGACATCCCGTACGCCGATGGTCCGGCCACCGACGCCCCACGCGCCTTCTTTGATCTCATGCACGAAGACCCATTCGTTCGCGTCCGTGACGCCCAGGACTGTGGCCATGGCGCGGTTGATGGCCGCGTGCAGGGCGGTCTTCACGCGCTGATTGCTGGCGCCATCGGGGTAGACGACGTCGAACAGGAAACGGTTCGCGGGTGGGACGAGCGCGCCGCCGACATACCAGGCCCGCGGGCCCACCTCGTCGAAGATCACGTACGCGACGGACCGGCCGGCTGGGGTGTCCGCCCCGCCCTCTCCGATGAGCAGGGCATGGGTCACTTCTTCGGCGAACCGTGTTTTTTGCGCGTCGGTGAGGGCGCCGTGTTCGTGGGTGATGCGCATCAAAGGCATGGGAATCTCCTCTCGACGGGAGACGGGCGCCCGACGGGCGACCACGTCCCTGTAGGTGCGGCGCCAGCAATCGTGGCGCGTCTGCGGTCCTGGGCACGGGCGGCGGTGACGGGAACGTGGGCTACGGGCACAACAGGCACATGGGCGACTCCTTGATACGCGACTAAGATAACGGTCGTTACCTTAGCTCCAGCATAGAGATAACGGTCGCTATCGTCAAGCTGCAGGGGGTATCCGCCCTCCGGCGCGCCGACAGGAGGACACCCGGACGTGGCGGGGAGACGTGTGCCTGTCGATCAGGCGCGAAAGCACGTCGCGCGATGGTCGTCCACCACGCCCGTCGCCTGCAGGTAGGCATACACGATGGTCGAGCCGACGAACGTGAAACCACGGGCGCGCAGATCGGCGCTGACACGATCCGAAAGATCCGTGCGCGCGGGGAGCGGGTCCGCCGCCGCGCGCCGCGTCACCACCGGCCGGCCGGCGACGAAGTCCCAGAGGTACGTCGCGAACGAGCCGTAGGCGCGCTGCACCGCGAGGAATGCGCTGGCGTTCGCGACCGCCGAGGCGATCTTCTCCCGATGGCGCACGATGCGCGCGTCCGCCACGAGCGCGTCGATGCGCGTCTGGTCGAACCGGGCCACGGCGGCGGGGTCGAACCCGTCGAACACCGCGCGATAGCCGTCGCGCTTGCGCAAGATCGTCTCCCAACTGAGCCCCGCTTGCGCGCCCTCGAGCGTCAGGAGCTCGAAGAGCAGGCGGTCGTCGTGCTGTGGCACGCCCCACTCCGTGTCGTGGTAGGTGATTTCCGGCTCCCTCGTCGCCCACGGACAACGCTCGATCGATCCCATGGAGCCCTCGTCCTGCGGTCTCATGACACCCTCGTCCTCACGTCGGGTCCCCCCCGCGGCATCGTGACACGGCGCGGGGATCGGACCGTGCGATGCTATGGCTGCGACGGTAACAGGCGTTACCTCGCCCCAACTATAAAGATAACGGTCGTTATGTGTCAAGCCACTCGCGAGGGCTATCAACGTGGGTGGGCTACCCTCAGATACGGTGGTCGAACGGGATATACTGAGGGATAGTGATCGTTATCTGCCCGCAGGCGACGTGCCGTGCGGATCGGACCACGGGCTGGACGGCGGGACGATCACGATGCGGGAGCGGGGAGGACTGTATCCATGGCAACGACGCGCGCGCAAGCGGAGCAATCGCGGAGGGCTCTGATCGACGCCGCAGCGGCGGAGTTCCGCCACTCCGGGTACGCGGGGGCGGGTGTCGATGCGATCGCCAAGCGCGCGGGCTTGACCTCCGGGGCCTTTTATCGCCACTTCGGATCGAAGGCCGAGGTCTTCGCCCTCGTGGTCGCTGAGGGGATGGCCTACCTCGCGCACGGCATCCGACACACGAAGGGGGCCACGGCCGCAGGCTGGCAACGCGTCTTCACGGACTTCTATTTCGGGCCCTACTATCGCGAGATCGAGGCGGGCTGCGCGTTGCCAGGCCTGGCCGCGGAGATCGTGCGGGCGGATGAGGGCGCGAAAGAGGCGTTCAGCGTCGGCATCGAGGCGTTGGCCCGCGAGCTCGCGAGCGACCTGGACGCCCTCCCAGCGGACGTGGCGCGCAGTCGCGCGCTCGCCGCTCTGGCGACGATGGCCGGCGGCGTGGTGCTCGCCCGCGCGGCGGGCTCGCAAGAACTGGCCGACAACATCGCCGCGGCCGCGGCGCACAACGTCCTGCACTTGCTCACCAATCGGGAATCTGTCACGGTGGAAACGCGACTGCTCGATGCTCCAGAGAGGCCCGGTTGAGGAGACGATCGGGCTTCTATCGCATACCGGTGAAGGGAGGCCAATGCACATATTTTATATTGGGCAAAAGGTTGTTGCACACGAGCTAGAGCGCGTGGGCTTCACGTCTATCCGCGGGGCACACACACGCCGCGTTCAGCAGTCCCTGCGGCTGGCACGTAGACGAGAGGGTGGCTGTGCAACATGTCTTTGCCCAACACACCAATTCGCATATTTTCAATAAACGGGGTCGCCACCGGTGGGCGGGGCGTAATCCTTGGGCTCGTGCGGTACGATCCCCGCCCCGAAGTATTACATGCCGATGTGTATCGAAATACGCTGAATGAGTTAGGTCGGTATAGCAGGGGCCAATGCGTAGGCGACAGCGGCCTGGGCGTGGATGGTGGTCGTATCGAAGACCGGAACCGGGCTGTCCGCCTGGGTAATCAGCAGCATAATTTCGGTGCAGCCCAGGATGACGCCTTGGACGCCCCGCGCCACCAGATGCGCGATGGCCCGCTTGTACACGTCCCGCGACGCCGGACGGACTTGCCCCAGAACCAGTTCGCGATAGATCACCTCATGCACGACCTGCCGTTCCTCCGCGTCCGGGATGAGCACAGCGAGGCCATAACGCTCCCGCAACCGGCCTCGGTAGAAGTCCCCCTCCATCGTGAAGCGCGTCCCGAGCAGGCCAACCGTCGTCAGGCCCTGTGCGCGGACGCGCTCGCCCGTGGCATCCGCGATGTGCAGCAGCGGGATGGCGACGCTTCCCTGCACGTCGTCGGCCATGCGGTGCATCGTGTTGGTGCAGAGCAGGACGCAGTCAGCCCCGCCGCGCTCGACCTGTTGTGCCGCCTCGATCATGCGCGCGGTCGCCTCGTCCCAGCGCCCCTGATGCTGGAGCGCCTCAACCTCCGCGAAGTCGACGGAGTACATGAGGCTCTGCGCCGAGTGCATCCCTCCGAGGTGTCGGGCCACCTCCTGATTGATGATACGATAGTACTCGGCCGATGACTCCCAGCTCATGCCCCCGATCAGCCCAATGGTCTTCATGGCGCGTATCCGTCCCTTTCCCCGCTCGTCGCGCATCCTGGCACGTCTCGGTCTTCCCGTCATTTGTCTCATCCCCGGCCGCCCCGTCGCGGTAGGCCTGGATGGCGCTACCCGGCCGTGGAGGCGGTGTTCTGCCCCTAGACACTTCGCCACGATTGCCTGGCTCTCCCGATGACTTGATACCGCTGGCAAATTCAGGCCGCTGCCGGCTCAAGGTCCATGAGCTTCATGAAGGAGGAGCGGCGTGTCTTGGCGAGCGGCACGTCGTCGAGCCACTGGGCGACCCGCACGAAGTCGACGGCGGCGGCCGTCAATACATGCTGTAGATGTGTCTTGGCGGCACCTATGTATTTCGCTCGGCGCAGGCCATAGGCGCGTACCCCTTGGGAGATCGTCCCCTCGATGCCCGCGCGGCGCGCATAGTCTTCAGCGAAGGCCTCCGTCTCCTGCCTGGCGCGACGCTCCTGCAAGGCTTTCTGTACATGGCCATGTAGAAAGCCCCACTGATGGCCAGCTAATGGTCCCCATTCGTGGAGAACCTGCCGACGGTTCCCCAAGCCCCGCCCACGCGAAGGCCGTGCCGAGACAGGGAGAACTTGTTCTTCAGGGAGCAGGAACTGGCCCATCTGCCCTCTAACGAGCAGGCGCACGATGGCCACCAGTGGCGACTTTTGTGTGGCCACTGACAGCTTCGTACTGGGCGCGCGGGCGGATGGCGATGGACCGCCGATCCGCTTTCGTACACTGGACACGACAAGGACAGAGGCCGCAATCCGCCTTGGCGAAGCGGATGTAGATGCTGTCGTTGCCGCGCACATCGACGCGCTCCTTCCATTGGATGCTTTCCCGCCCCTGCGGGCACGTCGCGCGCTGCCGCTCCCAGTCGATCACGAAGGCGGCCATGCCGAAGCCCTCCTTGGCCCGCGCCTGCCACCGCTGGTCGCGCCGCGTCGGCCCCAGCAACTCCACCCCGTAGTCCTCGCGGCTCGCCAGGAGCAAGTCGGCGTCGAGATAGCCCGTGTCCACGATGTGGAGAGCGGGCAAGAGGCCCTTGTCATCCAAGGCGCGGTGGATCGCGGGCGTTGCATCGCCGTCCGCCGCGGGGCCAGCCGCGGTCTCAACGTGCGTAATCAGGCGCGGGAGGTCGTCGTCGCACGTCTCGCTCAGGTGGACCTTGTACCCGGTCCACGACGTGGTGCGCTTGGTGGCGTAACGGGCGTCGGGATCGTAGGGGGAACTGATCATGCCGGCCGAGGGCGGCCGCCCGTGCGCGTCGCCCCGCTCATGCACCCCCTCGTCGTCACGGTAGAATCGCTCGATCCAGACCCGTCGCAGCGTCTGCACGGCCGGGACTTCGCGCAGCCACGTCGGCGCGTCGGGGGCATAGATCGCTTCAAGCAGCCAATACCCGTCGGATGCGATGGCCTCGGCCAGTGCGCGGCGTGCCTCGGGCTTGTCGGGCAAGCGCATGTCATCGACGCGCGGGCCGTAGCGGTCGACCCAGTCCGGGTCGCTGTGGGCGCGGAGCCAGGCAGGGGCCGCGACGGCGAGGCTGTTGAGGGCGGCGCGCATCGTCTCGCCGACGCATGCGAGGCGGTTGACGGCGCGGATGGCGGCGAGCACATGGGTCGAGTCCGTGCGCTGCTTGCCGCGCTCCTTGAGGAGCTTATGCGCGCGGAAGTGCTCCAGCATCGTGTCGAGCAGGCGCTGCTCCAGGCCGCCGGAGACCAAACGCGTGCGGAACTCCGAGAGGACCGAGGCGTCGAAGCCGGGGTCGGCCAACTCAAGCGATAAACTGTACGTCCAGTCGATACGGGCGCGGACAGCGTCGGCGGCTTGACGGTCGGAGAGGCCTTCGACGTACTGCATCACAGACACAAGGGCGAGCCGCCACGGCGACTCCACCGGGCGACCGCGCACAGGAAAGAGCGGCGCGAACTCCTCGTCGGTGAACAGCGCGCCGATCTCGTCGCGCATGCGCATGAAGGGGCTGCCACGCCGGAAAGCCGCGCGGGCAATGCGGGTGGTATCTGCGGGAATGGGATCGACGGCGTGCGGGTGCAGCGACATGGTGGGTCTCCTTCCTGTGAACAGGCGCGCGAGAGCGGTTAGCTGCATCCTACACGAGAGGCCGTTTCGTAGTTGAGCGTTTGTCATCTCTTGCCGCATCGATGCCGCTTGACGTCATCGAATGCCTGCAACTGGTAATTGATGGGGCTAGGAACGAGTGGGAGATCCAGGGATGGGGTACCCATATGCGAGCCATCCTGCAAATCGTGCTCGTGGTGACAGACGATGAACCGCAGCGCATTGCTACGGAAGTGGTCAATCGGCTGTGCGCGCGCGGTTTTCTTGAATTCCAAGATTTGCTCCCATGAGCGAGGTTCTTGTGCATAAAGATAGCCTAGCCCCCCCACAACGCTGCGTCCATGGCGATCGTCGGCTAAAAACATGACACCTACCGAAGAGGCGTCATAGCGATGCGTCCGTCAACAAGTTTCAGCATCACCAATAAACCTGACACATCCTCAACTCGTCAAAAACCTGACACGGGGTCCGGTTTTTCACCGGACAAACCGCGCCACCACACGCGATTCACTCACTCACGCGTCGCGTGTCAGGCATGTCGCGGGCAGATAAACGTAGGCTGCCACGTGGTGGTGCGGGAGGGTCTCTCCGTCGGAGACCACACCTTGTTCGGCGAAGGGGTCTCCATCCACGACGACAACCACGTCGCCGGCCGCGGGCCCGAGCCCATCGCCTCGCGCGGGTTCGAGGCGCGGCCGATCACGATCGGCGCCAACGTCTGGGTCGGCGCAAAGGCCGTGATCCTGCCGGGCGTGCGTATCGGCGACAACGCCGTGGTCGGTGCCGGCGCCGTGGTGACGCGCGACGTGCCGGCCTGTACGGTCGTCGCCGGCGTCCCGGCGCGGATCATCCGCGAGATATAGGGTCGCGCGGTTGTAAACTAGGGTAGGACAACGGTGAGCGAGGATGGTGTGTCGTGACGACTGCGCAACGCATGACCTTTGACGAAAGGTAGATGCCCACACTTTTTCTTGTGCGCCACGGTGAGACCGCGCATAATCGGGCGTCGCGCTATAGCGGGCAGGCCGAGACGGCGCTCACCGGGCGCGGCCTCGAGCAGCATGCGCGGCTGCGTGAGCGGCTGGCCGGGGAAGACATCGGCCGCGTCGCGTCGAGCGACTTGGGGCGATGCCTGACCCTGGCTGTAGCGGTCGCGTCCGACCACGGCCTGGTCGCCGAGCCCTACGCGGGATTGCGCGAGGCCGCGTTCGGCGACTGGGAGGGGCTGACCTACGAGGAGGCCCTGGCCCGTAACCCGGCGGCGATGGCGGCGTTCAACCGCGACCCCCTTTCCGTCGCGCCACCCGGCGGCGAGTCCCTGGCTGCGTTGGGCCGGCGGGCTCGTCCCCTACTCGATCGGCTCGTGCGCGAACACGAGGGCCGCGTGGGCGCGCTGCTGGTGGTGAGTCACGGTGGCCTCCTGCGCGCGCTCCTCTGCCACCTGCTGCGCGTGCCGCCGGATCGCTACTGGACGCTGCGCGTCGACCCCGCGGCGCTCACGGTCCTGGACACCTACCCCGCGGGCGCCATCCTCGCCGTCCTCAACGACACCTGCCACCTGCGCGGTCTATCGCGGTGCTAGCCGTCCTGCGCCTGCTGCCACGCGACCTCGCGGAGTCGCTGCGGTTCCTGACGCGCCTGCCCCTGCCGGGTCCACCCGCCATGCGCAACCCCGGCGAGGCGCTGGCCGCGTTCCCGCTCGCCGGCCTCGTCCTGGGGTTGCTGCTGACGGGGCTCGACGCGTTGTTGGGGCTGACGCGCTTCCCGCCGTTCACGCGCGACGTCCTGCTCGTCGTCGCCCTCGTCTTGATGACGGGGGGACTGCACCTCGATGGGCTGATGGACAGCTGCGACGGGCTCTTCGGGGGGCGCGACCTGGAGCAGCGCCTGTCGATCATGCGCGACAGCCGCGTCGGCGGCTTCGGCGTGCTCGGCGCCGTGTGCGCGCTCCTGCTCAAGCTCGCTTTTCTGGTCGCGCTCCCCGGCGACCGGCGCGCGGCCGCCCTGATCGTGGCCCCCGTGCTGGGACGATGGTCGCTCGTGCTGGCCGCGACGCTGTTCCCGCCCGCCCGCCCCGGCGGGCTCGGCGCGCTCTTCCAACGGGGCCTGACGCCGCCCCGCCAGGTCGTCGCCTCCGGCGCGGCCCTGCTGATCGCCGCCCTGGCCGGCGGCCTCCCCGGCGTCCTGGCGTTCCTGGTCGTTTCTGGGGCGACATGGCTGATCGGCCATTACGTCATGGGCAAGATAGAGGGTCTGACCGGCGACATCTACGGAGCCATCTGCGAGCTCACAGAGGTCGCGGCGCTGTTCGTGCTGGCGCTCCTGACGTAGCCCAGCTACCTCGTGCTGATCGCCAACGCTGCGAATGCCCTCAGGCCCCCCCAAGGCCTGTGAATTGTCGAGACGTACAAGCCCCATGTGCCCACACGCCCCGTCGTTGGCGGGGGTCTGGGGGGAGGCATCTCCCCAGGTTCCCCACTCGCATCAAGCTAAGAAATGAGGAGGGACACTCGTTTGGCATCATAAGGGTGTAGAAGACCTTAGGAGCAAAGGAGCGTCCCTATGACTACCGTAGCAGATGTGACCCAGGCGTTGCAGGCCCT
>JAABUH010004823.1_pt1 | contig 10771 bp, 12 predicted proteins | sample 5559121 | NCBI WGS metagenome assembly JAABUH01 (sample SAMN10711871, study PRJNA513364) | rock metagenome | isolation source: Antarctica rocks | place: Antarctica: Victoria Land, Battleship Promontory nord | collected 2015-12-28 | reverse complement strand
GCGGTCGCGCTGTTCGACACCATGTCGGCGCGCGGCTGCGTGCCGGACGTGACCATCTTCAACAGCATGATCGCGGCCTGCGCGCACGGCGGCGAGTTCGTCAAGGCGCGCCTGATGTTCGAGCGCATGGCGGAGCACGGCTGCGCGCCCGACGCGGTCACCTTCGCCAACATGATCCGCGCCTACAAGAAGGGCGGCCAGGCGCGGTGCAGGGTTAGGGATACCCTATCCCTGTGCAGGGATAGGGTGAGGGACATACCCTATGGATAGCGAGCGCAGGCCGCGGCCGCCGCGCGGCGTCGCAGGCGGTTGCCCATCCGTGCACGGCGATGCTCCTGCGCGCGCCGGGCACGTCCTCGCTGGGAGTGTGCCCACTCGATGACGGCCCGAGTTGCGGTCTGGATGCGGGTGTCCCCACGCAGCGCTGACCGCGGCGGCCGGCAGCGCGCGCGCAGTGGTGCGCGGCGCTGGACACGTTCGAGGCGATGCAGGCGAGCGGGTGCCGGCCGCACGCGGCCGTCTTCTCGTCCATTATCGACGTGCTCTGGCAGACGGGCATCGCGTGGGCGCAGGCCAAGGCGCTGCAGCTGTTCTCCGCCGCCGTGCAGTGCGCCCCCGCATAACCGTACCCTACCCTACCCCATCACTGCACGGCACGCTCAGGCCGCCTCCTCGGGCAGCCGGCGCCGTCCGCGTCGGGGAGTCTCTGGTGCTTGCGTGCTCGCTTTCCGGACTCCCGGCACTGCTGGGAGCTTTGTGTGCTCGCTTGCCGGCCCCCGGCACTGCTAGGAGTTCTGTGCGCTCGCTTTTCGGACTCCCGGCACTGCTGGGAGCCGAGGCGCTGCGGCCGGCGGCGCGCTCCGGCTGAGGCGCGCGCGCGTGCGCGCGCGCGCAGGAACAACTGCCTGCCGGCGGCCGCGGAGAGCTGCAAGAAGGGCACGCTCAAGGTGGACCTGCAGGCGCTGACGGTGGGCGTGGCGGTCGTCTCCATGGGCGCCTGGCTCGCTGGCGCGCGCGCGGCGCTGCTGCAGGACGCGGCCGCGCCGCTGGACGCCAGCCGCAAGCTCGCCGTCGTCAACGGCCTCGGCGAGCACAGCCGCGCGCAGGCGCGCCCCCGCGTGTTCTATCTGACGCCGGGCCGGCGCTGGCTGCTGCCGAGTGGCAGGCCCGCCGCTCTTCACGGCCGGCCTTACGCGCCGCGCACGGGCGGACGCAACCTGCCTGCGGAGCGCGGGCGGCGCGCCGCACGCCGAGGGGCGGCTGCGCCGAGCGGGCGCCGCGGGCCGCGCAGGGCCACTCGGCGGCGGTCAAGGAGGCGGTGGGCGCGAGCCTGCTGGGCTGCAAGGCGCCCTTTCGGCTGGTGCAGGACCACAGCCGCTCGGGGCGCCTGGAGGCGTCCACGCTCGCGCTGCGCAAGTGGCTCTTCTCCGACGCGTTCGAGCGCTACCTCGCGCTCGTGCAGCCCGGCGGCGCCGGGCCGCAGGCGCGCGCGCGGGCCCGGCCTGCGTGTCTGCGTCGCGGGTGAGGGCGACAGGGCGTCCGCTGCGCCGCCTCCGCTGGTCTGTGGAGCGAGGGCGTGTGCGCAAGGGGCTGCTGCGAGCGCCGCGCACTGCGAGCGGGAGTACTTGTTGCGCCGTGGACGGTCGAAAAGGGTTCAGCCGGGTGGCGCGCGCGTATGCTGAGCGCGGGCGTTGCCCTAGCTCAAACCTATCATGTCGTGCAGGAACCGCTGCGGCCGACGGGTGAGTACCTGGGCCACGAGGCGGCCGAGGCTGCGCGCGCGGGGCAGCTCTGGGAGAAGATCGCGCTGTACGAGTCCGCGCACCCGGTCTCGCTCAAGGCGCGCGCCCCCATCGCCCCTAACCCTAACCTTAACACCAACCCTGGTTTTTACCTGACGCGCTCGCCGCCTGCTCGGCGCGCCCATCTCCCACGTGAGCCGCCGCACCCGCGCGCTCCCTGCTCAGGTGACAGTGCAGGCCGGGTGCACGGCCAGGCGCTTGGGCGCGGGTGTGCTGCGCAGGCCGCTCGGCACGCGCAGCCCGCGCCCGCCCGCCTTTGCGAGCCTTGCGGAGGAGGGAGCGGGCTGCGGGGCGCGCAGGTGCTGCACGCCAACCCGGGCGGCTACCTGCAGCAGCGCAAGCACCTCATCGCGCTCGTGCTGCACTACGCGGCCGTGCTGCGCATGAGCCAGGAGGTCGCGCACACGGCGGCCGCGCTCATGGACCGCGTCATGATGTCCGGCGTGCACATGACGGAGCAGTACCACACGCTGTTCGTGTGCGCGTGCCTGCGCCTGGCCGCGCTGCAGGAGGGCGCGCCGCTGCCGGCGGCCGCCGCCGTCGGCGCGCTGACCGAGTACCCAGGCGCGCATGGCCGCGCGGGCCGGGCCCCACCCTGCTTTGGGGATGCCAGGCCTGCCCCGATGATGTATCACCCGTGGCCGGCGCGCCCCGCGCCTGCTCGCGCAGCTTTCGTCCGGGCAGGAGGGCGCGCGCCTCGCCAAGTGGCTGCGGTCAATGTGAGCTTGGCTGTGGCCGACGCTGCCTGTAGCGCACGCCCGCGACCTTTGGCGCTGAGGCGCCTGCACAGCATGTGGCGCAGCAGGGCGTGTGGGGTTGCTGTGGCTGCTTATGCACGCCCCTTTGGGTGAGGCCTGCATCGACGCAATGCAGTTCTGCGGGGCTGGCGCTGACGCGTGGCAGTCCTGGCGGGCGCAGGCAACTCCGTGGAGCGCATGGAGGCCAACATCACCGGCGTGCTGCGCCAGGACACGGAGTGCATGTCGGCCGTGCACTGCCTGAAGGTGCCGCCCTTTGCCGCCCTTGACCCCTCTCCCCACACTACATCGTTTTGGAGGCTGCGCGGCCGCGCTGCCTGGCTTCCGACCGGGCTGTGAGTACCTGTTTGGAGCGCACACTCCTGCGCATGCGCGGGGGCGCGCTGCAGCAGCCCCGACTCTTGCGAGGGCTTGCGCGCAAAGCGGTTTGCAATCTCTGTGCATGTGCGAGCACTTTGGCGGGCCGCTGATGCGCCATGCTGAGCGGCGTCCTGGCGCCTGGGCCGCCGCCTTTGCAGCACCGAGGGTTGCACAGGCACCTGCTCAGAGTGACAGCTGGGCGCCCGACGATACGCCGCGTGCCGCGCACGCGAGCACGCCGCGCCTGTGGAGCGCGGGCGGCGCGCTCGCGGCCGGAGGCAAGGTCGCTCATAGCTCCAACCTCCGCGCCCGCCGCGCCAGGTGTTCTGCCAGCGCCTGGGCTGCGACCTGAGCAGCGGCGAGGCGGTGCGGCGCGTGGCCGGCTGCGCCTTTGCGCTGGCCACGGAGGCGCTGTCCGACCTCGCCGTGCTGCAGTTCCCGCCCTCGCTGACCGCCGCCGCCGTGCTCGTGGCCGCGCGCCGCGCGCAGGCGCGCCCCGCCGCAGCCTCTGCGCGCCGCCCCACGGGAGCACCGTGTGATATACACCCTATCAGGGCCTGGGAGTCATGGTGTCATACTGTATATCCCTCCTAAGCGGTGTGTAAAGCGCATGTTGGCGCCCGAGGGTTGCGTGCCTTGGGTAAGGCAAGCAATCTGTTGCGAGTGCAGGCTGAGCGCCGCTGCAGGTACGCGATATCTGCGTGTGACGCCAGTGCTGCACATGCCGAGCCGCAGCGGACAGTGTGTGTCTTGTGCTGAAAAAGCCGGCCGCGGCGCGAGCTCACGCGCACAGCGCACGCGCGCGCAGGGCTCCGTGCCGTTTTGGCCTTCGGTACTGAGCCAGCTGACGGGCTACACGGAGGCCGGCAACCCGCCCTTTGCCTCGGCGATCGCGCACGCAGGGCGCCTGTGCAGCAAGCTCTACACATCCGCGGATGCGGGTTTCCTCATGCACGGGCTCATGTAGGGCCGGGGCGGGCACCGCATCGCGCAAGGGCCGCGCCTGGGGCGGGCGGGCGGGTCGGCGGCCCGCCCCGCCGCGGGAGAGTCACCAATAATCCACGGGGTAAGGCGAGCACAACCCCCCTTCGTGCCCAACAACTGGTGAGCGGCGCCAGCAGCGCGGGGCGCCGAATAAGCGTGCGGGGCGCGCGGGCGGCCGAAAGAACGAGGAGAGCCGCGCCGCGCCGTGCAACGCATGCACCGCGGCGCGCAGGGCGGCCGGATTGGTGGGATTTGATATGGGCGGAGGCGCGGGCCGGCGCGCGCGTTGGGCGCCGTGCACAGCACCCTGTGGGCGTCAAAACCCATTCCAGGGTATCATGCGCGCGCCGGCCGCCAGGGCGCCCGCCGAGCCGGCGAACGCGCCGGGCAGGAGGGGGCACCCTGGGGGCAGAGGTCAGAGTTTGTTGGGTCGGTCATAAGAAGTGCGGTGTGTGTGTTGGAGCCATTACTCACTCGCGTGCCGCTCGCATTCTGCTGCGGCACACGCCGCCTCCGGTCTCGGGGCCATCAGAGCTCCGGTGCTCCTTTGACACCTGTGGGCTGGCAGGTGCTGCCATGTCTGACACTGGGCCGGGGGGTGCCGCGATGCGCCTGAAGGCGGGCGGCGCGCCCCCCGACGGTGGAGGCAGAGCACCTGGTTAGCATGCAGGGTGCACATGGGCTCCGGGCGCAGCCCAGGCAAGCGCTTTTGGTAGAGGTCCTTGGTCCGGCGTTGGAAGCGGGTGCGAATGGGGGTTTGGCAGTGGAGGGCCGTGCAGCCGCGTGGCGGAGCGGCCCTGCGAGCAGGGTCTGTGATTTGGGTGCCAGAGCCAGCCCTGATGCCTTCCGCTGTGGCCTTGCCAAGCCACCGAGCCCCGGGGGAGGCGCTCGGCCCCCCGGCGGCGTGCGGCTCTGTGATCGGCTGGCTCTGTTTTTGGGTGCGGCGCCAGCGGCGCGCCGGCCGATGCGGCGGGCAGCCCCGCTTCACGGGCTGACCCGTTGGCAGGTGGCGTTTCTTTTGGGAGGCAGGCCCGAGGGGGGCGTTGCGGGCGGTGGCCTTGCGAGGCGGCCGCCTGGGGGCGGGCGGAGGGTATAGATATGCTGTGTTTCGGGGCAAGCGCTGCCGCTGTGGCAGCAGCACGGCGGGCCACAGAGGGCGGTGATCGGCTGGTTGGGTCCGCCGCGCCGCCAGCGTGCCCGCCTGGTCAAGGGCACTCTCTTTCTTCTTTTCTGGCTCGCGGGACTGTCCGGGGTGCTGCTATTAGGGGCCGGAGCGCGCGCGGGGCGCGGCCGGCCCCGCCGGGTTAGGGTAGGCGAGCATAGGTGCGCAGAATCCAGGTGCGCAGGCCGGGTCATGCATGCAGAGCCTCAGACATGGGACGAATTTGCGCCACGCGCGTGCCGCGCGGGCCGCGCGCTCACAGGAGCTGCCTCCGCCGGGCGCATGCGGCAGCGGCAGGTGCTGGGGGGCCCCACGTGGCGAGCCAGCCGGCCGCGCGCATGCGCCCGCCCATTCCCTCTCTTCTGCACCCTGATTGCGCATGCTCCTCCCCGCGCTTGGGCGTCCTGGTGTCCCAGGGCCCGCCTGGCGCTGTTGTTTGCTGCGGCGGCGCCCTCCCAGCCCGCAGCCCCGCCAATCATATTTGGATGGGACTGCGACCGGGCGCCCCACCCTGCCGGCCAGCCGCGCGTGCCTAGCGGCGGCCAGCATGTCAGGGCAGAGGGCAGGGAGGAAGGACACCACCCCCGACGGCGCGCGTGTGCGCCTCGGGGCTTCACTTTGAGTCGTATGCAGGCAGGCTGGTTTTGGGCTCTGCTTCCGAGCACCAAGCAAGTAGGGTTTTCCGCGCGCGGGCGGCGCACCGGGCCCCTGCGCAGCGGCCGTGCGTCTCCGCGGCGACGAGACGCACGGCTGGGCGCATGCGGCGGCGCGCCGTGCGCCATTTGACTGACTCTGGGCCCACCTCATGCCCTTGCGGCGGGCGCATGTGCGCTCGCCTTAGTGGACGACTGTCAGCCAGCCCGCGCCCGTGTGCAATCGTTGGCCGCGTCCGCGGCTTGTAGGTGTGCCCGCTGAGGGGGGCTGCACCGGGGCGGCGCAAGGCTGGCCATGGACCTGCCTGCAGCACTCGTGGCTGCGCCCGTCGGGTGCCGGGCCCGCGCACGGCCATGGCGTGCGACGCGGGCGAGCAACGAGCCCAGGCGGGCGGCCAGTGGGCGGACGGGCGGGTGTTGTGCCGGGAGGGGCGGGGGGACGAGGGGGTTTTGCCCGGGCTGCATGACGGTATAGGTTGCAGATGAAGACCCCATATATGTGCAGCAGAGCTTTGCTGCTGCCGCACTGAGAAGGCCGGGTGCTGATTTGCCGGCGTTTGTAGTCAACATCCAGCTGGATGTCCGAGTTCCGCCGACCGCTGCCTCGGGCCTTTTACGGCCGCCGCGGCTGACTTGTCTTCTGAGGTCAGAGAAAATTTGCGAGTCGGGTCGGCGGCAGCGTGCACGGCGGTGCGGGAGCGCACTGGCCCCTAGGCAGGCGCGCTGATGTCCCTGCCCAAAGTGCATGGGCGGTGCGCGCCAGGTTCTGTGTGTGATTCGCTATCCTGCTGCCTAGTTAGGGCCTCCTTTGGCTGCTCTGGCCGCCCTGCTTCCCTATCCGCGCGTGACCGAGCCCCGCGAGTGCAGCGGGGTGCCGAGTGTACGTATAGCTTGAGTCGGGATCAGACTGGCGGGCCCTGCCTGGGCACGTCTGTCCGTCTGAGTTTCACCATGTTGAGAACGCATTCCCCACGAATTGGCGCTGCTCATTGAGCCAAGTTTGGCTTCTGCCCCTGTTTAATCGAAAGCGGAAAACTCGCCCCGGGGCCATCTTACAGCATTGAAAAAATTCCAAATGAATACGTGCAATCTCAGGCTCGTCTGGCATGCAACGAGCTCAGCGCCTGTGACCAGCACATGCAGTCCAGGGAAATTCCTTCCAAGCAATGCTCGTAGGCGCATCCCTGCCTGCCAACAGTACAAGTATGACGTTTGCTGCAGCAGTGCTCCTATCCCCTCCACACGCCGCGGCATCCGCTATCTGTCTCCCTGCTCTTGCAGGTGTGCACCGGAGTGGTTGGAGCAGCAGCCGCGGGGCCCCACACTCCTTCCTGGCGCCTCTCAGACGGCTTGGTGCTGGACCCCCCTCACCTCTTTTTCGTCGAAAGGTCACTACCTGGCACGCGTAGCACAGTAACATGCTTGCTCCTGTAAGCGCGCACCACGGCCGCGACTGTAATGCAACAGTAGGATGTGAGCAAAGCGTACACTTGCTTAGCTCGTGCTCGCCTTGCCAAGCAGGCACTGGCACAGTACTGAGCAGCTGGAGGAGCCGGAGCACGACCGTCCGGTGCAGCGCGTGCTCAGCAGCAGTCGCCTCGCCGGCGCTGCCGGCGCTGATGGCCTCCATCTCAGCGCCTACGCCAACAGGTGGGTCCTGTGAGGGTTCCAGTCCCCTGGCTGAGAGCCTGAGGAGTGTGCACACACGAAGCTTATAGCAGGAAGCGTGGGGCAGGTGGATTACAGTATGCAAAGCAGACTGTGCTCTCCCTGCGAGCCAGGACTCCTGTGTGACCCGTGCTGCCCCCACCCTCCAAGGTGCATACCACCCTGTGGCGACTACCGCCTGTGCCTTGTGCGCGCAGCAGCGCCACGTTTGCGCTGCTGGGGGTGCGGCGCTGGCTAGTCCCCGCACCCGCGAAAGGGGTTGATCACGAGGCGGCTTTACAGTGCGGAAGACGGACGTGCATGACAGCACATGCTGCGGCTCCTTGTGCACATGTACAGCGGCCGCGCGTGCCAGCCCTGCGTGCAGTGCCGACTCTTGACAGCCCGCGTGCGCACGCAGGCTTCACGCCCAACACCGCGGCGCGCGCGACCACGCTAGTGAGCGAGCTGGCAGCCCTGTTCCGTACGGCGATACGCGCGGCGGTGCCCGACGTGCCGAGCGAGCCGGTGCTGGTGCAGACGAACAACCCAAAGTATGGCGACTACCAGCTCAACAACGCCATGCGGATCTTTGCCAGCCTGCGCGGCAAGGTGACGCCAGGCCGTGCGTTGGACGAAGAGTGACCCACCAAGCACCCGACCTGCATCGCGGCGTTTAGGCAGGCTCCTGTGTTGCGCCAACATGCGGTGCATGAGTTTCACCGACACACAAGCAACCTGTGGCCAGTGCACATGTGCTGTTTGCGAGCACACTTTGCAGTATTTATGAGCTCGCTCAGATTGAGGTCTGCATACTGCTCTGGCATAGCGCATACGTGTGAAGCTTCATGCTTGGTTTGCTTGGCCGGCTCGCATGCTGCTGACGTCTACTAGGCACTGTTCTGGTCAGAGGCGCTTTGCTGCCGCAGCACAAGGGCACGGGCAGGGCAGCAGGTGGGTGACAGCACAGGCTTGCTGCTGGGTGGCCCCCGGAGGGCAGCGGCGCCTGGGCGCCGCGCAGGAGGGCGCCCCCAAGAAACCCTGACGGCAGTGGTGCCTGGGCGCCGCGCAGGAGGGCGCGCCCAAGAACCCCAACGCGCTGGCGGGCGCGATCCTGGAGGAGCTGCTGCGCTCCGTGCCTGAGGGCAGCGCGCTCGCGGTGGAGCGCGCCGCGGGCAAGGGCAAGGGCGGGGCTGAGACGGAGAAGGTCGTCTCGCCGGCGATCGCCGGGCCGGGGTTCATCAACGTGCGGGTCAGCCGCGCCTGGGTCGCGCGCCACATCCAGGCCATGCTGCGCGACGTGCGGGCCCGCGCAGGAGCTCTGTGGTGCCCCGGGCCCCGGATCCGTTCCAGTGGGACAGGCTGGCCTGTCTTGGTACAGTGTCAGGGCCAGCTTGCAGCACACTCTGGGATGGAGACACTGTGCAAGCCTGGACGAGCGTGTACAGCCCGCATGTCGTGGCAGCCTACATCATTCTCTAGCGCGCTTGTGCCAGCTGGGTTACAGAGTGCTACTTTGATCATTGGAGCGTAGCAGCGCTTTTGGGGGAACAGCAGCAGGTGTCGAAACCAAGCGCGTTGTGAATGCTGCGTCTGTCACCGCATCTGCATGCACTTCCTTACAGAGTGTGACTGTGCTCGCCAAGCATGCCACAGATAACAAACGTATTTATTAACACTTTGTTGACACATTGCCACCTTGCGATGCTGGAACCGGTGTGCAATGCGCGCAGGGCATCGAGACATGGGCGCCGAGCTTGAGCTACAAGCGCGCGGTCGTGGATTTCTCGTCGCCCAATGTGGCAAAGGAGATGCATGTGGGCCACCTGCGCTCCACCGTCATCGGCGACTCCCTGGCCACGCTGCTCGAGTTCTGCGGCGTGGACGTGCTGCGGCTCAACCATGTGGTGCGCACTGCCGACACTGTCCACGCCTTCGTCCAAGCAGCTGTGGCCACCCTCATGCTCGCAGCTGTAGACGAGGCTGCCGTGCGGCGTCCAGTCGCCTGAGAGTATGAACATGCCAGATGCAGCTTTCAGTGACCTATGCACACATAGATATGCATTTCAAGTTAGGCATAAGCTCTGCAATGTAACGTGCTGTGATGCATAAATGACCAGCAGAGACAGTCTTGCATGTACAACATGAAAGTATAATATGCCAGTATAGCATGGAGGTGCCTCATATGTTTCAGCCTTATATATGGCAGCAACTCATTGGGCGGGCCGCACGCGCTCACACCCTTGTTGAGCCCTCACATGATGTGCACATTCGGGTGGCTGCTAGTGAGCGGTTGCAACCACTAGCGCACCCCTTCCACACCGGGCATCTGCGTGCAGTTGTACACGCCCATGCTCCTTTCACATAATGTGGTTTGGCCTGTCTGTACGTGCGCAGGGTGACTGGGGCACGCAGTTTGGCATGCTGATACAGCACTTAGACGACAGCCGCGAGGGCGGCCTGGCCGGAGGCGGCGCCGACGAGGACATAAAAGACCTGCAGGTGCCAAGCGATGTCGCTGCGCCTCCCTGCGTGGGGCTGCACTGCGAACCTTGACGCGGTCTCACCGCCGCGCCATGCTCGCAGAGACAGGGTATGCCCGACCTGTTGCGCATGTAAGCTGCTCCATAGGACTTGTGATCACTGCCCGTCCTGCTTGTTGTGCGCACAGACGCACATGCCTCACCATGTGCGCACGCCCTCCGCCTGGCACCGCAGCCTGTGCGCGGCCGTCCCTGCGAGGGTGGGCCGCGCGCGCAGGCGCTCTACAAGGCGGCAAAGAAGCGGTTTGATGCCGAGCCGGAGTTCAAAGCACGCGCCCGGGAAGCTGTCACGCAGCTGCAGGCCGGCAACGAGCTCTTTCTGAAGGCGCGCCGTCACCATAGGCCAGCACTGCCGGCGTGCACTGGAGCATGCCGTGCATGGCTGAAGGCCCTCACCCTGGGGCGTGTTTGTCAGGGAACCCGCGGTGTCGCTGTCGCATGCGCGGTCTTGTCTGACCCGCCCTTTTGCATTCTCTTAGCGTGTACGCGACCAGCCAGGTGTCCAGCGCGTCGTGACATGCTTCGGCTGCAGACGGGTGTGCCGGGAGCCGCGCCGCAGGCGTGGAAGCGCATCTGCGAGGCCAGCCGGCGCGAGTTCCAGGCGATTTACGACCGGCTGGGCGTGCGGCTGACCGAGCGCGGCGAGTCCGCGTACAACCCGCTGCTGCGCCCGCTGGTGGAGGAGCTGCAGGAGCGCGGCATTGCCGAGGACTCCGATGGCGCCAAGGTGCCCGCCCGCCGCCGCGCTGCAGCAGCGGGATCGCGTGCTGCAGCAGCAGACTACGTGTGCTGCGCAGTGGGGTGGGCTGCTCTGAGCAGGGGCCTCCGAGAGGATGCATGCTTGCACTAGGCGCGCGGGGGC
>JAABUH010004696.1_pt1 | contig 10771 bp, 11 predicted proteins | sample 5559121 | NCBI WGS metagenome assembly JAABUH01 (sample SAMN10711871, study PRJNA513364) | rock metagenome | isolation source: Antarctica rocks | place: Antarctica: Victoria Land, Battleship Promontory nord | collected 2015-12-28 | reverse complement strand
AGACTCCGAAGGAGGATGCTCCTCAGGACGGCACCGAGATTGAAGATACCTTCCTCCGTGACCATCCACTGCCCAAAGACATCAAGGATGCGCACACAGGATCATTGCCGCTACCAGTGGTCCTCCCACAGCGTAGACCTAAAGATAGATCACGTGGATTCATCAGAGCTTACGCGCCTGTCCTGGAAAATTGTGGCATTGATCAAGCTACATGGCTTGCTTTTCTAGACACCTTTCAGAAGTCCAGCGCTGCCAATCCATGGCTAAATGCGATCAACATGGCTTCAATCGCTACAATGTTCATTCCACATGGATTCGGAATGCTTGTATCGTATGCGATTCAACAAGCGACAAATGTTGCTATCGAATTCCAAGCTCGTGAAAGGTGAGACACTGTTTGCATTTTTATTGAGGACAGCAAGTTGAGTCTATGATCTAGGACTACAAAGTTCTTGTGGAAAATCAACGAAGAATTCTTCCGTCCCCGAGGACTCTTTTGTCTTGTTATGACGTGGAACCCTGAATCCACACATAGAGTCGAAAGGGTGAACATCACATCAACGATCGACACTCGTAGCAAGCCTAGCAGTTGTCTCACGAGCCTGCAGTCCAAGTTCAGAAGCTCAGATGGCAACACCTATGGAGAATGGGACTTTCCCGAAGTAGCTCCGCTTGTATTTCCTGCTCTAGATCAATTAGGTGCTCAGACAGGCGCGGATGAAGTCAAAAAGAAGACCAAGATGGCGAAAGGTATGACATTTGTTGCCAACTACTGGGACAAGAGGGCTACAGCGGAATATGTAAGTCCAAAATTCACTGCTATAATATCATCTGAAGCCTTTTCCTTATGGGCTTCGAGGATCTGGGTGGGCTAATACACTCTTTTTGATAAGGCCGGAAAGAATCCAGAGAGCGCGTTAGCCAACGTACCTCAAGAGAAATTCAATTCTCGTTACGCCGATCCCAACCACCCGGCCGCGAGCGGCTCTTTGATTTCTTTCGTATCCGGGGGCCGTCTCGTTCCTGGCCCTAACTCACGTGGACTGGTGGGAGGAATTGCTTCAGTAGTCGGCCAAGCTGTACGTGGAGAACATCAGGGCGCCGAATGGGAGCAGTACAAAGACCAAACGGCAGGTGGTCAATTGTACGATGACCCTTATAGCCGCCACTATCGTGGTAGAAGCTGGAGACGGGCACGCAATGATTCTGATATAAGGATTGGCCCTATTTCCACCCCCGTTAGTGTCTATCAGAAATTGGTGAAGAAAGTGAGTCGTTTTTTCACCTTCCCTTGCGTTTGGAGACCTCAGATAAGATGAGACTTGTTTTACTGACGCGGGAGATAGAATGTCTTGTACATGATGGTCGTCAACATGCCCTCAGATGAGGAGATGGCTGCTGCGAAGGCTGCAGTACAGCAATGAATCGTTTTGCAGAGCTGCCTTCGAAAATGTGTCGTACAGCTGAGCTCGACATTTTGTGATCTCTTTGGGTAATAGTCCTCTCGACGTTCATTCTACCGTCTGACAATCCTTTTCCTAGGTACGAAGCGACGTGACATGACATCGATTCCTTCTTTTATGGACCCAACTGTTCAGTCATATTTCTACATGCTCAATTAATGTGGTTAGTGATTTGCAAATAGGATGACATCGAATTTACTGCAAATATTGAAGATGTCGTGACAGAGATGCCAAGGCGTGCGGTCTGGTCTGACGGCAAGGCTGACCTCCAAAGAGGGCTCCAACGATAAATCCAAATGTCAGACTTTGAACCACCGGCGTCAGGCACAACGATCCTAATTGTCTCAAGCCTCTTGAACTAAAACTCTTGGGGCCAATTCTGGTGCAGAACGCCATGTCAGCGCCAATAGTAAGCTCAGACGCATGAGGCACGGAATCACACTATACCCTAGCGTCATGCGGGTCAACCTCAAAGGGGATATATCGCATTCAGCCTCGCCGGGGGCGGAAAACTCCTCCGATGCTATATTGCTTATTGTACCTGCGCAAAAAAGAAGACATGAGCCCAGGCTCAGCCTCTTGTCAACATTCTGATAAATCCCGTCCTACTCCTGAAGAAAGACGCCATCATTAGACGACCTTGAAAGACCATGGGTAATAACGACACATGCTACAACGAGGCCGGAACGATTTCAAGCGACATCTTCTGTGGTTCTTCCTCCCTACGGACCTGTTGTGGTGCAGACTGGGATTGCCTCTCCAATGGTCTCTGCCGTAACCATGGAACCACGTCTTACTCGCAAGGCACCTGTACAGATCAAACCTATCAAAATTGCTTGTCAATCTGCGATCAAAGTTTGTGAACACCTCCTTGCACACTAGCTCAAGTCTCACCTCTTCTTCAAGTACCGTCTCATCCCCTCGTCCCCTCTCGTCCCCAAACTCCACCTTTCCAACTCCAGAATCACCAACCTCAACCCCAAGCGCCACGACAACGCAATCCGCCTCCCAGCCCCATATCTCAAAAGTAGGCTTAGAAGCCGGTCTACCAGCTGCCGCTATAGCATTACTACTCCTCGCAATCCTCGGATATCTCGTCTCCCAGAACAAAAAACAGAAGCGGAATCTCCTCCAATTGCGGAAAGACAAGGCGAAAAGCAAGACGGCGGCTGAGATACCTGTGGATCCTGGGGAGCTGGAAAATACGGCTTGGGAGCTCAATCAGGGGGGTGCGCCGCAGCATGAGATTGTTGGGAATGAGATCCATGAGCTGGGTTCTGCGCGCGGAGTACGCGTTGAGTTGGGATAATCCATACTCGCGGACTAGTGTATCCGACGATCTCGTCTGTCAACTAATTCAAGGCGAATTATCTTTATGAAGCATTTGGCCTAGCTAATTGATTGGACCTTTTGAGCCCCTGAGCAGACTTTAAAGCGAACACTTCTTGGACACACCGATTATGGCGCAGTAAGCGCGTCACGTGCAGACCTCGACCTCTTCTCCATGTTCCTTTTCCGGCGCGCGCTGATATCCTCGGGTGGAAGAGATGATGCTAAAGTCACTATCGCTATTGCTCGAATGTTTTCGAACGGTAATTCGATAGCCTGGAGTCTCTGCTCGCACTCATGTCTCAACTAATACTTATGACAAAAGTATCCACCCATGTAAGAGCAGTTCTAGGCCAAAAACTTTCCCATTAGGTGCAGCGCATTCCAATCCCTCCTGTCAACAACTATATCTCATCCACTTTTCCGCCCTCGGACAAACGAAATGTATTTCTCTCCAAGAAGTCGAAGTATCATAACATTTATCCCATCTAAGCGGGTCCCATAACGCCTCTACCTCATCATAGACCACGCCATCAAAACCTCCCCAAATCCCCTCCTCCTCAGCAACAGCATCGACCCTCCTCAAAGTCCATCTATCAAGTGTACCCCGAGCCTCCGCTCCCACGAGCATCGGCCCTCATGACAGCTCTTATAGCCATCATAAATGTCTATCTTAGCAGATATTCAGACTATGATGACACTAAAGTCTTCTATTTCAAGAGGCACACTAATGTGAAATTGAGAATCCCGAGCGAGTCGACTTCGCAATCTCGCCACGCTACGTTGGGCTTGTAGGCTAGCGCCATACAGGTGAATCTGCATTGGGATATACATCATCTGAGCTCAAGAAGGTCAAAGTAGTCTTCTTCGAAGAAGATACACAGTAGATGTCGAATCGAAAACATGGTTATCGACTCCATTGACGTCAACAGGGGCAGCAGACTTGCAGGGTCGCACCTATTCCCCGATGCATAGTACATCGTGTGGCTGGAAGTGAAACCACTCGACTGCCCGAACAGGCTCAAATCTACATACATAATCAGGCTTAGCATACATATTTAGCCGCCGGCCCTTCGCTCCTGGGCCTCCGCACTCCGCAGAGCTGAAACAGCGAAAACGCGGATCCATCCAGGATTGTGAGCGACTTGATTGGTGGGAGCTACTCCCGATGAGGCAGTCGGGTACTTTGCCGCTATATGATGTAGCGTTTAGCCAATCAGTCACTTGCAGTCTCACACAGCCGAGCTGCAGGGGCTGCACACACGGCACATGTCGCGATCGATAAGGGACATGGCTACCTATGCTCTGCTCTGGTTCCCCCACCTGCAAAGCTTCATCCTCTTTTCGAGATATTGCTGTGGCCCTGTAGCCGGCAGCTTGATAGAATCCATGAGTGCGATTACCATCGAATCGACAGCAATACAAGAAGTCGATCCTTTAGACGGCCTCACCACTACGGTACTGATACCGGTAACCACTCGCGTAGTAGTGAATGAAGGCGGCAGCGTGACACCTGTAATAGATCTCGTGACCTCTACATTACCGACTCCAGCAGTCACGGCTACGCTCTCGACAGCTCTATTCAGATCGACCTCCCAGTCTTCCTTGGAATCGAGCTCTGGATCCTCCCAGTCTTCCTCGGATTCGAGCGCTGGATCCTCCCAAAACCCTATCGCTTCGACTACAGCACAAGTGTCCAGTCCGACCACCTCAAGCTCGCACCCTACGCCCGCTGATCATACCTCGAAAGTGGCTCTAGAAGCCGGCATACCCACGGCCATCGTAGTATTAGTGCTGCTCGCCATTCTTATACTTTTGCTCCTGCAGAACCGAAGACAGAAAAGGCGTCTGTTGCACTTGGAGAGAGATCACGCGGGAGATCCATTGAGCTCGACCGACATTCATGAAAAAGGCAAAGGTGTTGGAGTTGCAGACATGCCTTCTCAGAAAACCGTTCAGCTGAGGCCGCCACATCATGAGATCGATGGAAATGCAATTCATGAGTTGGACCGGGCACAGGCACCGGATCCTGAGCTAGAATGATTCCTCGTCCTGAGATCAACAGGTGGTAGGGCTTTCAAGCCAAAGACATGCTGAGGAAGGGATAAGGGCGAGTCCATGTTACAACGAGAACAGCGATTTGATATCGAAATAAGCAAAGGCCGTCTCAAGGTGCTGAATGAAACCCTACGGATTGTCCGATGCTCATAGATCTTGGGATTTCGGTGACTTCATGATCTATTGAGATTTCGAGACTGTTTCCCAACAAGCCTTCACCAGGGTCGTGGACAGGATGGTCTTCCTGGATTCTGTTGATGTCAGTCTGGTATTGGTTCGGTAACATGACTACAGGGAAGAGGTGGGATAAGAGTGGTATCAATGTTTGCCCGATATCTTGTGAAATTTTGAGGATGATGATTGTCTTCTTGTGCAAGGTATTTCGTACCTTTTGGTTTGTAATTTCAGATGCCAAGATCGTGTAACGATGAGTGATCGATTCGAACGCTCAGCAGCGGTCTGCCAAGTTCTGTTGTTTGCAGATGTAAAAACGGGGCGCGGTCCTATCGTTTCCCGATAGATTTGCCAGTGAAGCTCCTCATCGTTAGAGACCTGGTCGAATGCGACCGGAGCGTATTCGATCTCGAAAGACCTGATTTATGGCTCCCGCCCACGTCTCCGTTCTTTCTCTTCTGCTTGTACTCGTCAATGATTCCTCGCAGATCGCTGGCGAAGCAAGGTCCAACGAAATTCTTCCAAGGACCTTTCTTTCGATATGACGATAGACCCAGCTCAGCCAGCAGATTATCAGTATAGCTAACCACATCATAATGGAAGTAGTTTCCTTCGCCTCCGTAGGCTGGATATCTGCGTCTGCAAAACGCATTCATATACGCGATGTCTGCTTGCATTTCATCGTATGATGGTAACGCCATGACACCATCCAGGTAAGCTGTTGCCCAGAGGGCCTGACACTCCGAGACGCGAAAGCTGTTGGCCATGCGCAATTGGCCAAGGAAAACAATAGAGTCATCGTCTAAGGCGCCCATCATCTGATAGAGTCTATATGGTGTCTTTGTCATATTCTTTTCGTATCGTCTTGGAGGGTTGGCCAAACAAGGGAACTGCGAGAGAACTTCTGCATCGGCGGCTTCTTGCAACATCATCCATTCTGTAGCATCATCGAGGCAGCGGCACGTCAGTGGATGAGGAAGACCAAGGGAACATTGTTGGTGAGGATTGAAGAAGGGGTAATGATGCTTCCAGCCTGTACCGCAGAGGATGGCGTCGCAGGGGACCAGGATATCCTCTGCTAGCTCAATGGAATTTTGATTGAGCCGTTTGATATCACTGCGATAGACAGTAACTTTTTGAGCGATTGTATCCCAAAAGTCTGGGTGTTGGAGGAGGCCAACGGGGCCGTTACACCAGAATGCGCTAATTGCTGGTCAGCATACCGGAAGCATACGGAGCCAGGAACGAATTGTGAGAGCTTCACGAAAATTTTGCGGGAGAGCTAAAGAGGCTCGAAACGTACGCAGCACTCGGTTTCAATTGCTCAAAGCCCTTCATTGCTCCTGGTCTCCCGTGGTAATTCGCTTCCTCCAATAGATCTCTATCAGCATTCTTCCACACCTTCCGACCGATCATGCGCCCTATTTCGCTCTCATGGACGAAGCGAGATAGCACACTTGGTGGTACGAAACAAGACGGCCCCATCACAGTCATCAGTCTTGTGTGGCCGATTTCTGCAGCGTTTCTATACGCGCCTCGACCTTTGATGTCAATAAAGGCGGCGGGTCCACTCCCGGACTCTCTGATAATCCAGGACACCTTCTTGTCGGCCTTTGCAGCCGCGTAGACCATGTCTGCGGCCGATTTTCCGGCTCCCAAGATGGCAATTTGATGAAAACCTGCGTTAGAGAGAACGGAAGACCGGCCAAAATCTTTCTGGTGAAATATGCGTCCCTTGTATTCGTCTTTTTTAGAAAACTCCGGCATATTGGGCTGTGATGTCATGCCCGTTGCAATCATCAGCTTCCTGGTTCTACAACAGCCGTCTGGTCTTCCTGCGTTGACCTGGCGATGGATTTTCCAAATGTCGTTGGTTTTCTCGATTGTGGAGACTGTAAAACCGAAGACAATACGATCGCGGAGACTTTTCCCCGAGTACATGTGAGAATCAATATACTCCTCGAGATAGCTGGTGACGTGCTTCGCTTTGAAGATGTCATGGTATGTCTCTTCGCCTGTTGGTAGAGCCAAGGGCACGTCTGAGAACTCGGCCATACCCTGCCCGGCTTGAGACCAGAATGCCTCATAGTTCCTTGCTAGGAATTGTTAGATTAGAAATTGACGGCTTGAGGCCTAGAGGTTTTCTACCTGCGTTCCATGTGCCACCAACAAAGCGGTCTTGTTCTAAGATTGTCAATTGGCAATCCGGGTGTACTTCGAGGTATGTGCGAGCTGCTGCTATGCCAAACAAGCCTATGGTACGTTGTCAATTTAGTTCAAACGAGAGATCCCGCGTGATCGAGATGACACTAAAGGTATCCATACCTGCGCCAACGATGACTATGTCTTCAATCTCGGCTGTGCCCACTTCCGTAGCACTAGCCATGCTTTGAGGCTTTGGCATTTTGACTTGAATGATTGACGGTCTCGTAGCTCAAACGGAAAAGCATTGATAAAGTAATGGTCTGTGTCCGATAATTGGGGCCCATGCCATCCGCCTCTGCAGCAAAACAAATAGCTTGATTATTTTACAAAGAGTTCCCCCGGACGGAACGTCTCACGGAGAATGTGGCTGCTCTAGGACCGAGTTCGTAACTCAGCATTCAGCGCTGTACAAACGTGGTCCATGTCTATGGGAGATTATCGCGACGTGCTAGTTGCACGCAGCCCTATGCGGCTGAAACGGGACTCCCTCATCTCTCATTTCCTTCTGAAATTGTCCTTTCGGCTTCACGCTCGCAGATGACGATTGTTGCGAAGATGAGGTCGTCATAAATCGCTAGGACTAGACGAAGGCTTTGGGCAATCGCTAATGGTGACGCGTGACCTGAGACATGTTTAGCAAAATTTCCCGCCAAGACTTAGTTCTAGAACTAGAATAGAGCACTTCTAGCACTTTGTGTTCCTGCCTACCCTTGGTCGTCTCGAAATTGACAGATTCACTTCTTCGCGTTCGCTCTAGTCTACAACATTCTGAAGCCGGCTGTCGCATGGTGATTGATTCTCCTCGCTTCCCCATGGTTGAGGCTGAGGAGGATCGAGGCGGGAATAGCGTCTCGTATTGTATAAAAATAGCCTTGTCCGGCCGTCTCAGACCATCGACTACAAATACAACGACTGCCTCGACTGCGTTGCCTCGGCGAGGTACCTTGGCAGTATGGCAATGCAATTGATGTCTGGATTGTGTTCATCCTCTTTGCTTCAGCCTGAATCTCTTCTCTGTTCTTGATACCCCGTCTTTGTTGTCGCCCATTACTTACCCACGCTCTCTGTCACACTCATTCTCCAGACACCCACTCCACATTATTGACAGCCAACGACCACAGTCTTCAACTTTCCAATGGCCCGCCCTTCCCGCACCGCTCTTTACGCCGATGACCGAACCTTCCTCTGGAAAGCTATCCTGCGCTTCCTTGCCATCCTCCTCGCCCTGGTCGGCATCGCAACCACCGCCTGGGCCCTAGTCAACCAATTCCACACCCCCGACTCCCTCAATAGCAACAGCAACTCAAACAACTACTACAACAATAATTATGAAAATTACTATGACCCTTACTACGATTTCGCGAGCCTCCCCTGGACATTCATCACCCTCGGTCTTTCCGTAATCTGGAATACTGCAAATCTCGGTGTGCTATTCTCGCGCAATAAGCCCATACATCCTGGCGCAAACGTTGGATGCGATTTGATACTGTGGTTGGGCCTTATTGCGACGGGTACGGCGGCCGTGATTGGCGCGACGGGATATTTCTATTATATACCAGAGGAATACGATAATGGGTACAACTCGGGCGATTCATATGGGACATTCACAAATAGCTCTGGAACATGGTATCAACTCCCAGACGGCACCCTCGCCAACCAGACCACCGCGCACGATTGTGGTGGATTTTCTTCGTGCTCCGCTGCGCAACAGTACGCCCAATCCATCCAGCGTAAAGGTATCATAATCGCTGTCGGCGCCGCTATGAGCTTCGTAGTTCTGTACGTCCGCTACCCATCCCCCAATCAGCCACAATTACTGACCCTTTCCAAATCAGACTCGCACACTTCGCCCTCTTCATTTCCGCCTGCCGCTATACGCATGCTCGGCGCTACTCCGCCGGGTCCAAACATGCCAAGGCCATTACGACGGAGGCGACGAAGATTGCCCAACAGATGATTGCGGAGATGACGGGACCGAATGGGACATTCAGACCGAGGAGCCAGCGACAGAGCCAGCAAGAAGCACAGCCACTAATAGGCGCACATGGAGATATGCGAGAGACGGACCTGCGGACCCCGAGGCAGCCCAGTCCAAGGTCTTCGATAGTGGACCTACCACCGCCTGATTTACCGCACAGGCGGCATGAGCACGCGTCTTCCGGATATGGGGTTGCTGAGAGCTCGAACGGGACCAATGGTAGTGGGACTCCCGCTGGGCCTGAAATAAGGGTTGAGAGTCCGGGTGGGATTCATCCTGCGTTGAGGGGGGAAGCATAGGGGTTTGCACCGAGAGAAAGAAAAGAGGGTTCCATTGCAGTGAAGCTAATATCTGAGATACCCAATGTTTGTTGCGAAGGCGATCATCTCATTGTTTCTTTGTCTTCCACCGGATCTACGATGTCATATACTGGACATAGGCATAGCGCAGCGATATTTGCATCATCCTCATCAAGATACCCGCATAGCAGTAATACTAATTGAGACATCGAACCGACAAAATCTATGTTTGGGGCGCGTATTGCGTTATAAGTCGTTGATTCCTTTATTTTATACTAGTCATTACCTTTGCGTATAAGACTAGTCTAGGATAGGTGTCCTTTTCCACCTCCACCTAAGCAATCCTATTTAAACGCTTCTCTAGAACAGCGAACTATCCTCTAGAAGACCGGATGTGCTATCCTTAAATAAAAACCTCCTATAATAACATTTCTTCAGCTCGTATTATATGCCTTAACCACTAAAAGACACTAACCCTAGTATAGAGCTGCTAAAAGGGAACCCCAAAACCCCACCCTAGAGGTAAAATGGTCTAAAACCCTCTAGACTATAGAATATCCTAAGTATAGAGGTATACTAGGGAGCTAGACGACTTAGCTAAGCCACGCACTAACCCTAGCTCTAATATAATACTATCCGTTAAATAGAAAACCTACTCTTCCTAAGTATACTAACTTCTAGATATTTCCGATCGTATTATAACTCCTAGCGTTATAGAGAATAGTTTCGACTCTTAAATAATCCTCCGAGTCCCTAGTATGTTAGCCTATATTATACCTTAAATACCCTAGCTTTTTCCCTTCCGTAAGTCGATATAGGTTCGTAGACTCTCGATCTAGGTAGAAAAGGCGCTCTCCGACCGAACGCACGTAGAATATTAGATTTTTTCGAAAATACGGCGGGGCCAGTGGTGGGTAACTAGTAGTAGCTCCTTACCCGTCGGGTTACGATTAACACCGATGCTATCGTATCGTAGTCGTAGATATATCGAATTGTCGTTAAGATCTATTGGCTCTCCCATAGGAAGGTTCGTAGCCAGCACCACGTACAGGTTGATCTCGTAGCTGGCCATCTCCTCCAAAACTTCACCAAAATTATGGACTTTGGGTTGTCCGAGATCTGCGTCATTGCCACTTCACAAAGGAGGTATGGTTGGCCGGTAGTGGACTTGGCAAGTTGAGGAGTGAGGAGGCTTTTTTAGAGGGTACCATTAATATTGATTACTATATATATATGTTGTCGATGTCCCCATTAAGAGGGACTCA
>JAABUH010004822.1_pt1 | contig 10773 bp, 8 predicted proteins | sample 5559121 | NCBI WGS metagenome assembly JAABUH01 (sample SAMN10711871, study PRJNA513364) | rock metagenome | isolation source: Antarctica rocks | place: Antarctica: Victoria Land, Battleship Promontory nord | collected 2015-12-28 | reverse complement strand
CCCGTGCGTATGGATAGCCTATCCTTCCACGCCACGCACGAATCGGGTCAGCCGTCCGGCAGGTCGGTGTTACGCCTCGTATCCCCGCACGCAACACCTGAGCGACACCGCATAACGCCTTTTAAGCGTATTCGCCGGAAAGCGCTGCGGTGCCGATATATCGTGCCGTCGCGTGGCCACCGCACTTGCCTCCCATTATGCCTACCGCGTTGCCATCATCCGACCGTGTTAAAAGCGAAGCCCCGGCATTGTGAGCCGGGGCTGCTGTTCTTTCATAGCGCAACGGGTGGAAAGGGGTGGGGATGAGGAGCTTTAGGAGACTTCAGAGGCGTGGGAAGGGGGGGTATCGGAGGGGCCACCCGCGCTGCTGATCGCTATATTTCCTTGTAGCGCAACTCTTGTGCCACGGCAGAAAACGCATAGTGGCACAGCGCCATTGCTGTACCACCCGTCCCCAATCCCTATTCACTTTCCCCCCGGTATCTATCAGTATACCATCAACGCGCAAGCACCCTACCCGCGCTGCACAATGTGCGTCATCGTCAGCCACCGTCGTCGCGCTCGGCAACGCCGAGTCCCATTCTTCGTGTATCGTATGCTTGGGGCTCGCTCGTCGCTCAGGTAGCAGCATACGCACCAAACACGCCCTACCGGCGCGGCTTCCTTGCCACAGCATCCTTGCCACAGCAATAGAAATCACGCCCTTGACGCACTACGCCGTACCGCGTACACTTACAGCCACTTGGTGAGGTCCGCAAGGGATCACTTCGTCACGACGGTATGGGTCGTTTTTGGCAGCATTGCTAGGAAAACATCGGGGCGTGGCGCAGTCCGGTAGCGCACTTGGCTGGGGGCCAAGTGGTCGGAGGTTCAAATCCTCTCGCCCCGACCAAGCAAATCCCTTGCCAGCATGGGGAAACGCAGCACCCGGCCCGGACCACATGGTCTGGGCCGGTGCCGTGCAAGGCCATTTGCAAGGCCATTTCTCGCGGCGCGGCCCCGGGACACGGGCAACAAAAAAAGGCCCCGCACCGCCGGGGGCGGTTGCGGGGCCAGGGTGCCATCGATCGTCACGGCTGCGGCGTCGGCGTACCCTCCCCCACATCCGGCGCGTCGGTGCTCGCGATTGCCGATTCCTCGTCGAACACCGCGTCCAGTCGCCGCGCGGCGTCGCGCCCGAGCGTGGGCGTGACGTGGCTGTACGTGTCCAGGGTCACCCCGATATCGCTATGCCCGAGCCGCTCCTGCACCACCTTCGGGTGGATGCCCGCCTCGAGCTGCAGCGTGGCGTTGGTATGCCGCAGATCGTGGAAACGGAGCGGCGGCAGGTCGGCCCGCGCCAGGCGGCGCTTGAAATCCCGATCGACGTCACGCCAGCCGAGGGGCCGCCCCTGGTCGGTGGTGAACACGAGATCCTGCCCCGCCCATTCTCCCCCCCAGCGACGACGACGCCCCTCCTGCTCCATCCGGTGCGCGGTGAGCGCGCGGAGTTCGCGGGCACCGAGGTCGAGTCGGCGCTGCCGACGCCCCTTGGGCGGGCCGAACGTCTTATCGCGCCGCAACTGGCGGCGAACCTGCAAGACACCGGCACCGAAGTCGATGTCGCCCCACTTGAGGCCGAGCAATTCGCCCTGCCGCAGGCCGGTCTTGATCGCCAGGATCAGGAAGGGCTCCCAGCGGGTGCCCGCGACACTTGCCCACAGGTGCTGGACTTCCGCCGCGCCGAGCGTCGCCAGTTCCCGACGCTCGACCCGGGGCGGCTTCGCGGCCAGGGCAACATTCGTCGCGACCAGATTCCAGGCGACCGCCTGCCCCAACGCCTTACGCGCCACACCGTGGGCATTCTTGACCGTCTTCGGCGCGAGCCCCCGCCGTAACAGCCGCGCGTAGAGGTCCTGGAGATCGGTCGGCTTCAGGTTTCGCAGCTTCCGCTTGCCGAGGGTCGGCACGAGGTGCTCCCGGACGTGGTATGCATAGGCCGCCGCGGTCGCGGCGGCCACCCCGGGCACCACAACGTCCTCCAACCAGCGGGCGAGGAAGCGCTCCAGCGTCAGGTTCTCTGTTGCGGGCAGGCGTCCCTGCTCGGCCTCGGCCACCGCCGCCCGGATCTTCTGCTGCACCTCGCGCCGGGTCTTGCCGTAGAAAGTATGGCGACGCCCGACGAACCGCACCTGCCCGGCGAACCCATCCCGATAGGTGTAAATCGACCCCTCGCTGTTACCACGCCGCTTCATCATAAGTCTCCTGTATCTGGCGTGCGATCCACGCCTCCAGCGCGCGCCGCGGCACGCGCACACACCGACCGAGGCGTATGACCGGGAGTTCCCCCTTCCGCACCAGTTGCCAGGCGAACGTCCGACCAATACCCAACTGCCGCGCAGCTTCCTCCACGGTCAGCAACAACTGCTCGCTCGCTGATCCCGTCATCACGCTTTCTCCTCTCCACTGCCCTGCCATACCAACCGGTCGGCCGCCGTGGATGGACGCCCGGCCCTCACCGCCAAGACACCTCCAGGGTACGGAGCATTGCGCTCACGATGCGCTCCCGATGCGCTCACAATGCGCTCATGCCTCACCGGGAGCAGCCGCTGACAGCGAGGGGCAGTAGCTGGCAGTCATGATGGTGCCGGGGCGGGGAAGCAGGAGCACGCGCCAATCGGGCGTGTCAGAAGGCGAAGAGATCGCGTTGCCCGGACGGCTTGCCCTTGCGGCGGCGCGGCCGAGGCCGGGCCAGGGCCGCGAGATCCTCGAAGCGCACCACCCGCCCGATCGGCGGCGGTACGGATAGGGTGGGCGCGGCGGATGCTCCTGGCGGCGTGCCTGCCGGGGCGGCGGCGGCGAGGTCGAGGGGCAACTGGGCGACTCGTCGTGTCGGGATCGTGACCGGCGTCATCTCGGCCGCAACGGGTGACGCCTGGGCCGCCGGATACGGCGTCGTCCCAAACGGTGCGGGGGCGTTCGCCGGTTCCGGGACGAACCGGTGCGCCTCGTCGAGGGCCTCCTCGGCCTCGACTTCGAGCGCGCGGGTCGCGGCGAACAGGGCTTCGAGCGAGGCGTCGTCGGCCGCGTCGCGGTCCACCAGGCGCTTCGCCAGGGCGAGGACCTGGTCGTGGTCGTCGGCGTCGAGGCCCGCCAGCCCGTCGTCGGGCAGCTCCCCCTCCACGATCAGCGCCGCCTTGACCTTCGCGGCGACCAGCCCGAGCGCGCGCTCCTGGAGCGTCCCCCGGTAGGCCAGGAACGTCACCTCGACGTCCGCGCGCTGGCCCGGGCGCCACGACCGGCGCGACGCCTGGCGCATCGTGTACACGGAGTAGTCGGTCTGGTACCAGCAGAGCGAGCTGAAATCCAAGAGGTCTAACCCCGTGGCGACGAGGCGGGGGTTGGTCAACAGCACCTCGACGCCCTCCGCGACCCGCGCGGCGATCCACTCCTCCCGCGCCTCGGCCTTGACCGCCGCCTTGAGGACCGCCACCCGGAACCCCGCGCGCTCCAGCACCGCCCGCAGCCGCGGGGTGATGTCGCGCGTCTCCGTGTGCGTGCAATAGACGAGGGTTCGGCGGCCCCGCAGCCGGTCCCGGCGCACGAGATCGAGGAGCAGCTGCTCCTTCGGGTAGATCGCCCCCTCCGGCAGCGCCGGGGCGGTCGCCACGATCGTGCCGTGGCGCTTGTCCACGACCGTCTCGGCGCGCGTGCAGGCGTCGGGGTAGGCGAGGAGGGCCTGGACGTAGGCCCCGAGCAGGTGTTTCGACTTGCGCGCCAGCGCCGCCCGCACCGCCCGGGTCAGCTCCGCGGCGAGGCCCGCATACGCCGCGCGCTGCGACGGGCCGGGCGCACCGTCGGTGCCCATCGTCGGCGTGTCGTCCAGGGACACCGTGGCGACCCGCTCGGTGTAGCTGGGGAGGTCAGCCGCGATGTCGGCCAGCCGCAGGAAGACGGTGGTCGGGATGAGGTGGAACAGCACGGCAGGCGAGATGCCCGGCCGCTCGACCGTGCGCACGGTGTACGCGCGCCGCTTCGAGCGCCGGCCATCCTCCCGGTGCTCGTCGTCGCCCGGCTTCGTGGTGATCCGCTCGACGATGCCGTAGCGCGCGACCCACTTCGCCTCATCGCTCCGCCCGAACTCGGCGCGGATGGCCGGGTTGAAGCGCCAGAGCAGGTGGAAGAGGGTGCTGGCATAGCCGCCCATCAGCGTGCCGGTGAGGGTCAGCGTCTTGCCGCAGGCGTCGGCGAGCGCCCCCGCCGCGAGCCCCTGGGCCGAGCCGCGCCCCTTGAACTCGTGGACCTCGTCGGCGATCAGCAGGTCGAAGAAGCCCGGCAGCCGGCGGCGGATGTAGTCGGCGAGCGGGTACTTGCGCGGGCCGCCCCGCGCGGGTCGGCCCCTGGCCTGGGCGGTGCGCGCCGCGAAGACCGGGCGGCCTTGCGCGTGCGGGGGGGGTGGCGCGGCGTCGGCAGTCCAGAGTGTCCCCCCACAGGCCCGGCACCGGCGCTTCTTCGTCGCCAGCTCCGCGCGCGTCAGCGGGATGCCCTCGTCGTCCGCGATCGGCGCGAAGCAGTCGGGGCAGCAGAGCTCGCGGTGCCCCGCCGCACCTGGCCGATAGACCGGCCGCTCGACCGCAGCCGGATGCCAGAGATACGAAAGCTTCGCCGCCTCGCGGCTGAGGACGACGAAGTGGGGCGCGGGGACGGCGGGGGCCTGGCCGGGGAGTCCGAAGAGCGCCAGTGGCCGCGCGTCGGCCGCGCGCAGCCGCTCCAGGTCGGTGATCGTCCGGGCGATGGCGACCCGCGCACCGGGCACCGTCGCCCGGATCTCCCTGACCCACTTCCGTGTCAGATGTGGCGGACATAACACCAGGACCCGCCGAGCACCGGAGAAGAACGCCGCCGCCGCGCCGACGAACGACTTGCCGCAGCCCATCTCGCCGACGATCGTGGCGGACGGCCCCTCGCGCAGGGCGAGCGCGGCGGCGCGGATGGCGTGCGCCTGCGCGCCGAGCGGGCGTCGCCCCAGGCGGGCGAGGTCGAAGCCGAGCGTCGGGGCGATCGCGGCGGTGTAGCGGGGCGGGTAGGTGCGGTTGACCGCTGTGGTAATCGGGGCACGGTAGTGGTCGAGGAAGGTGGACAAGGACATGGGGTTGGGCGGCACATGCATGGCGTGGTAGCCCTCCTTTCACGCAAACGTGCACGGAAATACCCCGAGGCGCTACGCCTCGGGATGGCCGATTTCCTCTCGCTGCAACCGCGTGGGACGCGCTGGGCGAGGCGGGATCAGGCAGCCTCCTCGTCTGGTTTATCGTTGGCCGCGGCGACTGACGACGCCGCGCCGCTGTTCTGCTCGCCCTGCCCGACGGTGAACAGCGCGCCGGTATCCAGATCGAGGACGGTGATCGTTGTGACGTGCTTCTCCCGCTCCACGATCGTACGCTCGTCGCAGCCCTCGCGCCGGACGAGCACCTTGACGGCCCGCCCCTTGACCAGCACCCGCTCGCCCTCGTGCTCCAGCAGGGTGTTGTTGACGAAGCCGCTGGTGGTCAGCGCACCGAGGTGCGCCTTCTTGAGCGGCATGAGCGGGCGGACCGGCCGCTCGTCGTACGGCCAGAGCGCTTCGGCCACCTGGGGCAGCGCCCAGGCCCCCGCGCGACGACACTCGGCGGCGGCCTCCTGGAGATCGGGGATCGCGCTGGCGAAGAGCACCTCCCCCGCCGGGACGGTCGGCACCGGGGGGAGCGTCACGCCGTCCGTCGGGCCGTCAGGCAGGACGGGCAGGTCTGCGACGCTCCATGCCCGCACCAGCCGCTCGGTCGCCGGGTCTGGCGCGGCCCAAGGCTTCTTCGCCCCGACCAGGACGGCTTGCCCGAACGCCGACCACTCCGGGTCGGGGAAGCGCCACGCGGCGAGCCGCTCGTAGTGGTTCGCCAGGTAGCGCGCCGAGACCGCCAGGCGGCGCTGGGGGATGAGGAAGATGAGGACGCCGCCAGGGCAGAGCGCGCGACTGAGGTGCTGCAGGAAGCGGTGCTCCAGGCGCAGTTTCTCCGCGTCATCGTGGTACGGCGGGTTGCAGAAGAGGAGCGAGAAGGCCCCGTTGGACAGCCGGGTCGCGAAGGCGTCGCCGCAGAGCACCCGATCGAGCCGCCCGCGCGCCACGGCGGCGCGGACCTCGTTGAGTTCGATGCCGAAGGTCTCTGCCACCAATGCCGCCCCGATCGCGGCGGCCGGTTCGCCGGTCCCGGCGCAGGGGTCGAGCAGCCGGACGGTGCGCCTGCCGCCGACGGCGGGGTGGGGCAGCAGCCGGGCGAGCGTGGCCACCACGCGCTCGGGCGTCGGGTAGAAGCCACCCTTGACGAGGCTCTCGGGTCAGGCCATCGGCCTTCCTTTCTGTCGTGTCGCGCGCCAACTGCGGGCGCGCGGCACGCGATTGGCTGCGCCGCGTTACGCGGCGATGCGCCGCGTTGCCCGCTCGCATGGAGTGGCCACGCCCAGGGCGCTCTCATCGGCCGCTGGCACCGACAGTTCCCCGTTTCGGATGCCCGCCCGCACGTCGGCGGTCAGCGCGGCCACGTCGGGAACGCAGCGGTAGGTGGCGAGGCCGTAGGAGTCGAGTTCGACGGCCTCCCCACGTTCGATCGCCCGCCGCCACAGCCAGTCGGCCCAGGCAGGGTGCAGGGGCGTGTCGACACGCCGGTTGAGGAAGCGGAAGTGCTGTTCCGCCAGCGCCGCCCACACCATCGCCGCGACGAGCGGATCGGCGATAGCTTCCATCCCGCGCGGGTCGAGCCGGGGGATGAGCAGGAAGTCGGCGCGGTCGTTGGCGTAATACGCCGCGCGCGGGTGGATCAGGCAGTGGGCGAGCGCCGACTCGCGCAGCCTGACGATCGGGGACGGCCAGCCGCGCGGCCCCTCCGGCGCGAGGGCACAGGGACAGGCGGGGCCGACGGCCCGCGTGCTGAGCAACGCCGTCTTGCCGGTGACGAGCGCGGCCCAGATCGCCTCGACCGCCTGACGCGAGGCGATGAGCGAGACCAGCCAGAGGCAGGCCTGGCCGCGCACGCCGGGGTCGTCGTCGAGGGCGTACGCCTCCACCGTCGCCCCGAAGCCGCCGACCTGGATGCGCGGCAGGTCGGCCGCGTCGTCGGTGGCGGCGTAGCGGCGTGGTAGACGAGAAGGTGCCGCGAGTTCATGTGGCACGTCGTCTGTGGAGCTGGGCATGTCAAGTCCTCCGCTTACGAGCCGATACGCCACGGACTCACGGCATGGCGATGGGCGTGGCCCTTGCGCATCGGGCATAGAGTGCTACACTGGTGGGACAACACGCCCTGGGCAGCTGGCGAGCACTGCGGCGAACGCCGCGAGGGAGCCCAGGGACATCAGGCCATAGCCGCTCGTCTGGGATTGGGAGGGCGCCGACTTTGTGTTGGCGCTCTTGCTGTTTGCCCCGCATGGGGCACCCAATCCCAGGAGGTGGCGATGCGTGCCCGAATGTCCGGCCTCTGGCGCAACCCGGACTTCCTCAAGCTCTGGGGAAGCGATACGATCTCCCTTTTCGGCGTCCACGCGACCCTGCTGGCCCTGCCGCTGACGGCGGTGGCCCTGGGGGCGTCGGCGTTCCAGTTGGGCCTGCTGACGGTGGCGCAGGCGGCCCCCGCACTCCTCCTCGGCCTCTTCGTGGGCGTCTGGGTCGACCGGCGGCGGCGACGCCCGCTGTTGATCGCCGCGAATCTCGCCCGCGCGGCGGCCCTTGGCGCGATCCCGCTTGCCGCCTTCGCCGGGCGGCTCCACCTGGCGCACCTCTACGTCGCGGCCTTCCTCGCCGGCGCGGCGGCGATCCTCTTCGTCGTCGCCTATCAGGCGTTCCTGCCGACGGTCGTGCCGCGCGAGCGCCTGGTTGACGGCAACAGCGCGCTGCGCGCCAGCGAGGCGACGGCACAGTTCGCCGGGCCGAGCCTCGGCGGGCTGCTCGTGCCGCTGCTCACCGCGCCCGTCACCCTGGCCGTCGGCGCGCTGGCGTCGCTGGGCTCGGCGCTGGCGGTGGCGGCGATCCGGGTCACGGAGCCGACGCCGGGGGGCGACCGGGAGCAGCGGCTCGGCGGGGCGATCGGCGAGGGGGTCCGCTTCGTGCTGGGCCACCCGATCCTGCGCCCGCTGCTGGTCATCTCGACCGGCGGGGCGCTGTGCAGCAACATGATCGTCAGCATCGCCGCCCTCTACGTCACCCGCGACCTGGGCCTGCCCACCTGGGCGTTCGGCGCGGTGATCGGCACCGGCGGTCCGGCGGCGCTGGCCGGGGCACTCCTGACCGGGCGGATCATGCGGCGTTGGGGGATTGGGCGGCTGCTGATCGGCACGGCCTGCGGCGCGGTCGCGGCGGCGCTGGCGGCGGGGTTCGCGGGCGGCCCCCCTCCGCTAACGGTCGCGCTGCTGGTTGCCTGGCGGGCGCTCGCCGGGGGGGCGGAGGCCATGAGCGGCGTCGCCAATGCCACGCTGACCCAGACCCTGCCGCCGCCCCAGCTGCGCGGGCGCGTCAACGCCACCGTGCGCGTCTTCGCCTGGGGGGCGATCGCGCTCGGCGGCCTGCTCGGCGGGGCCCTCGGGGAGTGGATCGGCCTGCGCCCGACCGTGCTGATCGCGGCGCTTGGAGTCGCCATCGCGGCGCTCCTCCTCGCCCGTTCGCCGGTGCGGATGCTGCGGGATCAGCCCATCTCAGCGGAGCAGCACTCGCCGCTGGGCGGGGTCCCACACGACTGACACCGGTTCCGCAACACGAGGCGACGTCTCCCGCGAGCGCTACCAATGTGTCGCTGCAGGGCTTACCAGGGGTAGTGCGCGCCAAAGACGGACACTTGTCGCTCAGGCGGTCGCCGCTTCGCGGGCCGTCTCCTCGGGGGGCGCGATGGGGATCGCGCGGCGCGAGCGATCGACGATGGCGTTCGGGTGCAGGCCCGTCAGGTCGGCCACCAGCTTGGGGTCGGCCGGGACGGCGGCGTGCAGGCCGCTATCGAGGTCGAAGACGGTCCGCATCCAGCGGCAGCGCCCGGCGAGCAGCTGCTCGACGTAGCCCGCCAGCAGCGCCGCGACGTACTGGTTCACCGTCGCCCCCTGCTCGTCCTGGGCGATCGCCTCGGCGCAGTCGAGAGGTGGCAGGGCCTCGGACTGCGGCGGCGCCTCCAGCAGGTCGGGGCGCTGGAGGCTCGGGGCGGGCAGCGCGCGGCAGGTGCCGCCGCCCGCGCCGTCGGGGATGAAGGCGTCGCGCAGCTCGTCGGGGCGGGTCGTATTGCCCAGGAGGACCAGGCCGGAATTGCGGCCGTTGCCGGCGTCGAGCCACCAGATCGGCTGGAGCGGGTAGCCATACGCGCCGTGCCAGCGCCCCCCGGCGAGGGTGGCGGCGAGCGCGCGCCGGGCCGCCGCGTTGTCGACCGCGCCGATCAGCAGCGAGAGGGCGGCGGGCTGCGCGAAACACTCCGCGTGCGTCTCGCGGTCGTAGGGGCGCACCGAGGCGCAGACCTCCCGGCCGTAGCGCTCGGCCAGCCGCCTGGCGAGGGCGAGCGCCTTGAACTGGCCGACCTCGCGGCGGGCGAAGTTCTGGCGGAGCACGTTGTGCGGCTCGATGACGTCCGGGTCGACAAGGGTGAGGGTTGCCGCGCGACCGATCAGCAGACGGCAGAGGGCGTCGGCGAGGAAGCCACCGGTGCCGCCGCAACCGACGAGGACGATCGCGGCGTCGAGGTCGTACCGCGCCGCCGTGCCGGGGTGCGGGCGGCTGTCGATCAGGTAGGTCACGGCAGCACCTCCCGCGCATCATCGCCGAGGAACGCGGTCGCGCGGTCGGACGTCCGCGCGACCCGGCGACTCCCAAGCATGGACATGACGCCGATGAGCCCGAGACGCGGTCGGGCCACGCCCGCCGGTTGCCGAGCGCCGTAGGCCGAACCCAGGGACCGGTCCGGGGCGTCGACGCCCGCCTCGTCCGGCGGGTCGAACTGCGCGTCGCGGAACGGCATCCGCTCGCCGAGGAAGACCGCCTCCCACGGCAGGGACAGCCAATGGCCGTTGAACCCGACCCGGAGCGCCACCTCCGGGCGCGCGGTGTCGAGGCGTCCGACGACCGCGTAGAGCCGCAACTGCCGCTCGTCTTCGTCATCGGTCGGGCTGAAATACGCCCGCATCCGATGGTGCGAGTGGAACGCGAGCAGGACCGCCTCGCCCGGCAGGAGCGCGGGCTCCTCATACTCGGCGCGCTCCGCCGTCACGGTCTGGGGCGGGCGGAGCACCCGGTAGCGGCCGCCCGCGTCGCCGTCCGGGCAGTAGGCGACGAGGACCGCGACCTCCCGGCCGTGCGCGGCCTCCGCCTCGGCGTGCGCCAGGCAGGCGGCCCAGACCGCGCGCGGCAGGCGGCCCCGCCGCAGCGCGCAGGCGGCCCCGACCGCCGTGATCCGGTCGCCGCGCAGGCGGCAGGGGGCGACGGGGACGCGCACCGCGAGCAGGTCGCTCTCGGTGGCGACGAAGAGGCCGTCGGCGGCGAGGATGTAGTCGAAGGCGAGGCCGCTGCGCGCGGGCAGTCCCGCGCGGGCGACGAGGTAGTCCACGAGGGGGCGGGGCGAGCGTTTGTCAGGCATCATGGTGCGGCCCTCCTTACGCGCCGATCCGCATCGCGTCGGCGACGGCGAGGTGCGGCACTAGTACACGGCGGCGCGAGTATACCAGCAGTATACTTGATGGCCTGTGCCGTCACGGGGACGGCTGGATCGCGCGAGGAGGCACCGATGCGTGGGCCACGGCCCC
>JAABUH010004821.1_pt1 | contig 10773 bp, 9 predicted proteins | sample 5559121 | NCBI WGS metagenome assembly JAABUH01 (sample SAMN10711871, study PRJNA513364) | rock metagenome | isolation source: Antarctica rocks | place: Antarctica: Victoria Land, Battleship Promontory nord | collected 2015-12-28 | reverse complement strand
CCCCTCCTCCCACCTAACAATGTCCCTCCCCCTCCTCGGCGGCATGCCCCCCAAGAAAATCCGCTGCACCTTCAAAGACTGCAAGGAGGGGGCCCAGCGCATCGTCGGGGATTGCAGTTTTTGCAACGGGCATTATTGTGGGAAACATCGCATGTTGGAGGATCATAAGTGTAGCGGGTTGGAGGATTGTAAGAGGGAGGGGCATGAGCGGAACAAGGAGGTTTTGGAGACGCAGAGGACGGTTGCTGTTAAGGGGATTTAGAGCGGGGGGTTGGTGAGCGCTGGCTGGGTACGGTATAGACTGGGCTACTTTTGTCGGCCACATGGTCCACTGCTTTTGCCTCTCTGCTGGATTTACATGAAGGATTTAGCTTGGTGCCGGTGGTTTGCTGGCTTTGTAGCAAGCGCTTGATCTGGATTTCTTGCAGCAGCAATCATCTTAGCAAATATACAGCACCAAAACTTGAGGTTACGTTACTTGGTTGCAGCATGGGGTCACTGGCTTACTGTGCAGAGTGAAAAGAGTATCTAAATGGCTATAAACAACTGTAGTACAGTATACCTCAACCCGTAGCTAATTTGTGCACTACCCAGCTGTATCGGGGTCTATCTCTTAGGCTATGTGCGATGATGCATTAATTACTCCGTTGCCGTCATGGTCTCGTTTCATGCTCGTCCAAGATTTCCCCGGTCGTCATTGCGATTTGCTCGAGACTGCCGAGGGCGCCCGCTGGCTCTCTTTATCCCCTATTGTTTTGTGCTTCCGCTTATCAATGCCCCCATGCTTCCAATAGAAGATTGCCCCGAAGATCACCACCATCAGATTGATCCAAAGGACTATCAGCCACTCCCTCCGAGAGATGTGTATGTCCCGTTTGCCCTGCTCCCAGTCTTTGCAGACCTCGAAGAATTTCTGAGGATCGTCTGTGATGACACCGTCGAGTCCTTTACTTATCGACCACCTCATCATGGACTCGTCGTTCACCGTCCACGTGAATATGGGTCTGCCCTTTGCTCTCGCATCTCGGATGAATCGCGCACCAAAGAAGGGAGTGATGATTGATCTTTGTAGAATGTTGAAGGAGATGTTGGGGACGGAGAGGAATTGTCGCGAATAGGCCCTTGAGAAGCCAATGTGGGTAATTGGGAGTGAGGGGAGGTATTTCGCACAGAGGGGGAGGTATTTTGTAGCCCAGCAACCGAGGACGATACGTTCGTTCCAGGGTCTGGTAGGGTTGGGAGGTACGGATTGGACAGTTTGGGCGATGAGTCGCATCATGGTGTCGGCATCGTTGTCGAGCTATTACTAGCACGTCAGGAAGCCGTCTATTGAAGGGAGGAGAGAGTGAAATACCTTGATGTCCAACAGAACCCATATGTTCTCCAGGCCGGGTGAGGCCAAATATTGCAACAGGTCGAGTAACCGAGGCATAGGTTCGTGGGGCGTTTCAAGTGTTTTCTGCTGACTGACATAATCCCAAGTGCAGTCAATGATTTTCTCATCCTGGCCAAAACACCTTTTGAGTGTTGCATCCTAAAGATACGGGTTTATTTCAGCTCATTACTCTCCCAAGAGCGGTATCCTATTGCAGTAGCACTTACATGGGAGAGTACTAAAACTTCATCCTTCGTTATGTGGAGATCTGTTTCTATCGCGTGCACTCCGGATGCCGCAGCCCCAATAAATGCACTCATTGTGTTCTCGGGGTGGTTGGCTTTGAACCCTCGGTGCGCTATGGTCAATGGAAGCTTCTCCCCAGTCTCTCGCTTTCTTGCAAACGTCCACGATGCTATCGTCGATTCTTAGTGAGGCTCCCGAGGGCATAACAGGGTCCCTACATACGTAGAGGTTGAACGGCTTGCTCGCGGGGTGGGAGCTCCTCTGCCATGATGTCGTACATGCTATCGTTGAACAAGAACGGGGGTAATGGTAACGGCGCTACCTTCTGTAGCAGAGGTGCTGCGTCTTGCATCTTCATGATGGTCTAGAAGGAAAGCGAATTCCCTGAAAATAGCACTATTAAAGGCCGAAGCAACAAGAGATCTAAGTGCCGTCTTGCAGCAGGGGGAGCTGATGGCTGCGCCCAGCGGTATCAAGAGGACGGCACTGACCGCTCTTGCGCACCGAAAAAGGGATGACGGAAGGAAGGATAATACGTCTAAGCAAAGCTTTCAACAAGTAGAAGACTGCAGCCAATGTTGGACGACTTCTTGAACCAGCTACAGGCCGTTTGAACGAATGATGCAAGAGCAAAGAGCGCTAGCCACGAGTTCCAAGCCGAAAAGGCTCCAATGAGTAAAGCGCCAAAAAGTAGAAGCCGGATTAGGCCCATCAAGCCCAGCCACAGCCTAAATGGGCTTGTGATCTGTCACCACTAGCCATTTCTGTATCTTCCCACACACTTGTAAGTTTTGGGAACCAGCGTGGAGTTTGGAGCCTAGGCCTTTGTTGTGGGGTAAAGGCATCCTGATACCCAATTAGGTACGACTTGAGTGAGACAGGGGTCTCAAAGTGGAATAGTGGGGCTCCACATGTCTGCTCGATGCCATAAGCGTGCGAATTGGATTTACTAGGTACTCCAAGAAGGGCGGGAAGAAGCATGCAGGTGGGTCATGCCGTTCATGCAGCCAACGATTGGGCCACACGAGAAGAAGCCGGGCGCTGGGCTGACGTGAACGTTTCTATGCAACACCGTGGTTGCACCTTGTGGTGTTCAAATCTCGCGGTGAGATATGTGGGAGACTCTGCAGGGCAGAGAGTATTTGTCATGCGAGACTAGGCTGAGTGTGTTTCTATGGGCAAACATAGTCATTAGAAACAAAAGATGAATATAACAACCTGCTGTGCTCTTCTGCTGAATGAACGAGCTGCGAGACGGAACTTTCTGACGGGCGCGAGCCCTGGAAGATATATCTGTGCAAGATTCGAGGCTAGACAGATTTAGTTGGTACGACACAAGTTTCTGCTTTCATGAGATTGCCATCCCCACAGTGAAAGTAACTGGTAGAAGACGTATGAAAGCTCCTCCAACTTAGACTCGATCTTTCGGATTTCAGTGTGTTCACTCAGTTAGGGACCGACGGGAGTGCAATGCGGTGGTAGCAGTGAAGGAAATAGGAGTCGATTCCATGACTTCAATAACTGCATGTATTTGGCTTGCAACATCACTATCACTGCCTTGACGAGGGAATCGTTGAAATGATATCCACTTTCCTCCACTTTCGATGCATCACCATGGGACTGCTTTTTGTCGTTGCCACTAGTATGGTGTCCAGGCGTGCAAGCCTTCATATTAGTGGGATGAAGAGATGGATTGAGGGTAGACCACGGTCCCTTGACCGTTGATTCCTTAAGAAAGTCAAGCCCCATGAATGGCACCGAAGGCTTTGTAAAACATTGGAACAAGCCCGTGTGGCTACGGCTGTCGCCAAAGATGGGCTTTCCCAAAGCCTGTTTTGCTCCTGAGCTGCCCAACGCCCTAATTTACATTGAGATGCGTGTTGCATGCTGAGCGTACTGTCGCAAGCTGAGCTTAGCCATTCGCATGTCCCAGCCAGCAACCGGCACCGGCTCGCTATTTCAAGGCGGCCTTGCTAGGTTTACACCTCTCGAGGTAACAGCTCTTGTATCATAACTTCCCACTCTTATGAAGTTATCGACCTGGTAGTTGTCCAGACTGCATCATAGCAGCATTTTGTTCTTGGAACCGTTGACCTAACCGCTCAGATCCTTTCAGATGTTTTTCCACGCATCGCATCACACAGCCCTCTTCTTTTGAGTGCAGAGATTTTGATGTGAAGTCATTCACGCAGTCATCAAAGCATCTTTGCACTAGCTTAGAGTACATCTGTAGGCAAGGTAGGTCAGCATGGGAGGTAAGTCAAAATGTAAGTTTCCCCGGTCGCATCTTATACAGTCATGGTTGTTTGCAATGGGGTGAGTTCTATGGTGGAAAAATACTCACACTCATGAACTCTTTCATCTGTTTCTTCTCCATACGTCCTTGCAGCTCACGCTGCTCTGACGGATTAAGCCTGTCAAGAAAGTCATTATTAGCCAAAGCATATCTATCTGCACAATACCAGACTTACGCGTCCATGCTGGCAGATCTGAATCAAGAGGCTACTCAGATTTTGTAGTGACCTTCTGTCGGGTAGTCTTTATCTGGGAAACGATGCTGCGGTATGTCGTTGGAGGTCTAGAAGTCAGAGAACTCTATGATTTCCCAAATCACACTAATCTCCGGTCGGACACATCGCACTCTTGTGCAATTCCTTTTATTTCGCATTCCATCCCAACTCAACACCAAGCTCAAACGCTGCAGTGTCCTTTCAAGAGCGTAGAGTATAAGTCCTCTTTCATTGGTCTACGTCTACCTCCAATGCCTCACATTCTTTACTTGATAAAGATACCATAGACCGGGAGGCTGCAACATGCCAGACTAGGCAAGGCTTTACCCTACCAGCAGCTCAAGACTAATCCTACCGTGTGACCATCCCCACGAACAACTCCTCGAATTTCATTAGAAGGTCTCCGGCGACCGAGAGAAGCGATTCGAGCTTTCGCCGGTCTGGATAGGGAAGTCACCACCACAATAACCATTTCTCTGCCTATTTAAAGCATTCAACCGCCCAACGGCAGGTCAGCTTGGCGCATTCAGCCCAAATAGCAATTCAACAACCGCCTGCAGCTCTCAGAACACCAGAACTACCTTGGGTCAGGTCGACTTTCCCCGTGCAGCAAGCGCTGGCTTGGCCTGCATTCAGTGCTCATTGCCAAAGCAGACTTCGTGCAATACATAGCACTACACCGGCGCGTCCTAACCGCGACACGCTCACAGGGGAGCTCACGCACATTCGAGACAGCGAACAGCGCATTCAAGGTGCCCGGTGATTTTCTCCATCATACCCTGCGATTTCAACCATACATCCTTCACAGAGGGATGCGCCCCGCTACAGCTGCCTTGGTCAGGTGAAGACGATCAGAATCTATTTCGGGAACAACGTCGATCGAACGCCTGTTCCGTTCGAGCATCTGCAATCTATTACTCGACCCCACAATTGAAACTACCCACTTTCGAATACTACAAGCATGGCTGGGAACGACATCCAGGCGACGACAGTCCCTCCTGCCCAACAGCCAACGATGGCTTCTCCGCCAGAACATCCAGCGTCCCCACCCTCGAAGCGTGAGCTAGCATCTTGGTGGAGGAGGTTTCGAAAGAGGGAGGCAGAAGGACAAAGTGAGTCCTTCAGATGTTGCTACATCTACGATCCTATTCTCGATTCCCGTGTTTCGTTATTCTAAGGAAAAGAGCAATGTTATTGAGGCGAACATCTCTGAACAATCTAGAAAGATTTCAGTGTATAACCTTGGGGCACGAGAGAGTTTCTCTGCAATTCCCCTAGTGAGTGTGGGAGACTTGTGTGAGATTAGTCCTACGTTGTACTGCTTGTATACATTCGAGACCCTCATTCCTGTTCCGTTCGCAAGGCGCAAGTGTACCCAAAGCTAACACGTCCCGTCATTCTAGTACAAGCTCCAGTTGGTATTTTTGGCGTCCCGTTGTCAGTTAGCATCAAATATGCCAACGTCGCCATATCTCTCACAAACGACGAAGGCCAGAGCTACGTTTACGGATACGTGCCGATTGTCATAGCGAAGTGTGGAGTTTTCCTGAAAGAAAAAGGTATGGATACAGGGTCGAATCATAGTCTGTAATCGCGGCTTACGTTATGCTGTAGCCACGGATGTTGAAGGCATTTTCCGACTCAGCGGCTCTTCGAAACGGATAAAAGAGTTGCAGCTGATCTTTGATTCCCCTGATCGATACGGCAAAGGTCTCGATTGGACAGGGTACACAGTCCATGATGCTGCAAATATTCTGAGGCGGTATTTGAACATGCTACCGCAGCCCATCGTGCCGCACGAGAATTATGAGAAATTCAGAAGTCCTCTCCGAACGCACCAGGCTCAAGCTGTCGGCGACATAGAAGCTCAAGCACAAGATGCCGGTGACTTCGATCTAGAAAAAGCCATCACCACATACCAGAAATTAATTACAGAATTGCCACCCCTTAATCGTCAACTGCTTCTTTACATACTCGACCTCCTGGCTGTTTTCGCATCCAAATCAGAACAAAATCGCATGACTTCTCCCAATCTAGCAGCGATCTTTCAGCCGGGCATGTTGTCGCATCCAGGACATGACATGCAACCCGCAGAATACCGGCTCAGCCAAGATGTTATCATCTTTCTGATCGAGAATCAGGACAGCTTTCTTGTAGGTATGAGTGGAACGGCGGTGGACGAGAAGACGGTCCGGGAAGTACAAGGAGGTGTCCAGCGTCGACCCATTACCCCGACCAAAACGTCTCAGGCAGGTCTAGGTAGGTCAGCTTCGAATGGTAGTGCTGGCGCAGATAGTCTACGAAAGCAAGGAGGCGTTCGAAGAAACGTGTCCGTCTCCTCGAAGAACTCTAGGGCTTCAAGCAATGTACCTAGTACTGGCTCGCCAGCCCCAGGCAGCCCACTAACGGCTGGGACGCCGACTGGCGGGGTCCAAAGAAGCAACACAGTCCCTTCTCAGAGATCTCCGGGTATGTCTTCAGGTCGGTTCAGAAACGCCGAATCCTCGGCTCCTACATCTTCCAACCTTGCACCAACTGGTCCTCTCGCCCCTGCGTCTCGATCATTGTCTCCAGCGTCCAAAGTCGTCCCACCGGACTCAGAGGCTCGCTCTCCCACGATCGCTGCATCTACTGCTCAAGCTGTTGAGACCCCTGGAGCGCTCAAACCTGTAACAGAAAACAAGGAGCCGGATGTTAGGAAACCGAGTCGAGACAGAGCACCAAGGTCTAGCGAGAAGCTCACCCTTCGGACACCAGAACACGGAGTCACCACGACGATAACGGCTGGCAATTCTGCAACACCAAGCCGAGAGCGCAAGAATCTATTCTCGAAATCGCCTTCGAGCGACAATGAGCGTAATAAAGACGTTCGACAGCCTAATAAGCTGCGAAAGAAGCGCATCCCAGACATTTCTCCCAATGCCAGTGCTCAAAGCTCGACCAACTCATTGCATGCGACTCCAGAATCGCCAGCTACTTTCTACACCCCCATGCCTACGCCTGGAGCCGGGACTCGCTTATCGAGCGATCCATTAGCAACCGCCCCTCCAACGTTCTCCAATACCGATGCGACACCCTCTCTGGAGCAACCGCCCAGGATAGGTGAGATGGACAAGCTCAGCGCTTTTCATATCTCACAATCTGGCAGCACGGCCCGTGAAAGTCCAGTCATGAAAGCTTCCAAGTCTCCGCCCGGATCTCTACGTTCAAAGGAGTCCGTAACTGAAGATTCAGAGCTCGAGCACGTAGACAATCGCACCGAGGAAAATAAAACCAAGAGACGCCGTTGGAGACTCTCTTCTTCCACGGCTAAACCAAGCAATGAGAAGCGCTCTGCCACACCTGCAGGTTCTCGACTGGGCTCGAGTGCAGTCGCCGAGAGAAGCACCACCTCAGTCACTAGTGAAGGCAAGCCTAGTAAGTCTATGACGAAAGATTCGCACCAGACGCAAAAAAGCACAGAGGTATCAACATCATCAGGCCTTCACAATTCGAGCAATGAATCAACACCTTCCAAAGAGAGGGATGCGATTAGAGAGAAAGAAAGTGGCCCTGAAGACAAGGAGAAGAAGGGGCCGATGAGCTGGATTAAAGGCAAAGTTGCCAAAGCCAAGGAAGATCGGAAAGAGCGCGAGGCTGAAAAGGAGAGGGCCAAGAGCCCCCCACGCAGCGGTAGTGACCACGCCGCCAGCAAACAGAGCCTGGGTGCCGTTGCACAGGAGAGTATGCCGAACCGAGGGACCTCTCCCGAGGTCATACCAGAAGTCAGTGAGGAAAAGGCAGCGGAGCCCATTGCTCCCATCGCGAGAGAGCAATGACACTGGAGAGGTGGACGTGGTCGTATTACATGGTTCCGTCGATGTTTTAATATACCAAGGATTGCTGCAAAATTTACAGCAGACAGGGACGAGCCGCGATGAGTTGGATGATGATGGATACCCCTTTTTTTTCGATAGGACACAACGTCTCTAGGATTGTTAACAAGAAATTTTTCCATACTATGTTTATTAAACTGCAATGCAGGCCGCGCTTTCGTAGTATATTCCTCTACGCACCGTTCTCAGTCTAGGAGAAGAGCCTGCCGATCAAATTGAGAGATATCATCGTCGCATGTAGTATCCCTTGCCAGAGGTATACAACGTGGACAATCTCAATTCCTACCAAGCGTTTCTCCCGATTGATCAATTTAATACCGAGAAAGTAAGGTAGATCACGATACGACGTCACAGCTACTCCACTTTGGGGGCGGCTCAAAATAGTAGCGTGTAGACGCTAGTGGCCTTGGCACATCGTATTCAGCCTAGCCGATTTCTCCTTCCAACTTTTGAGAGCAAACAATTTCATGCACTCACCTTTCCCTACTTGTGAGTGATGAATTGAGACGTTCATCCTCAATCTCTTCTCCTTGTACAAAGCAATCGTGTTTGCTGTCCGTCACTCGTTTCCTGGCAGCTTTGCATTGATCGGATCGCCTTGGTGCTCTCACACAGCATCACCTTCGCTTGGCGCTGCGACCTTCGGCCTCCTTCCCCTCCTCCACATCACCGCGACACATACCTGCTCTTCTGGGCAAAGAGGTAAGGCTACTCCTCTTCTTTGCATTTCGAGGCTTGCACCGCTGGCGGGCAAAGTGGCAGATCTTTGTTACGAAGCTTTGGGGGCCGACACCCTGGTGGGAACGGCAGCGACTGTGCTTCCTGTTGAGGCAAATTGTACTTGACGCTGATCGCGACCGACTTAGATCAACTTCTTGCATCTGCGGGTTCAGCCACATACAACTCACGTCGTCCGCCGGATTGAGGACAGAACACCTTCATCATGTTCACCTTTCGCAACATCACATCCGCATCCCTACTCGTCATCGCTCTCTCCTCATACGTTTCCGGACAGAACGCAGGAACGAACCAGGACACCGCGCGAGACCTTGAGGCTTTCCAGAAGCTACTTGATCAAGTCGATACGCCGTCTCTACACGAAGCCCTTCATAGCTTCTCTCCTAAGAAATACAAGCATGGCGCTTTTCCAGAAGACCGGACAGCTGTGGAGGTCATACATAAGGAAGAGCCGTCTATCGCCACCAGCATAGTCAACCTGGCGAGACGTCAAAACAGCGAAGTTGTCGACCTAAGCAAACGCCAGGTCGCCGACAATGGTACCGCGACCACGAACACTCCAGCAACGCCTAACCCCCAAACGACCGCACATTTTCCCACTCCAGTCCCTCCTATATCTGAAGGATCGACCATAGAGCTGGCGTCGACGACTGAACCATCCAGCACTCCACCCACCTCTGCCAGTGCCACCTCGAATGGCACTCCAGTCCCCTCTGCCACATCCGCCACTTCAGCCGGTGCAGTTAGCTCTTCAGCACCATCAATCGCATCTTCTACTCCAAGCACAACCGCCAAATCCATTTCCCTCACAGCCGGTGAACTCATCACCACGACCAATGGCGTCGGTTTGACCATCATATCCACCGTCGGCGGCGGCGCCACCACCATTTCTCCCTCAGGAAAAGGCGTCACATCTACCAACACGCACCAAGCAGGCCCCCATACGAGTTTCGTCGTGCAAACCTCTTCTCTTCCAGATGGCAGCAAATCCATCATCACTGCCGTCACTGTGGTCGGCGCAGGAGAAGGCGCGGCGGATACGCCGACCGGCACCGCGGGCGTAGGATCCACATCCGCGAGTGCGAGCCCAGGCTTGCAGACTGGAGAGGCTGTGATGACGAGGGGATGGGGCAAGGAGATGGTGCTCGTTGTTGGAGGGGCGGTGGCGTTCGCGGGTATGATGTGAAAACATCGGGCGTGAAGAGTGTGCATATACGATCATAATTGCATAGCGGGCGTTTGATTCCTTCTCGAAGCGTACATATGAAAGCACGAGGCAATGGCTGCAGATAGGGTGGCGAGCGTAGGTGGAGAGAGGGGACGACGAGCAGGAGGTTGTGTGTAATAATTGAAGTCGAGGAAAAGCTGTAATCTATGATAAGCCATCTACATCACTCTCTCAGCATGTGCATATCTTCGCGCGAAATCGTGCCTCGCTGTCATGCCAGTCCAACCTACCAGGAAAGATGGCTGTAGCCACTTTCGCAAGAGTGCCAGTGGAGCTGAAAGCATTGATATCGTTTTTTTTGGATGACGGTTAATCCAAGTACCTGGTTCTGGCTCATCCTGTGGACATGATGTAGGACTTGCCTCTCTCTATCTCTCATTCACTTAGCCCCTAGACAGGGTCTGGACTTCGCTATCAGACTCTCGGAAAAGAGAAGAAGAGAAAGATGACGTAAGGCTAAAATTCCCTGAATGGATTCAGATAGGTAATCGTTTCTTACGGGGTTTGGTGCAGGATGTTTCGGGGGATCTAGACATTATGTATCAGTGCAACAAGTTCTCATTATATGTATCACAGGATCAAAAGTCTCGATATGATGTACTAGTGTAACAAGTTCTGAAGATATTCATCACAGGATCACAAGTCCTGGGTTCATGGCTGTAAAGAATGTTCACGTGATCGCGATTAAGGGGGGTGACATTTTCTTTGATGATTCTAGTGAGGAGAAGCGCTCTTTGCATATGGAGAATGGAGTACCACAGGGTATCGGCTGAAGCATCAAATAGACTATGCGCCTTCGAG
>JAABUH010004818.1_pt1 | contig 10780 bp, 8 predicted proteins | sample 5559121 | NCBI WGS metagenome assembly JAABUH01 (sample SAMN10711871, study PRJNA513364) | rock metagenome | isolation source: Antarctica rocks | place: Antarctica: Victoria Land, Battleship Promontory nord | collected 2015-12-28 | reverse complement strand
CGTTCGGCGGCGGGCTGTGGGGCGCGGCGCCGGCGCCCGGCAGCGGCGGCGCCGTGGCCGCCGACGACCACTGGCCGCCCTCGGCGCGCAGCGGCGGCAGCGGCGAGCTGGGCACCAGCGGGCGGCAGGCGAGCGCGCCGGCCGGGGAGGCCCCGCGCTGGCCCGCCGAGATGCGCGGCGAGGCGCTGTGGGGCGCCAGCGCGGGCGCGGGCGCCGGCGCGGCCAACGGCGCCGGCGCTGCGGGCGCGGCCGGGGGCGCAGGCGCCCCGGGCGCGCGCGCCAACGGCGGCGGGCACCTCTGGCCGGGCGGCGCGCACAGCCTGGGCATCGCGTGGGAGGCGGTGGCGGGCGCGGGCGCGCCGCCGGCCAGCTGGGGCAGCGCGATGCCGGGCGGGCCCGCGCCGGGCGCGCCGCCGCGGCGCAGCGGCCCCAGCGCGGCCGCCGCCGCGGGCTTCACGGGCGTGTCGGAGGAGCTGCCGCCGGCCGGGGCGGCGCTGCCGGGGGCGGGCAGCCTGCTGGGCGGCCGCATGCCGGGCGCGCAGGCCGCCGGGCCGGGCCCCGGCTCGCTGGGGGCGCCGGGCGGCGGCTACGCGGGCGGCAGCGCGGCCGCGGCGGGCTTTGCCGCCTTCGCGCAGCCGCTGGGCGGCCTCGGCGGCGCGTTCGCGCCGGCGGGCGCGCGCTTTGCGCCCAGCATAGGGTTAGGGTTAAGCAGGCACGGGCTGCTGGCGCCGCTGGGCAGCGCGGCGGGCGGCGCGGCAGGCGCGGGGCCGCTCGCGGGGTTCCGCGCCGGCGACCTGGGCGCCGGCGGCAAGGCGGCGGCCGCCTGCCTGGCCTGCTGGGCGGCGCCCAAGGACACGTGCTGCCTGCCGTGCGGGCATGTGGCACTGTGCGGGCGGTGCGCAGCTCTGGCGACGCGCCACGGCGGCGGTGGCTGCCCTGTCTGCCGTGCGCCCATCGCCAAGACGGTCCTGGTCTGGGCTGGGTGGCGGCCGGGGCTGGGGGCGGCGCACGCGGGCCCCGGCACGCCGCGCGGGGCGACCGACAGGGTCGGCGCGCTGTCCTGACGTGTGCGTGCTGCCGGCGTGTGCCGAGTCTGTCGAGACACGTGTGTGTCGAGAGCGCAGTCTTTGCTGCTCCAGTACAGGGGTGGCGCCCCATGCTGTGTTTCGCTAGCCTTCCACGCTTTATGGAGGGCGCAGGCGGGGGCGCGTCCCCTGCCCCGCATGCTGAGCCCGTCGGGCTGCTGATGACCCCTTGTGAGCATTTTGAGAGTGTTGCTGGCTGCAACGTCTGTTCATGTTAAGAGTCTGGCTACAACAGTGCATCCGAGTGAGACCCAGCCGCAAACTAAGCCCATTCCCACCCTTCAGATCCAGTCCAGTCCGCCGCTGCAGCCAACCAAGCCATGTATGCTATATAGCTCTTGCCATCTGTCCTGCTAGCTCATCCCAGGCACATCGGCAGACTGTACAGGACCACACACAGACAGCCAGACGGCAAGCCTGCAAGCCGCTGGCTGCGCAAACCTGTGACGCATCTGCAACGTTGGCAAAGCGGCGCCCCAGGGTCGTGCGGCGCGTAGCCAAGCGGCGCACAGGCACCTGATGCCATGCAGACCTCTGACGAAGTGATAAAGGCGTTCGGCATTGGGAAAGTCTTCAAAGTGCGCTGGTGCACGCTCCGCCCCGCCACGGGAGCCTTGCTGCAGGAGCCTGTGTGCGCCTTTGCAAGCGCTGCCGCAGGCCGCAAGCAGCGCGGCGTGTGCGCGCAGGACAGCTACTCGCCGATAAACAGCTTGGACTTCCACCTGCGCGAGGACCTGCTGGTGACCGCCGGGGACGACGACGCCATCAAGCTGTACAGCGTCAGCACCGGCGAGCACAAGCAGACCAACTACAGCCGCAAGTATGGCGCCGCGCACGTCTGCTTCACCCACCACGAGCGGGCGGTCATCTACGCGTCGAACAAGGCGCGGCGCGGCGCTTGTGGTGCCCAGACTCGCGCTCAGCAGCGGGGAACAGCGGCTCTCGGGCCCATGCGCTGTGCGCTGAGCGGCCTCGCCGCGCGCACTGTGAGGCGCCACCCGCTGCAGCCAGAGTCTGCCCGAGCGCGGCCGTGGGCTCCGGGGAGCCTGGCCGCCGCCGCCGCTGTCCGCCTGAAGCGCGCCGCACGCCAGAGCGCTGCACTGTGTGTGCGGCCGTGCGCCGCACCGGCGCCCGCACCGCGCCCGCAGCGCGCCCGACCCCGGCCGCGCGCGCGCAGGGCGCCGACCACTCGCTGCGCTACCTCAGCCTGCACGACAACCGCTTCCTGCGCTACTTCCAGGGCCACACGGCGCGCGTCACGTCGCTCTGCATGTCGCCGCGCGACGACACGTTCATCTCCGCGGCGCAGGCGCGCCCCGCGGCGCGGCGCGTGCCGTGCGTTTCTGCGCACGCCCGCCGGCATGTCGCCACCATGCAGTACGCGTTCCTCAGCAGCAGGAGGCGTGGCACGCCTGGCCGGCAAAGCCTCGCGCCCCAGCCCGGGGCACGGAGGAGGCTGCCGCGGCGTGGCCCGCTGCGCATGCGCACGCACAAGCTCACCGCGGTGACAGTGTTTGTTGTGGGCGGGCGGCGCGCAGGACAACACGGTGCGGATCTGGAACCTGAACACGACCGTGTGCCAGGGCCTGCTGAACGGCGCGGGCGCGCCCGGCGCGCCGCGCTTCGCGCTGGGCTCCACGCCCTGCGTCACCATCGACTGCCAGGCGCGCCCGCGGCCCCCCCGCACCGGGCGCGGCCCGTCTGCGAGCGTGGTGCAAGCATGGCTGTCAGGCTGCGTGCACCAGCGCTTCAGGTGGAGCCTGTAGAGCCTGTCAGCTGGGCATGCCCGGTGCGAGCGGAGGGGAGTTGACTGCAAGCTCCGCTTCCAGTGCAGTGGATGACATGTGCTGCATGGGCGTGAGGGGACGTGCGTGCGCATAAGCCCCTGGACGACGAGGCGTGTGTCGCGCGCGCGCAGGGCCAGGTGTTTGCAGTCGGCGTGCACAGCGGCGTCATCAAACTGTTCGACCCCAGGAACTACACGAGCGGGCCGTTTGCCACGTTCACGGTGCGCGTGCGCTGCCCGAGCCCCTCACAGCGAGGGCCTCGCGGCGCGCTCGCCCACCCTGTCCCGTGAGGCATCGATGCGTGGCAGGCGCTCACAGACAGGCGCTCTCTGCTGCCACCGCTCGCGTGGCGCTGGCCGCTGTCAGGCCTTGTCACGGGCCGGGCGCGGTGGCACGCAGCCAGCCCTGGCTACGCGCAAGCAGGGCCGGGGGCGGAGGGGCGGCGCGGCGACGGGCCGCGGCGCCGTGCTGTTAGACAACTCAGGGACAACGCCCAGCGAGTCGGAGGCGTCGTCTCTCGAGTTGCAGGAGGGGAGCGGCATCCCTTCATCCTGACACCTTTCTTTTTCTTTTTTTATTTCACTCGATTGATGACCCTGCCCTGCCCCGCGCGCAGGTGCCGGCCGAGGTGAACAACCCGGCGCCGTTCGGCCTGGTGCGCTTCAGCCCGGACCAGAAGCTGCTGGCGGCGGGCGTGGAGGGGCGCGTGCACGTCGTGGACGCCTTCTCCGGCGAACCCCGCTTCTCGCTGCCCACCGGCGTGCCGCCCGGCGGCTCCGCGCCAGAGTTCGCGTTCACGCCCGACTCGCGCTACCTGCTGTCGGGCGCGCGGCCCCGCTGCGGCACTTGGCACTTGGTTGCTAGGTTAAGTCCAGGGTTAGGGCAGAGACCTGCCGCGCTGGCGCGCGCGCGGTATCCTGCTGCACAGCCGTGGAACGGCCCTGCCTGCAGCCGCGCAGGCTGCCTTGACTGAGAGCTTGTCACAGCTGCACCATCGGGGCCCGCCGAGGCGCCCGCCCGCCCTCCTCAGGAGCTCGGCGGGGCCGGGGGCAGGCCGCGCCGGGCAGTCCATGGCGGGCAGAGGCGGCGGCGCGGGCGACAACATGCACAGCTGGTAACTAGGCGCTCTGTCTGGTGACCGACGCCTGGGTGCTGTCATGCAGTGCACCGCGTCTCTGCGCCCGAGGCCGAGCACGCGTACGCAACAGGTCGTGCGGCGTGCGCAGGCTGCGAGGACCGCAGCATCCGCGTGTGGCGTGTCAGCGACGGCGCGCCCGCCGCCGAGGTGGCCGCGTGGGCGGGCCCTGTGGCGCCGACACGCGCGCTGCGCTGGGCGCCGCGGCGCATGTGCGCGGCCAGCGGCGGCGCAGACGGCGCGCTGCTGCTCTGGCTGCCCAACCTTGACGCGCTGTCCGCGGCGGCGGCCAAGCGCGGGCAGCCCGCGCCGTTCCCCGCGGCGCCATGAGCGCGCACTGGCGCCCGACGGCGCCCCTGCAGCCTGCGCTGGCGGCGGCAGATGTGCGAGTCCAGCAGCGGTGCGGACGGCGCGCCGCTGGTGTGCCCACCCACGTCGAATGCGTGTGCCGCTGTGGCGGCCAGACGCCGGCAGCCGTCAACATCCCTGCTGGTGCGAGAGAGCATGCTGGCACTGCTGAGGGCGTGCCTGCTCTGCAGTCCTCCGCAGGTGCATGATGTGCGGGCCGCCGCCACGCGATGTGGGCGCGGCATGTGACAGCACTGACGAGTCTGCAGCGTGAGACTGTGTGTATGTTTTCCTGTGGGTGACGGCACATTTGCATGCCCTTTACTAGCATTTTTGGTGTGTGTCTGCCTGCACTGACAGCCCTGTTCTGTTGCAACACAGGTGCTTGATGGACTTCACTCACTGACCGCCTGTCAGTTTAGCACCTGTATTTAAGGTCCTTGTACGCACGGCTTCACGAGTGTCTGTCTGGGACCGCACCATGTCACAGAGTCGCTGTCGTCAGCACAGATGTCAGAGCTGAGACAGAGCTGTCTATGTGATAACCGCCGAATTAGATTTCATGCCTGTCCAGGGTTAGGGGACAGAGCTCTCTCAAGCTCCACCTTTGATCCAGAATCGACCTCACTTTCCCACCTAGCGGTCATCACAACGCTCAAGCAAGGCTCGAGGCTCACTGTGTGTGCCGGGCTGCGATGTCGGCTGGAATGCTGCGGGGGAGCTGCAGAATGCAGGTATGTGCGCGAGGCTCGGAGGCCCTGCAAGTGCAGGCGTTCTGCCTGCGTGACACCAGCGTGCTAATTGGGCGTTCTGGCGCACTGCAGGTCCGCGCCGTGCAGCGCACGCCGGCCGCAGGCAGAGGTGAGCTGCCCGGCACGCGCCTGCCAAGTGATTGTGACCAGGCCCGCCCAAGCACCAGCCACAGTGTCCATGCAGCACTGAGTGTGCGTATGTGGCTGGCGCAGCGCCCGTCTCGGGCTGCCGCCTGCCCGCGCGTGGAGGCCGCGCTGCGCAGGTGCGGCCGGCCTGCAGCCCCCCCCTGCTGCCTTCAGCCTGCGGTGATTGCTCTGTGGCTTTTGGCTGCCCAAGGCTGCTCAGTGCTGGGAGGCTTGGCTGCTTCGTGGCTGCAGCAGGCTGCCTGCATTTGCTTTTTATGCTACGGCCTTCCATGCTACGGCCTGCCGCCCGGTGCTGACAGTGCGCCTGCCTGGACGACAGCCTCGGAGTGCCCGCTTGGGTGGTGCCGAGCTGCGGGCTCTGGCGTTCGACGCTGTAGCCCCCCCAGCGGAGGACCGCACTGAGAGCGTGGCAGCGCTGGACGACCGGCAACGCGCCGAGCTCGCGGAGCAGCTGGGCTACCGCACCATCGGCGCCGAGCTGCCCGAGGACGTGTCCTTGGGAGACGTCATCCAGTCGATGCCCAAGAGCGTGAGCAGCCTGGAATCCATTCCCAGCCTGTACCTGATATTTTACTTTCATCAGAGACAAGCTGCAAGCTGTGGCGTCGTCTGTAGCTTGCCGGGAAGTGTTGTTGACTGACTGGACCTCACCAGCGCTTACACTTGCTGCAAGTCAAGAGACGTGAGCACGCGCAAGAGGAAAGTCGAAGCTTGGGGGCAGGCAGGGTGCGGTCCTGTTGCTGCTTGGCGGGCTGGCCAGGGACACAGGGAGCTGGGCACGTTGTTATCTAGAACAGGCGTTGAGCTCCAAGCCAAGCCTCGACCTGGGGCCGTCCACAGGTGTTCGAGCTGAACATGTGGCGGGCGTGGGGCGCGGTGGCGACGACTGTGGCGTCTGTTTCGCTTAGCGTATATTTGATTTCCATTTCGCCGTGGTACCTGCTGCCGCTGGCGTGGGCGTTCGCGGGCACGGCGTGGACTGGGGTGCGCCGCCGGCGCGCAAAGCGCTGTTGCGAGTGCATTCTGCAGCGCGGCAGGGGCCAGGAGTGGCCGCACACAGGATAGCTGCGCCTGTCACTATGCACAGCGCTTGTGTGAGCGTGCGTGTGGTGTAGCAGAGTAAAAGGCGCAAACTGTGCGTGGGGGCTGCGCAGCTGTTCGTGGTCGGGCACGACGCCGGGCACCGCAGCTTCAGCAAGAACAAGCTGGTGGAGGACATCGTGGGCACGCTCATGTTCATGCCGCTCATCTACCCCTTCGAGCCGTGGCGCATCAAGCACAACCACCACCACGCGCACACGAACAAGTGCGCTATTGGCGTGTCAGCGGCCCTCCTCTTGCTCAACGGTCAACGGCGGCTTCAGCGGTGGCAGGTCGTGAGTGTGAGTCCAGCTTGGTTTGCAGTCAGCTCTGCTGTGGCAGACACTGTGCTTTGGCTGGGTGTGGTGGTCACGTTGGACTCTGTGCGGAACATGTTGGCGCCTTACGTGACAGCCTGCGGTGGAGTGCGGCGCAGGGAAACAGTGCTGGGGCCACAGACGCCTTTCCAAGCGTCGCGTTTTGCGCGGCTGCTGCTCGCGCGGTCGTCGCGCGCGCCCGCTCAGATCAAACAGGCAGCGTGGGAGACGCGGCACGGGGAGCTGATGCGCGCGTGCGGGGGCGCAGGCTGGTCGAGGACACCGCGTGGCACCCCATCCCCAAGGCGGAGGTGGAGAAGTGGGGCCCCACGCAGGCCTTCCTGTACAAGACCTTTCTGGGCTCGCCGCTCAAGCTGTGGGCCAGCGTCGGCCACTGGCTCATCTGGCACTTCAACCTGGACCTGTACACTGAGAAGCAGCGGCCGCGGGTGCGCGCCCGCACCCAGGTTAGGGTAATTTCAGGGTTTAGCTTGCCGCCAGTGCGTGGCAGCACCACCTCGCCTGGCCCTGCGCGGGAGGATGCGTCGCGCAGCTCACGCCAGTGCGTGCGCCGCAGCTGCGGCGAGAGGGGGCCGCACGCGTGCGCGGCACCCTGACCCTGGCGCGCCGGCGCAGGTGCTGGTGTCGCTGGGGGCCGTCGCGGCGTTCATCGGGCTGGGCTTCCCCGCGATCGTGGCGCTGTCCGGCTGGGCGGGCCTGGCCAAGTTCTGGCTGGCGCCCTGGCTGGGCTACCACTTCTGGATGAGCACGTTCACCGTGGTGCACCACACCGCGGCGCACATCCCGTTCAAGCCGGCGGGCGAGTGGAACGCGGCCAAGGCGCAGCTGTCGGGCACGGTGCACTGCGACTACCCGCGCTGGGTCGAGTTCCTGTGCCACGACATCAATGTGCACGTGCCGCACCATGTCAGCAGCAAGGTCCCGTGGTACAACCTGCGCGCGGCGACCGACTCGCTGCGCGCCAATTGGGGCCGCTACATGACCGAGGCCACGTGGAACCCGCGCATGATGAAGAGCATCTTCACAGAGCTGCACCTGTACGACGAGGACAAGAACTACGTGCCCTTTGACTTCAAGAAGGAGCAGCCGTTCTGGGCGTTCCAGCGCCGCGTGCTGCCCAGCACGATGTGAGGTGGCGGCGTGAGCCAGCGCGCGCGGCGCGCGCGGCCTCGCCGGGCGCGCGACCCGGCGCGTGCAGGGACAGGAGCTGAGTGCGGCACGGGGGCTTGGGCGGGCGTGAGTGAGCTGTCCCCACAGCTGGCCATCCTGCGCCTCGGGCAGACGTGGACAATGGCTGCTGTGGGCGCTCCGGGGTCCTTCGTGCATGCGTGACATGCTGGCAGCTACCGGCCCTGCTGGCGCTGCTGGTTGTTGTCCATTGGGTAGGGTTGTGGTCAGGCTCTCTGCGCGTGTTGGTCAGACTGCCGTGTGTGTCAGTGCAGGTTGCCTGTCAACGTGTGCCTCTTGTCCTCCCGCAGTCTGTGCGTGGCTGTCGTCGCCGCACCATGGCCATGACCAAGGCCTAGGGCCTGGGACTATAGCACGCCACCCCACCCATTCTTTGGCCTGCTCCGTGCCGCCCACTGGGGGTGGGCGGGGAATGTGGGTCCAGACCTAGTAACGTGCAGGTCTGGGGTGCGCGCGGAGTTGCACCCATGCGGCAGCAGCAGCTGACGCTGTTATGTCACGTGCGGCTGCCAGGTGTAGGCTGCTAACAGCGAGGTTGCTTAGAGGCACAGCCAGCCGTGCTGGTTGGCCTGTGTGACGGTAGCTACTGGCAGAGCTGCGACGCGCTGCGCAGCAGCCATGGTGTGCATGCTGCTCTTACATGGCGCATTGGGTTGTACTGGGCATGTATAACCATGCCTCTCGAGTGCTGTCTCGACGTGGTGGAGCCAGGAGGCTGGTGCAGAGCCGAAGTAGTGAGTGGATGAGCGCGTGTGTGTGACGAGCCGGGGGTGTGTAAACTGCTGCCTCGTCTGTGTTGTCCAGCGTTACTCTGTGGCTTCAATGATAGGCAGTGCCTCTATGTCTACTTTTTCCATCGGAAAGGCAGCCATTGGCGCAGGTACCAGAGTTCATGGGCCTGACAATATAAAAAGACAGGGGTGACCACTCAAACGCAACGGTCCGTGTGCAGCTTACAATTTCGTCACATAAACATCTACAGAACAGTAAAGTCTCTGTAGAGCAGTGCCCACTCGTTTGTGCTTGATTGCATAAAACTTCATAATCACTGTACACCTGCATCCAGGGCATCTCATGCATGCATTACATGTGCAGGCACATCTGTGCATACACCGTTCACACAAGCACACCTACTGAGACAGCAAGAAGAGTCATAAATAACCTAGCCTGCTGTTTACCGTCCTAGGGCCTATCGCCAAATGGTTCGGTGACTTTGCCGGAGCAGGAGCGCCCTCCCCGACCGCTACAATTGGTAAGTTCTTGTGGGCGCGCGCCCCCCGGGTGCTGCCCCCCGCCATGCAGCACGCTATCTAAGCCCTATGGTTATAACACTGCAATACAATTTGCATACAGGTGAGTAGGGAACCAGCATGTATGGACAATGTGGCAACCAGAGACATGCGACCTCCTTTTGAGCCAAACGAGGACAAGTGCAAGACAAGCTGTAACCTCTGCACTGGCCATGCGGGAGATGCAGCGCACGCTGCAAGCTGGGCATGTGTTAGCTGTTGGGCATGCAGGCGAGGCCGCAAGTAGACCTGGCTTGCGCTCTAGCGCATGTAGGCCTTTTAACCAAGTTTACGGGGGGACACATGTGCCGCTACCCCAGGCAGCCAGCTGCAATACCGGCAGATAGCGCACCGCGTTGGCCGGCCCACGCCTTGCCGCAGCTCGTAGAGCGCACAAGCAAGTCACCAACATCGGGTGGCACACCAACGGCACCTGCCTGATGCTTTTGCCGACTACAGCCCTGTCCGCCCACCACTACATGGCTGGATTGTGCCCTCAAAGAGACAATTTCTGAAACTGCCTGTGGAATACAAGATGTAGAATGCAGCAGCAGAAGCCGCCCTAAAACGCATCACGAGGGGCCGCGCAGCATTTACGGAGCCACACCCCTCAAGTCCTTGGGCGCAGACAAGGCGCTTGCCCCTCGTGACAACAAGCAGACACCGGCAAGCAGCATGACCGGCCTATGCCCCCCGGTCCTCGCATGTGGCGAACGCCAAGCTGCGAGGCAAGCTGCTGATGGGGCTGTGATCACTTAATGTGCCTGACAGTGCACGTCCACTATTGCGTGCGGAGCCTCAGGCCCCTGGCGGGCGGAGCCCGCGCCCCTCAGGAGGCCACCCGGCCGCCGGTCAGCGCGCCGGCGAGGTAGCGCGCGCCGTCGACCACCAGCCGGCGCAGCTTGGGCGCGACAAACACGGCCTGCGACGTCGCGTAGAGCGTGCCGCCGGGCGCGTCGGTGACGCGGCACGTCATGAACACCTTGCGGCCCTCGATCCGGTCCAGCTCGGCCGTGAACAGCAGCAGGCGCCCGGGCGTTACATGCACCTTCTGCGCTCCCGCGCACCGCCCACACGTGTCAGCGTCCCCTGTTCCACGTCTGCACTTTCCCGCCTACTTTCCTCTAGACTCCGCCAGACTCACGCAACCGACTCTGATGCATCTGTCTACGGCCAATTTTGGTGGCATCACCACCCTGCGGTGCCACAGGGTCCACAGGACCCTGCATAGCAGACCTCCCGCCCTCCACGCATCGCACGGTTCCAGCAGTGAGAGCGGTACCGCTGGAGCCGTCCCTTGTGGCCGCTGACATCCAGGCACATCAAGCGCGCCGCCAGCGCTGGCACGCGGCCTCGCGCGGCGCCGCACCTTGTGGCCGCTGGCATCTGGGCGCAACACGAATCTTCCCAGCGCTGGCAAGCGGACCCGCCTGGGCCGCGCCTTGTGGTAGCTGACCTCCAGGCGCGCGGTGAACGCGGGCGCGAGGAAGGGCAGCTCGCCGGCGCGCCGCAGCGACAGCAGCAGGAAGCCGAACGCCTCGTCGGCCGCCGCGGCCGTCACGCCGCCGTGCAGGATGCGCGGCCAGCCGCAGGTGCCGCTGCGCCGCGCAGCGCGCCGCTCAGCATGGCGC
>JAABUH010004814.1_pt1 | contig 10796 bp, 7 predicted proteins | sample 5559121 | NCBI WGS metagenome assembly JAABUH01 (sample SAMN10711871, study PRJNA513364) | rock metagenome | isolation source: Antarctica rocks | place: Antarctica: Victoria Land, Battleship Promontory nord | collected 2015-12-28 | reverse complement strand
GCGCCAATGCTGTTGGGAACGGGCTAGCCGCCAAGGCGGGCATACTGGCTTCCGGAGGAGGCGAGGCGTTTCTGGCAGCCACCAAGGTCACCATGATTGCGTTTGACAAGACTGGGACCTTGACGGTGGGAAAGAGTGTGGTCACGGACGAGGACTACTCGAAGGTCTCGCAAGCAGATGTCTCACCTGATGTGTTGAGGAAGGCTGTGAGAGAAATCGAGGCTCAGTCGACGCATCCTCTGGCCGCGGGCTTAGTCGAGCACCTCACGCCCCTTGTCAAGGATTCAGGCTCCAACGAGTCAATCGAAATCACCGACAGCTCCGAGATACGTGGTCGAGGGCTTGAAGCGAGCATCAAGACTCGCGACTCGTCCTTTTACCTTCTGGTCGGTAATCAAGCCCTGATGGCTGAGAACCGCGTCTCTCTTTCCGAAGTCCAGACCGATCTCATCGAGAAGTGGTCGAACGAAGCCAAATCCGTCATCCTCGTCTCCTTACGAACCTCGTTGTGCAACTCATACCATCTTGGGGCGATGTACGCACTCTCCGACCCGCCTCGAGAAGAGGCGAAAACGATTCTTACATTGTTGAGGGAGAAAGGAATCAAGCTGGCTATGGTATCGGGAGATAATGAGAAGACTGCCAAGGCGGTGGGGAAGATGGTCGGTATTGATGAAGCGCTGGTGAAGGCGGGTGTAGGGCCGGAGGGGAAAGCAGATGTGATCAGGGAGTTTCAGGCGCTGCCGATATCGGACTCGGGGTCGTTCGGCTTGCTCAGGAGGGTTCTGGCATTGGGCCAACAGGAGAAGGAAGTGGTCATGTTCGTCGGAGGTGCGTCGCGATTACTCTCCCTTCGAAGGCCATTGTTAACTCCTACAGACGGGATCAACGACTCTGTCGCTTTAGCAGCAGCCACCCCCTCCGTCGCCATGGGCCACGGCTCCCAAGCTACCCTCGCCTCCGCCGACTTTGTCCTCCTCTCCACTTTTCACCCCCTCTCAACCCTCCCTACCCTCCTCCACCTCTCCCGCCGAATCATCAACCGCCAAAAGCTCAACCTCTCTTGGGCATTGGTGTTTAACCTGTTTGGCCTCCCCCTTGCTGCTGGGGCGTTTTGGGCGATTGGGGGGAGGGGGGTCAGGTTGACTCCGGTTTGGGGGAGTGTAGCTATGGCCGGGAGTAGTTTGAGTGTCGTGATGAGTAGCTTGGCGATGAGGTGGGGGCTTTGAATGAATTAGATGTGTGCATGATAAGGTATGAAGTTGGATCGGACAGAGTAGTCTACTATGAGAGACAAGACCTGATGAGTGGCAATGCGCAGACCGGAGGATACCTAGCTCCAGTAAGTCGATGCATATGGCCGGTGCGGCTCGTTCAATCCCCACAACTATGAACACTATTGATCTACAAGGAACTTCTCGAAGGTCGCGCATACGATGCAAAGGCAGACATGTATAGTCTTGGTTGTTTGCTTCACGAAATGTGCATTCTTGCGTACGTATCTCTAGCTCCATTGATCAGCGCTGGAGCCGGATGAGTACGCCAAGTGCGAGGGTGAGGAAAGACAAACTTGCCAAGATGCCACTTGCGCTCTCCTCTTCCTTCCGAATCACGACGACTTGTCATGAGCGGTCTTCTCAGTCCAAAGCGTGAGCTTGCGTCACGCGCGTTCTGCCTTCCCGCTGATCGTGTACCCATCTTTAAGCCCAGCAAACGACCATTTACGGACGACATCCTGGCACTCCACCGACTTTGAATCCAGTCGGGAGGGAATACAAGCTCAAGAATGAACCCGACGTGAAGCTATCATCGAGAACAAGCAATTGCGTGTCCGGGAGGAAGAAACCAGCCTGAAGCGTCTTTCGGACAACGTGCGGATGAGGGAACGGTCGGTGCAAGCGCAAGAAGCGAGTGTTGAGGCCCAGTTCCGAAGATCAGAGTTCATCTGGTTTTTATGATCGGGAGTCGGGACTATAGCAGATACTGACATTCATCAGGGCTTTCGTGGCGTGCCGCGTCCTTGGAGTCCTCCCCCTGCAGCTGGTTCGAGAGCCGAGCGAGGGCTCACCTTCCCCGGATCTGATCATACCGGGAGCTTTTCGAAAGTGAGGATCCTATCTGACTTCACAACTGTGCCAAAGGATAGGAGCGTTAAAATCCTGGACAGAAAGTGCCTTTATCTCTGTTGAATTGTTTGACGAGGAAACAGCGATGAAGACACGAGGACAGGCTCGAGCCATCTACGAGTGCAAAGAATCAGTCGTCCCAAATCGTAAAATGAATTCCCTGCTTCGTAGATTCGGTTTCAGAACCGAACACAAGAGCAGTCACATACCCTTTCGGCAGGTCTCGGTCATTCACATCATCCATTAACCCTTGAAACCGGATCCCTCGATCGAGTTTGGAGGCCGTGGGCAATCCACCACCCAGTACTCGGGCGAGTGACTCGGGCGAGTGACAATGAGCGCAGGGATGCTCCTTGCTGGGACCCTTTCCAGCCCTCCTGAGCCCAGCATAGAATGCATTCAGCTCGTTCCCACCAGCTTCCAGCTCGATATCGTTCATCCTGCTGCCAGTGCCTTGTCGCTCGTGTGGTCTGTCCGTCCAGCATTGATGAGAATAACCACCCGAACGTCTTCACTACTTGGGTTCTCGCTCGCAGTCCGGACCCCATCGACAAAGGATGCAAATCGTTCGGGTACGCCTGACATTGATACAGAGCGCATCGAGGTCAAAGGAGAGAGGAGCTTGAGTTCACGGTACTGCGCCTGTAATGACAAACCCCCTAACCTCAGACCTCTCTTCCTGCTCCTCTTGCCCTTCCTCCTCACTCTCCTGCCTTTGACCCGCCTCCTTGCCTCTGGGACCGCCATACATTGAAAGTTGTCCATCCTGAGAGTCACATGGCACAGACACACGCAGTTGTGTTCTTGAAGGACTCCAACGACCCATACAGCATGCGGGGACGCTTCGCACGGAGGAGGGATAGACAGTATTGCAACGATACTTGAGACACGCTTAAGGAATTCGCTACCTTCAGGCAATACTCAGCCACTCAACGACACTCTTAGAAGCCAACGCCACTCCACCAGCGCCCAAACGGATTTGAGAAAAGGCGATTGCAGACGCCGTGGAATTTGCGACCGCACAGCTGAGGCTATTTGCTGCCGCAGAATTTGAGCAGCGCTTGCAGCCGAAATGGAAGACCATTCGGCCCATGTCTGCCAAAGGTAGACCAGGTCCGGCACATGATTGGCTCAGCTCAACTCATCGCGCACGGCCAATCCACTTGACCCATGTTCAACGATTCTCGTCAAATGTGTGAAGAACATGTTGAAACTGTTGAATAACCATGTTCATATGCAATAGTAAAAACGCATGACTACTAAGATGTATTCATATAAACGCGAACGCGCGAAACGCCTGTACCCTGAACCAGCCATCTTTAACACTCCCACTCAGTCGTGAGCACGAACATGTTGAAACAAGCTCATCCTATTCGAGAGTCTCCTCGGTGATACGATTTTTCGTTATGTGATCGTCATAATTACTTTCTTGTAGTCCTCTATACAGCTCATCTGATACACTGCTTGACCAGTCCCTATTCGATCGTATCTTTGTACACTTGCGAGACAGCCTTGCCGAACTTTGTCGAGCTCCGACCTTGCCCGAGTGTCAATCTCTTCATCTTGACATTCCGGCTGATGGAAGGGCCATCTTGGGTCGACGCGGGAACCCGACAGAGACCTCGAGACGGGACTCTCGCCGTGAGATTGCTGCACGGGGAAAAGCTGGGGTGTACGGTAAGAACAAAAGATGCAGCAATCTCACCCCCTAACCCCTGAGCCTCAGATGGGGTAAGCTGGGGGTGATGATACTGTACGGTCGAAGGTCCGGAGCGATCCCTTATCGGACGGGACGTTTTGACACCTCTTCTGGCATTGGGGAGATGACTTCATCGGCCGGTAAGGCCGGCGGATGACTTTTTGACCCTGATGGCTGGCCGGCCATGTAATGGGCTCTGAACGGGGGCGTTGGCGGCTTCGGGAGAAGAACGGTGGACCGCTCCGGCGGGAATCCGGTTAGTAGATAAACCCGGAATAAATCGAGTGTGATGCGTCGAAGCTGGACTGAGACTGTCTCGTGGATTCAGCTATGCCCAGTTACGACCGGTACAGTTTGTACATGACTGGATCGGCAGAATGAAACACAATCTGACGACGAAAACTTAGTGACTGCCGGCCTCCCTCTCTCACACACCAGTTTCTCCGCCGCACCTATCCACACTCACTCTGGCAGACCCTCGCTCGACGTCCAGGCGATAGCGAAGCAGCATCACTTCGATCTCCCAGGTCGACGTCAACGGTATTATCCGCAGATGCCTCGCTGGAAGCGGAAATTTTTGTCCACTTCTCGACGCGCTCGTAGTAGGTCAGCTGCGGAAGACTCTTCAAGAAGAGCTCGAAGGATCCTAGCATGCCTTTGCGGGATTTGCCCGTCCCGATTGAAGAGGTGAGTCGGTTTCGTAGTTGATCACGCGGAGTCGGCGTTGCTGTTGATTTCACTGCGGAAGCTACTGCGTTACTCTGACTCTCGATACCGCCTCCTCCTGACGCGCTTGCTGGCACTTTCCGTTTGGCCTGCCGGGACGCAGTAGAGGTCTCGTCTCGGAGACACCATAGCCAGTTGCCGAGATGTAGCAGTCGGCTATCGGTTTCAGAATTGATGACGCGGAGGATGGAGAGAAAACGAAGGATTTCCGGCGGCGAGGCAACGGATCCAGACCATAATTGCGTGACAGGCTATCTCCGAATTTAGCTCAAGTCATATCTGAAAGGGCCGCGCACGTAATTGTTCCCGTCGGACATCATCATGAGCAGTCGCCATTCGGTTCCGCTGGTTTGTAGGCCGTAAACCCGTCGTACTGATGTCGGCATGCCAAGGCATCTCGCAGGATCCACCTTCTTCGCCAGATCATACAACCGCTCGTAAATAGCGATGCCGATCCGCATGGCGGTAAGGTTTTGAAGATGGGCTTTGACTGGGGTACCGCCAATGGATTTCGCTTCGACGAAGAACCACGGGTACCAGACTGGGGCGAGTGGATCTGCGTGGGGTAAAGGGAGGACAGGGTATATGACGTCGGAGCGAAAGAAGACAGACCCGGGAGCGTGGTGAATTCGGAAAGAGCAAAAGGGAGAATGTCAGCGACATGGCAGAAGACGTTAGCTTACGTACATTCGGATAGGACCCATGGGAACCTCTCTCGCCGTGAATTGATGTACTGGTAGAGACTGTGTGACGCAGGCTGGAGCGGGGTTGTCGAAGGGTTCTCCCGGACCACGATGGCTTCCTGCTTGACACCGATGGCGAGATCGGGCTTGACCGAGATGAGGGAATCCAGGCCCAGTATCTGTTTGACCCACTTTCCTGTGGCCAAGCCGTCATCTCTGAATTCGACGTGATCAGCCACAAATCTCATCGAAGGTGAGGACGCGGACGTGCCTAAAACACCGTACTTGCGGCGAACATGCAGACTGGAGGAGCTGCTGGATGGGTTCATAGTAGCTCGGCTCTTCGGCAATACGCTGATCGAGGTCGAACAAGTCGCCAAGGGCATAGTGGGCGTGGGCGAGAATGTTGGCACGTTGAGGATCAGGAATGAAGGCATAGCTGTCGGGCGACCGGAGGAGAGCTACTTGAGGGCTCTCGTGGGTACGTTCCTTGAGGCGTCAGCACAGCCGGTGTCGGAGAGCTGGAAAGGGGCCCCCTTGGCCCGATGATGTATAACGAATGACATTACACTGGGAAAAAGCCCGAGGAGACTCACCGTTGTAAGCAAAGTGGTCCACTCGGCAAGCCGATCCTTCTGGGCTGTAACTGCTCGCCAAGCCCCTTGCACGTCCTCGCTCGCCTTCCATGTTTGGCACATATGTGTACCGAGCTGTTGCAGTTCGACGAGATAAGTCTGCTGTTCTACGGAGCCGGCCAACTTGCTCGAGAAACCGGTCGAACCAGAAGCAGCAGAGGATTGGGCGGAAAGGTGTGACGCTGTTTGGGCGCGGGGGATTGGGGGCGGCGGCATCGCTGCGACTTGGACCCGACTTTCATCGTCGGTGGAAGGGGTGGTAATGACCGCTGGGCTCAGGATGAGACATGATGTCAGAGATTGAAATGGGTGATGGGTAAAAAAAAAGAGGCGAGAGGGCGGTTCTCAACATCAGTTTTAAACACGTCATTCCGTTTCTTCCTCCCTTTGCAAACCGACCATTCCTCCCTACCTCCCCCTGCGGCTTATCATGTGTGTAAAAGTCAGCGGTCGGATTGAACTCTGTTCGACCTGCAATATGTCTCGAACGAATCAACGACCTCTTTCTCCCGGCAGGTTTTCTTCTTCCCCCGCTGACGCCGGCAATATTCTCTTCATCGAATCTCTCGCTACGCGTCTAGATGAGCCACCGCCTACGGTCAAGGAGCAGGGTTGAAAACTCGTCCCAAGTGCATCGCTTCATCGCTCCCAATGTTGTTGGTCTCCGAACCCTTTCGAGACATATACTAGCAAGTATTGCAAAGCGAAACTATGGTCGATGGCAAGAGGCGTCTCGGAAGCGAACCTCTACATGGCCCGATGGCCTCGGGGAAGCGCTCGAGGTCGATGAGGTCCATCGCCTTGGCCGCCGCTGCCGCCTCTTTGGAGCGGTGGTCCACACGTTGGCGGAGGCAACCCTGACCGGCCACTCATGAACCGCGTCGTATTGGAGAGAGCTTTGCTTGCTATCGGCGTCGGGGAATAAATGCTTGTAGCACATATCCGGGAGAAAGGAGGGCAAACAATATGGGTCACGCAAAATTGAAAGGTCACCTTGCTAGGCGAAGTGTGATTCATCCTAGACCTCGTGCAGGATGCCCAGGCAAATACATTACCCTGCATCTTATACCGCAACTCAACAGCTCTTGACAAATCGAGCTGCTTCCTCCGCTGGGACTTCAGCTTGGTTGCTGAGGCCAAAGGGTGCCGAAAGCCGCCAGGAGGTGCCGAACACCATCAGGCGTCCGTTTCGGGCCACTTTTCGTCTGTCATCCTAGGCCCCCAGATGTGGCTAGGAACGCCTCGGGATGTCAAGATGGGGAAGCAAGTCATGAGGAGTACACAACTTGGCGAAGAGTGCCAGCTGGGTGATAGAGCTTATAGCTCGCTGTCCGAAGCTGTCAACCTCTAGATTTGTGATACCAACCCACGGCATATTGGATCACGGCGGCTCTTGACTATGATTCCGCGTACTGGCCGATCCGTAAACCAAACCAGATCTCTCGCCTCCTTGCTGAGCCAAATCAAGCGATGCGAACATCCGCCATTCCACCAGCGGATTTCAGAGATTTTCCGCCTTACATGCATGCCTACAGGTGCAGCTCGACTCCGAGATGGCCTTTCATATCCCCTTTTGACCCAAGCGCTCGCTAACCCTTCATAACCTTACACTCAGCCAACCAGTTCTCACAATACGCCTTCTCGATCTCTCTTCTCACCTATCATCAAATCAACGATCTTCCGAGCTGCCAAAACTATCCTGCCGTTCCCTACGATCCCATCCGCCCCTCCGGTCATTGGGCTTCTCGATCGTCACAGGGATCGTGAGGGTTGACCTCTTCTTAGCTTTACCGTTGGGTTTGCCGGCGGATGGAGGTTGATTCGTTGTGACTAGATAAAAGATTAAGACCGGATTTTTGGAGTTTTCGGAGGATTCTCTTGGTTTTCGTGGTTGGGTACGTAGAGTTGGCATTTAGGATACCAACTTGGTAATCACCGTATGTGAAAACGACATCCTGTCAGCCGTCTCGTACTCGCTGACTTCGCCCACTGTGACATGTCTTGTTTAGTGTGTCTCGCATCAGCTTTCGATCGTCGGAACCCGAAGTTTCTGATCGACGTCTACCCCCGGTATGATCAAATACATCAAGAACCTACTGAAACAAGCAGAGCCTATGGTTATTGCTCAAAATGCGTCGCTGGTTTACCTTGCGATTATCACTGCCTTCTTTAATGGAGCCACGCTTGGGCGTCAAGATCACTGATCGAGATGGCTCGCCATGAGCAAGCCAAAGGGATCTTTAGAATGACTCTGGGATCGCTGGGAGGGGTGAGGATTCATCTGGAACCTTTGGTACGTAGTACAGCTCGCAGAAACGACATCAGGATCACGAGATCTCGACCCACAGGCCTCAACAGTGTTGAATTCGTCGTTTCCTTGGCTTCTCAGCAAGCCAGATCGACCGTTCTCGCTCTGGAAGGTCTACACGAAGCTTCAGCTCATCTCCAGGCCGAGAACGTTGCTCTCAAGTACCTGGGACTTGCGGCTAGGTAGAAGGCTCATTCTCTTGGGATCGCCTTAAGACTGCTGGCTTTCTCCTCGGGAGGGCTGATGGTCAACAGGACTCCGGAGAGGTTTCAGATCAAGTGGAAGGTCGCTATGAGCCCAGGGGTCTGTGAGCTACTGCTGCAGCTCTTGTCTTTATGTCTGGGTTCGTGTTAGAGTTCGGAGCTCCGACTTCTGAGCCGTCCTGAGTGTCCCCTAGATATTTCAATAGAAGCCATATGTAAGCCCCGACTCCCCTAGCCCATAACCTTTTCCGGAGACGGTCTGTCTTGCATAAGAGACAGCGACTAGGCAGGGAGTGTGGTCTCTGATCTGCTAATAAGAGTACACCCATTCATACTCTGTAGTCGAGACGAAGAAGGTCAGAAAATGAGGGTACAATCCGATCAGGAAATCCAGGTCCCTCGCTTCCATAAATCGGATGATCGTTCTCGACCCAAACGCAGCCAGAAACTCTTGGGTTCTTGACCCGATTACGAATCCTCACGAAATTGACACCGATCCAGCTGAGCGGTTTGATCAAGACTAGCGAGCCACAGAATGCAAGCTCGTAGGTGCTACAGTATTCAGTGCTGCAGTGTTCACATAAGCCTACAAAGATCTGCCACACCGACCAACATGACTCGCGCCAGCTACCATAACGCCGCAATTCCGATCATTCCTCGGTGGGCTCATCCCCGTCGTCTTGTCGCCTAAATCCGTTCGAGACGCCTTATCGTCACCATGAGCAGGGACGTGACATACACTACAGCAGCAGGCAAATGGCGTCGCACAGAATACGTTTGCGTCGTCTCGACTCTCGACACGCCTCTCGCAACATTTCCTATCCCATTCCTGACAACATGCGGCGACAACACCTGGAGTTACGTCATCTATGCTGTCAGTCTGGTTGTCGACAACGATCCACTGCATCCGGCCACCCTTGTTGATTCGAATGGCCAAGCCCTTACGCCTGAAGGCATACCGAGCCCCGGAAACTACCGTTACATCGAGAACGGTCCGTTGACTTTGACATCACGTAGACCTGCAGATACTCAAATGACATTTCCTTGCAGGTAAACACAGCGAGGTCAGTCTCACCCGCGGACCCGAATACTACTCCCGCGACATTGCTTCTTCCGGTATGGAGGAGAGCACGAGGTCGGCCTCGTCACAGGCGACGCGCAGTCGCCCCGATCAGGTGAATGTCTCCACACGAGCAGTCCCAATCTAGCTTACCGCTGGTTCACGAAGGCTGCCTTCAGGGAGGAGCTTGTCGCCCGGGATGGCTGGTGTGTTGTTGACGACCGGACACCGTCTATGTCATGTGACGCCGCTCACATCGTCCCTCAAAGCCGTCCAGATGTGGGTACTTCCTTCAAGCCAGTCCTGCTTACGCGTTTAGGTGTATGAGCAGCTTCAAGGCAACACGCACTTCATGTTTGATGCTTCTTCGGGGATGCTCTTGAACAAATCCCTCCATCACGCTTACGACGCGTTGAAATGGTCTCTCTATCAGAAGGTACCACGGTGATCGGCGGCCTACACCAAGTCGTTGCTGACTCGTTCGACAGGGTGATACGTACTTTGTGCACTATTTCAATCCCGAAGATGATTCCCAGCGCGCATTCAACGGCAAAGCGCTTCCACTCGTTCGCTTCAGGCGATATGATCGCCCGGACGAGGCCCTAGTTGCCTGGCATTACAAGCAGGCCGTTCAAATGCGCTTGAGGGGCTATTCAGTTGGGATGAAACGCCGTACTGCGAAATGATAAACTCCCTTCTTCCCTCCTTATGTCTCATCGCTTCCCGGCAGTATGCCTTCCTCTGATCCCACGTCTGGCTATACCAAGATTGCGATAGTAACCCGTTAAATGTCTCGGCTGCGTTCTGTCTGTGGATATCATCATACTTCCATGGCTTTGACACGATTCTCACACATGCGAACCTATCGATGTTTTAACAGTCAACAGACGCGATCTCGTCATATACCAGGCTTTCGCTTCACCACCGAGCTTGCACCATTTGATTGACCTAGGAAGTCGAGAACAACGTCGAGGGCGCTCCGACGAGGGTGGATGACGGACTCACACGATGAGTCAGCAATCTTGGACATCGGCCGAATCAAAGGCGTATGGATCGCGACATCACCCTCGGCGCTCTGCTCGACGGCGAGGGCGTCGTCCGCGGTCGCGGTGACCGCGCGTTGCCACCAGGAACTCAGCAGGCATCCCGCCAACACTCCCCCATGTCATCCCAAGGCGTTGCAAGACACCCTTCCCGATCTCCCGCCCCCTTTTATTGATCCATTCGACCCCTCGCAGCCAAACTCGCAGTCAAACTCGCAGGATGGTGCTAGAACGCACTCTGTCCGGGAGAGGACGTCAGGTACGCTCAGGCACGCCTTCATGACGCCATATCCGCTACGGTTTGGTATAGGCT
>JAABUH010004811.1_pt1 | contig 10801 bp, 20 predicted proteins | sample 5559121 | NCBI WGS metagenome assembly JAABUH01 (sample SAMN10711871, study PRJNA513364) | rock metagenome | isolation source: Antarctica rocks | place: Antarctica: Victoria Land, Battleship Promontory nord | collected 2015-12-28 | reverse complement strand
ACAACTTGCTACCTACCAATGAAATGTGAGTGTAACCACATCCAAAATTGTTTAGATGCATGCCATCCTGCAAGGCTGGATTCTTACGCATGATGCAAAGATGCCCTCTGACCATTGATGTACAGCATGAGCATGATGACGATTGACAATGCTGCATACAGCTGTCGCAATGACATGCCCATAATCTTGCCGCCCTCACTCAGAGAAACCTGGTGCAGAGCATCAATGTTGTCTGAGCATGCTTCCTTGACCCCATGGTACCCAGTCTGTATGCCTTCAGCAATGCCAATGGCTGACAAGGATAGCAGCATCATCCTGCCTTCAGGTATTCTCAGCACCTGCACCCACCAAGCATTTGTGTTTGACACAAAAGACTGGCCTTATACAGGCACAGGTTAGTATCACATGTACTGCAGCAGCCAACAGATGACGTGCGTGCATGGCAAACTCAAGGAGCAGACTGTTGACAGTGAGTGTACCAGAATTGGTGGGTCAGTGTCTTGATAGACGCACATGTAGTAAAATCTCACTTGCACCAAGAAATGAATGCCTACCATGTCTTTGAATTGTGAGATGTATGTCTCACACCTTGTACTCTCACATGGAAATGGCAAGCGTACCTTGATAGATGCATATGTTGTAAAATCTCACTCGCACCAAGGCATGGAGGCCTATCACGTCTTTGCCTATGAGATGCATGTGTCACACTTCGTATTCTCACACAGAAATGGCAAGCCTACCTTGATTGCTTCTCTGACGACCGCAGTTCCAGTTGTGCTGTACCAAGACTGCAGCCCTCCTAAGCACTGCCCAGGAAGCATGTCAGCTTGAGAACAGCTGCCTGTATAGGGTAGAACACCAGTGCGCGCTTGCAGGCTCAAGGAAGGCTTCTGCTTGGCATCTGCCCTGGCCATGCTTTGGCTGGATACCTTGGTGGCTGCATGCCTGGACTGCATTGCTGTCTGCTTGGCCCCTGGTACCTGCTGTTGCCTGTCCGATGCTGCACCCTTGCCAACACCTGGGCTCTGTGCCCGCTCATCACTGCAGCAAGCAGAAGAAGCGTACACACCTAAATTGGACACATCAGGTTCTGGTATGGGAACGCAAGACTAGGTCAATATTCCAGACCTGGTTTATCCTCCAGTGCATAGTCAGACATGTGCTAACCACGTCGAGCATTGCATTAGCGTACACATTGAGCAACAGATCAGGCCTAATGCAATCTGCAATGTGATGCAAGGAAATTGACATGCACAAGCTGTTACTGACCTGATTGAGGGTGCTGGCCTGCGCACAGTGTTTGCCAGCTCATTGACAAAGCATCTGGTCATGTGCCCAGCAACTTGTTTGTGCTCTGGCTTGACCATGGCCGCAAACAGGTCTGACCAGAAGTTGGTCCCTTCCAGATTCTCACAGTAGACCGAAGTAGCATTGGTCACGAAATTTGTGACCCCCATCATGCACAGCCTTTCTCCCTCAGGCGTGCAGGCAAAGCGCAGGACTTGCTGAACAAGTGTGTCTGCCAGGACACCAGTGGCCTCTTCTGAGGCCTTTGCTGCTGCTGCTGAACGCTCAACACACTCGCAGTATGTGCGAGTCGATGTCCGAGCAGCTACGCTCACAGCAAGGGACACTAAGCTGTGTCCTTTTTCGCTTGTGAGGGCGCTTAGCACACTGTCAAGGCCGCCAGAGGCAGAGGCTCCAGTATGCTGGGTGGCAGACATAATGCCTCGAATCGTTGCTGCTGCTATGCTGCTAGTTGCTGCCTGTGTTTCTTCAGCTTGGAACAACTGAGCCAGCTGACGCAGGCTCTGGGGGAGCTCATGGCTGTCCGATTGCAAAAATGACTTCAGGTCGTTGCTGATGGCAGCAGAGATCTCAGCACCCGCCAGAAATGTCTGGTTATAGCTGGAGAAGGCGAGGACAAGTCTCTGGTATTGACGCCAAGCTCGGGTCACGCGCTCTGAGTGATACAGCTTGTAGAGCAAAACAGCGCCAGCCACAGAAGCTGTGCCAGCCACCACCCAGGTTCGCCTGCGGCTTCGCTGCATCGTGCGCAGGTAGAGTAAGATCTACCCTTATCAGTGACAAGTTATCACTGGAGGGGTACAGAGTTTTTTTCTCATCTCATGACACGCATCGCAGCAGAAACAGTGGTGCCGGGTGAGGTCAGAGCAATCTGAGCTGCGCGTTGTCTTCAGCGCACTGAACGCCGCTGCAAGTCACAGAAGCATGGCATCCACATCAGTAGCCTGTTTGGGCACGATTAGAAACAGCTGTATCTTAGTAACCCTTTCTGAGAAGGTATGCTCGGACTGTTGTGGCCCTCAAGCGGACTCAGCGATGGCGTCTCCCACAGACGACCGACACCCGCATCTCGAAGAGTTGGTATGTTGCAACATGCACGATCAAGCCCCAGTGATACAGTTTTTGAATTCTTGTGACTTTGCAGCAAAAAGAAGTGGAGTTTCTGCACAACGAGAATCAGTTGCTAGAAGGACACCTGCAGCGAGTGAGGCTCTAGTGCGGATTCGCTCGTTCATGTTTGAGTAAACTGGTCGAGACCTGGTGTTGTCCAGGTTGCAGCGTCTCTGCTGGTGTCAGTCACAGAGGAGGAGCGACAGGTATTATTGAGGAGCTGCAAGTGACAAGCCTACCAGATACACCACAACTTGGTGATTGAGCGTGACAATATTATCGCAGAAAGGCACTGCTAAGAAGAAAAGCACTGGTAGAAAGAAGGAAGACTGGCATGGTCTCTCACTGGAGGAGAAGAATGAAATTGTGTCCACAGAAATTGAGATCTACCAAACTGCCATTGAAAGGGTGAGCATTTTGATGTTCAGCACTAAAACTACAGAGCTGCTGTATGATGTGCTAGAGTGGTGTTCACAGGGCCTCCTGAATCTTGTAGGCACAGGAAGCTGGTGAGAGGGAGTGTATGGAGGTTGCAACCATGCTGAGCGAGGTAGACAGGCGCATTGCAGAGACCAAGAAGGACATGTATGAGTTCAAGCGTGATGTCATTGGTGAGCTGCACAGTCATATAGCACATGAAACCAAGAAGGACTGCCTTTGAGTGCCTTCACAGATTGCTAAACCTCGTCTGTGTGTCTGTGAAAAGCATTGGATCAGATCCCCAAGTTTGGCTGCGACCACTCATCGACAAGTCAAGACAGCCACTCACGTAGGATTGGTATGTAGTGGGTGCTGAGAATGCCAGGACTGGCAAGACTATGGCAGAGAAAATGATAAAAATCATGGAGGAACGCCTCAAAGAAAAGGCTGCTGTCACAGACAAGCTGCACTCCAAGAACCACGCCTTGAAGGTGGTGTGATGCATCCTGCTTCTGGCTTGCTGCATCTGTCTACCTGCCTGCAAAGCTGTCTGTTGCCGCACTTGTTTCACACACAGATTATCTGCAGTCAGCTCTTGGTACCATTGTGGATGCATATGTCTTTAATGCAAGAGCAGTATTTGTGTCCTGATGCACAACATGCACAGCAACAATGGAAACATTTGTGTCAATGACATGATGACTTGTCTGTTGATTTGTCAACTTTCACTGCGCAGGTGCAAGTCAGGAAGGTGGAGCAGCAATTGCATCAGAAGGAGGATATGGGCGAGGTGCTGCATGTTGTTGACTTTGATCAGCTGAAAATTGAGAACCAGCAGTATCTGGACCGCATCGAGGAGCGCAACACAGAGCTGCTGCGTCTTAAAGCCACCACTGGCAAGGCAGTGCAGGTGTGTCTAGCCTTTATGACAAATAGCACCATGCCCATCATCATCAAACATGCTCACTGTTTTGCAATGCCTGCAGATGTATTGCTCCACTTGAAAGACACACTGGCTTAACAATTGGTATGCTTGTATCCGTCAGCAGACATGCGTGAGTGCCAGCAAGCATGCATGAGATCACAACAAGACCATGACATCTGGTGCGGATCAACAACCAGAAGGCCCATGAAGCAAGCCACCTCGAGAATGAGACGGCTGCGTTGTTCACTGACAGGTGCTTGCTGATCACAAAGCATCCTTGGCCACACTGCAAGCTCAAAAGAAGGTGCTCGATAAGGAAACTGCAGAGCGGAAGGAGCAGCTTGCCCGCTTTGAGAATGATTGGACAAAAGCCAACACAGACAAGACAGCTGCCAAGAAAACACTGCAGCGCCTTCAAGCTGAGCAGCAAGACACGTGAGTCTCCGTTCCATGACTCAGCACCCGCAGCTGACGTCGTGTCCTACTCCTTACCATGTCCATGGGCTTACTGGCATTTGCAAGCTATGACGCTTCATGCTTGAGCACCTGCTGATGCCTTTCTTGAGCAGTCAGTGTCATTTATATGTCTGCAATCTGAGCATTGCTGCCTGCAGTGATCTTCCCCAAATTATAGACTACATCAAGGTCAAAGCGGAGATTGGAGATTTGGAAAAGAAGCTGACTGACTGGGGCCGCAAGATTGAGATTGCAGAGATGGATCAAGCTCGCACCAAAAAGATTCACCTAGCCATGAGTGCACTGCCAAATGCAGCAACTCAAGTTTTGTAGCAGGACGTGCAGGCTTTAAAACCTCTGTCTGCAATTCTCAAATATCCATAGGCTTCTTAATCATATTAGCCTATGTGCAGCTTTAGATTCGTTCACAAAGCTTTCATCTAATAGACAAGTGCATTTCTGTGAAACGCTGCTTTGTTGTGCAGCCAGTTGGACTCTGGATGCAGCAGAACTCTATCGGATGCAAGAGAGTTGTATGCATGAGCAGCCCATCCACAATGTCCTAACAGTTGTTTACTGTAGTGGCCAGCTGCATGCGTGTAGCAGGAATATCAGAGATGACATGGCATGAGCCTGCATGACTGAAGGCAATGCTGCCTGCTGTCTGAAGCCATCTTCATCCATCTACCTAAAGATGGGCTCAAGGATCTTGTAGTCAGTGCTGACCTCCTGTGCCTGCTTGTCATCTGTGGACATGAACCAGCACTTTCGCAAGGGCTTCAGTGACTCCAGCTGTACAAAGATCCCATCATTTATCTGGTGTGGCCACCCCTTCATCTTCCAAACCTGCATCCAATCCCGACAGCAAGGTCCATACCAAGGACATATCAGCAAGAGGCTCTGGCATTGCCGTGGACCAGACATCTGAATAGCAGTTCCAATGCACAAGCAGGTCTGAGCACAATGATAGCAATAGCTCACTTTGTGTGATCCAGCTGTGTAGTCTTGTTGCCAAGGGCTGTACATGATGCGGACAGTCAATCAGCTTGTTCAAGCAAGCGCACGCTCAGATTCCTCAACAGTACCTGAGGGTATGCTATTGACTGCTTTGGAACCACTGCACAGGCCGCATGTGATCCTGTGTCTGTTGCGTACTGACGCAGGAAGGCCAAGCAGCTTTGCAGCAAGTCCGGGGATTGGAATGCTGTGCTTATCTGCACTTGACCCATCTGCTCCTGACCGCTAGCAGCCTTCTTGCCTGCACAGGTAGTTGTGATGCTACAGTCGAAGCCAGAGGCAACAGGATGCCCTACATGATGAACATTGATGCCCTGTTTGTTTGAGACATGTTGGTGTACAGATGTGCTGGTTGCCATCATGTGCTGCACAGAGCTCGGCAGGCATCTTAACAAGGGTAGCTGTCCACCTTCTGCGCATGAAATGCTTTGCAACCAGGGAGGAGCAAGGTCATCTTTCAAAACCCATAGTGCATTGCCATGATCACAGACATCAAGTCCGCTGTCGGAAACGCCACTGTGCTGTGGGTATGTCACCTGGAAGAAAGTACACAGATGGCTGTATGGTCTTCCCTTCCGACATTTGTTGCTGGACGGCCACAATGATGTCTTGCCCAAACTGCTGTATCCTTTCACTTGCAAGGGGTATGGGTTCACCACTTGCCTGCATGTACAGCTCAGATCACACGTCGTCTCATCAAGCAAGCAAGCAGCATGCTTGATGGGACTCAGTAACATACCATGCCTTCCTTGGCTGCAGCATAGTCATCATCGTTCCTGATCTCCCCAACATTTGGTGCTGCAAGGACCTTGCTTTCTTGCTTGTCAGCAGTTGGAGTTGACAAGCATGTGCTACGGCCGTTGGTAAAAGCAAAAGAGCTGGCAGGCTTCCCGTCGTCGCTCTCTGCAGGCGTTGCTTTGACAACGAGTGCACTGCCCCTCTGAATCTGTTTTTTCAAAGTAGCTATCTTGTGCCTGAACTCAGAGGTGTTTTGCAGCTTTGCCGCCTGTTCATAGCTTGTTAAGGCCTGCGTAGCAGCAAGCTGTTCAGTGATGCACATTGCTCAAGAGTTGATGATTGGCCAGCTGTGCATGCCAGAATCAACCTGGTTGAGCTCGCCCATGGCTTCCAATACCATAGCCTTGCGGTAGTGCCCCTTCTCCCATTCTGGCTTGAGTCGTATGCATGTGTCTGCATCTGCCAAAGCTTTGCCAGCTTTCTGAAGCTTCAGAAGAGCCGCACAGCGATTGCTGCAGGATCAACGCCCTTCTTCACTTGCGCTCCTGTGACTTACTGGAAGTGGTTGACAAATTGGGTTATACCTGTATAGAACTGTGTTCTCAGGCTCCTCTTTTATGCCTTTCGTATAGCAAGCAGCTGCTTTCAGCCACTGCTCTGCTTTGTAATATTCGTTCCCTTGATCCTTGTGACTTTTGGGTGTTTTTGCTTCTACCATCTAGCGCATCAGCAACTGTGATCACAGAACTCAGAACCAGACTTTGTTTCGAATAAAATTCCCTTGATCGATGTCAAAGCAGCAGCGACGTGATGAAGCACTTGCGGGTGTCCAAAACAGATGTCCGGCCCTAGTAAATGCAAAGCGAGACTATCGAGAGAGAGAGACGTAGCTTAGAGAGATGTCAGAGACGAACAAAGAATATATGCAGCAAGTATCAGTATCACTACACTACGCCTAGGCCAAAACTGCATCATTGCGCCACTATGTCAAGCAAAAGAAGTGTGTATGATGAAGATGACTATGACGAGTATGCAGACGAAGATTATTACGGAGACTATGGCGACTTTGATCCTGGAGAAAGCCAAGTAGCAGGCAAGCAACTTGCGAAGGTACTTGTCAGGCCGTGGCAATGCACAATACTGAATGCACAAGTGATGCTGACATTTATCTGATGCTGTTACAGACGCCAGCAAAGGTTACAGATAAAAACAGACCAAAGAGTGGGAAGAAAGCTGGAAAGGCGCAGGCTCAGAGCCACGCAGCAGCTCCTGCAGGTGCTTCTGCTCTGGCTCAATCGTTGTTCAGTTCCAAGCCACTCAAGGGCGGTGAGACAACCTTGCAGTCATAACATCATCTGCATGTGTGCACTCACAGTTTTGTTGTGACTATCAGCTTTGACGTGTAAAGGCAGCCTTTGTACCTGCATGGATCATGAAGCAGCTTTCCTGCAGCTGCAAAGCAGAAGACGCCTCAAGCCAAGTTGGCAGTGCCGTCTGCTAACAACGCAAATGAGATCCAACGCTTCAAGTTTGACACACCTTCACCAGATGACAGTGTGCTTGAAGCTCAGAAGCGAGCTACAGGCTCTGCAGAAAGCAGCAGTAGTCAACATGCTCACTCAGTTCTATCCAGTTCAAGAAGCGCCAGCTCTCAGCCACAAAACCTGGAAGCTACACATGCCATCACTGAAGGCAAGTCTGCAATGGATATACTACCAGGACCCAGTTCATCAAGCTGTCAGCAATATGTCACGCTACACACTGCAGTGGCAGCTGATCAATTTGTCTACCATGACAAGTTAGCGAGAGGGCTAGATTGCATGTGTGTCCTAGCCAATCCTGTCCCTGATGTCCAAGAGATGCATCAATGCACACTAAGAGCAAGATTCTTAAGGCAGTGTATGCTGCCTGCAGCCTTGATATGCCTCCTGCTGCAGATGTGTCCAAGCTGCACCTGCATGATCACGCCTTGGCAAACGAGGCAGCTGAGCCCAGCTCCAAGGGCACTTCCAGGCCTGCTTCAGCCGGCAACCAGCCCCAGCGGCCCATTCAGGAGTACCAGCTGGAGCGAGATCTTCAAGCAGCCTGTGATGCTTTAGCAAGTGCGGAACAGGCGCAGCCTAAGCTGCATCTGGTGGTTTTGGGACATGTTGATGCTGGCAAATCTACCCTGATGGGACGCTTGCTGCATGATCTTGGGTGAGCCTCAGCCGCTAGCAACAAAGTTTCAAATGCCAGTGGCCAAATTCAATTGTTGCAAAGTGCTGCTTTGCTATTGCTGTAGGTATCCGCCCACTTTTGCACGGGGACTGTGGCTTGCTTTGTCCAAGGGTTGCAGTGCACGTTGAAATTGCCCAACAGTGTGCTTTTGATTTGCCCTTTGTTTGTTTGTTGCTGTACAGCTTGTGTCCACTCCAAGCTCATTTTGGAGCTCTGGCCAGATGGCTCATGCCTGATTCCAGACCGCATTCTGCAGAGGAGCTTGCACAAACATTCAGCACTATTTTGACAATTCAGTGCGTAGCTGGCATGCAGGTATGTGTCACAGAAGGCAGTGCACAAGCATGAGAAGGAAGCAGCCCAAGCTGGCAAGGCGTCCTTCTCCTGGGCCTGGCTTCTGGATGAGAGGCCTGAGGAGCGTGCCAGAGGGGTGACAGTGGATGTGGCCACTACTCGCTTCCAGACCAGCCAACGCAATGTGACGCTGCTGGATGCACCTGGCCACCGCGACTTTGTGCCCAACATGATCGCTGGGGCTGCTCAGGCAGACGCTGCCTTGCTGCTGGTAGACGGCTCACCAGGTGGCGTCACAACTTTGCTGCCTGTGCTGCCGCCTCCATACTGCATGCCATCACCAGGAGAAAGTGGCCTGTGATTCACAATGCAATTCCAGTCTTGTTACCTGTTGCTCTCACTTTACCAGCAAGACCTGTGTAAAGCAGCCTGTGGGAGCAGCTTTTGCGCTTGCTGGTGTCCTGTTGCCACTTGTCAGGCTGTCCACATCTGTGAATATGCTTCAAGACGGGTCTCAAATCCAGCAATACATTCTGCACCAAACTTGCCTTGCACCAACTGGGGTTGAACCACTGTGTCTTTTACTGCAAGGTGGCTTTGAGTCTGGCTTTGAGGGGTCAGCAGGGGGCGGGGGTCAGACCAAAGAGCATGCCCAGCTGGCACGTAGTTTAGGAGTTGAACAGCTGGCAGTTGTCATCTCCAAGCTGGACACTTGTGACTTCTCCCAGCAGCGCTTTCAGGACATCCAGTCTACACTGCTGCCCTTCCTTAAGGGCTGTGGCTTCAGGCCTGGCTCCATTCAATGGCTGCCGGCTGTGGGACCTACAGGGCAGAACCTGGTCAAGCCCCCAACAGAACCACAGCTCTCCTGGTTCAAGGTGAATCTATTCTTCCCAATTCATGCATGTGGCAGTCCCACGCAGCCTCTCTCGCAGCAATGTCATTGCTTCGTTCAACACCGACTGTCTCCTGTACTGTGTAATCCCTGCAGCAAAGGCAAAATCTGCATTCTGCCTGGTCTTGCGCAGTTTGCATCCATCCACCTGTGTTTTACCGCCAAAAGCCTTTGCAGCTGCGGCTCAGACCAACAGAGCTGCTTTGCAAGTGGTCAGCAGTTGGCCTGTCACACCCACAGTCATCACCCAGCTTGCCTTCATGCTTTGACATCTCGAGCAGGTGTCAACTGGATCCATGATGCAGGGACCTTCTGTTGTGGAAGCCATCAATGCCTTCAAGCCCTCAGAGCGAGCCACTAGCAAGCCCTTCAGGATGCCCATCACTGATGTTTTCAAAGGGCAGAGAGGTGGCATCTCAGTGGGAGGCAAGCTAGAGGGGGGTGCAGTCAAAGTGGGCACCCCTGTCAGGGTGATGCCCTCCAACGAGGTTGGCACTGTCAGGTCCATTGAAGTGGATGGAGCAACAGCCACATTGGCCAGAGCTGGAGACACTGCTGACCTGACACTGGCGGGTGGGACATTCACTGTTGCATCATTGACACCTTTGGGTTGGGGATGCTGGTCCACAAATCTTGCGCTCTTTGTACAGGATGATTTCATCTTCGATTGCTCAACTGCAGTGTGTAGCTTGTGGATCCACTCAAAGAAAGAAATTGATGCATAGCTTGTGCCGTGAACTTTTTGAGCCTGCAGTGCTTGCCTGCAACACTGAGGCAAGGACATCAATCTGCTTGTGTAGCCTCAAGTCACCCAAAAAGAATGCAATGGGATACAGTCACAGCTGCATCATGTATGCAGGGGTTGAGCCAGCAGTGCTAAATGGTGGAGCTGTACTGTGCCACCCTGAGTGGCCTGTACCGCTGGCTAGCCGCATCATTGCACGGCTTCTAGTGCTGGATGTCAGCAGACCCATCCTCAGAGGCCAGCAGGTACTACTCACTGTCTGGTGCCTTGCTTTGGGTAGCTTTGAGTTGATGTTTGCAATGCTCTATTTAAGCCTGCATGATGCCTGCTGGTGTCCCTGACAGTGATTTGACAGCTGCTGAAGTATTGTGTGATGTCATGTCTGGTGCTGCAAGCCACCTGGGACTGTGACCCCGATTTTGGAGGGACGCGAGCTGTCCAACCAGTGTGCAGCAATCTTAACTTTTTTTTGTGTGAGTCTGCAGGTCACCCTGCATGCGCACGCCAGTCAAGAAACAGGACACATGTCTCATCTTGTGTCATTGCTGGATTCTAAGACATTTGAGGTATCAAAGAATAAGCCAAGGTGTCTGTTGAAAGGGCAGTCAGCTATGGTAGAAGTGACTTTGTCCAGAACAATGTGCATAGAAACGTACAAAGATTATCGAGCTTT
>JAABUH010004810.1_pt1 | contig 10806 bp, 10 predicted proteins | sample 5559121 | NCBI WGS metagenome assembly JAABUH01 (sample SAMN10711871, study PRJNA513364) | rock metagenome | isolation source: Antarctica rocks | place: Antarctica: Victoria Land, Battleship Promontory nord | collected 2015-12-28 | reverse complement strand
ATAAACGGTTGTATGTCCAGTGCGTGATTATGTTGAGGGCGCCCCCAGTTCGCCGCGTTTGCCCTGCTGAGCGGGCTTCCGGGTGGTGATCCGCTCAACATAATCGCGGCTGCTCGGTGGTTGCTTCTTGGATTCGTGTTCTGCGATCCGATTGGAGGCAGCTATGGGCAGGCGGGTGTGGGTCCCGGTGGTGTCGGGGCCGTTGGCCGCGTTCTCGGCGGGGTTTGAGTCGTGGTTGAGGTGTCGGGCGTATTCGTCCTCGGCGGCGGTGGACAGGCTGTATCAGTTCGATCAGCTCAGCCGTTGGCTGGAGCGTGAGGGGCTCGGCGTCGGTGATTTGACCGGCGTGCAGGCCGAGCGGTTCGCCGCGGCGCGTCGCGCGGCGGGCTTGGTGACGTGGGCGTCGCCGCAGAGCGTGATGGTGCCGCTGGAGTATCTGCGGTCGGTGGGGGTCGCGCCGGCGGTGGTGCCGAGGAACGCGCAGGGCCCGCTGGAGGGGCTGCTCGGGGATTACCGCCGCTATCTGCTGGTCGAGCGTGGGCTCTGCGATCACACGGTGTTCGACGCGTATGAACCGGCCGCGCGGCTGTTCCTGGCGGCCTGGGAGTGCCCGGACGGGCTCGGCTTGGAGCGGTTGTGCGCGGCGGACGTGAGCTCGTTCCTGGCGGGAGAGTGCCCGAAGCGCAGTGGGTCGGGGGCGCGGGATCTGGTGTGTGCGTTGCGGTCGCTGTTGCGTTACCTGCATCTGGCGGGTGTGATCGAGGTGCCGCTGGTGTGGGCGGTCCCCTCGGTCGCCGATCTGCGGGATCGCACGCTGCCGCGGGGCCTGGAACCCGCCGTGGTCGCCGCGCTGCTGGCCACCTGTGATCGGCGCAGCCTGGTTGGCCGGCGTGACTTCGCGATCTTGTTGTTGTTGTCGCGGCTGGGGCTGCGCGCTGGTGAGGTCGCCGCGATCAGACTGGATGACCTCGACTGGCGGGCCGTGCTGCTGCTAGTTCGCGGGAAGGGCAGCCGGCAAGACATGCTACCGATACCGGTGGATGTCGGCGAGGCGATCGTGTCCTATCTTCGCCGTCGCCCGCGGTGTGAGTGCCGGGCGCTGTTCTTACGGGTGACCGCGCCGCGTCAGGGGCTGAACCGGTGCACCGTGGCGTGGTCGTGCGCGCAGCGTGCGACCGGGCCGGGGTGCCGCGGGTGGGTGCTCACCGGCTGCGGCATACGGCCGCCACCCAGATGTTGCGGGCGGGCGCGTCACTGCCCGAGATTGGCCAGGTACTGCGCCATCGCGAGCAGCGGACGACCGCGATTTACGCCAAGGTCGATCACGACATGTTACGGGTGCTCGCGCGCCCGTGGCCCGCACCGGCAGGTGTGGCATGACCTCGCTGCGTGCGGCACTGGATGACTACCTGGTGATCCGTCACGGGCTCGGGTTCGCGATGCCTCAGGATGGCCGGCTGCTGGCAGGGTTCGTCGAGTTTCTCGACCGGGCGGGCACCGAGAGAATCACCACCGAGCTGGCGCTGCAGTGGGCGAGGATGCCTCTCGATGCGGATCCGAGCCGTTGGGGCCAGCGGCTTGGCGTCGCGCGGGGATTCGCCCGTCACCTGGCGACGATCGACTCGACCAGCGAGGTCCCATCCACCGACCTGCTGCCCGGGCGCCGCCCGCGGATTGCCCCCTACGTCTACTCCGAGGCACAGATCGTGGCGTTGATGGCGGCCGCGGGCCAGCTGGCACCGTTGCTGCGGGCGACGCGTCACCAGAGCCTGATCGGGCTGTTGGCTGTCACCGGCATGCGCCCTGCGGAGGCTCTTGGCCTGGACCGCAAGGACGTCGACTTGACGCACGGTGTCGTGCACGTGCGTGCGGGCAAGCAGAAGAAGCAGCGGGAGCTACCCCTGCACGAGAGCACGACCAGCGCGCTTGGCCGGTACGCCCGGCAGCGCGACGCTGACGCCCCGACGCCCCGACGCCCCGATCACCGGCGTTCTTCTTGTCCGCGAGAGGACGATGGATGGGCCGCGAGGAACTCAACCGGACGTTCACCCAGCTGATCGGGCAGGTCGGCCTGGAGGGTCGAGGCGCGCGCGGTCGACCTCGACCCTACGATTTACGGCACGCTTTTGCGGTGCGCACGCTGGTTGACTGGTACCGCACCGGGCAGGACATCGACCGCCGAATGCCGCTGTTGTCCACGTATCTGGGGCATACCAGCCCGGCCAGCACATACTGGTACCTGGAGGCTGTCCCTGAGCTGCTCGAACTGATCAGTCGGCGGCTTCAGCAGCTGCCAGGGGTGCTGCCATGACCGCGATCGCGCCCGCGCTGCAGGCGTTCTTCACCGACCGGCTGATCACCCAGCGCAACTCAAGCCCCCAGACAGTCGCCGCGTACCGCGACACGTTCAAGCTGCTGCTCAGCTTCGCGCACGAGCAGACCGGCAAGCAGCCCTTCGAGCTGGACATCGACGATCTCGACGCGCCGCTGATCGGTGCGTTCTTGACCCACCTCGAACACGATCGCGGCAACAGCATCCGCACCCGCAATGCGCGCCTCGGGGCGATCCACGCCTTCTACCGCTTCGCCGCGCTCGGCTACCCCGAACACGCACACACCATCGCGCGGGTGATGGCGATCCCGACCAAGCGCTACGAGCGAAACACCGTGTCCTACCTCGACCTGAAGGAGATCGAGGCGTTGCTGACCGCGCCCGACCGGGGAACCTGGCTCGGCCGCCGTGACCACGCGCTCCTCGCCCTGATGATCCAGACCGGGGTACGCGTCTCAGAGCTCGTTGGCCTACGCGTGGGCGACGCCCACCTCGGCGCCGGCCACCACATCCGAGTCCTGGGCAAGGGACGCAAGAGACGCTGCACGCCCCTGACCGGTGAGACCGTTACCCTCCTGCGTCAGTGGCTGACCGAACGCCGTGGCGAGCCTGAAGACCCGCTGTTCCCAACCCGACAGGACAGACCGCTCAGTCGCCACACAGTCGGCCTGCTGGTCTCCAAGCACACCACCACGGCAGCAGCTGGTTGCCCGTCGCTGAGGGCCAAACGAGTTACGCCGCACGTGCTTCGGCACACCAACGCCATGCTCTTACGAGGCAAGGAGGTCGACATCGCCACGATCGCCTTGTGGCTCGGCCATGAAAGTACCCAGACAACTCATATCTACGAACACGCCGACCCGACGCTCAAAGAACGGGCGATTGCCCGGACAGCGCCGCTCGGGGCCAGACCCGGTAGGTACCAGCCCTCGGACACCCTCCTCACGTTCCTGGAAGGCCTTTGATTATGTTGAGCGCTCACCACCAAAGAGCGTGTCACCCCAGAGGATCCCAGCGGCCCTGAACATAACCAGCCATGGAACATACAACCGGTTATGTGGAGATTCACATAACCGGTTCTGTGGGAGCCGGGGGGAATTCCCCCCGGCCACCCGACACACAGCGACGGGTCTCAAGTGTCGAAGCGCCGCGAAGCTGGGCTCTTGACGAGCCGGCTCCGGCCCATGAGGACGGTCTTGAGATCTTTGATGAAACAGCTCGTGACCCATCGGGAGTACCGACTCCTCGCAACGACCGTGATTCAGCGGTGAGGCGGTCAGGCGCGCGGCCGTCGAACCGCTGGCGACTATCAACGATGATCTCGCCCTGTTGTCAGGAGTTCTGGTATTGGTTCAAGGAAGTGTTCTTGAGACAATAGGCGTCGCCACACTGACTACGGCGTCTGCACCTTACACCCAGGCGAGCGCCTGACTAGGGTCACTGAGCAGAGCCGCGACGTCGCCGAGGAATCGGGAACCCTGGGCACCGTCGAGCAGGCGGTGGTCGAAGGACAGCCCGAGCGTGGTGACCTGCCGGGCGACCAGCTGATGGTCGACCACCCACGGGCGCTCGGACACCGCGCCGAGGCACACGATCGCCGACTGACCCGGCGGGAGAATGGGAGTGCCGGTGTCGACACCGAAGACGCCAATGTTGGTGATCGACATCGTCCCGCCCAGCAACTGGGCGGGTTCGGACCGCCCGTCGCGCGCGGCGTCGACGACATCGGCGATACCTCGCGAGAGATTAGGGAGGTCCATGCAGTCGGCGTCCGGCACATGAGGGACAAGCAGACCGCGGTCGGTGGCACTGGCGATGCCGAGATTAACGTAATGCTTCAGCACGATCTCGCCGGCGGGTTCGTCCCAGCCGCTGTTGATCTCCGGTGTCTGGCGGTAGGCGATGCACATTGCGCGGGCGAGCAGCGTCATCGGCGATAGCCGCAGCTCCGCGAATTCGCGCCGTGACCGCAGGCGCTCGAGCAGACGCATTGACTCGGTGACGTCGATGGTGGTGAACACCGTGACGTGAGGGGCGGTGAACGCGCTGGCGACCATCGCCGCCGCCGTGGTGCGGCGTACGCCCCGGATCGGGATCCGGGTCTCCCGTGCACCCGGCAACGGTCCCGATGCGGGACCGGCGGTCGCGACGCGAGCCGGCGACGCGGTGGCAGCGTGCACGTCGGAGCGGGTGATCGAACCGGCGGGTCCGGTGCCTTCGATGCCCGCCAGGTCGACGCCCAGTTCCCGAGCGAACTTCCGCACCGGCGGCTTCGCCCGCGGCCGGGAGGCATCGCCGGTCGGCGCGGTGACCGATTCGCCGGGCTTCGCATCCGGGCGGGATCCGTACCGGCGAGGAGCGGCTCGGGGGCGGCGCGGTCCGCTGTCGGTGCGGGGGCCGGCGCCGACGAGTATCTGTGTGCGCTCGGGGACACCCGCGGCCGCGGGCGGCACGTCGGGCGTCGAGCGCGTGGCAGCCGCGCCGGTCGCCGTCTCCGTGCCGATCCGGATGATGACCGTGCCGACGGAAACCATCTGCCCTTCCGCGACGGTCAGCTCGACGACGACACCTGGGTAGGGACTCGGCAGCTCGACGAGCGACTTCGCCGTCTCGATCTCGACGATCACCTGGTTGACGATGATCGTATCCCCGACCGTCACCCGCCATGACACGATCTCGGCCTCTTCCAGGCCCTCTCCGACGTCAGGGAGGCGGAATTCCTGCAGCTCCATGGGGATCACGTCAGAAACCCATCACCCGCTCGACAGCGTCCAGGACGCGGTCGACGTCGGGCAGGTAGTCGTCCTCGATCCGGCTCGGCGGGTAGGGAGTGTCATACCCTGTGACCCGCTGCACGGGAGCCTCCAAAGTGTAGAAGCAGCTCTCGGTGAGTCGCTGCCCAATCTCCGCGCCGAGGCCACCGCTACGCGGGGCCTCGTGCACGACCACAGCGTGCCCGGTGCGCTGCACCGACTCCTCGATGGTCGGGTAGTCGACCGGGCTCAGCGAGCGCAGATCTACGACCTCGAGCTCCACACCGTCGCCTGCGGCAACGGTGGCTGCGTCGAGGCAGGTCGTCACAGTCGGTCCATAACAGATGACGGTGCAGGCCTCGCCCGGCCGGCGCACGACCGCCGCATCCAGCGGCGATCGGGCCGAGAGGTCACCGGAAACGTCGACCTCGCCCTTCTGCCAGTAGCGTCGCTTGGGTTCGAGGAAGATCACCGGGTCGTCGCACGCCACGGCTTGCTGGATCATCCAGTACGCGTCGTCGGCCGTGGCGGGGCTGACGACGCGGAGCCCCGGCGTCGCCACGAAGTAGCCTTCGGGCGATTCACTGTGGTGCTCGACCGATCCAATGCCGCCACCGAAGGGAAGCCGGATCGTCACCGGGGCGTGCATCGCGCCACCCGACCGGTACCGCATCCGGGCGAGTTGGGCAACGATCTGGTCGAACGCCGGGTACACGAAGCCGTCGAACTGGATCTCGACCACCGGCCGGTAACCGTAGAGGGCCATACCGATCGCGGTTCCGACGATGCCGGACTCCGCGAGCGGGGAGTCCATGATCCGGCCGTTCCCGAAGTCCTTCTGCAGACCCTCGGTCACTCGGAACACGCCGCCGAGCTTGCCGATGTCCTCGCCCATCAAGACGACGTCGGGGTCGGCGTCGAGCGCGCGGCGTAGGCCCTGGTTGATCGCCTGGGCAAGTGCTGTGGCGGCCATGTCAGTTCGCTCTGACGATCGCGGCGAGTTCGGCGCGTTGGTCGCGCAGGTCGGCGGTGGGCTCGGCCATGACGTTGTCGAACATCGAATCCGGTGTCGGGTTCGGTAATTCGCGGCAGGCGAGACGCATCCGGTCGGCGAGTTCGGTCGCAGCGGTTTCGATCCCGTCCTCGACGGCGTCGTCGAGGACGCCCAGGGCGCGCAGGTGCAGGCGCATGCGATCGATGGGATCCAACGTGCGCCAGTGCTCGACCTCGGCACCGTCGCGGTACTTGCTCGGGTCGTCCGACGTCGTGTGCGCGCCCATGCGGTATGTGACCGCCTCGACGAGCGTGGGGCCCTGGCCGGAGCGGGCCCGGTCGAGCGCACGCCGGGTGACCTCATGGACCGCCAAGACGTCGTTACCGTCGACCCTCATTCCGGGCATCCCGAACCCCGCCGCCCGCTCGACCAGCGGGATACGGCTCTGCAGCGCGAGCGGCTCGGAGATCGCCCACTGGTTGTTTTGGCAGAAGAAGACGACCGGCGCCTGGTAGCTCGCGGCGAAGACAAACGCCTCATTGACATCGCCTTGACTCATCGCGCCGTCACCGAAGTAGGCCACGACGGCTTGGTCGCGTCCCGGCTCGCCGGTGCCGACGCGGCCCGCTCGCATCGCGCCCATCGCGTATCCGGCCGCGTGCAAGGCGTGGGCGCCGATGATCACCTGGTAGCCATACAGCCGATAGTGCTGCGCGTTCCACGCCTGGTGCTTCGTGCCGCGCCAGAAGCGGAGCATGTCGGCGGGGTCGACACCACGACACCAAGCGACCCCATGTTCGCGGTAGGTCGAGAACGCGTAGTCCTGCGGCTGCATCGCGCGGCCGGACCCGATCTGGGCGGCCTCCTGACCCAGCAACGGCGCCCACAGCCCGAGCTCTCCCTGGCGCTGCAACGCAGTCGCCTGCTCGTCGAGGCGGCGGACCAGCACCATGTCGCGGTAGAGCGCAAGCCGGTCGATGGCCGACACTGCGCTGGCGGACGCATCGCCTTCGACCGCTGTGCCGTCCGGAGCCACCAGCGTGAGGACGTCGTCCATCCGCGCACCACCTTCCCGCCGTCGGCGTTGACAGCCGCCGTAGTTGTGGTGAAGCTAGCTAGGTAGTGACCCACGGTCAACAGGTCAGCGGCGAGGTAGACCAGTGGCCCAGCTGGGCCACATCCAAGACTCAAGCGAAGGGTGGGCAACTATGTCGTTGGACCAGATCGACTGTGTCGTGTTGGGCCAGCTGCTGCGACGTCCGCGCGCCGCGGTGCGGGAGTACGCCCGCACGCTGGATCTCGCCCGCGGCACGGTCCAGGCGCGCCTGGACCGGCTTGAACGCGACGGTGTCATCCGGGACTTCGCGCCCTCGCTCGACCATGCCACCCTGGGCTTCCCCGTGATGGCGTTCGTCCATGTCGATCTACAGCAGGGGCAGCTCGAAGCCGTGGTCCACGCGCTCGATACTGTCAAGCAGGTGGTCGAGGCGTTCTCTACTACCGGCGACGCCGACATCCTGTGCCGGGTCGCCGCCCGCCACCACGCCGACCTCGAGGCGGTCATCCAGGCGATCCTCGGAATCCCGGGTGTGGTCCGGACCCGTTCGGAAATCGCTTTGAGCGAACGGATTCCCCGCCGTGACCTGACGTTGCTCACCGTCGTGGCCCGTGACGCCCCGACCAGCCCGCGGGCGTCGACGGCGGCGACAGCTGCCGGTGGAACCCTCGATTTCGATACGGATACTCGTCAGGCTTGAGGTTGTCCCGCCCCTCGTTGAACTTCGGTGGCGGTCCCCATGATCGTCAGGCTGCGTTGACGGGTTCAGGCCCGTCGAGCGCACCAACTCCTGGTTCTCCAACTTCGGCCAGCTACGCCGCAACACCGACCGGTTCATCACCAACGCCTCAGCCCGGATCCACCGTCTGAATTCGTGAGCCTTTCTTCCCGTAATTTTTGAGTATGGTGCTCACGTTTCGGTATCGGGGCGGCCGTCATCGGCCGGTGTGCCCGGCTTTTCCACTGGTTTCCTCTGGTCGCGCCCGTGTTGGGGCTGGGTGGTCAGGCTGCCGCGGGGGTGGGGGGCCTGGTGGTGACGGTGTCGAAGAGTTGTTGCCATCCGGGTTCCCAGGGCCAGTCGCGGGGTAGGTGCAGGGTGGGTCGGCGCCCGGAGGTGGTGATGCGGGCGGGCACGCTGATTAGGTGCGCGCGCAGGGACGCGGTGGTGGCCTTGGTGTGCAGGCTGCCGGCCAGGGCGCCGGCGGTGCGGGTGAGGTTGAACGCCATGACCGTGCACTGCAACCAGGCGGCGTTGGCCTGAAAATGACCCGAGGGCAGGTGGGCCAGGGCTCCGGCCCGCAGGTCGGCGTGGACCCCTTCGATGATGGCGTGCCCGCGGTGCTGGGACTCGGCTTGCAGCATGGTGATCGGGGTGTCGGTGAACACGGCGGGGTAGCGGTAGGTGTCGAACAGCACCCCCTGCCCACTGGCCTTGGCGCCAGATTGCAGGCGTTTGACGCGGCGCACGATCAACCGGGCGGTGACATGCTCAGCCGTGGGCCGGCTGGTGAACGCGGTGTAGTCGATCTCGGCGACCTCCGCGTCGGAGATCCAGCGTTGCTGGTCCTCGTCGAAGATGGCGTTGGGGTACTGGATTGGGGTCCACGCCTGGGCGTCGATGGTGGCGATCGCGGCTTGCACCGACCGGTTCTGCCGGGCGGTGATCGAGAACCGGGCCCCCGCCCGCCCGACTGCGGCCACCACAGCGTGGGAGTAGAACGCCGAGTCGGCCCGCATCACGACGAGAGCACCGTCCCGGCCGGCGCCAGCGCCTTGGGCGGTGTGCACACAGCTGGCCACGAACCGGGCCGCACCCCGCGCCGAGCCGGTCGAGCCTCTGCGGAGCAGGGCCCTGCAGATGAGCGGGGCCCCGGTAGGGGTGGTGACGGTGCCGAGCAGGGCGTTGAGTCCTTTGACGCCGTTGTAGCCGTAGCCGGCGCCTTGCTTGGCGTAGCCGTAGGTGGCTTTCATGGTGTCGTCGATGTCGAGGAAGCTGATCTGATCGGCCCCGGGCATCAACGGGGCATGGCCGGTCAGGTTCGCCAGCAACCGCCTCGACACCGCTGCCAGTTGCAGCACGTGCCCGAAGGTGAAGGTGCGCAGGAATGTTCCGCAGGTGGAGGGGGCACGGACACCGCCGAAGATGCGGTGCATGCCCCCGTGGCGCAGCAGCCCCATGTCGTCGATGCTGTCGGCCCCGGCGACCATCCCCGCGACCAGCGCGCTGACCGTGACCGGGGCGTTGCATCCGCTCGGCTTGGTCAGCGCCACATGCTCATCGACCAGATCGGACAGCCCGGCCCGATCAGCCAGGGCCATCCCCGGGACCAGCCCGACCGCGGACACCAAGTTGTCCTCATCGAACCTGCTGGAAATCGTGTGCGGGGCGTGGGAGAGTTGGTCGGGTAGCCCCGACGCATTGCTGCGCCGGGGCCCCCCTCAGAACCGGTTATGTGAATCTCCACATAACCGGTTGTATGTTCCATGAACCGTCCCGGGTTTGATGCATACCTCCTTCGTTGGGAAGGTGCATCTCATGCCAAGCAAGTACGACCCGGAGACCCGGGCCAAAGCAGTCCGTCTGGTGCGTGACCACCGTGGCGACTACCCCAGCGAGTGGGCGGCGATCACGACCGTCTCGAAGCGGTTGGGGATGAACGCGGAGACCCTGCGCCACTGGATCCGTCAGGCCGCGGTCGACGCCGGCCAAGTCGAGGGCATCAGTACCGAGTCTGTGCGCGAGATCCGTGAGCTGAAGCGGCGCAACGCCGAGCTCGAGCAGACCATCGAGATCCTGAAGGCAGCGACGTCTTTCTTCGTGCGGGAGAGCGACCCGCGACGCCGCTGATCTGCCAGTTCATCGCCGAGAACAGGGTCCGGTTCGGGGTCGCTCCGATCTGCCGCGTGCTCACCGAGCACGGCGTCAAGATCGCCCCGAGAACCTTCTACGCGTGGGCTTCTCGCGCGCCCTCGAAGCGGTCCCTGTGGGACGCCACGATCACCGAGATCCTCGCCGGCTACTACGAACCTGACGAGGACGGCCGGCGTAGCCCGGAGTCGCTGTACGGGTCGCTGAAGATGTGGGCCCACCTGCAACGCGAGGGCATCCCGGTCGCCAAGTCCACCGTCGCGCGGCTGATGCGGCGCAGCGGCTGGCAGGGCGTCCGGCGGCAGAAGAAGGTCCGCACCACCGTCGCCGACCCCGCAGCAGAGCGTGCACCGGACCTCGTCGAGCGCCAGTTCACCGTGCCTGCGCCCAACCAGCTCCTCGTTGCGGACTTCACCTACGTCAAGCTCGTCACCGGGGCGTTCGCCTACGTGGCGTTCGTCATCGACGCCTTCGCCGGGGCGATCATCGGCTGGGAGGCCTCCACGTCGAAGGAAACCCGGTTCGTGGAGTCCGCGATCCGTCAGGCAGCTGCCCTGCGGTCCCGACAAGGCCACCCGATCGACGGGGCGATCCACCACTCAGACGCTGGTTCGCAATACACCGCTGTGCACTTCGGCGAAACCCTCTCACTGTCTGGTCTGCGGCCCTCGATCGGCTCCGTCGGTGACGCCTATGACAACGCCCTGGCCGAGACCACCATCGGTCTCTACAAGAACGAATGCGTCCGCGCCGATTCGCCGTTCCGACGCGGCCCGCTGCGCAACCTCGGCGACGTCGAAA
>JAABUH010004809.1_pt1 | contig 10807 bp, 7 predicted proteins | sample 5559121 | NCBI WGS metagenome assembly JAABUH01 (sample SAMN10711871, study PRJNA513364) | rock metagenome | isolation source: Antarctica rocks | place: Antarctica: Victoria Land, Battleship Promontory nord | collected 2015-12-28 | reverse complement strand
GGGTTGAGTGGTGGTGGGGGGGGGGGGGTGGATACATAAAGGGAAAAAAACATCATTTGGGTGGCCAGCACCTACTATAGTAGGTGATTGCGTGGCACGATTACCTGGTGTATGTCTTGTACCTATATTGATAGTTCCTAGTCTAGTCCCTGACAGGGATCGAAGATCAGAACATCGTTGTAAATATCATCAATATGAAGAGCAGGACAAGAACGATGCATCGCAAAGAAACAGCGCAGACACGCATTAAGAGTTTTACACGAGCGTCACACGCTGAATAGAAGCTATAGGTTCATAACTGGTACTTAAACTCGTCTCGGCGACGTGCAGCCGCCGCGTAGCCGGCGAGCGGTTTCTTCCCCAGGGGCCCCAGAGGGTTTTGTCCGTTCGATATACATAGCATAGTGTCTCCCATGGGTCGGACTTGAACCGATGTCACAAGGATCAATCAATCAATCAATCAATCAATTATAACTTTGCTTAATTGATTAGACAAAGGATTAAGATTTTTCCGATCGAAAAAGAAACTTCTCCTCAACATTATCAATACCAGATGTTTTGAGAATACTGAAACTGCGATTAGTCAATAAAAAAAGTTGATTACCAGATTCATGTATTCTGAGATCATCACGATGCCCGATATCTACCCTCCAGATACCCTTCCACTCATTACCTTCAGATCCTTCAGATGCTAGTTCATAGCAAACTAGATAGCCCATACACAGATCACTATTATCTTCTATGATTATTTGTCTACTCGCCGACAGATAACGCAAACTCCAAAGGTCATCAGCGGGCATGGAGCCGAGCAGCTTTCCCTTACTTTGTAAATCAAGTTTGCCGTCATCTAAATCATCTTCGCAGTCTTCTTCGAAGGTGACCAAGACTTCTCCGCATGGATCAAGTATTGCCGCTCGCTTGCTCATTCTCGCTAATTTCGCATTCACTCGGTTTGCAAATTCTTTCTTCCATATGTCGAGATCAAGCTGAGGCCTTAATCTTATAGCGAGCACATCACTCGTGATCCCACACCATAAAGATTCCCAGAGGTTAATATTTGAGTGATTCTCGCGAGACAGCTCTTTCAAGTGAATATCGTAGGTTATGATGTTTTCGCGGTCAACTACCTTCAATTCACTGTCATAATAGCGAATGTTTTTTAGGCGACTGATTTTTCCGGAGATTTCTACTCCATGGCAATTCACCATAACAAGCTGCTGTTTTGTGGCTAGACAAAATAATCCTTTTTCTAGACCTATAAAGTGAGTTATAGATGATCGAATGTTGAATATACGGATTGTATCTCTTTTCTTCTCGTTTTCCCAGAATTGTACGTTAACATCATTTTCAAAAGTCTGAGTGCAAAGAGCGATCCAACATTCCTGCATTGCAATTCTTGTGACTTTTTTGGACTTGTAACAATGGATGACTTCTAGTGAAGTAGACAACTTGAGCTTTTGCTCTTCCCATGTCCACGGATAAATATATTGCTTGCGATTTTTGCCTACTAATAAGGCTCCAGATGGGTTAGAAGCTTCATAAAGACAGGCAAAGTCATGAATGATGTCGAAATCGGACACAATATCTGAGGATTTGCTATCTTTATATGAGGAGTCCGAATTTGCAGCTGAGAAGCGGATCATGGTCAGTTCAAAGTCTTATTTCTCAAAGTCGGACTTAAAGAAAGAGCAATATTAATATATGAATTGCTGATAATAAGATGATATGTTAAACATTTAGTGTGACTACCTACCGTCATCTATACATCAAATACTAGTCAGCTCTTGTTATAGATTACAAACGTCAGCTACTTCTATTACTATGAAAATTTGGCCTGTCTTTCCTTCTAAACTTCCTTCGATAGCATATTCTCTTATCGGGACTGGTGGAGCAGAAAAACACATTGCAAAAGAGTTCATGCATTGACCTCATTGGCGATAAAGTCTTAGCGACGGGAGTGTGAAGTCATTGAACGCACTGATGTCCGATCCCGAGATTAAATTCCGATTACGAAGTTGTGTGTTTGAATACCAGAACCCCATTGCTAGTGAAATGTCATGGTGCCAGGTCGCCGCCACCCAGGTTTAGAACATAGGTCGCAGACACCATGGACTTTTATATACCGTTTGCCCTCGCCCGAGGCTATTCACGGTCTGCAGGTTCATCCAGGATGGACCTCGTTTCTGCGTCGTTTCTGTCTCGTTTCTGGCATCCTAGCCTCGTTTCTTACTCGTTTCTTACTCGTTTCTTACTCGTTTCTTACTCGTTTCTTACTCGTTTCTTACTCGTTTCTTACTCGTTTCTGGTCCTGATATGACTGGTGCATCGCTTCATCTATCCACGATGACTGACTCTCTTCGGCTCAATAGCAATCGACTATCTGAACCTGACTTGGCTGCACCGCTTCCCTCCATCGGAAGAACATATTCTGCTTGGCTCTATCGCATAGAGGCTTGAATTATCGACGTTGGGCTCTCATGTAGAGGCTTCCGAGTAACGACTTCGACGACGATAGACATGTTCGGTGAGTTCACGTCCTCACGAAAATTTAAGCAGCTTGCGCTAACCCGGGCTCATAGTCTGTTGGGATACGAGAAAACTCGAAGCGGGCCCCAGCCCTATGAGGATTACCATCTCCCCTATTTCCAACACTGTCAACATCGTCAACATGTTCAAATCCACCTTCTTCGCTTCAGACTGTACTGACCTCGCTGTCGCCGCCCCCTTCAACCTTACCGCCCTCGCTCTTCTCGCATAGTATGAGATCGCCCTGCCGAGAAATTGCCGCTGACACTTGAGATTGAGAGATATGGATTAGGAAAATATCTCGAGTTTCCTCATGGTAATTGTGCGCGGGGACACAGGTTTGGAATAGGGCTTGCAGGATATGGGACAAATTTCAGGGGCTTCACATATGACCAGGAAGTAGAAGAATGAGGGACAATTAATGATGCCAATGGCACCGCCATTGCAGGTTGTTTTAAAGGTTAGGGAAGAGAAAGGGAACGAGGATAGAGGCATTTTAGAAGCGTGCCGTCTTCCCGCATGCTCTGCCGTACCTTCTAGTCATGCCTTGTTCAAAATGTCGTCTCTTCTACATTGCTTCGGCCCTGTCGCTCTCCAAGGCCGTTTGAATCAGAACAAGGGAATGCTCATGTGATAAGGGAAACCGTTCAAAGCTTACGCCGAAATACTGATAAAAGCGCCGAGCTTCGGAAGCGTCATTCCTCCAGGATGATCTGCGTGCTTAAAGAAACATGAATAGTCGACCGCTTTCCAAGGATCTGTATTGAGGCCGGTGGAAGGCGCTGCAAATTCTTCTTCTGTATTCCGCTTCTTGGGCGGAGACGTTGGAACTGGGTCACATACGGAGAAGAAGATGGTGTGACCTGTAGAAGAGAGAAGACAGAGCAACGCATCAATTTGCAGATGTTTGCTGCTTTTCCACCATTCCTCTCGCTGTGCAGCACCCTTTTTACGAAGCGCAGGGGGCTGTTTGAACTCTGCCACAATCTGAAGACCTTTTCTTCTGTTGAATTTCAATCGGAGCAGACGAACTTTATGATAAGTGATGTTTCGGGCGCCATTGTTTAGTTTTGACTAAGCAGTTGAGGGATGATTAAGTCTCTCAAGTTCTGAATGGACCGCATCCCTGAGTTGGCCAATTGTATCTTCTTGAAGAAGCCGAAATTGCCTGTCGAGTAAATCTTTCAGACCGGGAAGGTGGTTTCTGGTGGGATCATTGAAGGTAAGTACTTTAGCCGATGGGACTGAATCTTCTCAGCGGTTGGCAAGATCTTAATGTCGCGAATGTTCTCATGATCATTATCATGTCGTGGGCCCTGTTTGAATAACATGCCGGGCAGGTTCTGGCCCAACTCGAAGACAGCTCGATGATTCTGTAGATTATTTGATTGATGTTCGAACGATATCATTGAAGTATCAAGACTCAGACGATGTCGAATTCTGGCAAGGCTTCGCCGCACAGCATACAGAGGCAATTGTTCCGGAATACAGGTCGAGATAGTGTCCGTGATCAACGTGAAATCCGCGATGATCTGGGCGCTTTGGTTCAAGTCCACGATTCGCTGCAGCACCGCCAAACTTGCCGTCAACGCAATCGGACACAGCTCATCATCTTTCATGGGTTCTTTCAAAGCAAGAGCACTGAGAGCAACTGCTGTGAATTTGAAAAGATCGACTGCACGACGGTCATTCGGATCGAAAGAGAAATGTACAGATGATGTCAAGTGGAGTCTTCAAAATGAGAGATGACAGGACATCAGGGTGAGAAATGGTTCGGAAGAATATAAGAGTTCTCTTCTTGAAAATACGAGTCGTCATCTCTTTTGTTGGACAATCAACAGCCAGATCTGCCAGGGCCTTGATCATCGCGATCCCCTCTTCCGTTGTCAGCTTCGTGATGTTTTGCTGACGCGTTTCGGTATGTTCTTGGTTCATGAGATCCCATCCTATTTGGAAGAACCTCCCAGTATCTATGCCTAGGGACCGCGAGTAGGTTAGTCCATTCGCGAAAGCTAGACTCGATACCGGACCGTTCCCGAGGCCTAGGGATGGCCTGTGATAGTACATTGGTACCATTTTTCCCATGCCCGTTTCATGCAAGAATTTTTCTGGTAAAGCCCACAACTCCTAGGAAGGACCTTCCAGTTTGGTCCCTCGGTGCTTCCCAGGCTACTATCTTCCCTATCCTATCTTCTAGGACTTGGACAAACCCACCAATAGTGTGGGTTACCCCTAGAGCTTTGATTGACCTCTCGATTAGCTTGAGCTTCTTAAATGAGAGCTTTAGCTTCGCCCACTCAATTCTTGGGAGAAAGTGGTGCCGAAGGAACTGGTATTGTTCCTCGAAGTCCTCAAATCCCCCAAAGAAGTCGTACGTCAACGGAGGTAGTGTGTTTGGACTCTCGGAGTGCAATAGAGAGGGCTCCTTCATTGGCGGCGGCAAAGCCCCGAAGGCTCGATATACTGCCTCCGTCATGGTGAACCCGGCAGATTGAGACCCTTGCTACATCCTGGTAGGCTGAAGCTGGCCGATTCCTGAAATGGTGAATGCAAATGTTGTTATAGCCGTACTCCGAGGATAGAGATGAGAGGCTATCATAAGAAGGAGGTACTTATATGAATTCTTTGCCCATTTAATGCTGATCTAACAACTAAGAGTAATCAGTGCATTACCTTGTGATTGTCATTACACACTTAAAACCCTTCTGTCATTCTTTGTTAATGAGCAAAGCAAAAGAAACAAAATAAATTCAAATTTTATTTGACAAGTTAATGTATAGGTTCTGCTTCGAAGTAAAGAAAGATGGTATGTTGGCGCACTGGCCTTTAGGATACAATAGATAGAACACCCTAGGTTTGAACGGGTCGTTGTAGGCAGATTTACCTGCAAAATTTGACTTGGTGGATCATTCTCTCCCACAGCCATGTCGTCGAACGATGTCCTGAATAGCTCTCGACAGGGTGCGACTGTGTCCAAGGCCATGAGCGGAAATGAAGGGAAGACGAAAGAATGCCCCACGGACTTATCGATGTTGATGCACATGATGCTCAGAGCCTATCCTAACCGGGTTAGTCAGAGGTATCTGTTGCTTTAGGTAGTTAGCTGAACCTTCACCTTCATAGAATCTACAGAACAAGAAGCTTGACCCCAAATCTTGTGTTGAATTTCCAGACCTTATTCACCCAACTTCTGTCACTGCTGCAGCGTCACAATACTCTCGGAAAAGCATTGGCTGTTTATATGTATGCACATATGTATACCCCGGTGAGTAGTTATTCCGGCCGGCTTGTGCTAGGGGTATTTATCCTTCCTCCCACTTCTTCCTTCCTCCGTTCCTACCTACTAGATAGCAACAACCAATATATCAATATCCCCCCATATGACCTCGTATTCCAACAATCACCAGGTCTACTGATGTTATGATATAGCCCGAGCCACGGAAATTGGCTCTGTATGATCTTGGTCTTCTTGTAAAGACACAGTCCTTCATTATCTAGCTAGGCTGACAGATGCTATTTCTACTATTTTCGACTGACCCACTGACATCACGGATCATTGGTGTACAGGCACCAGGCGCAGCAACGATTGCCTAATTCAAAGGTGCATTTTGCCTGACTCGCAATCTCTTGAAAGAGTTGGCCAAATGACGATGGGCGTCCAACGTCCCGTCAAGATGAAGGTATTGGGTTCATGCATCAGCCATGTGACGCTAATTTTGGAATAATAGCAATATGCTTGATTTACGTAGATGTGTTTTTGCAAGCCTGAGCCCGGTGTTATGTTCTGCCCAGTATGTTTGCCCTGATTCTTACTGGCGTGTTCTTCAAGGGCTATTGATGTCAGGTCAGCAGCGACAGCAACGAGATGTGGGTGCTGTTATCCATGGCTTACTGTACAACAGATGATCACGACTTACAGGTGAAGGAACCTACGCTAATCCAGCCAGGAGACTCTACACACCAACGTTCAAGTCTAAAGTGTGCTGGCATGTAGTAGTGCACATTTCTACTGAATGTGTGCAGACGCGAGCACTAACAAGTGATAGTCTTTACCTTGTATACTCTGGGCTGTACAGCCAGCAACGACGACAGAGCAGTAACAGCGCTTTACCCCATGCGTTGAGCTCATATACAGTCGAAAAGCGAAGCAATAACAACATGACCTCCCGCGCGTTGAAGCTCGCATATACACAGAGCAGTAATAGCGCTTTACCTATACGTTGAGTTTATATACGACATACATACTTACACTGCGAAGGCACGACCCAGCTTTTGTGAACAGACAGACATGATGCACAATCACACTGCGAATACATGACACAGTCTTTGCAAGACCACATGACTAGATGATCATGTGGTCAAACAGCGAACGGAAGCTCACGTCGAAGTGACCATCTTTCACAATTTCGATTTGTCTATATGGTCACTTGGTCATATAGACAGTTTACAACTATAATGTGGAGCTCATGATCTGTTGCAGATGGACCTTGCCCATTTGGCATGCCTGCATGCTTGAAAAATGGTTAACTAGTATTTGGACGTTATGCTAGATGTCGGCCAAGGAAGAACCGGTATGTCCAATCAAGTGTTAGTATAGTATAATTGTCGAGATTTGAAGACAATGAAGTTGCATTGGCAGGAAGTGCACAAATGTTCCGTGGGGAACAATCGTGGACGATCCCATGTAAAGCAAATAACCAGAAGATTGAGGGTCAATTCGATGCGGTCCGGTCAATGCCAGCGGTTTTTCTCCTGTCGTCGTAGACCAAGCCTTATATATGCCCTATTTCAACCTGTATGTATGTTTCCATATCTCCCTAGCTCAGTGTTTTCTGAGGCTTGTCGAGCAGGTGAGATTGCTCTAGCCAGTAGTTGATAATCGAGCAAGTAGTTTTGGTAGGGCTCGATCTTACGGTTTCGGAGATTGCTCGAGCAGCCAGGATCCGTCACCGAGGCGACGCTCTGTATGAGAGAGAGAGAGAGAGGTAGATGAATAGAAGGTTGTAAATACTATAATAGCTCGATCTTTCTCTTCTCACTTCTTCGATTCCCCTATGCTAGATCTTCTTCCTCATTTCTAATTCTGTCACCTTTCCCCTCATCGCTTATCTGCCTTCCTCTTCCTGTTTACTAGAAGCCTTTCATCGCCTAGTCGTTCTTCTAGCTTTGTATTGGTCGCAACTCCCGTAGGAGTAAATCTGGAAACAGCCATTGCCTCAACCGTTTCCACACTCGTATTACATATCCAGCCGAGTGGTTGAAGAGAGCATTGACATGAGATACACAATGGTTCTGGCCAGGATCAGGCACCAAATTCACGCGGTATGCGCACAGCGTAGCTTCTAGCGATGAACCAAGGTGCGCAAAGCTAAGCCATAGGGCAAAGGATGACCATTGTTCTCGCAGAGTCTTGTCGGGATAGTGAGCACTCAGCCATCCCGTCCCTCCCTATCTATGAAGCCGATTGCCAGCTCCCTTGCTTGTGGGACCAGCCTGTTCAACAACCAGCCAACTCCCTCCCTTGCTTGTGGGACCAACCGGTTCATCAGCCAGCTCCCTCCCTTACTTGTGGGATCAGCCGGTTCAGCAACCAGCTATTTCCCTTTCTTAACCAGCTGGTTCAGCAACCAGCCAGCTAAGCTGTCACCCTAGCTCTTTTCATATTGCTGTCGATCCGGTTCTTCCGTCGACTGCTTCACGTGTGGCTGAAGGCTTCCGTTTGCCTCCTGAGCAAGTCAGTTCCAGACTGGATAACACGATTTATCCCCATAGAACCTCAGGTCATGCCTCGCTGAGAGCTTTCGTGTTCTAGATCAAATAGCATCGTCTCGTGGCCTGGTGATTGACAGAGGCTACCGGAGCCACTGTCTCTATCACTGGTTTGGCCATGATGCATGCCATCTTGGTGAGGACTATGAGGGAGTGGCGGGTAAATAGTCTCGTCGACAAGATGGAGAGGAAGAGAGAAGGGGATGGATATAATTGTTCAGGACGGTGGTTATTCGATATTTGGTTCCTCCTCTACACCTCCCTCAAGTCCACCTTCTTCAGCACCATCAAAGAACGGCAGACTTTCTTATCCTTACCTTCTTTAGCCTTGCCGCGCCCCCCACCCCCCTCCCTACCAGAATCGCTGATACCGCCATCAACAGCGATGTCGTTGACGGGTTAAGGCGAGTGGCTGAAGGCTTGTTGCTGTGGTGGGAGGGTGGAGGAGATTGGTGTTGTCGATGAAGGGATCGTCTTCGGGGTCTGGGCTGTGAATGGAGTGAGGCCGATTTGGGATGGGTGATTTGTGGGGGGGCGCTGGTCCATGGGGTTACTAGGGAAAGGAGTGTTTGAGAGTAGTATCTGTAGTGGTGTCACTGGGGTTTGTGGGTTAAGGATCTGGCAATGAAGATATCCTTACACGACGCGACAGTCAGTCTCGGTTTTGAAGGCTTCCGGGACGATATCATCTGACCATGGTCCTAAAAGCATCTCAATGGTGCACGAGAATACTGACTTGAAGTACTACATTGCTCTTTCCTGGCGAAGACCCGCCCTCCGGTGCATCTAATCGGAGACCATCACATTGTTTTGTGGCCGCCATACTGGTATACACGTTTCCGAAGAGCTTTCAAGCTGCTCTTTAATATTACACGGGAGGGCTCACGGCATGATCGATTTAATTCGGGAAGATCTGAAAGTCGTACAAAACTTTGTTACAAATGCTATCGGAAAACGCCTTAGGCTAATAACTGACAGACGCTTCGCAGGGCGGTTAAGGGAAAGGGTTCAGACGTATCAGTGGTTATTTCTCAATGCACCCTTTGCCACATTGCACATGTTTTCACCTGCTCGCTCCTAGGTAGCTTGTCCTCCAACTCTACTAGCGGGCCCCAGCCCTATCAGCCCCATGAAGGCGGAGATTACCATCTCCCTCCACCTGTACCGCTCGCATCCCATCGCTTCTACCATCTATCTCTAAGGTACACACACTACGCTACTTGTTTTCAAAGAACCGACCTAGTTTTTGTTCGAAATAGGGGAATTGGTAACCTTCGCTTCATAGGGCTGGTAGGGCTGAGGCCCGCTAGTAGAGTCACCTTTCAATATGCCCCCATAAGACCTCGTACTTTCTCGTGAGGAGATAACAGGTCACAAGTGCTGGTGCTGCGTGGTGTCTAACCCAACATCAGAAAAGAATATGGGATTTGTTGAAATACGAGGTCATATGGGGGCATATTGATATATTGGTTGTTGTTGTTAGGAGGCTATCTAGGAGGTGGAAGGTGAAAACTCTACTAGCGGGCCACAGCCCTACCAGCCCTATGAGGCGGAGGTTACCAACTCCCCTGTTTCCAACAGGATTTAGTCGAGTGAGTTTTGCTGAGTGGATTGAACACCCAGGAGCTGACTACAGGACAGCGGCATGTGCAACGGTTGTCAGAGATCCCGTATTAAGACTGCCCGGTGTCTCATGTAATCTTGGCGAGCCACGACGCGACGCGGGCTGGAGGGAGTGCAAAGGTTAGGGACTTACTCTTTAGCAATACTCGAGTGCTCATTCTTTGTCAATTGGTGGTTGTTTATGAGCTGCTGAATGACCATTGTCGCCATTGAGTCTGACTTCAAGCATAATGCCATTTACAGCCTGTTGGCAACATGTGGCACGACGATAGTCTTACCATTCTCATCAATCCAGCATCATTGCAGTGTTCATGCAAAGTAGTGATGTGCGACCATTTCTGTACACCAAAAATGCTCAAGCTAATGTTTCTTTCGGTCGCCAGATGCAACGTGATGCTTTGTCCAGTGTCACCAGTACAGTAGACGAGGGGGTCGCCATTTCCGATGGAAATTGCTCTGCACTACATATATTTTGATAATGTCAGAAGCCAAAGCTACCTTAGCGGAGCAACCTAGAAACTTTTTACGTCAGTAAAGCTGTTGTAGTTCCGTAATATGGTTTAACCGTGCGTCCTTCATGGTTCGATACTAGACTGTAATTTAAGGGCCAACGTTTGCTCTGATAGCGCTACATGTTGCTAAACATAGAGTCGTGAGCTCGTTACTAGCTTTTATGCGTAAACATTTGACATCGAATGACACTATAAACGATTCGTGAAAGGAGCGACCAAACGTACTGACCGTTTATTGATCGTAAATTCGGACTTAAGCGTTGCAACAGATCTCAACAGTAAAAGATCGATAAGCGAGAATTCTACTGCACAATTAAATATTGCGAATTTCAAATTTTCGAAATCACGTTATCACTAGTAGATACTGATTGAATTTG